>Ga0209347_1001459_pt1 | contig 38406 bp, 31 predicted proteins | sample AutmiccommuBRH23_FD_187382 | JGI IMG/M metagenome (GOLD analysis project Ga0209347, IMG submission 187382) | Deep subsurface microbial communities from Mt. Terri, Switzerland - Autotrophic microbial communities BRH/23 (SPAdes) (version 2) | ecosystem: Environmental > Aquatic > Deep subsurface >... | reverse complement strand
ATCATGATCTGAGGAAGATAGATCTCTGCAGCTTCGAACTTGTCACCTATTATCTTCATCCCTACTGCAAGGCCGCCATCGATAGCCTCGACTGCCGATATACCTGCAGCCAGGGCTTCCTTTGTAGCCTCTTTTGTACCGTTGATGTCCTGCTTGACGATTGCGTCTCTGAGCTTGTTTAAGATTTCCTTCTTTCCCATTAATTCACCTTGTATTTTTTTATTATCCGAGATATTTAAACAGAGTTACAACTATTCATTGAGGTCTTCCTTGAAAACGAATTTCTGCCAAGGTTTTTCAGTGGATAGCTGCTGTTAATTATTTCAATGACCTGGTGACATATAGCCTAATTCATCCCGATTCTTCATCAACTGAGTTACATATCCCTTCATTCAGAACAAGGACATCGACAGGTGATTAGAAGTTTTCAGCCTACTTATCGGGAACCTTGTGATATGCATATGATGCGTGACTTACCACCTGCCTTGTGAATTGTAAAGACCCATGTGAATCTGCCGGTAAATTAAATTAATATAATTGCAGTCCAGACTTGATTCAGCGAACAGATATTCCGACCAATGGTTTAATGTAACCAATAGTTAAAAGTGCTAATAACCTAATGTCAGCACATTGATCAGGAAAATAACAGTATGAAAACATCGCTTGTCAATACCGTATGGTTTTCTGAAAAAAGAAAAAATCTGCTGCTACTGCTCATTGAGGGGACACGTGATATTGAGCAGATCAAGAAGTCACTTAATGTCACAACCCGGGCCATAATGCCCCAGATCAAGATGCTGAAACAGCAGCATCTTATAAACGAGGTAGGGGACAATTTTAGTTTAACAACCGCTGGAGAGATTATTGTTAAGAACATGTCACCGCTTCTGGAGACATCAAGGGTCATAGAGGAGAACAAAGATTTCTGGACCACCCGCAATTATGATGCAATACCCTCTCACCTTTTTAGCCGTCTAAGGGAAGTCGGCCATTATTTTTTGGTCGAGCCAGACATTAACCGCATGTTCGAACTTCCAAGGGAATTCACTGAAAATATTCCCAAATCAAAGAACGTAGTGACATTTGCTTCATACCTCCATCCGACATTTCCTTCCCTCTACTCTGGAGTTTCAGACTCAGTAGCTGAAATTTCATTATTCCTGACCCTGCCTGCTTTTGAAAAGCTCAGGAATGAATATACTGCAGATTTCACCAAACTGATGAGATCAGATAGCACAAAGATCTTTCTTTTTTATGATAATCTGAAACTGCCAATGATAACAGTGACTGACTGGTTCAGCTATATCTGTCTTTTCAACGAAGAAGGGAGATACGATCACAGGGATATAATCAGTTTTGATGAGAGCGCTCTGAAATGGTGCCACGAGTTTTTTGAGTTCTACAGGAACAGGTCAAAGGAAGTGATGCAATAGAACTGTTTGCATACATAAAACCTCAGGAGGCATAAAATGGAATCATCTTTAATGAATGCAATATGGTTCTCTGATAAAAGGAGGAAATTGCTGCTGTTCTTGCTGGAAGGCAGAAAAAGTCCTGAGGAAATAAAGAGTGCCTTCAGGGTCTCATGGCGTTCATTGATACTCCCCCTTAAAGAACTCAAAGAAGAGGGACTTATAATTAACCATAACGGGAGTTATGAACTGTCCGGCATCGGTAAGATGCTGGCAGAGAACGTAAAACCCATTGACAGGATATTGAACCTGTTTGAAGGGAATACTGATTACTGGACAGAACGTAATTTTAAAGAGATACCACAATATTTGCTGGACCGTATCGGGGAAATAGAGAATTATACTATAATCGAACCTGACCTGAACAAGATGTTCGAGCCACCGGAACGGTTCCTTCGATCACTTCATACATCCAGGCATATAAATGCTGTTTTTTCCATTTATCATCCTCTATATCCGGCGCTCTACTGCCAGCTTGCAAAAAAAGGGATCCCTATGTCGCTGATCCTTACAGAACCCGTACTTCAGAGAATGTGTGAGGATTGCAAGGAAGAGACTGAAATTATCCGGCAATTTCAAAATACAACGTTTTTCTGCTATAACCATGAGATAGTCCCACCCTCGTTTGTAATCACTGATAATATACTCCTTATCAGTTTTTTTACTAAAGGCGGACGATATGATCACAGGGACGTAATGAGTTTTGCAAAAAGCTCTCTTGAATGGGGAGAGCATCTCTTTGATCATTATAGAAGTATTTCCCATGAATTACCTGAGCTTTTGTTCTAGTTATTATTATCCCGGTCTCACCCTCTACAGACTACCAGATGAAGGATATGTGAATGCAACCCAAAGAATTGTCAATTAAAACCAAACTGATCGCATATATAGTGATAGGCGTGTTCCTGGTGCTTGCCGCATCAACAGCCGTAAGCATTTCCACAGTGACAACACAGCAAAGGGAACTGGCATATATGCAATCGGTAGAGTTGGCGAGAGATCATGCAAACCAGTTCGATGGGGACATGAAGTCATATGAGGCTATTGCAAACACTCTTGCAAAAACCATGGAGCAATATAATTCTGCTGACAGAGAGGAAGTTAATAACATACTTAAGAACGTCATGGTTGAGAACCCCGGCCTTACAGGGGTTTATGTGGGATATGAGCCGAATGCTTTTGACGGAAAGGACAGCGAATATGTCAATGCCGAAGGCCATGATCAAACGGGCAGGTTCGTACCTTACTGGAACACCATACAAGGCTCTGCAACTGTTGAGCCATTGGTTTCCTATGATGAGTTCGATTACTACCAGATACCAAAAAGAACAAAGACTCTTACCGTCACTGAACCTTATTTTTATCAGGGTATTTTCATGGTAAGTTTTGATTCACCCATAATCAAGAACGAAGAATTCATAGGCATTGCCGGGGTCGATGTGTCCTTAAAATATATTGACGATGCTGTGGGTGAGATCAGGGCCTTTGAGACTGGCTATGCTTTCGTGACAGGCAATACCGGTGTCCTTGTATCACATCCTCAATACAAGGAAGGGATCGGCACAAAGACGCTTTATGATTTCGGAGTACCTGAGATGTCAGAAGCTGCCGATAATATAAAACATGGTCTGGGAGGTAGTGTGGAAACTATCGATCCTTTTACAGGCAAGGAAATAATCATGTTCTACGAGCCTGTCAGGACCGGTAATTACTCTTTCGTACTTGTCGTTCCCAAAGAAGAGATGTTTGCAGGGGTCACTAACCTCAGGAACAAACTGATAATCATATCAGCTATCTCGATTAGTTTTATGGCTGTGGTCTCCTACCTTATAGCCGTGTCGATAACCTCCCCTATAGACGAGATAGTTTATAACTTCAGGCAGATAGCCAGGGATGCCGTGAACGGAAAACTGAATACCAGGGCAGATACCGATGTTCAGATGGATTTCAGGGAAATACCTTCGGGACTTAATGACATCCTTGAGGCTGTGATTGCCCCGATACGTGAGACTGTAAGGGTTACAAATGCTCTTGCGAAGGGAGAACTTGAAACACGTACGGAACTGGAGCTGAAAGGAGAGTTCAAGGAGCTGGGCGATACACTGGACAATTTTGCAGAATCACTCAATAATATCATTGCCGACTCAAATAGCGTGCTTACTTCAATACAGAACAATGATTTCTCCCGCAATGTGCAGATACATGGAGAAGGGGATTTCAAGATACTCACAGGCGGGATAGAAGAGACAAGAGATTCACTTAATATAGCTGTTACTGAGACGAAAAAGGCCGAGAAGGCTCTCCGGGATTCCGAGAAAAAATTCAGAACACTGTTCGAAAGCCTCAATGATGCTATATACCTGCATGATATGGGAGGCAAGTTCCTTGAAGTCAATGAGGTTGCATGTGAAAGAATGGGATACAGGCATGAAGATTTCCTTATGCTGACATATATGGATATCGACGCTTACTATCCGGGCAGACAGGTGCTGAAAGTGATCAGGGAGCTTTGCAAATCAAAAAGCAATCTGCTGGAAACGGTCCATATGAGAAAGAACGGCTCTACTTTTCCGGTAGAGTTGAGCAGCCGTATAGTAAAATACGAAGGTAACAGTGCCATTATCACCATCGCGCGCGATATCAGCAAACGGAAGCAGACAGATAAAGAGCTGAAGAAATACGCTGAGGATCTTAAGCATTCCAATGAGCTAAAGGAAGAGATGGAAAGCATCATCAATCACAGCCCTGTAATAGTTTTTAAATGGAGACCGGAACAAGACTGGCCTGTAGAGTTCGTGTCCAGCAACATCACCCAGTTGGGCTATACGGTGGAAGATTTCACATCCAACCGTATCAAGTATGGGGATATCGTTCATCCGGAGGATTCTGAAAGGACGCATATTCACTTTTCCAAGTATTACCAGCGCAGATCCAGCGATATCAACTGGGAATACAGGATATTCACCAAATCAGGAGATGTCAGATGGGTGGATGAAAGGACTTTTATCAGACGCCATGATGAAGGCACTATTACGCTGCAAGGTATCATACTTGATATCACAGAGCGTAAAAAAGCAGAAGATGCTCTTTTGCAGGCTGAGAAGGTGCGTAAAAAGGAGATCCACCACCGTGTTAAGAACAACCTGCAGGTCATCTCAAGCCTGCTTTATCTGGCATCTGAGAATTTCAAGGATGAAAATGTGATAGAAGCTTTCATGGACAGCCGCAACAGGGTCAGGTCAATGGCTCTCATACACGAAGAACTGTACCAGTCAAAGGATATGGCAAGCATCGACTTTGCTGATTATACTGAGAACCTGCTGGAATACCTGTCTAAATCGTACAGGATAGATAATAAGGATATTACGCTTGTATCGAACATTGAAAACGTCTACCTGGGAGTTGATACTGCAGTGCCGCTTGGAATGGTGATCAATGAACTGGTCTCTAACTCCATGAAGCACGCTTTCCAGAATGGTGCGCAAGGAAGGATCAGTGTTGATCTGAGCATCCAGAACACTACTCTCATACTGAAGGTAAGGGATAACGGAATTGGCCTTTCTCCTGAAATTGATTTCAGGAACACCGAATCATTGGGTCTGCAGCTTGTCACTACTCTTGTGGACCAGATAGACGGTACTATTGAACTTCGCGTAAGCGAAGGAACTGAATTTATCATAAGGTTTGAAGAAGTGAAATAGAGGTGTAAAGATGGACAACGCAAAGATCCTTGTTGTTGAGGATGAAAATGTGGTGGCGCTGGAGATAAAGAAAAGACTGATGAGACTCGGGTATCTGGTACCAAGTGTTGCAGCCTCTGGAAAAGAAGCTATAAGCAAGGCAGAGGGTTTTCTTCCGGACCTGATACTTATGGACATCCGTCTGAAAGGGGAAATGGATGGGATCCAGGCTGCACAGGAGATATGGACACGATTTCGTATCCCGGTGATCTACCTTACCGCCCATTCAGACGATGAGACACTGAAAAGAGCAAAGCAGACCGAGCCTTATGGATATGTGTTGAAGCCTTTTGAAGAGGAGGACCTTCGCGCTGCGATCGAAATGGCCCTTTACAGACGGAAAAAGGAAAAATGTGAATAAGCAGAGAGCAGACGGAAAATATAAATATCGGGAAATTTCCTTCTTATGTCTGGACATCATTTTTCGACAGAGCGGAAAAAAGCCTATTTGATAGATTGCTCTTAGCTCATTCATCTATTGCAAAGTACCATAGAAGATGACAATTCACATAGTTGTTGAAAAGTGGAACAGAATTACGCTATATAGCAGCATTACATAATGCGTTTTGGGAAATCTGCATTCCTGTCAGGAAGAGAACGGGAACTCCTTCATCAATCTAATCTTCCTACAGCAGGGGTCATATCCGTACCAGGGACGCAAGTCTTGCGTCCCATATCACTTCCCAGGTTTCAGACCGGAAAGATGATGATTAAATATAAATACATGAATTTCTTTTCTCGCCTGAGAAACTTTAAATACTAGTCTTTGTGGGCAATATATATATATGCCGATGGATGAGATTCTATATACCCCGGATAGAAAGAACATGAAGAAATGTTATCCTGGGATGATCATCATTCCACTAGCAAGTATGCGTATCGAACCAAAACAAAGGACTCAATGAACACAGGAGCAAGGAAACATGTCGTTAATGAAAGGCAAAGGAAGTAACTGGATACTGGAATACCTCGGATTCTAGGAAATGCTTAGGAAACGGTCTTCATTTAGGAGCTGACAGCATGGAAAAAAAACCATTAGATTCATTAATATCCAAAACCGGCCTGTGGGTGTCAAGGAACGGATACCTTCACGGAATAAGAAGTTGTGAGACATCACAAAAATACCTGCGAATAACAATGGATTGCGGAGAAGCCATCCAGATAAGGAACTCCCGGTCATGCCGGACCGCAAGATCTCTTCGGAACCACAAATACCATAAGCCCTGTAAAGGGTGCCGGCTTGCGGAAGAAAGAATAAGGGATTTCTCTAACAAGACCTCCAAAAAAGATGAGGTCAGGGTCACCGTAAAGACGGTGCGATCCACACAGTTCGATCCTGTTCAAAGCAGCATTCCCGGCGTGTCGGTACCAGGCGAAAGTCTGCAGCCTTCCGGCAATATTGATAAAGTTCATACCCGTCATTCTCCTGCAGAGCGACAGCCATCCCTTACTGCCCAAAGTTCTAAACCACAAGTAGCGGCCCGGCAGCCCAGGGTAACAAAGCCTGTTAATCGCTCCCCCCAGAAGCACGCCAGGCCAGAGAAAAATGAGTTTACCCAGAGTCAGAAGAACAGAGTGCTCTCATTGCTGGCTCCGGATGAGATGATATCATTCTCAAAGGAGAAGCGCACTTTTGCAGAGATCGAATCGACCCTGCTCACACAGAGGAAGAAGGACCTCAGGATGATGTATGAGGACAGCAGGGAGAACATGCTTGGCAAGCTTGAGCGCACCATAACTGAGTTCTTTGTGGATATGGGGTTCCTTGAAGTGAAGTCTCCCATACTCATTCCTTTTGAATACATGGAGCGTATGGGTGTAGGCGAGGACAAGGAACTCTCCAGGCAGATATTCAGGGTCGGCGATAACATGTGCCTGCGCCCTATGCTTGCTCCAGGACTGTATAACCATCTTCGCAAATTCGATAATGTACTTCCAGATCCCATCAGGATATTTGAGATAGGGCCCTGCTACAGGAAGGAGTCTGACGGCAACAGCCATCTCGAAGAGTTCACCATGCTCAACTTCTGTCAGATGGGGTCCAGATGCACCCGGCAGACCCTTGAATCCCTCATCGGGGATCTTCTCGGTTTCCTGGGTATCGAGTACGAGGTAGTTGCAGACAGCTGCATGGTCTACGGGGCTACCATTGATATCATGCATAAGAACATGGAACTCTCATCCGCTGTTGTCGGACCCATTCCTATGGACATGGACTGGGGTATCGACAAGCCCTGGATAGGAGCCGGTTTCGGACTGGAAAGACTGCTCAAGGCAAAACACAATTTCAAGAACATAAGATCAGTTGCAAGATCCGAGTCCTACTATAACGGGATTTGCACAAATCTCTGAGGTGATAGCGTGCTTAATGACATGACACAAAACGATCTTAACGATTTCGCAGGGGAGATAATTAATGGAGCGCAGCTCTCGGATAACGACCTCAGGGAACTGCTCCGGATAAATGAGGATGAGCAGCTTGAAAAGCTTTTCTACCTGGCAAGGAAGGTCAGGGACCACTATTTCGGCAACAAGGTCTTCCTGTACAGCTTCGTTTATTTTTCCACTTATTGCAAGAACAAGTGCGCTTTCTGCTATTACAGGGCAAATCATGAGATCAGCAGGTATCGTCTGAGTATAGAGGAAGTGCGCACTATATGCCGTGCATTGAAAAGTGAGAACATTCACATGGTCGACCTGACCATGGGAGAAGACCCTTACTTCCATGAGAAGCCTGAAAGGTTCATTGATGTTGTAAGAGCCGTAAGGTCAGAACTGGACCTTCCCATTATGATATCCCCCGGGGTCATGGAAAATGAGGTGCTAAAGCAACTGCACGACAACGGCGCCAACTTCCTTGCCCTGTATCAGGAGACACACGACCAGGAACTCTACCGGAAACTGAGGGTCGGGCAGTCCTTCGAAGACAGGATCAACGCCCGCAAGTTCGCCAAAAGCATCGGTTACTGCGTGGAGGACGGGATACTTACAGGCGTGGGCAATGATATCGAATCTACCATAAGGTCACTGAGGGGCATGGAAAAGAACACTCCTGACATGGTCAGGGTCATGACATTCGTACCTCAGGAGGGCACACCCCTTGAGAAACTGGACCGCATATCAACGACCGAGGAGCTGAAGATAATAGCTGTATTGAGGCTTATGTTCCCTGACAGGCTCATACCGGCATCCCTTGACCTGGAAGGCATCCCCGGCATGGTGCACAGGCTCAATGCCGGAGCGAACGTGGTGACATCCATAATACCTTCAGATTCCGCACTTGAAGGGGTCGTTAATTATGACAGGGGATTGGAAGAGAGGCACAGGGACCCCAAAAGCGTTGTCGAGTGCCTGAGGACTATGGGGATGGAACCTGCAAGCCAATCCGATTTCAACAGGATAGTGGGGCTGGCAGCATGAAGAACCTGATACTGATCGGAGGGAAACTGCAAGGATTTGAGGCAAGCTACCTTGCAAAGAAAGCCGGACTGCGCGTGGTGCTGATCGATAAAAGAGAGCGGCCGCTGATCATGAATGTGGCAGACGAGTTCCATTGTTTTGATGTCACAAAGCAGCCGCAGAAACTCATCGAACTTTCAAAGACAGCAGTGGCAGTACTCCCTGTGAACGAGAACCTGGAAACTATCAATTTCCTGAGGACCATCGCCGATAAGCTTGCCTGTCCCATGCTCTTTGATTTTGATGCCTATCACATCAGTATGGATAAGAAGCGCTCGAAAGAATACTTCCAGTCTATAGGTATACCCGCGCCCCTGGACAATCCTACATCACCTCCCTATTTCATCAAGCCTCCCTGTGAGAGCAGCAGCATTGGCACATCTATCATCTACGATAACAGCGGGCTGGAAGGGCTTGATCCATCTATGCTTATAGAAGAGTACGTTGAAGGGGATGTTATATCCCTTGAGGTGATAGGGGACGGGGAGCGCTTTGAAGTGGTCAGTGAAACAAAAGTGCATATAGACGGAACTTATGACTGCCACATGGTAACACCGCTGGGAAATTACCCCGAGTTCAGGGATATGACCTACAGGCTTGCAAAGCACCTGAACCTGAAGGGTATCATGGACGTCGAGGCAATAGACAGCCCTAAAGGATTGAAAGTACTTGAGATAGATGCAAGGTTCCCAAGCCAGACCCCCACGGCAGTCTACCATTCCTCGGGAGTGAATCTTATCGAACTGCTGTTGCAGGCATTCATTACAGGGGTCAGGGAGAATGAGGGCATTCCCTGGAAGAACCACTGTACCTACGAGCACCTGCTTTTCGGGGATGGCAAATTGCTTCCTGTGGGTGAGCATGTACTGTCACAAGGTGTTGATTACCATGAGTTCCACGCATCTGAAGGGCTTGAGATCTTCGAATGCAGCGGGGACAGGAAAGTCTTCACGCTCATAAGCTGGGCCCCGGGGAAAGAAGCAGCCGATCTCAACAGGCAGAGAGGATTCAGCATGCTCAGGGATTATCTCGGCATCGGTCAGGAGGCATGAGCATGGCACTTCTGACACCCCATGACCTTGAGAACCTTGCCGTGCAGCTTGAAGAGAACGATGAGATCGTAAAAAATGCCACAGGACTTGATGTCAGGGGTATATGCGAAGAACTGTACGGCTCAAGGCCCGATTCCCTGAAGGTCGGGATAATACCCATAACAGCAGGCGACGGCATCATCAGTAATTTTGCATCTTCCCTGCTGTTCATTACTCAATACTTCGGACTTGAAGGAGCTATTACCGAACATCCCGACATGACCGGTTATTATGAAGCAGTCTCACAGGGCGCCGATATAATACTCATGGCAGATGACCACATGTTCGTCGCACATAACCTGCGTAAAGGTAAAATAGTCAGCAACCACGTTGCTACAGGAGTTATCTACGCTGAGATAGCTTCCAGGTTCAGGGAGGCGTCCTCAAAGGATATTCTCGTGATCGGTCTTGGAAGGGTGGGTTATGCAGGCGCTGCGCATCTCATGAAAAAAGGGTTTAATGTGTATGCCTGTGACCCTAACAGGGCATTTCTGGAAAAGGCCGTGAAAGAGCTGGGAATAAAACCCTACTGCAGTGAGGACAGGAAAAGGTTCTCCATGGTCCTTGAAGCCACGCCCAATGCAAATACCATATCTGAGGGCATGATCGAGGAAAGATGCCTGGTATCGACACCCGGTATACCATGCGGCCTGCCTCCTGAGATCGGTAAGAAGTATCGCGTCGACCTTGTCATGGAACCCCTGGTCATCGGGGTCGCATCTATGCTGTATTCTGTTATCTGAGTGAAAAAGGAGAGAAACAAAATGTATGTGATATCCCTGGACCTTGGAACAAGCGGTTTCAGGTCGCAACTGATAGACCTTGAGAAGCAGGAAACCATCAAGACAGTGATCACCATGGGGCATCCGCTCCCTGGAGGCAATGTGATGGACCATCTGGACTTTGCCATTGTGACGGGAACCGAAGTTGCACACCGGCTTATGGTGGAGACTGTGAAGAAGATCCTGGAGAAATTCGCGGTGGATCCCGGAAAGATCGTACGTATCGCAGTGTGCGGAAACCCTATCCAGCTCTCCCTGTTCCAGAACATAGAGATCAGGGACCTTGCATACGCAGGAAAGAATAAGCAGGCGGCACTTGGTGTCCATGATGTGAAGAGGGATGCAAGGATCTTCCCTGCAAATGACATATTCAAAGGCATTTTTGAGATGGACAACTGTGAGATAATCGTCCCGCCTGCCATAAAGCACGAGATAGGCGCTGATGCCCTCGCAATGATGCTGGAGACGGATTTTATATACCAGGACGAACCATGCCTGGTCACCGACTACGGTACGAATGCGGAAATGGCTCTGAAGATAGGCGACAGGATAATGACGGCAAGTGCAGCGGCAGGACCTGCGATCGAAGGCCAGGGCATAGACTGCGGCATGCTTGCGGGACCCGGGGCGATAAGTGATGTCAATATCGAGAACGGATACTGGAGGCTGACTGTGCTTGACGGGACCCTGAATCCGGTAAAAGGGCCTCTTGTGGACCCCATCAGCGGAGATACCATCGAGGGTTCGCAGGCTGTGCCAAAAGGTATTACGGGCACAGGGGTCATTTCCACTATTGCGCTCGCGCTCAAAGAAGGACTGATCAGGAAACTCCCAAAACTCCCCAACGGGAAGATAACGCTTGGTGACGGCATTTTCATCATGGACAGGGATGTGGAGGAGGTCGGGAAGGCTATAGGAGCCATCCGGGCGGCACATATGACACTCATGGTCGAAGCGGGACTGAAATACGAGGACCTCAGATACTCTTATATGTCCGGTGCAACGGGCACTTATGTAGATGCGGAAAAGGCAAGGCATATAGGCTCTGTCCCTGGCTTTTCCCAGGGAATAGTCCAGTTCGGGAATACTTCCATAGGGCTTGCGCGAAAGATAGCAGTCGACCGCTCTAAACTCGATGAGGTCATAAAGGTCGCAAAAAGGATACAGGCAGACCATGTAATGATGGCTACCAGCGAAACGTTCAAGGAGATATATATGTGCGAGCTTGCCACATGGCAGCAGGGTATGCCTTCAGATATGTATGACCAGATGCTGGAGATGTACGGCATCCCGCCGTTCCCGAAGGACCGCAAGGAAGTGGAGATCGAAAAAAGGGTCAGGAAGGATATCGATGATGTGGGATACCTGGGTCTTGACATCGTGGCGGATATAGGGATAATACTGGAAGCACCCGTGGAAAAATGCGTTCTCTGCCACCAGTGCGAGGAGGAGTGCCCTGAGGATGCACTGGCTATTATAGAGATAAACGGAGAGAGGTTCGTAAACATCGACAGCCAGCATTGCCTGGGCACAAGCTGCAGGCGCTGCGTTACCATCTGTCCTGAGCAGACGATGAACCATGCATTACTGAAGATCAAGGAAAAAGAGTAAAGGATCGACGTATTCAGTCATCGAATTTCAATATCGTTGTCTTGAAAGTAGAAAGGTCTACGACCGGAACCTGGGCGGGGGTAGGAACTACATTCATCCTTTTCTGGAACTCGGTCTGGGACTGCCAGGTGCCTGAGTTTATCAGCAGGACATTCTTGTACCACTCAACCCCTATGGTATGCACATGGCCGCAATGCAGGATGTCAGGCACCTGGTTCAGGACAAAATGATCCTGTTTTTCCGGTGCAATGGAAACACGGCTCCCGTAAATAGGAGACAGGTGCCTGAACTTCATCATCTCCACCATGCCTTTTGTAGGTGCATGGTATGATACACCCGGGACGGCAGCCACAAGATCGTCAATTGACCGCCCGTGGTAGAGCAGGACCCTGACACCATCCAGATCGACCATCGCGGGGTTGCCCACAAAGGTCACATTGTCCGGGAAGTCCTCCCTGATACGTTCGGGAAGTTTTGGCTGAGGTTCTGCCTGACGCACAGCATCGTGGTTTCCTGGAGAGATAACTATCTGTATGTGCTTTGGGATCTCTTCAAAGTATTCAGCAGCTCTTTTGTACTGTTCATACACATCCTGGATGCTTAGTTCTTTTTCCTGTCCCGGATAGATGCCGACCCCGTCAACAAGGTCGCCCGCAACAAGAAGGTAGCGCACCTGCCTGGAGATATCTGCTAGGGCTTCACTGTCGGTGTTGCCTTTCAGGAAATCTATGAAATGCTCCCAGGGTTCTTCAAGGAACGTGGAACTGCCGATATGCACATCCGATGTCAGTATCGCCTTCCCGTGAGTACAGCTCTTCCGTGCCATGTTGTTTGGCAGGTCTGGAAGGATGATCTTCTGGGCTATCATCAGCTTGCCGTCGTTTGTAAGAGTGCCTGTGAAGCCAGCGACCTCATCCAGTACAAGATGTGTGGCCTGCTCGAACAGTTCCTTGTCGGCCATGCGCACAAGTACCGAGAATGAGCCGGTGGGATCCTCGATCTCAAGGACCTTGTGGCCATTGCTTGTGCTCTTGATATCGGATATCATGCCAATTATCGAGATCTCATTTTGCTCACGGGTGCCGCGCTTGCCTGCAGAACTGTTTACAGAGCTGCTTACTGAACGGTTCTTTTTCAGGCTTTCTATAGGCCTCGCATTCACACGGGAGCGAATGATATCACTAAGCTTGCTGTAACGGTTCCTGAAATACTGGACGAATTCCATGTACTCTCCGACACATGTGGAATTGTCCGAAATATCAGAAATGACAGTGACAGGATTATCGAATGCCGATTCCCGGTTACTGACAATAACCGAGGATATGGGCACTGAAGACTGGAGTGTCAGCACATTTGATTCGTCCGCACCAAAAGATCCAAGGTCAATATGCTCAAGGCCGATAACCAGGACTGTCATATCAATAGTCCTGAGCACATGGCTTACGAGCTCTTTGGGCGAACAGTGGGAGCATATCAGTTCCACTGCTTCGGGACTTATCTGATAGCCTTCTTCTATGAAGGCTGTAAGGACATCGAATTCATTCATAGCTGTCATGCATATTGAACTGGGTTTTTGCTGGTATGCAGTAAATGCAGTTAATAACGCAATACTGGAAAGCAGTTATAATTGCAAGTAATTATCCATACGTTAAGATTTTATTGGCTGCAGTATATTCATACCGCTAACATATTTTTTTGCGTGCTCGGACACAGGCAGGACACATAATGAACTTAAAAGACACTTATGAAGCCTTCAAACAGAGTGACAATTTCTTTGTATCACTCACCCGCGATCTTGTATCGGTATTGTTAGCCGTTCTTATATTTGCATCTTTCTCCTATCTGGTCTTTGGGATGTGGACACCCATGGTCGCCGTAGAATCAGGAAGCATGGAACCTCATATGAACGTCGGGGACATCATTTTTATTCAAAGTATCGACCGGACCCACGTCATAACATATGAGGAGGGCACGGACAATCATACGTCCTTTGATAGTCACGGTAATGTTATCCTGTACAAGCCCTACGGAAGGGAAGGGGTCACTCCCATAATCCACAGAGCTATGTACTATGTGGAACAGGGAGAGCCCATGTGGGAAGGCGGACCTGAGGCGCCTCATGCAGGTTATATCACCAAGGGCGATAATGAGGTAACGAACAGGTACTACGACCAGCAAGGCCAGGTCAGTTATATGCTGCCGGTGAAAGAGGAATGGGTCATCGGCGTTGCAAAGTACAGGATACCGTATATCGGGTATCTCAGACTTATGCTGCCCAGCTTCTGATCACAGATGAAGCTGGGTGGTCATTACGGGCTTGAAACCATCAAGCGGTTTGAGCCTGTAATCCTCAAATAACACTTTTTTGGTACTTGTAATTGGAACGCTCAGGACGATCTCCTTTGTCCTGCCGTATCTGCCCTTGCTTACAACCACTGCATTGACAATGCCTAGCATATCAAGCTCTGACATCAGATCGGTCACCCTGCGCTGAGTAAGGATGTCCATGTCCACATGCATGCACAGCTGGCGATACACGTTGTATACCTCGCCGGTCGTAACATTCCTGTAACCGTTGTTCCTCAGCAGCATGACACTGTAAAGAGACAGCTTGGATTGAGTGGGAAGCGTGCGCACGACCTCAACAACACGGTCGATCTCTATCTTTTCCTGCGCAGTCTTGACATGATTCTCCTCAACGCGGGATTTGTTCTCACGTTCTGCAATTTCGCCTGCAACCCTGAGGAGGTCCAGTGCGCGCCTGGCATCACCATGCTCCTGGGCTGCGAATGCAGCGCAAAGAGGGATGACCATCTCATCAAGAGCATTCTCCTTATAGGCTATCTGGGCTCTCTCCCGCAGGATATCACTTATCTGCTCCGCATCATAAGGAGGGAAGATTATCTCTTCCTCTCCAAGGGAACTCTTTACCCTGGGATCCAGGAACTCCGTGAACTTAAGGTCATTGGATACCCCTATCATACTAACCTTAGCCTGCTGAAGATCGGTGTTTATCCTGGAAAGATTATAAAGGACATCGTCCCCTTTTTTGATCAATTTATCGATCTCATCAAGAATTATAATAATAACCTGTTTTTCAGAATCGATGGCTTCCTTGAATTTTGCGAAGACCTGATCGGTAGGCCAGCCGGTCATTGGCACATCCTCACCAAACTGCCTTGAGAGATTGGCAAGCAGTCTGTACTGGGTATCTATGACCTCACAGTTCAGATAGACCACTTTACAGAATATACCCAGTGATTCACCCTTTCTTTCAAGCTCAATGCCCACATGACGTGTAACAGCTGTCTTCCCGGTGCCTGTTTTACCATAGATCAGTATATTTGAGGGAGTATCTCCCCTTAGGGCTGAAACAAGAATAGAAGCAAGGCCGTTTATCTGATCGTCCCTGTGAACAAGAGAATCCGGGGTGTAGGAATGCCTTAAAACCTCTTTATTTTTAAAGATAGGTTCATTTTCCAATAACTCCTGAAATAAACCATCCAATGACTTATTTTGCATTTTTGTGTCACCCATATAATAACAAATCAATTACAGTAATTTTTCAGGAACAAGGTTAACATTCGATAATAGAATGTTTTTCATCCGTTCCCTTTTTTGTTCCAAAGGATACATAGGAAAAGTAGGTTATTAACGGTTATGGTTAAGACCCCCCTATTTCAAGTGGAGCATTAAAGATAAAAATAGATACAAAAGAAAAACATGCTTAGCGTCACTAAAAATTTAGCCGGGTCAAGGAATTGAAGCTTTATTGATAAAGATCAATGTTTCCTATGGAATTAAACCCCTTTGTTTCAACTGGAGCTTTTATAAAGGAGAGAGACCCCATGGTTTCAAATGGAAACCGAAAAAAAGATGTGAACAACTTTTTTAATCTTTCAAAAAAAGAGGGTGTTTTTAGTATCAATTTATTAGTATATATAGTTTTCTTTAAGAATAAACAGATACCCGAAACAAAATCCGGACTCCAGTAGAAACCATGGGGTAGCTCTCATCGCTAAAAAAACAAAATCCTTAAATTTAACATAACGGACTTAACACAAATCCAACATAACAAACCTGACACATATCTAACACAATCGTTTTAAATATCCTCTAATATTCATCTGTCTAAATGAACGAAACCGGATTGAATGAAGAAGAAATAATCTCTCTTCTTAATAATGCGCGAACAAAGGACTTCAGTTACGATCGTGTCCTCAGCTCCATGTGTACTAACCCTCATAGGGTTGCTATCATGGCTCACATGCAATTCATTGAATCCAACATGGGTGATTTCGGTCTGTTCAAAGGCACCCATGAAATGGAAAAAGAAGTTATCAGGATGACCGGGAGCATGCTTCACTGCGCTTTAGCGGAAGGCTATCTTACAACAGGCGGGACCGAATCCAACATACAGGCTGTACGTTCCATGCGCAATCTGCATGTACGAAAGCATCCTGATTCCAGACTTAATGTTGTCGTACCAAAGTCAGCACATTTTTCGTTTGACAAAGTTTCCGATATTCTTGATATTGAAGTGAGGAAAGCAGCTCTTGATAGTGACCTGAGGGTTTCGGCAGATGCAATGGAATCCCTCATCGATGAGAATACCGTGGGCCTTGTTGCTATAGCAGGTTCTACGGAATTCGGTCAGGTCGATCCCATCGACAGGATATCGGAACTTGCACTTGAATATGGACTTCCCTTACACATAGATGCGGCTTTTGGAGGTTTTGTCCTCCCATTTCTGGAGGAGGAACATGCATTTGATTTTTCCCTGCCGGGAGTGACCTCTATTGCAATTGATCCGCATAAGATGGGCCTCAGCACTCTTCCTTCAGGTATCCTGCTTTTCAGGGAATTCAGGCATCTGAGCTGTCTTAAGGCGCATACTCCCTATCTTACTGTGGACAGCCAGTACACTCTGACAGGTACCCGCAGCGGGGCAGCTGTTGCAGCTACATTTGCTGTCATGAAGTTCCTTGGAAAGGAAGGCTATACCTGGACCGTCAATAATTGCATGGAAATGACCCGATACCTTATAAGAAAAGCTGCAGAAGCAGGTATTCAGCCTGTAATAGATCCTCTAATGAATGTTGTAGCTCTTAAAGTCCCCGAGCCTGCTGTTATCAGGAGCATTCTCTCCAGGGAATATGACTGGCATGTTTCAATAACGCAGGAACCAAAAGCTCTGCGTCTGGTTATCATGCCCCATATGAGCTGTGAAATGATAGATATGTTCATTGCTGATCTGACAAAAGTACTGGGATCTGGTATTGCATCTGAGAGATCCAAGCAAAAAGAATGAGGGGAGAGGCTGATAATACCTTGCCTTGAAACGTGTAAGGCATCTGTACATACAGCCTGCATTCAATATTTATAGGAAACGCAAATATATACAGATGAGCCAAGCATGGTGAAAGTATTTTTCAACTCCCTTTCACATTCGATAAAACTAAATAAGAACGTAAGCTAACATCACTTTATGAGGACGTCATTTAAGATCGGGACTATAATAGGTATACCTGTAAAGCTCCATATTACCTTTTTACTGATATTGCCTGTATTTGCCTTTGTTTTCGCGACCACGGAACCGCCTCTGGGTTTTGCAGGCACTTCCTCTGAATTCATGGTCTACGTCCTCTCCTTTATAACGACTATTCTGCTCTTTGCCTGCATAATATTGCATGAGGCAGGACATTCATATATTGCCAAAGGTTTTGGAGTGGAGATAAAAGACATAACCCTGCTGCTTTTTGGCGGCGTTTCCTCCATGGAGGAGATTCCCAGGATCCCTTCCCAGGAACTGAAGATGGCCTTTGCCGGGCCCTTTGTAAGTTTTGTGATAGGTGTTACGTTACTTGCATTTAATGTGGTGCTATCTTCCTACGTGGCAGGCTATCCGGATACCTCGATATTCCTTATGCTAAATATCCTGGGTTCTATCAACATAGTGCTTGGCCTTTTTAATCTCCTGCCCGCTTTTCCTATGGACGGCGGACGCCTTCTCAGGGCATGGTATGCAAAAAGGATGAGCTACGTCAAGGCAACACATTATGCGGCCTATTTTGGAAAGATGTTTGCCTTTTTAATGGGTATAATCGGCCTGTTCTTCAATCCATGGCTCATACTGATAGCATTCTTTGTCTACATAGGAGCTTCAGAGGAGGACAGGTCTACCACTATCACCGTGCTCCTGGAAAAATATAGCGTCAGACAGATAATGACATCGGATGTTGTTTCAGTTTCTCCCGGCATCAGCGTGGAGGAACTCTCGAAATTCATGTTCGAGAAAAAGCACCTGGGTTATCCTGTCATCGAGGGTAATTCTTTAAAAGGGATTGTGACGTTTACAGATATACGCAATATCCTTCCGCATGAACGCTACGCAAAAATTGTGTCCGATATCATGACCAGGGATATTATCTCGGTATCTCCCCAGGACACCGCGTCCGAGGCTTTTAAGGTGATGACCCGTAATAATATCGGACGTGTGCTTGTAATGGATAAAGGGGAACTTGCAGGGATACTTTCAAGGTCTGATCTCATGCGGGCTATGATGTTGCTCAACGAATGATCCCAAAAGGGATTCCAAGAGGATAAGAATTGAATCAATCCAGTAATTACGACGATTCCCGGGGGACACCTTATATATATACCCCTGCCAGTGCAAGCGGTGGCCTTGATCCGGATAGTATCGATAAAGGTCAAACAGTCTCTGCTGACGGTATAACGGAAATCGGGCTTGTAAAAGAGATGATCCCGCAGGCAACATCTGCAGCCAGTCTTCCGCCTTCAGAGATCATCATCGTGGGAACTGCCCATGTATCGGAAAAGAGCGTCAGGGAAGTAAATAATGCTATAAGCCGTGAGAAACCTGATATCGTGGCCGTGGAGCTATGCAGGGCCAGGTATGAAGCTATCAAGGGCAATGTACAGGACACCCAGGTGCCTATAAAGGAGTTGCTCAAAGGAGGCAAGATCTATTTTTATATCGTGCACATGCTCCTTGCCCATATACAGAAGAAGTTCGCTGACCAGATGGGTATCCAGCCAGGTGCCGAGATGATCGGCGCTATCGAAGCAGCGGAAGCAAGCGGTGCGCAGGTCCTGCTGATAGACAGGAACGTCCAGGTCACGCTTCAGCGTTTCTGGAACGAGATGGGATTCATTGAGAAGATCAAGATAACGGGCGGCCTCCTGGCTGCAGTGCTCGGTATCGGCGGCACCAAGGATATCGATATGGATACTATCACCAACCAGGACATAGTTTCGGTGCTTGTGGAGGAATTCAGGGGAAGCTCCCCCAATGCCGTTAAGGTCCTTATTGATGAAAGGGATGCCTATATGGCCACAAACCTTTTAAGAGCCGCCGGCAGCGGAGGAAAGAAGATCGTCGCTGTTGTCGGGGCAGGTCACAGGGCTGGTATCCAGCACTATTTATCACATCCGGAGCAAATACCAAAAGTAGAGGCAGTCGAGGAAACACCTAAGAAAAAGTTCAGTCTCATCAAAATATTCGGGATCATAATGCTGGCTATTCCCGTCATGGCTTTTGTATTGCTTATCATTTCAGGGGTTTCTCTCAAGACCCTTGGTATAGTATTTGCTTTCTGGTTCCTGATAACGGGTGCATTGAGCGCCCTGGGTGCATTGATAGCAAGAAGCCATCCTTACTCAGCACTGATAGCTTTTATGGTCGCATGGATGACAACTCTCAATCCCGCAGTGGCTGCAGGGTGGTATGCAGGTATCAAGGAAGCACAGTACCGCAACCCTACTACACAGGACCTGAAGCGTCTTATTGAAGCGGAATCAATAAAAGATATGATGCAGAACAATTTTTTCAGGGTCTTGCTGGTGACCAGTCTCACAAACCTGGGAGCTATGGTCGGAAGCCTGCTTGGAGCTTATCTGATATTGCATACTTTAGATATTGATGCTGTGGAATTCTTCAGCCAGGCATTAAGTGCAGGCCTTGCGACAATAGGCATCTGATTTATTCTACTGGTTGCTTACTTTAGATCCTTTTTAGCGGAGATCCCCTCGAACTTCTCTGCAAGACGATAGGATATATCGGAAAGGTAAGCAGTTCCCCAGGTGGCGGCAAAGACAGCTCCCAGCAGATCAAACAGAAGGTCCATCATCGTATCATTGATGCCATGCTGGGCCAGTATGGCATCGTAGCCAAATCCAGTAGTCAGTTCATCACTAAGAAATTCAATTATCTCCCAGAGGACCCCGGTTGCAAGCACGAACAACAGAATGAAAACGAAGAGCACTTTCGGTGGTATGTATATCTCATCTACATAGATATCTATAGCTCTTATAAGTGTATATCCGGCAGCTGCCACCACGCTGGCTGAGAGGACATGAGTGATGTTATCCCACCTTGCAACATTGTCATAGAACGCAAAAGTTCCGATGGAATGCAGGAAAACTGCAAGAGTTATCCACAGGGCCAATCCCGTATCATAAGGAATGTTTAGTTTGCGTGTGATAAGATATGGTACGAATGTGATGACCAGACCTGCAGTTGCATTCACTGCAGTAGACAAGTCCCTTAAAAGTATTCCCACTATCAGTAGTGTAAACAGACCTGCCTGCATTATTCTTGTCACAAGCTTTTGCCTGCCATCGGAGATCCCAAGCAGCTTACGGATGGGCTGAGGTGGCCTGGATGTCGGATATTCAGCTGTCTCCATAGAGGTTTTGGCAGGGATCCCTATATTGTCTGTAAATTTAGCCGATCTGAAGTACCAGCCGAAAACAAGCCCGGCAAAAACACCTGTTATCAAAGCGTAAATAAATTCATGCATCACTGCATCGTTAATGACTTCATGCGACCGGCCGTCAAGCAGGAACGTGGTCCCCACATGGACATCCAGCACCCATTGCAACAGGTGCCAGAGGCCTGATATTGCAAGCGTCGTAACCACTACCAGGAGTATAGCGAACTTGTAGTTCATGCGCACGTAAGTGAACCAGTTGATCTCGGCTGCCAGGAGCAGTGCAATGGTAGCCACTGAGAAATAAACGGGTATGCTTGCGGAAAGGAAATAGTAAGCTGTTGAACTTCCTATGATGGGCATGATCGCAAATATTATGAAATACCATGAAGGCATGACCGAGGGCTTGCGCATCAGGAGTGCAGGAGCTGTTATGACGCAGATAACGAAAAAGATAAGTATGGACCATGTCAGCCTTCCGTATATCAGGTTAACAAGACCCAGCAAAGAAAGTACTAACACCATTGCCCATCCGACAAATGCATTGAGGGACGTGTTCTTTAGAAGTTTGCTGAGCCTGTTCACTTCTTCCATAGCATATCACACAATATTGGTAATATGTAATTACTTAAGATGAACTTAATGCAATTTAAACATTTTATTTTAAAAGTGATAACTTTTCCCTTAATACCGGGGATATGAATGCAAAAAAGAAGAGAGAAAAAGACCTCATACGAGGTCTTTCAGGTGGAACTGGAATTTCCCGAGCTTGCCGCCGTAGTTTCCTGCGGTGATCTTCTTAACACCGGGGATGGTGGTGGCTGCCTTGATACCGATCTGCATTGCCTTCTTTATCGAGGCTTCGTCAAGGCCGTTGATGACCAGCTCGAACACTGCCTTCACATCAGCGGGGATCTCGGTTCCTTCAACCTTGTCCCTGATGGTGGGGCAGAACTTCTCGTTGGCTGTTGCCTTCATGAACTTGGCGTATTTGTGAGAGCCTGCCTTTGAGCCGCTGGCAACGATGCCTCCGGGGAAGGGGGTAATGGTGCCTTCGAGTTCCTTGATGGTGTCCACCGCGATCTCTGCGGCTGTGAGTGCAGTCATCTGGCTGTCACCGAAGATGAAGAAGTTGCCGCCTGCGATACCGGGTATTGCGCCGATGTTCTCCTCGACCAGGAAGTCCCCGCCCATGATGGGGATACTGTGCATCTTGCGGCCTGCGATCTCCTTTACGGATTCCATGCCGTCACCGAAGAACTTCAGCTTGAAGCCGACATTGAACTGCTTCTCGGCAGCCGGGAGGCCGTTGAAGACTGCAGTTGTCGGAGCTGTGAGCACGCACTGCCCGAGACGCTCAAGAAGCTGGTGTTCCAGTGCATCGTATCCGAAAGTGCATATCTGGATATAATATCCCGGCCTTCCGTCAGGTGTTTCCTGAGGGCTTGCATATCTCTCGATGCCTGCTTCGGCCGGGCACATAATAACAGATGTACCGAATCCTGTTGCTTCCAGTGCTGCAACCTCTGCCCAGCGCTTTGTTGCCGCTGTGATGAGCACTCTTGCGATCTTGATCGAAAACGCTTCAGCAAAAGTATCTTCTATTTCTACTCCGTTGATTTCCATAATGATCCCTTTTTAGAATTAGACTACAGCATATTAGAATACAATCGCAGTACATATATTCTTCGAGAAGCCGGGTTCATCTTCCGCCCGATTTAGTGTAGGTCTTCTCAAAGAGCGCGAACATTTCCCTGTCAATTTCCCTGTATTTACCAAGTTCGAAAACAGCCTCGTTGACAAATATAGTCAGTTTCTCCTTTTGCGACAAGCCCGCAAGAGCCTTAGAGGACAGGGCGGTTGACTCCACCATCTGCTCCTTTATAGAGGCTTCACACACTTGCGCGAGCGCACTCACTGAAAAAGAAGCCTCTTCATCCAAATTCTTTTCTGCAGCGCACACACAGAAATATTCAATATGTTCAATAACATCAAGCATTTTCTCATCAGAATGTCTTCTTGCGGCAGTAACACCTATATCTTTCAGGGAGCCTGTAACTTCAAGGTATGACCGCTCACCGAATATGTCACCTATCTCCCTTAATGCCGCAACTGCTTTCTGCAGTGCATCATTCTTTTTCTTGTCAGGCGATTCCTGAACCGTCCTTATGCAGATGTCCCGCAGAGCCAAGATTATCTGTTTCTCAGCATGCTCAAGCCTGTTCTCCTTGATCGCGACCGCGACCTTAACAAGGGACTTGCGCACATGCTCAAGTGTATGGATATCTTTGTTTGAGGCGGCATCCAGAGCTATCACCTTCAGGAGACTGATAGACTCTTCAACAGGTCCTATCACCTTCTGCCTTGCGGCCGTCTGGCCTACCCTGCCTGCAGATATTGCAAACTCATGCCTGGGAGTGAAAACCGAGCCATCGCCCAAAGCATTGCAAAGATCTTTTACCGTATTTGCTCTTTTAAACACGGATAACTTCCCCCTGGAAAGAGCATGATCCCTGACCTTGTGAAGATCAAAGAGGCTATGCATGTGTTCTATGATTTGCAGTGTGGCCTTCTCCATATCCTTTTCAGTGTAGTTGCTGCCGATATCCCCGAAAGTACGTATGACCTCGGCAATTACATCAGCTTTCCCTTCTCTTTCTGCAAGGACTCCCAGTCCGTAAAGGTGTGCATTCAGATGCCTGACTATCAAAGAATTCTTCCCTTCAGATTGCAGCGATCCGGAGGAGAATCTCCCAAGAGCGCGAATTCCATCTACTGCTGTGAGATCATCATCGTTCCTCAAAGCCCCGCGAATTATATCGATAACAGAATGAAGAGGATCAAAAACAGACTTTCCGCCATCCATCTTCCTGTAATCCTCGTTCATCTCATAGGCATTGAGTTCTTTGGTAATGTCAAGGAACCTCTGTGTTATTCTCTCGTTATTTAGATAATCGGCAAACAGAAAGCCTGCAACAGAGAGTATCAGGGATGCGCCGGTCATCATCGCAATTCCGGTAATACCGGATGCTCCCAGAACATGCAGTATTGACACGGAAAGTGCAAAAGTTCCCAGAGTATAGGAAAACATATTTCCCATAACATCTTTTTTGCCTGGAAGCCACAGGCATACTGCCCAGATGATCCCAAAAGAGAAGGCAAATACGATATTACTGTAGAAGTGCTCTATTTCCCTGTTCGTGACCAGGGTGATCATGAATGCAAACTGGATAGCAAGTGCGCTTATGGCCAGGTCTGCACCTACATCCTTTTGGCCTATCTTCAGGTTGTTCTTTGCAATAATATCAATGAACAGGAAGACTGCTATGACACCTATTATCACCACAGTGTCAATAATGTCCGGGATCAGGATCTGCATAGGACTATATCGGCTATTTTTATTTATATATATATTGAAAAGTCATCACTCATCTTCCTGCTTACAGGCTTTCTGCCTTAAATTATGCATCGGCCCTGAAAAAGGATAGGTAAAAAAGATGTAATTCTTTTGTATTACAGGCCTGGATAGAAAACTTTATATAAATTCATCTTGCCGTGAAATCAGAGAGAATGTGCTATTGAAACATATTCTCTCATAGAGGGTTTCGGGATGTCCTTTAAAGAGGTTATTGAGCAGTGCCATGAATAAAGGTAATGAGGGTGATTATAACGGTAATTATAACAGTAATTATAAGAACGGTACCTATAAGGATGATTACAGGGAAGTCACAAATTCTGACTGGCGCGGGACGATCCTGCTCCTCGTGTCATACGCAGCCTCAATTATGATCGTTTCTTTTCTTTTGTTACCAGACAAATGGTACCTGTGGGGTTTCATTATCGCCCTGGAGACATTCCTGATCATCTCCTGGCACACCAAGAACTTTGCCTATCAATGCCCCAAGTGCGGTGAGATATTCGAGATATCTGTTGTTACTGACTTTTTGGGTCCCAATGGAGGCACAAAGAAGTATCTCAAATGCCCCAACTGTGGAAAACGTTCCTGGGCCGTGACAGTGGCTAAAAGGAAATGAACGGCCATCTCCTCCGGGCAGGCTGATCAGGCCTTTTTGAGGCTTACCCAGAAGATGCTGCCTCTGCTCAGAGGATTATCATCGACGCCTGCTCTACCCTTATGGAGATCCACTATTCTCTTTACAATAGCAAGCCCGAGCCCGCTTCCTTTTACACTGCCCTTGTCCGCTCTCTTGAATCTTTCGAATATCATCGGTTTGTCCTGGTTGCTGATGCCAGGGCCAAAATCAGTGACCTGTATCCTGCATTCATCTCCAAGATCCTGAATGCTCACGATTATTCTCTCTTTCTCAGGACTATACTTGATAGCATTGGACAGCAGGTTGATGAATACCTCCTCCATAAGCAGACTGACATTAGCGATGCATTTGGAAACGGGGTTAAAGACGAGCGTTATGCCCTTCTTCTGGATATCATCCCTCAAAGACCTTATAGCCCTTTCCATTATCTGGACGATGTCCTGCTCTTCGAACTTCACATCAGCTACCGATTCCAGTTTAATGAACTTTGCTGCCGACTCCATCATCTCTATCAGCCGTTCGTTATTCCTGTGGACCTTCTCAAGCAGTCTGGCTTTCTCTTTATCATCTTCAAGGATCAGGAGCTCTTCTGTGAATCCGCGGATAATGTTTGCAGGATTGAGGAGATCGTGGGTGAGAATGTCCGTGAAAAGTACTTTCAGTTCAGTGCTGGACTCAAGCTCCCGGGTGTATCTCTGCAGATCTTCTTCATTTTCCCTGCGAGTGATGGATTCAGCAAGTACGTTGGCGACAGATTGCATAAAATGGATATCGTCTTCCGTGAACACTCTGCTCTGTGCGGTATGTACGCTCAGGGTCCCAAAAGGCCTGTCCTTGCGCCCTATAAGCACATCCATCCCGCTTACCAGCCCATGATCCCTGAGCAGGGAATAGCCACTGAACCTCTCTTTTGTTTCCCTGTCCATGACGACCGCCGGCTCACCGGAGTAAAGGGTATAGCAGAGTATATTCCGGGAATCATCCTGCAGTACCTTGGAGTTCCCATCTTCCTTATCGTCCTCCCATCCCACTCCTGCGATCATGACAGAGTTCCCGGTTTTTTCCTGCCTCATTATTCTGCAGTATTCCGCACCCAAGGTCCGTGCGACAAGCCTGACCGCTTCTTCCATAAGATGGCCCAGTTCATCACCTGAAAGCCCCTGCTGTCCCAGTCTTGCAACCGCTGCGTGCTGGCATTCCCGCATCCTCAGGACACTCTCGACCTTTTTCCGCTCGCTGATATCTTTGGAATGTCTTACCACCATGACGACATTGTGTCCGTCATCAAAGATAGGGGATAGCTCAACAGACTTTGCTTTTCCGTCAAGGGGATCTTCGATCTCATACTTACGGCACCTGCCGGTCGTCAGCACTTCCAGCATGTAGCACGGCTCACAGGGTGTGGAACGTTTCATAAGGCAGCTATAGCAGTAAGGATGTCCCTGTTTGTCCCTGACGGGAACGGAATCACAGTTCTTCCAGTTGCTCATGACAATCCTCATGCTTCTGTCGATCACAACTATGTTATCCTGGACCGATCCCATCACTTTCCTGAGCAGGTCAAGCTGGAAATCCTTTTCCTCTTCGTTTTTCATTTCATAGCCTGGAATATCGATCCCTCTTTGAATTGAACATGTCATTCAGTCAATTTGAAAAAACCTCTCCTGTTTTGTTATTTATAAGTATCCATGCAAAAAAACATGATAATAATAATGATTACCACTTTCATTAATATCTATATCCATAATGAATGAACCATAAAAAAAGAAAAATAAAAAAGCGGTTTTATGTAACTTTATAAGGTCTCATCATTTCATTGTCTTCGTGGTCAAGAATATGACAATGCCAGACATAACCCGGTCCTGTCCTTGCATCAAACGGGTACGCTGCGTTATAATCCGGATCGATGGGAGCAAATTTCATCCTTATTACGGTGACCTCCCCGGGGTGGACCTGTATTGTATCGTGCCAGCCCTTCTCATTGGCAGCAGGGCCTTTCGGCTTGCCTCTCAGGTAAGGGGTAACGTCAACTTCAGTCGGCTCTGAGTTCCATGGAGGCATGCCGGTTCCATCTAGAGAAAGGCCTGCATTGATTCCCGTCCATTCCGCAACATACTTATTCATATCTATCTTCTGACGACTTACCAGCTGGAATTGGACAAGATGCAGATGGATTGGATGTGTATCTGCGGTCGGATTGACTATGACCCATTCTTCAGTGGCTCCCAGTACAGGGTCTTCTGAAAGAGGTGCATCCCACTTTAGTCCGTCAAGCAGGATTTCCTGCGGACCAAGTGCAGCCATGACTTCCCAGAGAACAAGAGTCCTCGTCGTGTCAGGTGCAGCTCCAGGCGCAGCCAGTGTCGGGAAGTTACCTGCAGGAAGTGTCGGGTTCAGGGATACAGGCAGAGCATTTGCAACAAAGCCCGGGTTCTCAGTAACCGTAAACTGCATGATAGTTCCGTCAGTATTGGGATCAGGAGAGATTCCGTTTGGATATGGATATTTGGCCTTGTTCCTCATCACAACCGGACCCACCACACCAGTGAAATCCACGAGGACATCAGCTCTCTCGCCGGGTGCAAGTGTGATTTTCTTAATTGTTACAGGAGATTGCAGATAACCACCATCAGACCCTATCTGCACAAAGGGCAGTCTCTGGTCTGTGGCACTATCCCAGAAATCGATATCATAGAACCTTGCATTAGATCCATCCAAAAGCCTGAATCTGTATTGTCCCTGGTCCACATCCATGTTCGGCCAGACCATACCGTTCACCATGATGGTGTTTCCGAAGAACTCAGGTGTCCAATAGGGATGAATTGTCGGGTTAATGCCTACAGTATCAAACCAGAGAGAGCCGTCTAAGTTAAATGTTCTGTCCTGGATCGCAAGGGGCATTTCATACTTTCCGCTTGGTAGCAATGGCTCAATTGTGTCCCCCGGGTCTCTGAGCAGATAGAGCCCTGCAAGCCCGGACATTACGTTGATGCGGGTAATTCCCAGAGCGTGATCGTGGTACCACAGAGTTGCAGCTGGCTGTTCATTTGGATAGTAGAAAGTTGTTCCAGAGAATGCAGCTCCGGTCTCGCTTTCTTCGAATGTCCACCATGCATCCGGATTGCCATCTGAGGTTGAGTGAACCTCACCGCCATGCAGATGGGGCACGAGCGGTACAGGAGACTGGGCATTATAGCCATCTGGATTTCCTGCAACTATCTCTCCGTTAAAGCCCGGAGGATAAACCGGGAATGGCGCGGATAGCATCATTGGAATATTATTGGGGTTTGCCCAATGCAGTGTCGGATCTACTGCAAACATGTGGGAACCATCAATATCATTTACCCATGTAACCTCGATAGGTGTCCCCCGCTCAGCTTCAAATGTAGCAGCAGGTGTATTGCGGAGATACCCCATAGACTCTCCTGTGATCGGGTCCTTCACATTTCCACCGTATCCCCACACGGTGGTTGTAAGTCCCATGGACGGTGGCAGAAGCTGCTGTTCGAACTGTGAGACATTGATCACATAAGGTGCCTCGTAGACCGGTGGCGGACCGATCAACTGGTTTTCGAACTTTGGGACCAGTGTAGGATCGATAGTTCCTGGCGGAACGAACACTCCGGCAACCGACGGCTGTACAAGACCGAGAAGAATGCCCAGCAATATTAAAGCTATAGCACTTCCCCTCAGATAAATGACGTACTTTTTATTTTCGCCCTTCATTTTGTCACCATTTCTGCTTACGTCAGGGACACACCAGACAAATGATGATTCAATAAAAGATACTCCTCCCTCTAAAAGTAAAACGGTCAGTACTAAAAGTATATACCTAGTATCTTCTACCCACCCCAACTATATTCCTAATATCAAATAGGAAAGATTTATACTTTTTTAGAAAGGCATTGTGAATATACAAATAAGAAATAAATATCAGTCACTAATTTAAGAAAGAATAATATTTTATAGCTCATGCGGAACAGGAGTAGATGTTAAGAGTCCAACAGGCTTTTCTTCCCGGTCCTCTCTCGTTAAGATCACCGGCCATCACTCCAACACGCCTGAAGTTCCTTGTGGATGTCCTGGGATTTGAGAATATGAATTTATGGTGACCGAGCTTAAACATCAGTTCAATGCTCTTTAAGCTCACCTCCGCAGAGCTTACAGAATAATGCCTCACGATCATGCTCGCGGTATCTGCATATACTGCATTCCTTTGTTGAGCTGGACTTTCTCCTTTCTTCCATAGAAACGAGGCTCATCTCGGATGTAACAATACCGGTAGGAACGGCTATGATGCTGTAACCCATGATCATGATGACGGATGCAAGCGCCCTGCCGATGGAAGTCCGGGGTACTATATCTCCGTAGCCTACGGTCGTCATAGTGATGATGGCCCAGTAAATGCTTATAGGTATGCTTGTGAAACCGTTCTTCTCCCCTTCTATCAGATACATCAGGCTTCCCATTACAGTTACAAGCGCAAGTACAGTGAAAAGGAAGACTGTTATTTTCCTCCTGCTGGCACGCATCGCTCTTATAAGCAGATCAGCCTCGTTCATATACTGCACCAGCTTGAGCACACGGAATATCCTCAGCACCCTTAATATCCTTATCACAAGCAGGAACTGGCTGCCGGGTATCAGGATGCTCATGTAGGTGGGTATTACTGCCACCAGGTCCACGATCCCCAAAAGACTTGTAGCATACTTTCTCTTGACCCTGACACACATCAGCCGGAGGATATATTCCAGAGTGAAGAGGATCGTGAAGAACCATTCAAGCAGGTAGAGCTGCCTGCCATACTCGCTCCTGACAGGAGCGGAGCTATCCAGCATGACGACAAGCACGCTGAGAAGGATGCTTACTATGAGAAGGACGTCAAAGGACTTTCCGGCAGGAGTGTCAGCCTCGAATATGATGTCATATGCCCGTGCCCTCCAGTTATCACCCGGTGGCCTGTTACCTGAGAGTGCGCCGTCTGCAGATGACATGAACTTAGCCCTCGAAATCGAACAGGCTTTTCTGCCCTGTCCTCACATTAAGATTGCCGACCATCACTCCGATGCGCCTGAAGTTCATTGCATTTTCCCCGAGGAACTGGCGCATCATCTCCCTGGCAGTATCATGAAGGACCTGCCTGTCAGATACCGGATGGCTCAGGGTCCTGCTCTTTGTGGATGTTTTGAAATTTGAGAAAATGACTGTCACGGTGACAGACCTGAAACCGACCTTGCGTGCCTGCGCCCTGTCCATCACATCATCTGCAAGCTCGGTAAGGAGTGAAAAGACCATCTGCTCGTCATGTGTATCATGCTTGAGCGAAGCCATCCTGCCTATCTGGTCGCTTGCAGACCTTTCCCTTACAGGCGTCTCATCTATCCCGGAAGCTGCCTGCCTGAGCCATGTGCCCCTGTTCTTCCCGAACACATTGACAAGCTCCTGTATGTCATGTTCTTCCAGGTCAGCGACTGTCCTGATCCCCATTTCCGTAAGCTTTTCCTCTGTTACCTTACCTATACCCCATAGTTTGCTCACAGGCATCGGCCTGAGGAAATCCTGCACTTGTTCTGTCCTTACAACGGTAATGCCATCAGGCTTGCGGAAAGAGGAAGCCATTTTGGCTATGAGCTTGTTGGGGCCTATGCCCACGGAACATGTGAGATTCTCCTGCCCTTTCATTTCTTCCTTGATACGCATGCCTATCTCCCTGGCAAGGTCAAAGTCAGAATTACAGGAGCGGGTTACGTCAAGAAAAGCCTCGTCTATGCTGGTCCTCTCAAAAGCCTCCTCGCTGTCAGCATAGGAGTGCAGGATTGCCATTACCTTCTTTGACACTTCCTCATAAAATCCCTTGCGGACCGGGAGGAAGACCGCATCAGGCTTAAGGGACCTGGCCTGCCGGCACGGCATGGCTGCGCGTATGCCTGCTCCTCTGGCGGCATAATTACATGTGCTCACAGCTCCGCCTTCCTCGCCGCGGTTGGAGTACATGCATACAACCACCGCCTTCTCCCTGATAGAAGGGTCCTCGCGCTCCTCTATGGCGGCATAGAAGTAGTCCATATCCACATGGATTATCACACGTTGCATTGCACTTATTTGGGCGGGAGAGTTTTTATGGTTAACTCTTTAATTTTATCCAGGCAGGTCAGTTCACAGTATCGTATCCCTGCAGTCCACATACAGAGAACTGAAATCCGGCAGCTTGCTTGCAATGGGCTTGGCATAGAGGTAAATATTCTCGAATTGGGACCTGTGCTGCTTCAATACTTCAAGAATGGGGTCTTTGGGATCCACATAAGCTCCGAAGAACTCGCACTTTGTATCATACATGATGTTATTGCAGTATGCCAGGATCTCATCCATGGCATCCTCATACCCGGCTTCGAAGGCATGGTCCACTATTGAACGGAACTGAAAGTACTCACCCTCTGCAGGGATCCTTGGCATGGCTTTTACATGCCTGAGCATTCCGAGAACTTTTGACATGACCTTCCAGAGAACGGGTTCCTTCGTATAGGCCATTTCCATCAGCACGGCACTGTCCCAGAAACCGCCGCATGCCACTATCAGCCCGTTTTCCTTAGCAATCAGGAAATTCTCAAGGCCATATCCTGGCATACTGTTGGCATACTCATGGAAACTCTTGTCTGTAAAGGGCACAAAATGTGTCCTTCCTTCATAATAGCGGTTCAGCAGTTCCACAGCTTCGTGCAGGTCCTTCTCATCGATACGCTCCAGGGTATATTTCCAGTCCGGCTTTTCTTTCCTGTAGGCTGACATCTCACATACCGTTATGTCCTTCTTACGGATGTATCCCATTCTTTCCAGGAGGCCTATCGAGGCCTGGTTAGGTGCATACACATAACAGTAAATATGGCTTGCTTTCACCTGCTCTGCATGTTTCTCAACTTCTCTTATGAGACTGGTGCCTATTCCCCTCCTGTGGAGATCGGGGTGGACCATTACTTCCGCCAGGTAGATATATTGCTCTTCAGGAGAGTGTTTCACCGTCCATCCAACCCAGCCTGCGGTCTGCCCCTCCTCTTCGGCCACCAGTATCTGCCAGTTGTCATAGAGTTCATATCTTATTGTTATATCCGGTCCCTTGTCAACTGCCATTGCAAGCTTTTCATTGCCCTGCGGACATAACCTCTCGATGCTTAGAAGAGCACCGTTGTCCTCTTCCCTGAAAGGTCTGATCTTTATCATACGATTACTCCCGTGATCTCGGTACAGGATATGGAACATATTCCGGTAAAATAGAAAAAGGAATGATTTCTCCCCAAATAAATCTGGAATCTGACAGATATATACTTTATGGGAATTTATGCTATTTTTTCTTCCGTCCCTGTATCTGCAAGAGCTGTGCTCAGATACCTCTCCCCCGTGTCAGGCAGTATGACCACTATGAGCTTCCCCTTATTTTCCTCCCTCCTGGCCACCTCCAGGGCTGCATAAAGGGCTGCACCGCATGATATCCCGCAAAGTATCCCCTCCTTTTTCGCAAGCTGCCTGGCGGTCTCAAAAGAATCTTCGTTACTGACCTGGATAATCTCATCGACGATGTCCATGTTAAGGACATCCGGCACAAAACCGGCTCCAATGCCCTGTATCTTGTGAGGCCCCGGTTTTCCGCCTGAAAGTACCGGTGAATCCTTCGGCTCCACTGCAACTGACTTAAAGGCAGGCTTGCGGGACTTGATGACCTCCGACACTCCCGTAATGGTCCCGCCGGTACCGACGCCCGCCACCAGGATATCCACAGCCCCGTCCGTGTCGTTCCATATCTCCTCGGCAGTGGTGCGGCGATGAACCTCAGGGTTTGCAGGGTTCATGAACTGATGGGGCACAAAGGACGCTTTTGTCTCCCTGGCAAGCTCCTCAGCTCTTTCTATCGCACCTACCATTCCCCTGGGGCCCGGCGTGAGCACTATTTCAGCACCCAGCATTTTCAGGATCTTCCTTCTTTCTATGCTCATTGTCTCGGGCATGGTAAGAATCAGACGATAACCCTTAGCTGCGCATACAAAAGCCAGACCGATACCGGTGTTGCCTGAAGTAGGCTCAATTACCACTGTATCCTTGTTCATAAGCCCCTGCTCTTCGGCTGTCTCGATCATGCTGAGGGCAATGCGGTCCTTAACAGAGCCAAGCGGGTTAAAAGCCTCAACTTTTCCCACAACTGTTGCATAGCAGCCTTCAGTTATCCTGTTCAGGCGCACAAGCGGCGTATTACCCACAGTCTTTGTGATATCACTGTATATTTTCCCGATATTATCAACCCCTGATACTAATCATACCTTGCTTTTCATTTATGGTCTATCTTTCTCATATTATGTAATCCGGAACTGAATATCCGTGTTTTCCTTTAATGATAAGTCGTGGTCCCTCAATAATCACTTTTGTGTCCGGGAGAATCGATCTGGTTATCCACACGCTTCCGCCAATGACCGAGCGCGCTCCGATGACAGTATCTCCTCCAAGGATCGTTGCATTGGAGTATATTATTACATCATCCTCTATTGTTGGATGTCTTTTCTTTCCGCGGATAAGCTCTCCACTCTCGTCCTTTGGGAAGCTGAGCGAGCCCAGGGTAACTCCCTGATAGATCCTCACATTGTCCCCAATCTCGCAGGTCTCCCCGATAACCACTCCTGTACCATGATCGATGAACAGCGCCTTACCGATCTTTGCTCCCGGATGGATGTCAATACCCACGATACTGTGAGCGTACTCAGTCATAATGCGCGGAAGTATGGATATTCCCTGCAGATGCAGTTCATGGGCTACCCTGTAAACTGTAAGGGCGAAAATCCCAGGATAGCTGAAGATGATCTCGTCATAGCTCTTGGCGGCAGGGTCTCCTTCATAGGCCGCCCTGACATCCGATGCCAGCAGCGAGCGTATCCTGGGTATCTTCTCCAGGAAGGCTATCGTTTCTGCCTGCCCGCGGTCGATGCACTCGGAACAGTTCTCTTCGTACTTTTTGCAATCATGGATGATACTGTTGCTTATCTGATCCGAAAGCTGTTCAAAGAGCTTTGTTATCTCGCTTCCAAGATGATAGCGCAGGTTGTTTCTGTCAAGGGTCTGCTCCCCGAAATAACCGGGAAAGAGGATATCTTTGACCAGGCCGATTATTTCGATCATTGATTCCCTTGAAGGTATGATCGCCGCATCCACATGATCAAAGCAGTTCCTGTCAGAGCAGCTGTCGACAACTGAATCAACTACGCGTGGTATCTGGGAACGATACCTGTCGTCTACCAGTGATCTCAGGATAGCGCATCTTTTCTGTTCTGTTTCTGATTCGTTGACCATGTTACTTCCTGCCGGTGAATGATCGGCAACAGTGCATTATCGTAGTATCTTATAATGTTAACGGTGTTAACAAATAAAAGATATCACATTTCCCTTTTTTCGTAACTCACAAGCTTCCGCCCTGCACGCCCAGGGCTGAGTTTCATTCCCTTTAAGTTGCCCCTTATACCCAATATAGATACTGTCGGTAATCACATTTAAGGGCTTTGAGAAAGGAAAGAGCTGTAAATCCCATTACATTAAGAGTGTATTACCCCAAAGGAATGCTTAAGTAAGAGCAAAGAATATGTTTTTTTATGAAGCCTGAGGAATCTTTCCAGAAAGTGTTCCCTGAAGGCCTGATCCCGGTAACGGATATAGACATAAGGAAGCTTTCAGGGCTGCATGCCGAAAAAAGTATCTATCTCTCGGTCTACCTGCCTGTATCGGGCAGGGACAGCGAGCACCTTAACAGCGTCTTCACGGATACAAGGGTAAGCGCCATCAGAAAGGTTTTACCTGCACAGCTGAAGGCGGATTTTGAAAAGACCCTTCGGATGGCTGAGAGTTCAATCTCCGAGCCGGTAATTTCAGGTGAGAGGGGCAGGATCATCTTTGCCTGCCATCCCGAATCCTTTCTGCATATCTACAGGCTGGCTGTTGAACCCGGGCAGTGGCTGGTTCTTGATACATCCCCTTTCTTACTGCCCCTTGCAAGGCTGAGGGCAGATTATGAAGACTACGGTGTTCTGCTTGTGGACTCCCAGGAGGCCAAGTTCACATGCATACGTTCTGATATTGCACAAGAGAAAAAACATCTGTCCACCGAGCTTATGAACAAGCATAAGAAAGGAGGATGGAGCCAGATGCGCTTCAACCACCTGAGAAAAGAGGCTATAAAGTCGTTCTTGTCAGAAGTTGCTGATAATGTTCAGGGTACCTGCGATCAGCTGCCAATAAGGGGTATTGTTGTTGCAGGACCTGGTAATGCAAAGCAACAGCTAGTGGAGCTGCTTCCAAGGGACGTTCAGCAAAACGTGCTTGGTATCGTTGACCTTCCCATGAGTGTTCCAAGGGATGAGCTGATTGAAGCCGGAGATACCGTGTTGCATGAGAACGGGCACTCCCGGTCAAAGAAATGGGCGAACGAATTGAAAAGTGAGATCCTCAAGGGTGGGCTTGGCGTAATTGGCGGGGAAGATGTCCGCAAAGCCCTGGAAAACGGCAGAGTGAGTGTCCTGCTGATACTTAAAGGAACTTCGCTTCCAGGCTGGAAATGCGAGAGCTGCCGGAAGTCCCAGGCAGGTGACAGGCCACCGGAAGAGTGCAGCACCTGCGGAGGACAGGTCTCTGCCATCAGCTTCCTGGAAGAACTCCACGAACTTGCCCGGCGCACGGGTGCACAGGTTGAGTTCGTGGAACAGGAGGATTTCCCGGGCTCAGACTATGTAGTGGGTGCCCTGCTGCGATATTAGTTATCGCATGATATGCAGTCTCACTCCTGGACATACATGAATCCTGCTTTCATTGCGATCTCCGCCCTTGCAAGTTCCTGGCCCAGATAGGCTGCATGATTCAAAGTGCTCACCCATCCGTGTTTTATGAGCATCCGGTAGATGGATCGCGCATCACGGCCTTCAATGACCCTTAGCAGCTCCTTATCGTAGGAATAGTGCCTGGCCAGAATTACCATTTTGTCAGGCTGGGGGATAATCACAAAGTATCCTGCTTTGTCAAGTTTGAGCTTTTCAGGTTCTTCGGCCTGGAAAACAGGAGCTTCCGGGATGTCCGGATCCTCCTTGTTTGTTTCAGTTTCGTTTGTCTCATTTTTCACATTGCCACCTTATCGGATCGAGTACAAGATTTTCTGTCATCTGCCAGGGTGCCAGCGCTGCATATGCTCAGCGTGAGTTTTCAAATATGATCCCTTTTCATAGAACCTGTCATAGAAGTCCAGGTCCAGGTGATGCGCCTGGAGGTAGGGCAGGACAAAAATGCTGGGCACTGTTCCCGGAAACTTGCCGAAGGTGTCATAGATATACTGAGCCTGGAGAGCCGCACATTCTCTGAAATGCTCATCCGGAACCTGCGCACTGCCGCGCACCTCCGGATTATCCCTGTAGTAACCTGGCGTTTCTGGATTGAATGGCCCGCCAGCACCGAATTTTCTCTCCATTAGGGCATCCACTGCCTGGCGCATATTGCGATAGTGAGGCGGGGTAAACCCTTCAAAAACGCCTTCCAGTCCAGTGGGATTCGGAAGAGGCCAGCGCTCATCGGTATCGTACCGGAACCCCAGTCCCTTTACTTTTGGATCCCCGCTTGCCCCGAGAACGGAGTAAGGGTCTATGCCATCGAACATCCATCCTCCAAGACCCATGGCCTGCAGCATCAACATACCGGCATAGCATGAAATGCTCAGTTCGGCTGTCAGTTCGCCAAGGGACCACGTCTCCAGGAAAGTGATGGGATAGGGCGCCTTTACGTTCACGATGTCTGAGAACTGCTCAATTCCGTCTATCTGTTTTCCGTTCACGTCATCATAAAAACAGACACCGTTCTGCACGTAGTAGCATATGCCTGCAAGAACATGCTGGGCAAGGTCTCCCACAGGAATAGCCAGCGTAGTGCCCGGATGATTGACAACCCATGTATTGTGCGCTTCCACATGGGGTGTCTCGGGAGGTAATTCCAGGCGGCCATCGTATATCTTTTGTACACGGCTGCGGTGTGCTTCCATGAGCTCATCCGGATTGAACGTGCCCTCATCCGTTCTTTCAGCCATTGCAGGCGCATCCCTTGTTTTGAGGATGTACACACCTTCGTCATCCGTGAAGAACAGTTCACTGGTATGGAACCCCGCTGCCGATGGAAATGTCCTGCCTCCCGCAGTACAGGCGTAATTTGAAAGATGCGGTGCGTACCGCTGCGCCCGCATGATAAGGTTATGCCAGCCGGTGTTCCCTCCCATTGCTGTGAGCACTACCATCTGCTCGGTCTCTGACAGCGGCATTGCCTTATGCGCAGATGTGTACCTGAAGTAGCCGTCAGGTATCGACGCCCCCATGAAGAAGCGACGCGCCCGTCTCCCAAAAAGAGCATCTGAAAGTCTGAAGTTCAATACATCCTCAAAGCCTGGTGGAAATTTACCTGTACTCCCCACAATTATTCCTCCTCGGTAAGTCCTCAGTTAAGTGTGCCATACATGAAAGAATCCCTGCGTAGCAGTATCACTCAAACATATCCCCTTGGATGATATCTGATCCCTTTCCCCGTTGAAAGTTGTCCTGCATAGGATTTATGATTTATGGAAAGTGCTTGAAAGTTGTCAGGAAGTGAGTGAGAAGTAACCAGAAAGCTGTCACTTGATGCAGTAGAAGCCTGCCTGCATGTAGGAGTACCAGAACAGTTCCACGGTCCTGAACCCCGTCTCTCTCAGCAGTCTGAGATGTTCCTCAACGGTTATGGGGAAGTATTCAGTGCCAAACCGCTGCAGATGCGTTCCTATCTCTTCTTCGCTCCTGCCACGCTCTGACTGGAAATCACCCCAGTATCGTTTTCCTGTACTGATACCCTCCTCTGTCAGCGGCCTGATATTCTCGAAGGTGATGAAGATACCGTTCTCTTTCAGCAGCTCGTAACATACCCTTACAGCTCTGGCCCTGTTCCTGCGATCAAGGTAATGATGGCACTGTATAGCGGTAATGACATCCGGCTCTTCGTCAAGCGTCCGGGAGAACTCCTGGGTCGGGGAAGCTTCCAGGAAATGCAGTTTTTCAGGGCTGTATGATGACAGTTTCTCCCGTGCCTGCTCAAGCATGCCTTCTGAAGGGTCCAGCAAAAGGAACCTTGTCTCGGGGAACTGCTTAATGGCCCTGGTGACAAGCGAGCCGGTCCCGCACCCTGTATCCAGCCAGACCTTCGGGGCGGATGGCAGTGCTCTCACAAGGTTGATGGTCTCCTGGTGGAAGGATGAGTAATAGGGAAGAACAGAGGATATTTTCATATCATAGTCCTCAGGCAGGTGAGGTGTTGTATTCCGGGAGGGGATTTTGGGTGTCATAGCTGAGAGTTGGACGATTTCCTATTTATAGTCCATTTGCAGAACTCTTAAATAAGGCCAATCCCTAGAAGCCGTTCTGAGGCATCTTATTGAAA
>Ga0209347_1001457_pt1 | contig 38440 bp, 37 predicted proteins | sample AutmiccommuBRH23_FD_187382 | JGI IMG/M metagenome (GOLD analysis project Ga0209347, IMG submission 187382) | Deep subsurface microbial communities from Mt. Terri, Switzerland - Autotrophic microbial communities BRH/23 (SPAdes) (version 2) | ecosystem: Environmental > Aquatic > Deep subsurface >... | reverse complement strand
CCCATTTGATATGAGCTCTCTTTCTTTAAGTTCTTCAGCAATTTTTACATACTTGCCAAGGGTAAAATATTGTTTGTCTTTGGGCGAAGGGACATAGAGATTGTCACTAAATCCAAGCTTTAATGCGGATCTGATTATTCCTGTTTTCATAGTATCTGCGGTTTGCCCGCTTATATAATCTTCATTAATCAGTCTCCATAACGTGGCCTGTCTACTTAACCCATAATGTTGTTCAATTCTAACAACATCGTTAATATCAAGGTTGCCCTTTGTCTTCTTAAGTTTTTCTTTGATAAAAGCACTTAATGACTCATAGGGAGCCAGAAAATATGATGCGAACTTATCGGCCTCAATTTCCTTGGGGTCCTTGTTTTTATCGATGTCTTTTGCACAAATAATTTTATTAAAATCATCATGAAAAAAAAGGTGGCAAAGTTCATGAGCTGCAGTAAATCGTTGGCGCCCATACGTCAATGTTGAATTTACAGCAATTAACTTATTATGTTCATCACGAACACAAATACCACTTATCCGATCACTCATAGGGTAAAATACTATGGTTAAGTCATCGTTATTACCAAGCATTAGAAAAATATCAACAGGAGAATAAGCGTCCTCCCCAAAATATTTGCGTAATGTTATAGCATCTGAGTTAATCTCAATTTTTTCTTTCACGTTCATCCCTCTTTTGAAATATTTTCCATATCCCTTAAATTCAGAGCTATTTTATTTATGGCCGCTATAGTTTCGAAATCCTCAGATGTAATACAAGTGGCTCTGAGCGCAAAAGGTAATGGACTGTACGGGCTGTCGTCAGATGTGAAATAATCTATCGAACAACCAAAAAAATTCGATAGCTTTTCAAGCAAATCAGCGCTTAGTTGACGTTCGTTTTTTTCGTATCTTGATATATAGCTTTGATTAACACTAAGATATTCCGCTATTTGTCCTTGAGTTAATCCACTTTCTTCTCTTAACTTTTTAAACTTTTCTCCAACTGAATTAAAATTCAACATAACGATCCCTCCTCTTTAGGATTAGTATATGCAATTGTTGTCATAAACACAACACGATTTTTGATTAATTTTATGACAAGGCTGGATTAAAAATTCACTTCATAATGGGGGATGTTACCCTATACCCCTATCCGAGAATGTGTCAAGCGAAACGTCCCCATGCCATTGTCCCCATGCCATTTGTCAAGCGAAACGTCCCCATGCCACCTTAAAAGTGACAGCCCCTGGCAGGCGCTCCAGTGCGACCTGAACAGGGCGGTGGAGGGCGCGCTGGAGGTGGTGGGCAGTCAGCTGAACGCCCACGGTGTGAGGGTGGACCTACTGCGGGAAGACAGTCTGCCGCCAGCTCTGGGCGATTCTGTGAGGCTGGAGGAAGTTGTGATCAACCTGGCGGTGAACGCCATGCAGGCCCTGGACAGGACCGGGAAGGAGGACAAAAGGATCGTCCTGGCCACCCGGGCGGAAAATAAAAAGGTGGTCCTGGAGGTGCGGGACAACGCCACCGGTGTAACCGATACTTACAGGGATAGAATATTTGACCCTTTTTTCACCACCAAGGGGGCCGAGGGCGGAATGGGCCTGGGGTTGCCCATCGTGGAAGCAATTGTGGCCGCTTTTAAAGGAAATATTGTGGTGCTGAATAATGAGATGGGCGGGGCCACCTTCAAAGTAGAATTGCCCGCTGACGGGATTAACAATTAGCATTGCAGGGGGGATATGATGGACATTTTACTGGTGGAAGACGATGGTGAAAGCCGGATGGGTATGGCCAGGTTTCTGCGTGATCTGGGGCACCGGCTGGTGGAGTGCGGGAATGCCGAGGACGCTCTGGAGGTGTTCCGGCCTTCCTTTCACCTGATTATTTCCGACATTAAAATGCCGGGCATGTCCGGGATCGATCTGCTGCGCGCCATCAACTCCACGCCGGAGGGGCAGTACGTGGACGTGATCCTTTTTACCGGCCACAACGACCTGGAGTCGGCCATTGAGGCCCTCAGGGCCGGGGCTTATGACTACATGCTGAAGCCCATTAACGTTGAAGAGCTGGCGGCCGTCATCGGCCGGGTGGCCGAGCACCAGTCCCTGCGGAGGGAAAACCTGATCCTCACCGAGAGATTCGAGGACAAGGTCAGGGCGGCCACCGCTGAGGCCGAGCAGGAATTAAACCGTCTCAAGGAAGCCTATACCAGGTCGGTGGGCCTGGGGGAGGTGGGGGTCTTTTCAGAGGCGGTGAAGAATATTTTCCGGCAGGCCGGGGTGTTTCACGCCGACCATTCAGTGCCGGTGCTGATCGAGGGTGAGACCGGCACCGGTAAAGAGATCCTGGCCAGGTACATCCATTTCGGGGACTCGGTCACCACCGCGCCCTTTGTGGACATCAACTGCGCCGCTCTGGCCCCCAGCGTGTTTGAAAGCGAGGTTTTCGGCTATGAGGCCGGGGCCTTTACCGGCGGGCTGCCCCGGGGACAAAAGGGGAAGTTGGATCTGGCCGCGGGGGGGACTCTTTTTCTGGATGAAATCACCGAACTTCCCGTTGACCTGCAGGCCAAGCTGCTGCGGATGATCCAGGAGAAAGAGTTTTACCGGGTGGGCGGACTGAAAAAAATAAAGGCCGACGTGCGCATTATCTGCGCCACCAATACCGATGTAGCCCGGTTGGTGGATGAGGGCAGATTCCGGCGGGACCTTTATTATCGTCTCAACGTGGGGAGGCTGTTCATTCCTCCGCTGCGGGACCGTTCCGAGGCCATTGTACCCCTGGCCCAGATGTTTCTGACCCGGCTGGCCAGGAAGAAGGGCAAAAATTTCGCCGGCATCAGCGGCCCGGCGGAGTCGGTACTGCGTTCCTACCAGTGGCCGGGCAATGTCAGGGAGCTTAAGAACACATGGAGTGGGTGGTGCTGATGTACGATGATCGGGAATTAAAACCGGAGCATCTGGGTATTTTGCAGCCAAAACAGGCATTGGAATTGGAATCGGAGAAAAAAAGCTGCCTGGAGCTAAAGACTGAAAACTTCTCTCTGCCCGAGAGGGGACTTGACCTGGAGGACTATATCAATAAAATTGTGGCCAAGGCCATGGACCTGAACCGGGGCAATAAGACCGAAACCGCCCGCTACCTGGGCATATCCAGGAGTTCACTTTACTGCCGCCTGGAAAGGATTGAGAGAAACTGACCGTATTGAATGGGATCCGGGCGCAGTAAAATATTTTGTCTGCATCGATAGATGCATCGATCCGGACAGTTCCGCCGGGGATGTTTAAAAGAATGTGCGGCTTCGAGGGCTTGCCGGGGGATATGCGGCCTGGAAAAGGGCGCGGGGAATCCCCCAAGTATCTGGCAGATTTTTTGCATGACAAAGGGCAAACCTGAAATAAGGCCTGAATTTTAAACGAGTTCTTCAGCGGGGTGAAAGAAAAAATGAAGATCATGCTGATTGATGATGACCTGGCCTCACTGTTGCTGCTGGCAGCCTTTATCCGGAGACTGGGTCACAGCTGCGAGACCTTCAGCCTGCCGGCAAAGGCGGTGCAGGCTTATGTGGAGGCTAATAAGGAAACACCGTACGACCTGGTCATCACCGACCTGAAAATGCCGGTGATGGACGGCATGCAGGTATTGCAAGAGATACTCTCCTGCCACCCCGGGGCCAAGGTGGTCATTAACACCGGCTTCAACGACCTGGAGGCCGCGTACTTGGCGCGGCAAAAGGGAGCAACGGCCTACCTGCACAAGCCGCTAAATCCGGCCGCCATCATTGAAGTAATTGAGGGTATTGAGGGGGAAAAGCATTAACCATAATTATATAACTATAAAAATTTTTTTAGGGAGAGGTGGCCAAGCGCGCCACCTCTCTCCGGGTGTTTGAAATTAAATTTTTACTTCCTTCTTTATCTTTTCGGCCAAAGCTTTAAGATCCCCGAAAGAAGGAGACCAGACCGCGTAAACGTCGGGACTGTCATCCCTGAAAAAATACTCCCGGCATTGGGGACACATCAGGGGGTCGTTGCGGTCCCAAAGAAATTTCTCAGCAGTAAATTTGGTGGCGCACTTGGGACATGTCGTCCAGAATATCTGCGGCATTTGATCTTTCGCCTCCCGTATAATTAGTAGGTCCAGCGGTCCCTTACCGGTACCCTGTTGAAAATTTCCCTGGATACGTACCTTTCCCACTCAGCCTTCAGTCTGTCCCTGGTCTCAGGCGGAACGTCCACTTTCTTTTCAAAGGGAGTGTCTACGGGCTCAGTGGCGTCGATAATCATCACCGAGCCTTTCATCGGGTGCACGGTGGAAGGATCATTTCTGTTGGACTTGACGTTTTTGAGGATCTGAACCTTGTCGTCGGGCTGCACCCTCATTGAGATGGCCCACCACACCTCCCTCAAGTCAAAGGGATTGATGTCCTCATCCACCACGATGACGTATTTTACGTGCTCACCGTAGGCCAGGGCCATGTTCGCCACCCGCAGCGGCTCACCCTCGGCCTTTTTCTTCATTGAAACAACCGCCCAGGTATGGAACAGGGAGCTGGCGGCAATCACTCTGGGGTATTTTGATTTAAGCCAGGCCTGGAGTCCCACCGAGTGGGCGATATCCTCCAGCATGTGATATGATGTCCAGATGGCCTGGAATATGGCGTCCTTCCTCATGTTTATAGCAGTTATCCGCCCCACCGGCTGCCGGGTCTGGCAGCCATAGTAGCGCGGCCACTCGCCGAACATGCCCTCGTTATCCCTTTCTCCGGGCAGCATTTCCCCCTCAATCACAACTTCCGCATCGGCGGGGATCATCAGCTTGTCTCCCCAGGTGGTGGAGGGTGTTATCCTGAGCGGCTGGCCCAGCACGCCGCCGATTTGATCATACTCGTCCATCGAGATGGGGGTCCTTATGGCCGCCCCCTGGTAAAACCCGGGGTGGTGTCCCAGTACGCAGGCAAAGGGCAGCGGCTGGTTCAGTTCCTGGGCCCGGTTGTAGTACTGGCCTGCATGAAGCTCGTGTTCCGGCGAGATCTTGATGGTTACTCTTTGCGGCCCGTGGTAAAGTGTCCTGTGATAGGCCAGATTGTACCTGCCGGTGTCGGGATGCCTGAACACCACGATGGGAGTAAACCAGCCGGGCTTGGCGTCCTCGGCAAAGTGCATGAGCAGGGGCAGCTCCCCCACGTCGGCGTCTTTGCCATTCTTAATTATTTGCTTGATGGGGGCGTCCTTTTCATCTATAACCACAGGCTTAATGCCGACGGTGGCCCGCCGGCCCAGTTCCTCGATGACGTCCTTTGATCCGGTTTTATCCAGTTCGAGGTCAAAGGCCACGGCAGCCCTTCTGTAGCTCCCGGGGTCGGCGGAGGTGACCAGTCTCCCGTCAAATCTGCCGCCGTTCAGTTTTTCCACGTTGTTGAACAGGATCATCGGGAACTTGCCTTTTTCCTGGAAAATATCCAGGAAAGTGTTGACTTCATAGTTGCCCGGGTAAACCCGTTCATTTATTTCAACCATTTCTTCCGGGGCAGTTTCTTTTATCCTGTCAATGTAATGTCTCAGGTCCAAGACCTCCTGGGGCATAGTTCCGCCTCCTTTTTAATCAGCCGTCTATAACGTCCAGAGCCTCAGAGTCCAAAAACCTTGCGCTGCAAAATGGGCATAGGAGCTTGCGGTCTTTTTTGTCTCTGAAATCGTCCTTGGAAGCATAAAATTTCTTTTTGCAATTGGGGCAGGCCACCCAAAATATCCTGGCCATTTTTTACACCTCCTGCAGCCATTCCTCCAGCTTTATTCTTTCCATCACTTCCCCGGGCACCTTTATCCTTTCGGCATACGGCCGGCTCACAGGCTTGGTGGCATCGATAAGCAGTTTGTCGCCCACTGCGTGGATGGTTGAAGATGGGTCCAGGGATCCTCCCCGGACGCCCCCGATGATATCCACGTCCTCTCCGGCCTGCACCCTGGTGGCCACAGCCCAGAGGACCTCTTTTTCATTAAATGGATCCACGTCGCTGTCAACCACGATGACGTGTTTCAATTCATCATGGTAGGGAAGAGATGCGATGCCGGCCACCTTTCCCTCGCCATCCACCTTTTTATCAATTGAGATATAGGCGTGGAACCGGCAGCAGCCCGAGATGGGGAAATGAACCGCTTTGACTCCCGGAACCGACTTTCTCACCTCTTCAAAAATGCCGGCCTCTTTGGGTATGCCCCCCAGTATCGAGGTGTCCGGGTGGCCCACCAGTATGTTCAGATAATAGGCGTCCCTCCTCCAGGTGATGGCTTTGACCTTAACTACAGGCGACCACCTCTGGGGTCCGTAATAGCCGGTAAATTCCCCGAAGGGGCCTTCGGCGTCCCTGAAATTGGGGATTACCTCGCCCTCCACCACAATTTCCGCGTCTGCCGGCACCAGCAGCCTGTCTCCGAATGCCTCCGACGGCACCAGTCTCAGCGGCTCGTTCAAGACCCCGCCAATCACTTCATACTCGTCGGCTTCCATAGCCACCAAGGCTTCGGAGGCCAGGTAGAATCCCGGGTGGTGGCCTAAAACGTGGGCCACGGGAAGGGCCTCGCCCTTAGCCGCCGCCCGCTGGCAATAATTCCACAGGTGCCGCGGGGACATCCACAGCCCCAGTTCATCCTTGCCGCGCACCAGCATCCTGTGGTGGGACGAGTTATATGTCCCGCTGTCCGGATCGGCGGCCACCACCGCGTCCACCAGGTAAGGGAAGCCGTCCATTTCGTGGTGGGTGATTGCCGGCAGTTCCCGCAAGTCAACGTCCTTGCCGGTTCTGATCACTTGCTTTACCGGAGCGTCTTCTTTACTTATAATCACCGGCCTGATCAGGTTCTGGCTTCTTTTGGCAAACTCAAAGCTGGTTTCCATCCGCCACCGGTCCTTGGGTAAATCCATGGCCACGGCGCACTTCTGCCGGGTGGCGAACATATTGGTCACAACCTTGAAGTCGCTTAATTCTCCCTTGAGATTTTTTACCTTTTCAAAAATTAGCAGCGGAAACTGATCCCGGTCTTCCAAATGTTGCTGGACGGCGGTTATCTCAAACTCGGGGCTGATTTCCCTCTTTATCCTGACGATATCCTCCAGTGCCTGGTCCTCCCAGTCTTTCAGGAAGGTTCTCAAGTCTTTAGGCATGATCACACCTCTTTTTCTGTGCTCGGTAGGTGACTGAACCATTCTAGAACAGCAGGCCTTTATACATCTGGGCATTTAGCAAAACCACGAACAGGGCGTAGATCACTGCGGTGAAGGCCAGGGAAAATATCACTGCCGTCAGCGCCTTTTTCCTGGATATAAGGATTAAAAACCCGGACAGGAACAGCGGTATGGTCGGAATAAAGCCCAGCAGAAAGACTGCGGCGGCAAAGACAGCCAGGGACAGGAAAATCTTGAAAGTTACCAGGCCGCCGGCCACTTCCTGAGGCCCCTTGAATTCAACCCCCTGATCAGCCTCCTCTGAGGGTTTGGCCTTTTTATTTCCGGCAAGTTCCCTGACCAGAAGGTAAGCGGCCAGGGCCACTGTGGGCAGGGCTACAATAACCGGCATCAGCCTTGCTTTGGAATCGTAGCCGGCGGCAACGATTATAAAGGCAAGACCGGCAATTAAAACAGCACCGGCAAAATAACTCTTGCTATAAGCCCCCTTCATGCCGCTTCACCCGCCTTTTTCATTTCTTTGCGCCGATCCATGATTGGTTTGTAGGCCAGCACAATAATGACAAGCACGATAAGCGCCAGGCAGATGGGCCTAATGAAAAAGAATGACCCGTAGATGCGGATGGACAGGTGCAGGTAGCGCTCTACAATGCCCCCCAGGACCAGGCCGATAATCAGGGGGGCCTTGGGGTACTTGTACCGCTGCATAGCCAGTCCCAGCAGCCCGAATAGTAAGGCCAGGATTACATTGCCAAATTCATTGCCGTCCAGGTAGGCCCCCAGGGAGCCCACCACCAAAACCGAAGGAACCACGTATTCCAGGGGCATGAAGGTGAATTTAGCCAGGTAGCGGGCAATCACCAGGCCTATGCCGGTGGCCAGAATGTTGGCAATGGCCAGGATAAAGGCCAGGGAAAAGGTCACATGCAGGTTTTTCCCCAGCATATCCGGGCCCGGCACCAGGCCCAGCATAATGAATACCCCCAGCATGATGGCCATGGCCGCGCTGCCGGGAATGCCGAAGGCGATGGTGGGCACCAGGGCTCCGCCCTCCTTGGAATTGTTGGCGCTTTCGGGGGCGAGGACACCCTCGGGCCAGCCGGTGCCGAACTTGTCGCTGTTCCTGGAAGACCTGGACGCGTAGCCGTAAGCCAGCAGATTGGCCACGGTTCCGCCCAACCCCGGAACAATGCCGATAAATGTGCCGATGGCGCTGCATTTTACGCACATCCACCAGTTTTGAAAAACGTCCTTGACTCCCTGCAGCACCCCGCCGGCCTTGACCTCGGTCTCGGAAAGCCTTGAAATGCTTCCGCCCTTGGAGAAAATTTCAGCCATTCCGGAAAACGCAAACAGTCCGATAACCGCCGGGATAAGGGGAATGCCGTCCCAAAGGTACATGGTGCCCATGGAAAAGCGGGCTGTGCCGGTCATCGGGTCCTCGCCCACCATGGCCAGCATCAGCCCTATGCCCCCGGAAATCAAAGCCTTGGGCAGCGACTTGCCCCCCAGTACCGCGATAAAGATCAGCCCCACAAAGGTCATGATAAAATACTCGGGGGCACCCAGCACCATCAGTACTGCCTTCATCAGCGGCAGGGAAAAAACCAGCACCACAAACCCAAACAGTCCTCCCACAGCCGAGGAGGTGGCCGAAATAGACAGTGCCCGGGCAGCCTCACCTTTTTGTGACATGGGGTAGCCGTCAAAGCAAGTGGCTATGGTCTGCCCCGAGGCGGGGGTGTTGATCAGGATGGAACTTATAGAGCCGCCGAATTCAACGGCAACGTGAGCTCCTAACAGCAGGGCCATGGCTGTCACCGGGTCGGTGCCGATGACGAAGGGAATCAGTATGGCCAGTATTACCTGGCCGGTCATCCCCGGGATTGCCCCCAGAAAGACCCCCACGAACACACCAAGGATCATGTACAGGGCAACATTAAGATTGAGTAAGGTCTGCATTCCCTGAATTGCTGCGTCAAGCACCCTTTTCCCCCCTTTTGGCTATTTGTTACGGGGATTTTCTGTTTGTGGCCTGAACTGCCTTTTACCGCTTATTTCTTGGCCACTTCTTTGATCAGGGCGGTCAGGGCGTTGCTCTGTTCAGCAATTTGTTTGACCATTTTTGCCACATCTTCCCCACTGGCATAGGAAATGGGGCGCTTGCTTTTCGCGGCGGCGGCAAGGAATTCCGGGTCCTTTAAGGATTTGTCGAAGGCCTCTTGGAGCGCTTTGGCCCGTCCTGCGGGAACCCCCGGAGGGGCGTAGAAAACCCGGTCAAGCAGGAATGTGTTGGTTAGGGCCTGAATAACCGGAACTGCCTCGTCCACTTTCAGCCGCTTGACTTCTTCCACGGCTAGGGGGACGTCCTTGATGGCGGATTCCGGCTTGTCGGAAAACTGCACCACCGGCTTTAGGTCCTTGGAGTTGATCAAGGGCATCAAAGTGCTGATGGTGGTTTGGATCCCGTCAACCTCGCCCCGGACAGCAGCCAGGTTGGCTTCGTTGGATCCGGAGTAGCCTGGTACCGGAACAATGTTCAGTTTCAGGAACTTGGACAAAATCAGTGAAGTATAATAGTCGTCACTGCCTACACCGGAAAAGCCCAGCTTGACCTCCTTGGCTTTCTGGAAATCCTCCAGCGCACCAAGCCCTTTTTTGGGGTTAACGGCCAGCACATGGGCCTCATAACCCACCCTGGGCAGCCAGGTGAACTTGCCCACGTCGTATTTTACCCCGTCTGATCCCGCCATTTGGGCAAACAGCATGCCCGGCAGGGTGGAGAACCCCACGGTAAGGCCGTCCGGGCCGGCGGTATAAACCTGGTTTCGTCCAATCAGTCCGCCGGCCCCGGTAACATTGTTCACCACCACGGTGCAGCCCAGGTTTTTCTGCAGGTATGGGGCAATCATGCGGGCGTATGTGTCATAGCCGCCACCCGCCCCGTGGGGAACCACAATGGTTACTGTCTTGCCCTTAAAAAAATCGGCCTCATTACTGCTTTCATTTTTGGCCGGGGGCGTATCGGACCCGCTTTTGCCGCCACATCCGGCCAATAGAAAGGTCAGCAGCAGGGCAATACAAAGAGCGCCCAAAATTTTTTTTTGCATTACACCATTGCCCCCTTTTCATTCAACATTCCAAGGGCCGAACTTCACGCCTTTATCCGGGTCAAAGTGATAATAGGAATAGGGGGAGAATTGATCCGAGGCGATTTCCTTTTCCGCTTCTTCCATGGTCACGTGAACACCTGCTTCCACTTTGCGGTCCAGGCCCAGCCAGTCCAGCATCCGCTTGTTGGTGATACCCATGTAATAGGCCGGCTGATCAGTGCTATTGGTATGGCTGTGCCAGCAAAAGACGGGGATGTACAGGAAATCCCCGGTTTCCCAGTCGTACCTGCGCCCCTGGATTGTGCTGTAGCCCTTGCCTTTAACTATGTACACCACGGCCTCGTTGTGGTGCTTGTGCAGGCGTGTGGTTTCCCCCGGGGCCATTTCGGTCAGGTGAATGTTGATGGTGCGCATGGGCAGGTCCACATCCCGTCCCCTGTGCTTCCTGTCCTGGGCGTCCATGTACATGTCGCCAAGAGGATTCTTGTGCGCCATTTTTTCCGGGCTTACTTTGATTGGCCGGACCACTTCCTCATGCCAGTGCAGTTTGCCTTTTTTGCGGGGGTTGAACTCTTCACTCACCCAATACCAGCCTCCTTATTTAGTGAATTATTAATGCCAAAATTAGTAAATATCACCTCCTGAAAATAAAAGTTTTTTAAATAGTTGTAATTTACAGACAGTTACGTTTATATTTCTGCCTGAGATTAGGCAATACCTCTCTACAAAAAGCTTAAAAAAAAGCCAATTGCCATATTTTGATCTACAATTGACTTATTTTTTAGCGTTTTTCTATACAATTTTAGCCGGCGCAATTAAAAATGCCGCATATGCTTACTGCCCCGGGGGTTTAGCATATTCTGAAACCACCGATTTTACTTTTGAACGCCCTGATTAAAATATAACTTCTTACGCTGGTAATGCCATTCAGAGAGTAGATGGTTTCTGAGAGAAATTTTTCCAGGTGCTCCTTGTTGGCCAGTATGGCGTGGGCGTGAAGGGTGCTGGGGCCGCTCATCTGGTTTACACTCTGCACGTAGCTGATTTCGGCCAGGGTTTTGGCAACCGACTGCAAATACCGGGGCTCGACGTCAATCTCAAAAAAAGCCGACATCTCCAGTCCAAGTTTATAAGGGTTAATCACCACTGTAAATTTCTCTATAATCCCTGTCTCCAGCAGGGCGTTTATTCTCTGACGGACCGCAGACCGGGACAGGTTTATTTTTCTGCCGATATCGGCATAGGATATTCTGGAGTCTTCCTTCAGTATGTTTAATATTCTTTCGTCAATCTGGTCCAATTTAAAAACTTCCATGGAGACCTCCTGCAAGTTGTTTGACAATTGTGTTATTTTCTATCTGATCGATACAAATACCTTTTCGCCGAAATGCAAATTTAAAATTGGGTATGATGCCTGGGACAGGCTTAATTGACAGGGTTGGGCAGTGATTGATTAATATTTTGGGCTGATTCTTCCGGCAGTGAATAAGCATATAATGTAATACCCCGTTCGCCTGCGGCGGGGCGCGCAGGGCGTGGGGGACCGGTACAATCCACTGATCCGGGAGGTAGATGCTTATGTCTGATTTATATAGGGTTTCCCGGGAAGACTGGTCGCTGCACCGCAAGGGGGAGATTGACCGCCAGCGTCACCGGGAAAAGGTCAAGGAGGCCATCAAAAAGAATCTGGCCGATGTGGTCAGTGAGGAAAGCATCATCATGTCCGACGGCAACAAGGTCATCCGGGTGCCCATCCGCTCCCTGGACGAGTATCATTTCCGTTATGATCTGGGCAAAAAGAAGCACGCCGGTCAGGGAGACGGCAAGAGTAATGTGGGGGACGTGCTGGGGGCGGATGCCCAGCCCGGGGCGGGCAAAGGCAAAGGGGCCGGGGATGAGCCAGGGGTGGATTACTACGAGACCGATATCTCCCTTGAGGAACTGGCCGAACTCATTTTCGAGGACCTGGGGCTGCCCAACCTGGAGCCCAAGAAAAAGCCCGACCTCTCCTCGGAGCACTTCGAATTCAAGGATGTCAGGAAGACCGGGATTTCCAGCAATATCGACCGCAAGCGAACCATCTTCGAGGTGCTCAAGCGCAACGCCCTGAGCGGCAATCCCGGGCTGCACGGGATCAAAAAAGACGACCTGCGCTTTAAGACCTGGGAGAGGACCTTCAAGTACGAGTCCAGCGCCGTGGTGCTGGCCATGATGGACACCTCGGGGTCCATGGGGACTTATGAGAAGTATATCGCCCGCAGCTTCTTTTTCTGGATGGTCAGGTTTTTGAGGACCAAATATCAGAATGTGCACATAGTTTTCCTGGCCCACCACGTGGAGGCCAGGGAAACCAGCGAGGAGGAGTTCTTTACCAAAGGCGCCAGCGGGGGGACGCGCTGCTCTTCGGTCTATAAGCTGGCCCTGGAGATTATTGAAAAAAGGTTCAACCCGCAGGATTATAATATTTACGCCTTCCATTTCTCCGACGGGGATAATCTGGCCTCGGACAACGATCTTTGCGTCAAGCTCATCGGCGATTTGTTGAGCTGTTGCAATCTGGTGGGCTATGGGGAGATCGAGGGGCCTTATTACTACACCAGCACCCTGAGAACGGTGTATAAGAAGATCAGCGACCCCAAGTTCACCGGGGTGACCATCAAGGACAAGACCGGGGTCTACCCGGCCCTGAAGAAATTTTTCTCCCCGGGGCCCGAGGGGATCAGGGTCTGAGATCAGGCGTCCCACGGTGAAAACCTGAGCTTGCCATTGATTTTTTGTCAAAAATTTGTTACAGACCTACCAGTGGGTGCTAGATTACTCAGACGGGGGTTGACGGGAAAGGGGTTTTGCCGCAAAGTGTAGGTAAAGATCTGTCTGGGCGTTGAGAACAGGAAGTGCATAAGTATGGAGGTTATCAGCATCACACCCAGCTCCCCTCTGTGCCGGACTTTTGAAGATGACGACCTGCTAAGTTTCGCCTGGATTTCAGACCTGATCGGCTGCTTCTTTAACGGTGTCCTGGAGGATGGGGAACTGGCCGCAAGGATTGCCTGGCAGTTGGATCCCCCCTGGTGCCCGGAGAAGGGTGTGGTCGGCATAGTTACGGTGGAGACGCGGCCCAAGTTCCGCCGGCAGGGGTGTGCCAAAATGCTGGTGGACTTTGTCCGGGGCAGGTTTCCCGACCGGCCGGTGGTGTTTGAACTGAACACCCCCTGGGCCTTTCAGTTCTGGAAGCAGTACGATCCCAATTGCATCGGCAGGGGCAGGGGATTCTCGTCGCTGATGAAACTGATTCCACTGGGCTAGACAGCTAAAAGACCGCCTGAAAAAAGAAGGCAGGATGAAAATCCTGTCTTTTTTGCTGCTCAAGTTCTTGTTAGAACAATCTTTTGTTTCCTTCGTGGTTATTTTTTTCAGTGTCAAAATGGGCTAAAGGTGATATTATTATATTCAAATGAATGTTTTAATGAGGTGGTGAGATTAATGGCGGAGGATCTCTGCGAAGTTTTTTGCTCCGACCGGGAAAAGGTGGCCAGGATCAAAAAGCAGGTCGGGGCTACCGGGGGAATGAGCCTGATGTTCAAGGCCCTGGCCGACGACACCCGGATTAAGATCATCTATGCCCTCTCGCTGGAGGAGCTGTGCGTCTGCGACGTGGCCGGAATCATCGGCAGCTCGGTGGCCACGGCCTCCCACCACCTGAGATTTTTGAGGAATGCCGGGCTGGCCGGCTACCGCCGGGAGGGCAAGCTGGTCTTCTACAGTCTTAAGGATCAGTGCGTGAGGGAAATGTTAAAAGCAGCCTTGAAGCACAGGCAGCATGACGGGGGAGATGAAGATGAATAATCAGGCGGCCGGGGCGGTGAGTGGCCCGGCGTTGACACAGGGCGAAGGGGCGGCCGGCACCAGCCGGTTCCGGATCACCGGTCTGGACTGCGCCAGCTGCGCCGCCAAGCTGGAAAAAAAGATCGCCTCCCTGGAGGGGGTTGAGTCGGTCTCGGTGCACTTTGCCTCGGGTAAAATGCACGTTGACCACAGGGCTCCGGTGGAAACCATCATCAGGGCGATCAGGGAGGCGGGCTACGGAGCCAGCCTGTGGTCCCCGGCCTCCCTGGGCGAGACTTTTTCGGACCGGCAGAAAAAGGTCAGGCTGGCCAGCACCGCCCTGAGCGGTGCTTTACTGGCGGGTGGCCTTGCCGCGGGCTGGATCCCCGCCGGTGACCGGGCAGCCGGTGTTCTCTATCTGCTGTCCATACTTTCCGGGGGCTTTTTGCTTTTTAAGAGCGGCTTTTACTCGGTCAGGTCCCTGTCCATGGACATGAATTTTTTAATGACCGTGGCCGTCATCGGGGCACTGGCCATCGGGGAGTGGTCCGAGGGGGCGGCGGTGGTCTTTCTGTTTTCCCTGGGCAACCTTTTGCAAGTTTACACCATCGACCGGACCAGGAACTCCATCCGGGGGCTGATGGACCTTTCACCCCGGGAGGCCCTGGTCAGGCGGGACGGGGCAGAGGTAAACCTGCCGGTGGAGGAGATCAAGCCGGGGGATGTGGTCATTGTAAAGCCCGGGCAGAGCATCCCGGTGGACGGACAGGTGGCCTCGGGGAGGTCGGCGGTGAACCAGGCCCCCATCACCGGTGAGTCCATGCCACTGGAAAAGGGTCCCGGGGACCCGGTGTACGCAGGAACCATCAACCAGCAGGGGGCGCTGGAGGTGGAGGCCACCCGGCTGGCCGGGGACAGCACCCTGGCCAGGATCATCAGCCTGGTGGAGGAGGCCCAGGACCAGAAGGCCCCCTCCCAGCTGATGGTGGACCGCTTCGCCCGCTACTACACCCCGGCCGTGCTGGCCGGGGCCCTGGGGGTGGCGGTGCTGCCCACGCTGCTTTTTGGCCAGCCCTTTACCCCCTGGTTTGAAAAGGCGCTGATCCTGCTGGTGATCTCCTGCCCCTGCGCCCTGGTTATTTCCACCCCGGTATCCATCGTCTCGGCCATCGGCAGCGCCGCCAGGAAAGGGGTGCTGATCAAAGGGGGCGCCCACCTGGAGGAGGCCGGGGCGCTGAAAGTAATCGCCTTTGACAAAACCGGCACCCTGACCGGCGGCAGGCCCGAGGTAACCGACCTCATTCCGGCCGGGGACGTAAGCCCGGAAAGGTTGTTAAGCCTGGCGGCGGCGGTGGAAAAACTGTCGGAGCACCCCCTGGCCCGGGCCATTTTGAGCAGGGCCGAGCGGGACGGGGTGGATCCGCCGGCGGTGGCTTACTTTGAGTCCTTTGCCGGCAAGGGCGCCAGGGCCCAAATAGACGGCGTCTCTTATTTCGTGGGCAATCAGATTTTTTTTGAGGAGCAGGGTTTGGATACCGGTAAGTGGAGTGAGGTGACCGCCGGGCTGCAGGCCGAGGGAAAAACAGCGGTGCTGGTGGGCGGCGGGCAGGCTGTGCTGGGGGTGGTGGCGGCCGCCGACCGGGTGCGCCCGGGCAGCAGGGAGGCGGTGGCCGCCCTGGCCGGGGCGGGGATTAAAAATATAGTCATGCTCACCGGGGACAACCTGGGCACTGCCCGGGCGGTGGCCCGGGAAGTGGGGGTGGCTGATTTCAGGGCCGAACTGCTGCCCCAGGATAAGCTTTTGGCCATCAGGGAACTGAGGTCCGGGGGCAAGGTGGCCATGGTGGGCGACGGGGTCAATGACGCCCCGGCCCTGGCCGCCGCCGACGTGGGCATAGCCATGGGCGGGGCCGGCACCGACACGGCCATAGAGACCGCAGATATCGCCCTGATGGCCGACGATCTGGCCAAGCTGCCCTACGCCATCAAGCTGAGCCGCAGGGCACTGGCCATCATCAGGCAGAATATTTCTTTCTCCCTGCTGATCAAGGCGGTGTTCATCGCGGCCACCTTTATGGGCTGGGCCACCCTCTGGATGGCGGTCTTCGCGGACACCGGGGCCTCGCTCCTGGTGACACTGAATGGCATGCGCCTGATGTTGGTGAAAGAGTAGCTATAAGCTGTATGCTATAAACCCAACAGCAAACTGCAACAGCCGGCAGCTGCAATTGACATTTTGTCCGCCCCTCGATTATAGTGGAATTGTTCTGAGGTGATGCTATGCCTGCTGAAAGGGAAAAGCAAGAATACGAGATATTATCAATACTGGAGGGCCGGCGGGAACCTGCCGGATCCAACCTGATCAGCCAGCTCCTGGCGGCCGGGGGGGTAGAGATCAGTGAGGCCACGGTGGGCAGGGTGCTCAGTGAGATGGACCGCAAGGGGCTGACCAGCAAGCAGGGCTTCCAGGGCCGGGTCATTACCGAAGAGGGCAGGCGGATGCTGGACCGGTTCAGGCGGGTCCACCAGCGAATGACCTACGGCAACCGGTTCCTTGACACCTTGGGGTCCGGGAAGAAGGAGGACCTGATTGACATACTGGTGGCCAGGCGGGCCATTGAAAGAGAACTGGCCAGGCTGGCGGCCGTTCATGCCACGGACGCTGAAATACGCCTGATGGAGTCGGTGATCAGGGAGCAGGAGCAGCACACCGCCCAAAATCAAATGGCTGCTGAAGACGACGTCAGGTTTCACCGCCTGATCGCGGTGGCCGCCAAGAACAGGGTGCTCTCGGCCGCCCTGGACCTGATCAGGCAGGACGGGCAGCTGTCGCCCACCCTGGAGTACATCCGCACCAAGGTGGGGAGCAGGCTGGTGGTGGGGCACGGCAGGATACTGAAGGCCATTGCCGGCCGCGACCCGGACGGGGCCGAGCAGGCCATGATCGACCACATTGAAAGCCTCATCGACGATGTGCAGAAATACTGGTCAATGGTGAAGCAATAACAGCGCTATAGCGCTAACAAAGCAAATCACTTCCATATTATGGAGAAAAGCCTCGGCTTGGAGGCTTTTTTATGGTTAAAATTCAATACCTGCATGTGGTTTACGGCTTATCGCCTATGCCACCTGGAAAATGCCAGAGGACAAACACTTCTGGCATTTTTTGATCATACTATATGGATACTAATAGCAACTTAGGTTATATCAACATTTTTTTGCTGGTAAAAGGAGGAAGCGGTAAAACATGCCTGAAGACGATACCACTCAACAAAAGGCAGAGAGCTTCCTGGTGGCCACAAAAAGCTTTGTGGAAGAATCAGGGGAAGAAAAGTATCTCTGGAAACGGGAAGGCGCTCCGGAGCCCTCTTATATCGGGGTAATTCACCTTTGGAAACCCGGGCAGATCGCCCCTCAGGAACAATCCGGCAAGGTGGGTGAGACTCCGGAGGAAGCAATGGAAAACCAACCTCCCGGGGTGCTGGAGACCCAAAGTCCTGATCCGGGCCAGGTAGAGCAAATAATTGCCGAAGAGGTAGAGGTTCCGGTGACCGGTGCCGAAACGGGCCAGGAAGAGGAAACTGTTGAAGAGGCCGAAGCCCCTGCGCTGGAAGGCGGGGGTGACCCGGGTCTGCCTGCGGCCGCCGCTGAGGCTTGGGAGGAACTCTTTGCCCAAGCGGTTAGCCTGCACCGGCTGGGCGCCGAAGGAGACCGGGAGGCTGTCGTGAAGGCTCACCATTTGCTGGAAAAAGTCAGGCAGCTAGCCCCTGAAAATAATCTTGTGGAGGCTTATTACGGCAGCGCAACGGCTTTACTGGGGCGTGACTCAAGCAACCCCAGGGAAAGGTTCCAGAAGGCTCTAAAGGGCCTTAAAATACTGGATTCCGCCGTTTCCAGGGAGCCGGAGAGCACAGACATACGCATCCAGCGGGCGTATGTCTGCTATCATCTGCCTGAAAGGTTTTTCCTGCGCACCTACACCGCCGTGGATGATTTCAGATACCTGGTTTCACGCTATGAGGAGGACCCGGTGGTCTTTTCAAAGGATCTTTATTGCCAGATTCTTTTCGATCTGGGGGTATCTTTAAAGAGACTGAAAAGGGACAGTGAGGCTAAGGCAGTGTGGCAGAAATTGCTGTTGGTAACTAACCAGCCAAAATATCTGGATCTGCTCAGACAGGAGGGATTTCAGGCCGGAGGCCGGGCTACGGCGGGTGGTGACTGGAAAAATATCGGTGCCGGGGCTGGAACAGCGGAATACAAAGGGGTCGCCGGTGAGGGAGTAAAGTGGTACCGGCAGGCCCTGGAAGGAGATAAAAAGTCCCTGACCAAGGCCTTCGGTTTTTTCGAACAAGCATCCCGTAAAAACCCGGAGGTGCCCCTGGCCAAGGCATATTACGCCGACTGTATGACCATGGTGGGGCGGGAGTCCTCGGATCTTAAAGAGATGTTCGCAAGTTCCTACAAGGCTATAAAGGCCATGGACGCCGCCGTAAACTGCAGCCCGGAGGATATCGAGGTCAGGATGATCAGGGCTTACCACAGCTTTCGCCTCCCGGAAGCATTATTCCGCCGGACAGCCACGGCCATTGCGGATTTTGAGTATCTGGCCCGCCGTTATGAGTCTGACCCCAGTGTTTTCCCGGCTGAAAAATACCGGAAGATACTCAGTGATCTGGTTGAAGCCTACCGGCGCCTGGGGCTTGACGAGGAGTCGCGGCCGGTCCGGGATAAACTTCTGTCCCTGAACCCCGGCCCCGGGCACGAGGCCGGGATAGAAGGGGATGCCGGCCCGGATCCGGTCATGGCAGCTAACCTGACCCCTGGTAACCGGGAGGAGTTGCTCCAGGAGGGGTTCCGCCTGTACGACCTGGCCCTGGCCGGCAGCAGGCCCGCTGCCGGAGCTGCCCTGGAACTGTGGCAAAAAGCCAGTGAGGAGGCTCCCGATGACACCGTGGCCCAGGCTTACCTCGGGGGTTGTCTGGTCCTGGCGGGGCGGGATGCCAACGAGCCGCGCCTGTTTTTCGGCCAGACCATAAAAGGATTGAAAATGATTGACAGTGCCGCCGATCTGGATCAGGTCAACCCCCGGATCCGTATTTTACGGGCTTTCCTGGTGAACTCACTGCCCGAGGCGTTCTTTAGAAAGAACGATCAGGTCATTCAGGACTTTCAATACTTAAAGAATACCTATGAACAGGATAACACCGTTTTTGCGGAAGAGGTCTACCAGAGGATTCTTTACGACCTTGGCACGGCCTATCAGCGCGATGGAGACCTGGAAAAGGCCAAAGAGGTCTGGAGAGAATTGCTGCAGGTCAGCAGTGATCCCAAATACAAAGATCTTTTAAGTAACAGGGTGGAAGGATGAGGGTAATTAACTGAATAGAAGCTGCGGGCAGGATATCATCCGATGCTGTAGTAAGGGAAGGATTGCCTGCCAGGGGGAAACGGATCAGTTCCGGGGCAGGGAAGAAACCCTGAAACCATTTGTCGGACTGTAGCAATACAGGGAACATATTCCATCTTACTGGAATAATATACTGTAAAAACATTGAAAGGAGCGCCTTAAAACTATGGCCAGAACCGCTGAGAAAAAGGATTATAAGGCTATTGTAGGTACTTTTAACGGAAAGCTTCAAAAGGCCCTGAAGGAATTTCAGGGGGAGCCCCAAAGGGAGGAAATCAAGAAGGCGGTCAAGGAAATGCTGGGGGAAATCGGGGTGCCTTTAAAGAAAAGTGAATAGTGGCATGAGAAAAAGCCCCTCAGACACCGGTAATGTCTGAGGGGCTTTATCTGTAAGACGGAAGGTCCGGCACTGATTATACTTCGGTGCGATCTTCCGTGCCGGCGGATTTTGCCCACGGGCAGATTGCCTTCTCCAGCCAGGCTACCAGCGAGAAGAGGCCTATGCCAAAGGCCGCCAGGATGACCACCACCGCGAAGGTCAGCGGTCCGTTCAGCTGAGAGGTGGTGACTAACAAAGAATAGCCCAGCCCCCGCTCAGCGTTGACAAACTCGCTGATCACCGCTCCCACCACGGCCATGCTGGCGGAAACCTTCAGGCCGCTGAAAAGGAACGGGAGGGCGGCGGGAAACCTTATTTTCAGGAAGGACTGCAGCCAGTTGGCCCCCAGAACGTGGGCCAGATCCAACAATTCCCGGCTGGTGGACTGCAGCCCGGAGACCATGCCCACCACGATGGGAAAGAAGCACATTAAGAAAGCCATGGCAATCTTGGATAACAGCCCCAGACCCAGCCAGATCACCAGCATTGGGGCAATGGCTATCTTGGGTATGGATTGGGAGATGACCAAAAGTTTATAGAGTGTTTTTTCCAGCAGCGGGGAGAAGGCGATGATGATCCCCAGAAACATCCCCACTCCGATGGCCAGGACGAACCCCGCCAGAATCTCCCCCAGGGTCACCAGGCCGTGCTGCCAAAGGTACCCGGCAGAACGGTACAGCTCAGTGATTATGTCTTTGGGTGGGGGCAGTATCCACCGGGGTATGCTGAGAAGATCCACCAGCAGCTCCCAAACTCCGATGACCACGGCCAGGCTTAAGACGGTCAGGACCAGGTCATGGTTGTGGTACCGTTTACGTCCGCCATTCATTATTTTATTCCTCCCACCGGGTTAAGCCAGGAGCTGGTGGATGGCCCGGGCACACTTGCTGAAGGACTGATCATAAAGATGTTCTTCCTTTCTGGGCCTGGGCAGCGGCACATGGATGACCGAGGCTATTTTCCCCGGCCTCGGTGTCATGACCACCACCCGGTCGGCGAGAAACACCGCCTCCTGAATACTATGGGTGATAAAAAGCACTGTTTTTTTCCTGATGCTCCAGATGTCAAGGAGCATTCGGGTAAGTTCGAAGCGGGTGATTTCGTCCAGTGCCGCGAAGGGCTCATCCATCAGGAGAATTCTGGGATCGGAGATCAAGGCCCGGCAAATGGAGACACGCTGCTGCATGCCCTGGGAAAGCTCCCCCGGCATCCGGTTGACAAAGTCCTTCAGCCCCACCAGATCCAGCAATTCCCTGGCTTTTGCGCCGGCTTCGCCGCGGCCCCGCCCCTGTATCTCACAGGGCAGTAACACGTTGCCCAGCACCTTGCGCCAGGGAAGCAGGGCCGGCTGCTGGAAGACCATGCTCAGCAGCCGGCGGTGTGATTTCTGCAGCGGGGTGCCCTCTACGGCAATGCGGCCGCTGGTGGGTTTGATCAGCCCGGATACCAGCTTGAGCAGGGTGGTCTTGCCGCAGCCGCTGGGCCCTACGATGGTGACAAATTCCCCGTCCTGCACTTCCAGATCAATCCCGCTTAAGGCCTCGATGGATTCCCGGGGGGGCAAATGATAGGTCTTTCCCACACCCTCGAAGGAAAGAAGGGCGGCCAATACTGATCACTCCTGTCCGGTTTGACCCGTTGTATTGTTGACTGATTGCTACTTGCCGGGTGGATAAACCGGCTTTTCCGGCAGGAACTTTGTTGTAAAGACCATCTCCGGGGTGATTTCCTTTTTGAAGTCGTAGGCGCTTAAGACCGTGGTGATGGTTTTTTTCATCCTCTCTTCCGACATCCAGCCGATCCCTTTGGCCCGGGATTCGTTGCTGGTCCACAGACCGTGCTCCACCTCTAACCGCCAGGACTTTTCGGTGAGATCGGGATCGGCTTCGGGTACATACTTTTTCATGATCAGTCCTACCTCGGCAGGGTTTTCAAGACAGTAAGCAAACCCTTTCAGAAATCCTAAAGTGAAACGCCGCACCAGGCCGGGGTTTTGCGACAGGGTGTCTTCGTGGGCGATAATGCAGTCGCCGTAAAGATCCAGGTTGCCGTCCTTCTTGTAGGAAAAGAAATTTACAGGATCCCCGGTGATTTTTTCTACTTTGATCGTTTTTTCCAGGTCGGAAAGCCAGGCGTCTGCCTCTCCCCGGAGAAAGGCCAGGTCCTGCAGCGCCGGATCCACGAACTTCCACTGGACCCTGCTCTGATCAATGCCGGTGGCCTTGGCGAAGGCCGGGAAGTAGATCCTGTAGGCCGACCCGGCTGAAGTCACAATGGTCTTCCCCTCAAGGTCCTTGGGCTCTTTAACGCCGCTTGATTTGCTGTAGAGGACCAGGACGGTGTAGTAAGTCTGGTGGTTGGCGACGGCCTTTACCCTGATCTGATCCTCCTTGGAACGGGCAAGGATCAGGGCGCCCACATCGGCCAGTCCAAAGTCAGCTTTTTTGGTAGCGATCTTGGAGATGGTGTCGGCTGAGCCATAGCCCCGGATGATCTTTACGTCGAGGTTCTGTTCGGCCCAAAATCCTTTATCAAGGGCCGCCCAGTAGGCTACGGACTCCGACGGCAGCCAGTTCAGATTGAAGACCACCTGGTCACGGGGGGTGCTTTTTGGGGGCGCCGGCGCCTCCTTTGAAACAGCACTTTCTTTTTGGGGAGGCGCCTGGGCGCCGCACCCCACTGCCACAGCTATTGCCAAAACCAACAGGGCTGCTATGACAGTCCGGAATATTAGCTTGAATGCCATTTGTTTTCTTCCTTTCATTGGCTTGTCAGGTGATTTTTGCCGTACCCAGCAGACCAAGTATGTTGTTGCCAAGTATTTTTTCCAGATCAGAGTCTTTCAGGTTGAGCAGGAGTATCTTGGTCAGCTCCACCTTGGGGTGGGAGAGGGGAAACTCCGACCCGAAGATGACTTTGTCCGGGCCGGCCCTGGCGACGGCCTCTTTGATGTGCAAAAAGCTGCCGCTCGAAGTTTCCAGGAAAAAGTTATTAAGACTTGTGGCTGCCTCCAGCCCCTCCTGGTCGGCCGGGCCGAACCCCATGTGTCCCAGGATAAAGTTGGTCCGGGGGAATTGCCGGGCCAGGGCGATGAATCTGGCGGTGGAGGCACCGGGGCTGAACACCACGTGGGAGTACATTGGAAAACCATAATCCCCGCAGCAGGCCGCCAGATCGGCCACGGCCTTGCCGGCAAAGGAAAACTGGTGGGTCATGGGTGATAGTTTCAGCCCGCGAAAGCCGGCCTTAAAGCTTTGTTCCAATCCGTCAACGGCGCTTTCCTGGTGGGGGTCGATGCAGGCAAAGCCGGTAAGAGTGGCGGGATGGCATTTGCAGGCATCAGCCAGATAGCCGTTATTGGGAACAAGGCTTTCAGGCTTGGCGCGCCCGGAAATATAGTCGCTCATCCTTCTGACGTCCAGCATACCGCCGGGGACCACTACTCCCCGCTGGATACCGGATTCCTGCAGCTGGTCAAGGTAAAGATCAACGTTGCCGTAGCTGGTATCTGAAATATGCCCGTGGGCGTCAATAATCACAGCCATCCCCCCTATTCATGGACCACGCGGACGGTCTTCACGCCGGGCCTTGGCAGTTTGGCAACAAATTGGAACTCACAGGGAATGCCAATGGCGAATTCCATTTTGCTAGCCAGTTTTTCGGCCAGCTCCGGGGTGGGACTAACTCCGTCCGCCAGCTCGGTACGGATTTTCAGTTGTTCATTGTTGTCTTCTTTGACTACGAAGTGGTACCAATTGCCCACCTCGGGCTGCCTCATTAAAAACTCCTCCAGGTAGAACGGGGAAAAATCTATGCCTCTGATGGTGATTTGGTCCACCAGCCGCCCACGCAGGAAAAAACGGGGGAAAATTATGCCGCAGCTGCAGGGATCGGGCTCCAGGTAGCCCAGGTCCTGGGTGCGGTAGCGGATCAGGGGGCTGTCGAAGCGCAGCAGGCAGGTGGCCACGATCTCGCCGATCTCCCCGGGCTCCAGCACTTTCCCGGTCTGGGGATGGACTACTTCGAGTATCACCTGCCCCAGGGGTATGTGGTAGCCGGCATGGTGGTCGCACTCCATGCCGAGGACGCCGCACTCCAGGGAGCCGTAGTGAAAATTGGCCCTGGTGGCCCAGATTTTTTCCACCCGCTCACGGAAGGAGGGGGAGCAACCCTCGCCTGTGAGCCAGATTTTATGCAAAGGCAGGCTGTTTAGGTCAAAAGATATTTCAGCCGCCGCCTCGGCCAGGGTTATGGCGTAGGAAGGGGTGGTCATCAGCACGGTGGGCTGTAAATCCCGCATAACCTTGATTGTTTTGCCGGGGGGCGAGTAGGCCCCGCCTTTACCCACCGGGACCACCGTGGCCCGCTGATTTTCCATGAATACCTTGTGAAAGGCCAAACCCGCCGAACTCATTTCGTAAGGAAGGGCGTTGATGCAGATATTACCGGGCTTGAGGTTGAAGAGCTTGGGGTGTCCGGGAGAAAACTCGTTAAGGTAATGGTCCCTCCAGGTCTGCATGATGTAGATCTCCTCACCGCCGGTGGTGCCCGTGGACACACTAATGGCGCTGACATCTTCTTTTTCGCCGGCCAGCAGCAGCCACGGATTGCCGCGCAGTTCCTCCTTGGTGGTGAAAGGCAGACTGGAGAGGTCGCTGAGATCGCTGACATCCCCCGGCTTCACCCCTGCCCGGTCCATCTTTTGCCGGTAAAAGGAGTTATGGTTATATGCCCGGTCCACCATTTCCCGTAATGACTCTTTTTGGAACCCGGCCAGTATGGCAGGGGACACTTGATCTTCTTCCACTTGGCTGAAGCGGGTGATCAGGGGCACCCGGGCCGTGCCCCGGAGCCGCTTCTCAAAAAGAAATTCCATTGCCCAGACTCCTTTTGCCTGAAATTTGGCTGTCTTTATTCCCGAATCACCCGGACGGCTTTGGTTTTATCCCGCGGCAGCCGGTCAACAAACTGCAAATGGCAGGGCGCGCCGGTGGCGGCCTCAATTTTGCCGGCCAGCCCGGCGGCCAGGTCCGGGGTTGGCGCAACGCCTAATGCCGGCTCGGTGCGGATCCTCAATTGATCGTTATTCCCGGCCTTGACCACGAACTGATACCAGTTCCCCACCTCGGGCAGCCTCATTAATATTTCTTCCAGCTGGAACGGGGAAAAAGGTTTTCCCTTCAGAACTATTTGGTCGGCAGCCCGTCCCCGCAGGTACAGCCGTGGCAGGGTCGACCCGCAGCGGCAGGGTGTGAGGTCAAGGCAGGCAAAATCCTGGGTGCGGTAGCGGATCAGGGGGGTATCAAAGCGCAGCAGGCAGGTGATCACCAGCTCGCCGGTTTCTCCGGGTTTCAGTGCCTTCCCTGTTTCGGGGTCAACAATCTCCATTAAGAGGTGCCCCTGGGCGATGTGGTAGCCGTCGTGGAAGTCGCATTCATTGCCGTAGCCGCCACACTCGGTGGAGCCGCTGGTAAAATTGGCCGTGGCTCCCCAGACTTTCTCCACCCTTTGCCGGAAGGCAGGTGAGCAGCCCTCGCCACCCAGCCACATTTTCTTTAAGCCTAGTCCGGTCAGGTCAAAGGAGATCTCTGCCGCCGCTTCGGCCAGGGTCATGGCATAAGAGGGGGAGGTGACCACGATGGAAGGTTTCAATTGGCGCATTAATCTGACGGTTTTTTCCGGGGTTGAGTAGGCGCCGCCTTTGCCGGCCGGCATAACCGCCGCTTCGTAGCCGATCATAAGCTTATAGTGAAAGGTTAATCCCGCCGAGCTCATTTCGTAGGGCAGCGCTACGAAGCAGAGGTCCCGGCGGTCCACTGGGATCAGGCTGGGATAGGTGATCAGGTGGCTGAGGTAATACTCTCTCCAGGTTTGCATGGTGTAGATCTCTTTACCGCCGGTGGTTCCCGTGGAAACGTGAATCAGGCTGATCTCCTTTTTGTCGCAAGCCAGGAGCGCCCAGGGGTCCTGGCGCAATTCATCCTTGGTGGTAAAAGGCATTTTGATCAGGTCGGCCAGGCCTTTGATGTCCTGGGGCATAACCCCGGCCTGAGTCATTTTCCGTTGATAGAAAGGAGATTTTTGATAAGCCCTGGTTATGATTTCCTGTAAGGCCTCTTTTTGAAATTGGGCCAGCGTCGACGGGGGCAGCCGGTCGGCGCAGGCCGCATCGGAAAAGTAACGGTGGATCAGTGGCGGCAAGGTCTCTTCACGGATGCGTTTTTCTAAGCGGGAGGTCATTTTATCTTCGCTCCTTAAGACTAAAGATTCACCGGATTCACCAGTCCCTGGTACTTGGGATCGGCGCTTTCGGTTTGTAACAGAGACCAAACCTTTTCGGCCTCCTCCTGATTACCCGCCCGCCGGTGGGCCAGGCCCAAATTATAAAGCACCTGCCAGTATTCTTCCTGGGGGATGATGCCGCGGTCCTTTTCGTAAGATTCTTTAATGAAATTAAAATCCTCCACGGCCATGGGGTTCAGGTTGAAGTAGCCCGGCAGAGAGAAGGCCAGTTGAGCGCGCAAAAGGCGGATGCGGGGATTGTTCCATTCCCGGGCCAGGGCCTGCTTGATCATTTTTAATCCTTTAAAAATGCTGCTGAACATGGTGGCGGGATCGCCTGATTCCTGGGCCAGAAGAGCCATGCTGCTGCCGTAGTAGGCCAGGGCCAGGGGTGAGTCGGGATTGCTTTCCAGGGCTTTTTTCAGGAGATTATGGGCCGTTTTGGCCGCCTCCCGGTCTCCGGCCAGGGCCAGGGTATGCAGGCGGATTCCTTCCCGCAGCTCATCCTGATTGCTGTCAGGGGAAAAAGGGGTTTCGGTGTCCTCAATCAGCCCGGCGCCTTTTTGCTGGCTGACCATGATCTGATACTTGGGGTCCGGATTGGCAGAGAGCAGTTTTTCCCAGACCGCTTCAGCTTCTTCTGGCAATCCCAGGCGTTTGTACGCCACTCCGCAGTCGTATCTGATTTGCCAGCAGGTATCTGGGGGGAGAGCCGTTTGATCTTGATCACAGCGCCGGATGATATATTCAAAATCCGCTATGGCTGCCGCCCCGCGCTGGAAGAAGCCCTCCGGCAGCCGGAAACTGTTACAGGCCCGGATCAAACGAATCTGGAGATTGTCCGGATCACTGCTGGCGGCGTTGTCCAGTATTTTAATGGCCCGAAAAGGATGGCCGAACACGGCGGCCGGGTCTGCGGACTGCCGTCCCGCCATGGATAGACAATCAGCATAATAAGCCGCTACCAGGGGGTCTTCAGTGTAATCCTGATAGATTTTGCTAAAAAACTCAAAGGCCTTTAAGGTAGCCCCATGGTCATCGTTAAGGGCTTGATCATGTAATGTGATGCCTTCTTGGAGCAGGTCTTTGGGGCAGGGAATGTTCTGGGGCGCAGGCAGGATATAGCCCACTGCCGGCGGAGGTGAGGCTGCCTGAGGCTTTTTTGACTCTTCCCGCTCTATGGGTTCCCGGTGCTTGGGCTTGGCAACTTCGGCCGGGAGTTTGGCCGGGGCTGAATTGGCCTTTGGGGTGCGGCCCAAGCTTTTACGGGCCTCATCCAGGTCATAAAGCAGCTGCCGATAAGTCTCAGGAGGAAAAGTTGAATTGTCTTTTTCGTAGAGGGACACCAGGTGGTTGAAATCCTCAATGGCCGTGGCAGTCCGGTGAAAATACATCTCCGGGAGCCTTGCGCAGACCCTGGACCGCAGCATACGCGCCTGAATATTGTCCGGAAAATTGCGGACAACCCGGTCCAATATTTTAAGCCCTTCCCGGACCTTGTTAAAGCGCTCAATGGGATTAATCTCGTCCCGCCCCAACAAGCAGGTTACACCGCCGTAATACGCTTCGATGTCAGAGTTTTGCGGGTTCTCAAGGTGGAGTTTTTTAAATAATTGATAGGCCTCCGCCACGGCTTTTTTGTCACCAGCCACACCAAGGTCATAGGACTTCCTTGCTTTGTCCAGTTGCTGTTCCTGATCCTCAATGCCGGTGGTGTCAGGTGCGGGTTGCGAACGGATCAGATCCCCGTGATCAGTCTTCTGATTCTTGATTTCCTGATTTTGCATGGATCTGTCCAGATCATCATGATCAGGCTTATTAGTCACTAATTCTTATCCCTCCTAAATGTTTTTAGATATATTGGGGCTTTTGTTCTTTTGCCAACATCAGTCAAAAGTAATATATTCCTGGTATTTTCCTTAGGTTACTGCTAAGATTTGCCATTGCAGGAGGTGGGATTGTTGTTCGTCGACAATCCCACCTCGCTGATTTATAAAAAAATGTCTTTATATAAGGATATAAAGGTGATATAATTGGCTCATCAATGATGAGGAGCGAGGCCATGACCGATCCGTACAAGGCCGGAATGTTCAGCCAAAGCCCCTATGCCTCTAAGCGGGAGGTGTCGGGCAGGCTGGCGGTGGTTTTGCGGGGGAAGTTGGAGGACAGGGGCTTAAGCATGATTCCCCCCATTTCCAGGGCGGTGCAAAAAAATGAGATCCACGAGCTGATCATCACCGATGAAGCTGGGGCCGGGCCGGGAAAAAGGGTGGACCGCATAGCCTACGCCGGTTTTGTAGAGATTATTAACGGCGGGGTGCTGCTGGCTGGCGACCAATTGGTGTGCGCGGGCAGGTCTCTGGGAAGTATTGCCGGATTTGACCAGACTCATTTGCCCAACCACCTGAACATTGTGGTTTTGGCCGCTGAAAGGCTGGACGGGGTGGAGCTGGGCCTGACCCTGGAGTCGGAATTGGTTTTTAAACAAAACAGGATGGAGATGGTAAGGTTGTACGAGGAAAAGTTAAAGCAAATGGGCATCGATTTGCCCGGGGCGCCAAAGCCTCTGGCCTCATATGTGCCGGCGGTGCAGACCGGTAAGTATATATATACCTCCGGTCAGATCCCCCTGGTGGCCGGGGAATTGAAATTTAAGGGCAAGCTGGGCGCGGACCTGTCCGAGGAACAGGGCTACCAGGCGGCCAGGGTTTGCGCCATCAATTGTTTAAGCGCGGTCAGGGGGCTGGCCGGCAGCCTGGACCGGATTGAAAGTATTGTCAAGGTTACGGGCTTTGTAAACAGCGCCCCGGGCTTCTTCAACCAGCCCAAGGTGATTAACGGCGCCTCGGATTTTTTGGGAGAGGTTTTCGGGGAAGCCGGCAGCCACGCCAGGTCGGCGGTGGGGGTGGCTGAACTGCCCCTGGACGCTGCGGTGGAAGTGGAGATGATAGTAAAAATTAGGGATTAGGGGTTAGGGGTTAGGATGGTAGATTTGATGCAATCCCTAATCCCTAATCCCCAATCCCTTGTCGAATAACTAATTGAGCAGCAGCAATTCAAATAATATAAGAAGGTGGTTTTAGAATGACAAAGCCCAAGTACAAGTTTCAAATGTATCAGCAGCTTCAGGCCAATATGGGGAGTATTTACGCCGAGGCTAAAAAGGCCGCCGACGAGATTGGCATTCCCCCGGAAATCAGGGGCAGGTTCGGACTGACCGGGGCTATTTCCGGCTGCCCGGCCCCGCTGCGCAGGGATATCATGGAGGCCGGGGAAAAAGGCGCCCTGGAGGTCATCCCCCTGGCCAAGCTGGTGGATGAGATCAGGGAACTGGTCAAGGATGTCTATGGCGACGGTTTCGACGTGGCCCCTGTCAGCACCTGCGAGGCCGGGCTGTGGCTGACCTTCGACGCGCTGTTCACCCCCCCCATGCAGGGCCGGGGCGACAATTACCGGGCCAGGTACATCGCCCCCTACGAAAAGCACCTGCACCATCAGGGCAGCTATGGCCGCCCCTTCCCGGCCCGCTTCAAGGACATCTTAGCCGACCGGGGATCAACCGCCGGGGAACTGGGCTTTTACGGCAAGAGGCAGAATAACCTGGACACCGTCATTGTGCCCCTGGAGGGGGCCCGGTACGATGTGCACGGCATCAAGTACCACCCGGTGCCAATGCTTTCCGGTGTGGACGCCAGGGCCTCCCTGGAAAGGATCGCCTTCCACGCCGATATCCACAAGTCCATGCTTACCGGCATCACCTCCCTGGCTTACGAAACCCCGGGCTACGGCTATGCTGAGAAGGACGCCGACGGGGTACCACTGCTGCAGAAGCTGCTGGCCCAACTGGCCCACAAGTATGACATCCCCTACGTGGTGGATAATGCCTGGGGGCTTCCCTTTGTGGGCCATGACCCGGTAAAGAGCGGGGCCGACGTGGTCATTTACAGCATGGACAAGGCCACCGGGGCTGCCACCAGTGGGCTGGTCATCGGCAGGGAGGAGTACATGGTGCCCATCCGCAGGGCCATGGGTATGCACGGGGACCGCTACGGCACCACCGCCTCTTATGGCAAGGCCGCCTACGTTGCCTTTGACCCCGGCAAGGAGGCGCTTTTGACTCAGATCCAGGCACTGAAGGTACTCCGGGACCGGCCCGAGGTGCTGACCAGGCCGGTGGATGCCCTGGAAGTGATTGTTAAAGAGGAATTTTCACGTCTGCCGGCTAAATTAAAAGAGGGTATTATTATCTCCAAGTCCTATAACTCCACAGCGGTGGAAGTCAACTACGAGGGAACCTGGAAGAACGGGACGCTGGGCATTCCCATCTTTTCCATCGAGGATATGTATGCCGGCACCAACCTGTTCCAGTCCGGCATGAGCCAGATGGGAGTAATCCCCACCGTTGCTTACGACGGAAACATCTATATCTCGCCGGGGCTGGGCACCTGCGACGAGGAAGGACAATTGCTGGAGAAAGAGACCAGGTACGCCGTCCAGGCCCTGGTGCGGCTCATCGAGATTGTCTGCAAGTACTCCGGTGTGCTTTAAAGGTTGGCGTAATCAATTAAGCAGTTGGCATTCCAGGTGCCGGTTGTGGTTGGGGGAGCTAAAAGCTAAAAGGAGGCTTGACAAGAATGGTACATGTGGTGGTGATTGGTGGCGGTTGGGCCGGTACCGGGGCTGCGGTGGCGGCGGCCCAGGCCGGAGCCAAGGTGACCCTGCTGGAAAGGACCGACATGCTTTTGGGGACTGGTCTGGTGGGAGGCATAATGCGTAACAACGGGCGTTTTACCGCCGCCGAAGAGTCTATTTGCCTGGGCGCCGGGGACGTTTTTCAGGAGATAGACCGCAACGCCCGGCATACCAACGTTGATTTTCCGGGGCACCGGCACGCCACGCTGTATGACGTGGCCAGGATAGAGCCGGCCATCAAGCAGTTGCTGGCTTCCCACGGCGTGGAAATACGAACTAAAAGCCGGGTCAGGGACGTCAGGCTGGAGGCCGGGCGCATTGTCGGCGTGGTGCTGGAAAACGACGAGGTGGTAAGAGGGGACGTGTTTGTAGAGGCCACCGGCAGCGCCGGCCCCATGGGCAACTGCGCCAAGTACGGCAACGGCTGCGCCATGTGCATACTGCGCTGTCCAACCTTCGGCGGCCGGGTGAGCATAGCCGCCAAGGCCGGGGTGGAGGAGTTCATCGGCCGCAAGTCCGATGGGACCTTTGGCGCCATGAGCGGGTCGTGCAAACTGCTGAAGGAATCCCTGGGCCAGGAGATCGTGGAGCTGCTGGATCGGACCGGGGCTGCGGTGGTGCCTATACCGGAGGCTTTAAGAAAGGGCGAGGGCATACTGGCCACCAAGGCCTGCCAGCAGTATGCCCTGACTGAATTTGCGGAAAATATCATTCTGCTGGACACCGGGCACGCCAAGCTGATGTCTCCCTTTTACCCCCTGGACCTGCTCAGGAAGATACCGGGGTTTGAAAACGCCCGCTATGAGGACCCGTACTCCGGGGGAATGGGCAACTCCATCCGCTACCTGGCCCTGTCGCCCAGGGATAACGCCCTGAAGGTGGATGGGCTGGAAAACCTGTTCTGCGGCGGTGAAAAGGCCGGTCCGCTGGTGGGACACACCGAGGCCATCATCACCGGTTCCCTGGCCGGGAACAATGCCGTCAGGTTCGCTCTGGGCCTTGACCCCCTGGTGCTTCCTGAGGAACTGGCCATAGGCGATGCCATTGCTTACGTCAATGACCAGGTCAGAAACGGGGAAGGGCTGTCCAAGAAGTACACCTTCTCGGGATCGGTTTACTTCCAGAGAATGAAGGAGAAGGAACTCTACACCACAGACCTGGAAGCAATTAAAGCAAGGGTTGACAGCTGCGGCCTGACGGGTGTTTTTAAAGTAAAATTGGTTTAATCAAAGGGCCAAAGGGAAGACGATGGAACCGTCCCCGTGGCTGACGCTCCGCCCCGCAGGGTAGACACAAGAACCGTCCCCGTGTCTAACTTAAAATATCGCCGGGAAGTGCCGGGTGCGGCCGCCCAGGGCGGACAGGGCCAGGTCCACCTGCCGGGCCAGGTCCGGGGAACCCAGGCTGAAGCAGATGTCGTAATTCTTTCCCTCCAGTGCTTGGTGCAATTGGGTGCCGTTAATGGCGCCCACGTTCAGGCAGTGGGCGTTTAGGCCGATGATGTTTCTGGTGATCAGCGGCAGGCTTTGGCTGGTTACCACGGTGGCCCGGTGGCCGGGGTAGAGGTAATTCTTGATTAGCGGGTCAATCAGCAGCTGGCCGTAGCCCTCGGCCACCACCAGCACATTCCGGCCGCAAGATTCCAGGACCAATTCGAGGCCGTCAACAGCCGGTTTAAGGCCGGGGTTGAGGTCGAAGGTGTGGCCTTCCTCCGGAAACTCAACCAGCTGCCTTACGGCCAGTGAAATGAGGTTGTGCCCGGGGTAGGTGGACAGCACCACCGCCGGTATTTCGTCGCCGGAACCGGACCTGTCCTTGATCAGCACCTGCTGCAGGCTGGCGGTCCGGTCCAGAACAGACCGGGGTGCGGTAAGAAAAACCCTCTTGCCGGCGGGGTCCATACTCAGAACCCGAACCGGGACTAGGAAGTCCCCGGAGGGGGCCTGAAAGTCCTTGTGGTCGTGCAGGTAGTTGATAAAGACACAGTATTTGTTCCACTGGCAGTCGCAGAGTTCTTTCCCCTGCAGGTGGCTGCAGACCAGGCACTCTTTCAGGACCGATAGCACACAGGGGCAGCCGTCGCTTCCGTAAGATCCGCACTGGGCGGACAGGGAGCCGTCATTCACCATGTAAACCTCCCGTAAAAAAATAGCACCATATACTATGCGGTTTCCGGCAATTTTGTGAACAGAGGCCAGGGAAATCTGTACCGTACGGAGGGAGGGACGGGCATGTCCGGTATTTTGAGGCGCATTATGGACGGCATGGACATAGAAACATTCCTGGTCTGCTCCAGTGAGGACGAGGGGCGCAGGCTGATTCTCCAGTTCATGAAGGAAATAGGTTTTACCGACGTTGATATAGTCTTTATTCAGTTTCAGGGTCCGGGGGTCCGGGTCCGGGCCCGGGCTTACGTTCACCGGCCCGGGGACACCTATGGCTGGCTGAAGGCCGGAAGAACGGGGGAGGATGCCCTATGACCCCAAAGAAAGTGCTGCTGGCGCCCATCGACCCGGTGCATGACGTGGGGCTGAAGCTGATCAGCAGGGGCATCCGGGAGGCCGGCCACGAGACCGTGCTGCTCCAGCCCGATCTGGAGCCGGAGGAAATTATCCAGGAAATACTGAGCCACCGTGTGGACGTGGTTCTTTTAAGCAGGACCCTGGGCTACGGGGTGGCTGAAATACTGGCCCGGTTTGTGGACCTGGCCGACGCCGTAGGTGTCAGGGGCAGGGTTAGGCTGGGCATCGGCGGCATGGCCATCCGGCCCGAGCTGGCCGCCGAATTAGGCTTTGACGCCGGTTTCGGCCCGGGCACCACGGTGGAGGAAGCCTTGGCCTTCGTGGAGGGCCGGGAATATTTGCCGGGCCGGGGGAAAGAGTCCAAAGAAAAGCAAGACCTGACCCGGGGCTATAGCTATGCCTACCGGAACAGCCGGATTGCCGGGCTATTATCTGTTATTACCGACGGCATACTGGACTGGGCGGCCAACAAGACCTCCCCGGGGGTGCTCCGCGCCCAGGTGCGGGAGGACCTCTGGGATGTAGACCGCTGGCGCAATTATGAAAAAATGTCTGAATTTTTGGCTGAATACCCGGGGCTTTGCGGGGAGGTGCCGCAAAACTTTTATCTGAAGGGTGTGATGCACCCCAAGACCCGCCGCTTTACCCGGGAAGAGGTGGAGGCCCTGGAGCAGTACGTCAGGGACACCGTGGAGAGGATGAGCCTGCCGGGCCTGCGGCACACCCTTCAGAAGCCGGTGGTGTTCAACCAGTACGGCACCGGCTGCCCTTTTCTGGACACCGGGCACATCAAGGTCAGTGAGGCCTGGGGGGCCGACGGGGTGATCCACTTCGACCCCTCCTGGGGGGCCAGGACCGAGGGTTTTATGGACGGCTTTCTGACCCACCAGGAAGACGGCACGGTGATTACCCCGGCCAATCTCAACCGGATCAAGATGTCCCTGGAGCCCGGCACCCTTTGGCAGGTCAGGGCCCACCGCGGGCTGAACACGCCGGAGACTGTGGTGCTGGCCGGCAAGTTCAAGGCCGACTTGACCAAGATCAACATCTGCTACGGGGCCCTGGGGGCCGGCACCGACCCGGCCCGGCTGACCGTGGACGGGGTGGCCGCCATCCGCTACGCGGCCAAATATGGGATACCCTTTGACGTGGTGACCAACGAGGAGCTTTGCGGCGTTCCGGCATACAAAGCCTTCGCCGGGATGCTCATCACCGCCGACCTGAGCTTAAGGCTGGGGGCAAAGCCGGCGCTGCAGCCACTGTTTTGCTACTCCCCGGAGGTCATGCTGGAGGGTTACATGCGGGACAACTACGTGGACTTCAATGTGGCCAAGGTCCTGGCCCTGCGCCGGATCATCGACGCTCCGGTCTGGCCTGGGGCGCCCATAGGTTTTATGACCCAAACCGAAGACCGGGTGCAGTCCTCGGCGGCCACGTCCTATCACGCCAGCCTGGCGGCCATGCTGGGGGTGGACGCCATTACCATCGCCTCCTCGGACGAGGCCTATTCCGGCGGCCCGATTACGGTGCCGTCCAAGGTGGACACCTTGCGGGCGGTGGCTGAGGGGTTCCGCTTCTTCGGTCACACCAGTATTGAACCCTCGGCCCAGGCCAGGGCCTGGAGCGGGGAGATCGAGTCCGGCATCGAAGGGGTGCTGCGCCGGGTGGCTGACCGGGGGGATTTTGTGCAAGCGCTTTACGAGGGCATCCTGGGCAACCTGGAGGACGGCGCCTACCCCGGCAGAAACGGCCGGGACACCGTGCTGGAAAAATGAAACAAATCACCCTGGGCATTGCCGGCACAGCCAAGAATACCGGTAAAACCACCACCACCCGGGCGCTGCTGGAACACTTTCAAGGCCTCGGGGTGACCCTGGGCCTGACCAGCATCGGCTATGACGGGGAAAGCGTGGATAATGTCACCGGGCTGCCCAAGCCCAGGCTATATCTGGACCGGGGCCAGCTGGTGGCGGTGGCCGAAAGATGCCTTGCGGTGAGCAGCGCCGGGGTAAAGGTGCTGGAGCGGACCGATCTGATTACCCCCCTGGGCAGAGTGGTCTGCGGCAGGGTGGTGAAGGAGGGCCTGCTGGTGGTGGCCGGACCCAACCAGATCGCCCACCTGGGGCAAATCCGGCGCTGGATGGCCGGCCAGGGGGCCGGGCTGACGCTGGTGGACGGCGCGCTGAACAGGCTGGCCCCCATGGTGGAGACCGATGGGCTGATCCTGGCCACCGGGGCGTCCCGCAGCACCGACCTGGACAGGCTGGCCCTGGAGGCCGGGAGCCTGGGGCTGATCTGCAGCCTGCCCGGGGATGGGGAGCTTCCAGCCGGTCTTCCCGCCGCTGACCAATCAGTTGTATATGATCACGGCGGGCGGGTGCTGGCCCGGCTTCCGGCCTCTTTATTCGACCCCGAAGGCTTAAATTCTCTGGGGCCTGTTATTCCGGGGGCGGCGGGGCTGTACTGCCCCGGAGTGGTCTCCGGCAGGTGCCTGGAACGGTTGGGGGAATTGCCCTTCCCGGCGGGAATGATTTTTAGCTTCGCCGACCCGGTGAAGATTTTACTCAGTGGTGATTTAATTGCGGCCCGGAGTTTTCTGGAAAAGATTTGCCGGAAAGGGGGAAATGTGGTCTGCCGGCGGCCCTTGCCGCTTTTAGCGGTGACTGTCAATCCCTTTTATCCAAATTATCGCTTCGGCACCCATGACTATAAGCCCGCCTACGTGGACGGAGAGCTGCTTTTGTCCGGGATCAGGGCGGCCGTGGGTGTGCCGGTGTTTGATCTGGCCCGGGAGGGAGCCGGGGGATTGGCCGGTGTGATTGAGAAGCTAATCCGGTGACAAAGGAGGGAATCACTGCCAAAAGGGTCCGAATAATGACATTTTTTATAATTATCAGAGGAGGAAACAAGGTATGGATCAATTTACATCAGTTCACTGGCTTTATATCATTGGGGTCTTGACTGTGATCGTAACCATGATCCTGCGCAAGAACGTCATTATTCCCTGTATCCTGTTTACCTTTGCCATCGGCGTGGCTTATAAGGGCAGCTTCAGCGGCGGCGTAATCACAATTTTTAACGCCAGCATCACGGCCGCCACCGGTCTTTTCAGTATCTTTATGATTATCGGGGTGATGGTTACTTTGCTGGCGGCGCTGGAGGTCACCGGGGCCGATCAGGTGTTGGTCCGGCCTTTAAAGGGACTGATGAAGTCGCCGCTGACCGGCTACCTGGTGATTATCGCCGGCACAGCCTTTATTTCGCTTCTCTTCTGGCCCACCCCGGCGGTGCCGCTGATTGGGGCGCTGCTGATCCCGGCGGCCATGCGGGCCGGGCTGCCCCCCATCATGTGCGCCGTGGCCATTGCCCTGGCCGGGCAAGGCATGGCCCTGGGCGGAGACGTGGTGATCCAGGGAGCGCCTGGACTTACGGCCAAGTCAGCCGGTGTGTCGGTGGAAATGGTCACCCTGCGGGCCGGCATCCTGACCCTGATTACCGGGGTGGTGGCAATGGTCACGGCTTATCTCATGAATTTAAAAGAAATACGGCAGTATGCCGCCCAGGCCAACGGCGGCGGCGGGGGTTTTGAAATCGTGGAACAGGCCGGCGGCGTGGAAAAAGTGCCCGAGGGCGCCAAGTACGCCAATTTTGCCGCCGGGCTATTAATCGTCATGGTCATCGGCGTGGTGGCGGCGCTGTTCGCCTTTGACATCAAGGGGGGAGACGCCTCGGCATTGCTGGGCGGGGCAGCCTTGCTGGTGATCATTGTCACTTCCCTCCTGGTGTACAAGTCCAAGGGCATGGAAAGTGTCTCGGATTTCCTGGGTGAAGGGCTTGGATTTGCCTTCAAGGTCATGGGGCCGATCATCCCCATCGCCGGCTTTTTCTTTATCGGCAGCCCTGAATCGGCCCCGGCCATACTGGGCAAGGGCGCCCCGGGCTACCTTTTTGACGTGGGCAACGCCATGGCTGCGGTGATTAGTCCCACCGGGTTTATCGCCAGCTTTGGACTGCTGATCCTGGGCATTATTACCGGCCTGGACGGGTCGGGCTTCTCCGGCCTGCCGCTGGTGGGCACCCTGGCGGCGGCCCTGGGCGGGGGCAACCAGGTGGTTACGGCCACTCTGGCCTCCATCGGTCAAATCGGGGCCATCTGGTCCGGCGGGGGAACCATTGTGGCCTGGTCATCCCTGGTGGCAGTGGCCGGCATAGCCGGTGTGCCGGTGTTGGACCTGGTGAGGAAGAATTTCCTGCCGGTGGCGGCCGGAATGATTGTGGCCACCGTGGTGGCGGTGTTGTTTATGATCTAGTTTGAATTAGGGGACGCCTCCGGCCCCTTCCGGGGCGGGGCGTCCCTGCTGACCCGCTGAAAACGGGCGGGAGGAGATTACTGAAAAGCGCAAAAATTAGGATAAAATTACAGGCACGCTCAACGGCAGGACTATGAGGGATTGTGCCGAAATATTTGCACATGCGCTAAAGTTAAAAAATTTGCCCCATTGTGGCCCGTTGTCATTCCGGTGTTTGGCCGGCGAAGGTGGCGGGTTTGCGCCGTCCGGCGGTGGGGGAGGTATTTGCCGCCGAGGCTCCTGAAGATATATATAAAAGACCGGGTTGGTGATTAAAAATTTGAAAACCACGGGAGGGATATTGTGAAAAGGCTGAATCCAGTATTTTACCTGATGCTGGCCCTGGTTCTGGCCGTGAGCCTGGTGGCTGCGGGATGCGGCGGCAGTAAAACACCGCAGGCCAAGGAACCTCAAAAGAGGGAATCCATTACCATCGCCATCCCCAACGAGCCCAGCACCATGGACGTGCAATTTCCCGATGACGGCAACATGCGGCTGGTCACGGAAAACGTGGTTGAGGGCCTGCTGGCCATGGACGGCAAGACTTTGAAGCCGGTTCTTAGGGTAGCACTTGGAAGTTTTGCGCCTGATCGATCATAAGACTTGTCTATATGAGCCAAACATAGTTTTTGTGTTAGACGCGCAAAATTTTCAAGTGCTAAGAAGCAGGATAGTCGAAAGTTAAAGTT
>Ga0209347_1001456_pt1 | contig 38487 bp, 36 predicted proteins | sample AutmiccommuBRH23_FD_187382 | JGI IMG/M metagenome (GOLD analysis project Ga0209347, IMG submission 187382) | Deep subsurface microbial communities from Mt. Terri, Switzerland - Autotrophic microbial communities BRH/23 (SPAdes) (version 2) | ecosystem: Environmental > Aquatic > Deep subsurface >... | reverse complement strand
TAACAAAGGAAATATGGATAGTATTGTTATCATGGGTGATGGTAGTATCTGCATTTTATTCGGCATTTCAGGTGTTTACAACACAAAGGGTTGCCGCAAACTTCATTACCTTTGGTATTATCGGTATAACCCTATGCGGTGTAATGGTTCCGGCAGTATGGAATACATTGATAATGAAAAGGCCTTTGGCGGTAATCGGTATTACAAAGCGGAACTTGCTTGTTAGTATCGTACTGGGCGCTGCTTTAGCTATTGCCCAGTATATGATGACAATCAAGAACATCGAATTACCGGTATTCAATGAATTATTGCCGCTGGTTACAATGGCAGTAGCATGCGGATTTTATGAAAATTTGTTTTACCGTGGATGGGTACAGTTAAGAATGGAGGAATACTTTGGAATAATACCTTCTATAGCGCTAAGTGCCATTATCTACTCGCTGTATCATATTGGGTATGGTATGCCGACCGAGGAGATGATAACACTTTTTGTGATAGGGATAGTATATTCGATGATCTTTAGAGTAACCAGCAATGTCTTTATTCTGTATCCGCTGCTTACTCCTTCGGGAGCAGTATTTACAACCGTACAGGATGGTCTGAGGATACCCTTTGAAGCAACATACGGATTTGCACTTGTCATTGGTCTTACAATCATGGGGATGGTAATGGTAGACTGGTTATATAAAAAGAAATCTGTATCGGTTTTACCCAAAGTTAAAAATTATTTTATGGGAAATAATGCAGGGAGGACTTTATAGTGAATGCACAAACAGTATTAAATTATCTTGAGATGGTAGCAAACAATAACCTATTGGTAAATTCATCAATGCATATTGTGGCTTTAATAGCATTGGCAGCAGTATTCATAGTAAAAAAAGATATTGTAAAAAGACTCATATTCCAGTCTGCAGTAAGTACCCTGTTTTTATCCGTGACAATAAATGCACTTCTTTTCGGTAATCCTTTTCATGCTGCTACATTTGGAATACTGGCAATAACTTCGTTAGTGGAATTATTTAAAGGGAAGAATGCTATTCGGATATCAACAAACATATGGAATGTTGTTATTGGATTTCTATTTGTATTCATAGGCTTATGGTATCCTGAATTTGTGAATAAAAATCTCTTGTTGCTTCTATTTGTTTCACCTGCAGGAATAATCCCATGTCCTACTCTTCTTGTAGCATTAGGGCTGCTGACGTTAATTTTTCCGAAAGTTAATAGGGTTCAATACGCAGTTACAACAGCAATGGGAATTATATATGCAGTGATAGGAGTTTTCGTTTTTAAAGTATATTTGGATATTACATTATTGGCTTTAGTTTTGTATGCGATTTGCATTTATTACAAGAGTAAAAAAAGAAATACTCGTTTTTCAAGTAATCAGATATTAAGCAAATAAAGTTGAGACCTGAGACCTAATTATGTAGTGCTAGAGCCCTGCTTGCTCAGACTTTTGTTTTATTTCAGAAATGATTATTGTATAATGAAAACCATGACTATCTTATAGAATAGCAAACGAAAATAGCAAATCTATCGAAAGATTGAGGCGCAAAGCCACGGGCCTAAAGCTTCAAGCAATGGCAGCCGGGTTGCCGAAGATGTTTACTGCATATATTGATTGAAGGGACTATTTCGGCATTTGTCGCGATAGTCTTTATCTATGTTATATATATAACAATTTTTACGATGAGAGGCATGTGATTTATATGAGAATTGTTCCAACAAAATTTGTTCCAGGAGATGCGGTTTTATCAGAGGCACTTTATAATGATGACGGCCAGATACTTGTCAAAGCGGGAACCCGGCTTACAGCCAAACTAGTGGAAAGAATCAATAAGAACAATATTTATTCTGTATATATCAAGGATCAGCATAGTACAGGCGAGATTGAACGTCTGGTTAACCCTTTACTCAGACAGAAAGGCTACAATTTGGTAAAAAGGATCTTTGTTGCTGCAGGCAATACGAAATCCGACGGCACCCCGGCACCCATGCCGATACTGGGTATGATGCCTGAGCTTTCGGCGCTAATGGATGATATAATCTATGAAATGACCGGATTTAAAGAGAAGCAGCTGGAGTATATAGATATTAAAAATGTAAACAGTTATTTGTACAGCTCAGCGGTAAATGTTGCACTGTTATCAGTGCTCATCGGATGGGAAATGGGCTTGAACAACGAAATGATAAGTCAGCTCTTCATGGGAGGGATATTTCATGATATAGGAATGTCCATGATGCCCAAGGAAGTATTGTATAAAAAAGGGGCTCTTACAATGGAAGATAAGCGTATGGTACTGTACCACCCTTTAAAGGGCTATGATTATCTCAAGGATAAAAGATTCTTAAGCTCATATGTAAGGGCTATAACCTTGGGGCACCATGAGCATGTTGACGGTTCCGGCTACCCAAATAGGAAAAGTGGAGGAGAGATTCACCTATTAACACAGATAGTAGGAATTGCAGATATATATGATGCGATGACCTCTGACAGGCCACACCGTCAGGCACTGCCTGCCAATGAAGCTCTTGAGTATATCATGTCGGTTGCTGATAAGCACTATAGCATGGATATAATAAAAGCGTTTATCAGAAAGATAAATCCATATCCCGTAGGAAGTCTGGTGAAGCTAAAAGACGGACAGGCAGCGGTAGTACGAAAGGTACCCTCTGATATGCCCCTGAGGCCTCTTATCAGTATCATCAAGAAAACAAGTGACGGCTTTGAATACAAGGATGTAGATCTCATGGAGAATCAAACTATTACAATTGAGGGAATTCAATACTGATAGCACTGTTGCCCTGTGGTTGATAAAACTATTAGCAAACTTTTTTAGAATTGCTAAAATTAAATGTCCTGTTATGTTAAAATTATCATGACAGGGTGTTTTATTTACTGCAGTAAACTCGTTCAGCTATAGATAAATTATAAAGATTTGGTGCAGGACACCAGAAGGAGTGAAATTATGAAGTCTGCAAAAATTGGAAACAAGTATTTTGTAAGAATTGACAAGGGTGAAGAAGTGGTTTCTTTGCTAAAGGAATTTTGTATGGATAACGGGCTGAAGCTGGGATCAATTGTTGGTCTGGGAGCGGCAGACAGAGTCACAATAGGGCTTTTTAACACCATTACCAAGGAATATCATAACAGGGAGCTTGCAGGGGAGTATGAGATCACGAATCTGACCGGGAATATAACTACAAAGGATGGAGAAGTATATCTTCACCTTCACATTACCCTGGGTGATGAAGAGTATAAAGCTTATGGCGGTCACCTGAATGAATGCTGGATATCAGGAACCTGCGAGTTGGTCATAGACATAGTTGAGGGGGAAATCGGAAGAGCTTTTGATGAATATTCAGGATTGAATCTATGGAAATTATAGGTGATTGCACCTGAAAGGATGGATTCATCAGGAAGCCGCAAGGCTGCAGAAAAATGCGGGTATATATTTGAAGGTACTTTAAGAACAGCTATATTCAGCCGGGGAGAGTATAGGGATATAAACATGCTTGCCATAACAAGGCAGGAGTTTGAGAAGCGAAAAGCAGAGAAATAGACCGGATATTATTTTGTCATTTGAGTATTGGGGTGAAAAACGTATATACTGTAGGTGAAGCTGAGAAGGTATAAAGCTGTAAAGGAAGTGTACTATGGTTACAAGACAGACTATTTCCCGTGGCAGCAGAAGTGCTGTCAAGGTGATTATAAACCTGATGAAATATATTATACCTGCAATCTTTGTGCTGAAGGTACTGGAACACTCAGGCTGGCTGATCAGGATTGCGGATTTTTTTGCTCCCTATATGGCTTATATGGGTATGCCCGGGGAAGGCGCCCTGGTTATTTTGCTGGGCCAGGTTTCAATTTATAGTGCAATTGCTGCTATGGTGACATTAGGACTGACAGTAAAACAGCTTACCATTATGAGTACCTTTATTTCCATATACCATTCCTTTGCTGTAGAGACAATAGTTATAAGCAAGGGCGGCGGAAACGGGCTGCTGATTATGAGCTTGAGGTTTATTGCCGCTGTTATGGCATGCCTGGTACTTAATTTAATTATTCCGGGGGTTTGAATCATGGACTGGACTAAAGTTCTGTTGGAGACCTTCTATGTAAGCTATTCAACAATATTAAAGATGATATTTATTATTATTCCTTTGTTGATAGCTATTGAATGCCTGAAGGACATGGGGTGGCTGGAGAAGATATCCCTAAGGTTCCAGGGAGTCACCAGGTTTTTAAGACTGCCGGGTGAAGCAGCTTTAGGGTTGATAGTAGGCCTCTTTATAGGTGTGGTTCTGGGATCGGGAGTTATAATGAAGATAACTGAAGAAGTAAAAATGACCAGGACTCAAATAAATATAATGTTTGTGTTTATAGGAATATGTCATGCGGTGATAGAGGAAACCATTCTCTTTACTGCTATTGGCGCAAATGGAGCTGTTATATTGGCGGGACGCTTAATCACATCATTGTTATTCGGCTTTATGTATATATGGATTACAACATGGAGAGCCAGTATCAAGGGGGAGCAAGAGGTTTCTATAAAAGAAGCGGATTAGAAAATGTATACCGATAGGTTAAAGTCAAAAGATAAGAGTGGATGCTGCTATGAGCAATATCCACTCTTATTTCTATACTTTATCCTATTGTAGCGTCTCCCTGCTGCCAGTTAACGGGGCAGACCTTTTTTGGCTGCAGTGCTGCCAGGATCCTCAAGAATTTATTTACATTTCTGCCGGTGGCAGTGTCATTTATAGACAGGGCCAATACCTCCTTATTATATTGAGGGCTGTCTCTTATCAAGCGTTGAGCTTCTTAAGCATGAAGTCCTCATATGTTTGCGGTATTATTATTGCCTATTGCTAGTAATTATAAAACATCTATGCCTTAAATCTTGATACAATACTGTTCAGGTTGGCTGCCATACCGGCCAGCTCCTCTGCCGTAGCTCCAACTTCCTCTATTGCACTTGCCTGCTGCTGTGTAGTTGCGCTGATTTGTTCGGAACTGCTTGCTTGTACTTCAACATTTTCTGCCATTGAATCAATAGAGGAAGATATCTCTTTAGTCATTTGAGACTGTTGAACTGCCGTATCGGCTATTTCATTTATCTGTACAACAATTGTATTGATTTTTTCTATTATGTTCATTATGTAGCTGCTTGTTTCACTTGCAGCAGTGTAGCTGTTCTTTATGAGCTTATCGGAGTTAAGGGTCTTTTCTCTGGCTTGGGCACAGTTTGTCTGAATTGTTTTGACCATATGCTCAATACGCTTTGATGCTTCTTTGCTTTGCTCTGCCAAGGTACGGACCTCATCCGCCACCACTGCAAAGCCCCGGCCCTGTTCCCCCGCTCTTGCAGCTTCGATAGCCGCATTAAGGCTGAGAAGGTTGGTCTGCTCCGATATGCTGGTAATAAGCTCTACTGCCTGATTTATCTCACGTGCTGATTTCTCAAGCTCAACCATTATATCGGATATTTCACCTGAAGCAATTCTTACGGTATCTATTGAAGCAGAAACGTTTACTACCAATTCTCCGCCTTTTTGGGCAGAAGCCTTGACTTCCTCTCCTGTTTCAGCGGCAAGCTTGCTTGACTCGGCAGTAGCTATTGCTTTATCTGATATATCACTGATTGTGGCTGATATTTGTTCGATTGCGGCTGTATTGCTTTCATTATTTTCCGCTATGTGGCCTATGCCATTGGAAATTTCCTGCATGGAGGCATTTGTTTCCTCCATGGTGGCAGACAATTGCTGGCTTGCGGAGGTTACTGCTCCGGAGGAGTCCAATACTTCACGTATTAATTTTTGCAGTGAACCGGCTGTTGAATTAAGTGCCTGGATAAGCTCACCGATTTCATCATTGCTCCTGTGATCAACCCGGCTTGTAAGGTCACCTTCGGCCATGTTATTTGCCAGCTTAAGTGTTTTTGCAATAGGTTTTTTGATTGATCCGGTTACTAAAATAGTTACAATGATACTCATTATGATACTCGCCAAAAGCAATACAAGCATGAGCATTGAGCTTCTATTATAGGTTTCCTTGCTAAGGACTTCTTCTTTCTCGGCTTCTTTTATATTTATATTCACCAATTTATCAAGTGCGGCGACTGCCGCTGCATTATCCGTTATAATCGAAGATAAATCCGTAACTTCACCCTTTTTAGCAAAAACTGAAGATGCTATATCTTTTTCATAGCGTAACAAGTAGTTTTCGAATTTTTGGATTTCATCTTTTTCTTCATCATCAAATGCAATTTCTTTAAACTTTTCCATGGACTCCTTGATTGTTTTAAAGCTGTTGTTTATGCTTCTCCCTAATTCAGGGTATTCTGAGGAATCCTCAGTTCCGGCATATTTAAAAACGTCGCCGCGGACTGAGAACAGTTCACTTCTGGCCTCTCCCAGATATCTTACCGACATGAGATTGTGAGAATACATTGACTCCACACCGTCATTGACAGTACCAAGGCTGAAAAAGGCAATTGCTCCGATTGCTATTGTAAGGAAAATCACCAATGAAAATCCCAATACAATTCTTGCTGATATATTCAGCTTGAATGACTTCTTTACACGTGTAGTTTTTGTTGGCTTTTTTACATTGAACAGCTTTTTCATGTGTGCAGTTATTTTTGGTATTCTTCCCTTGAATAACTTCTTCATATGTTTACCTCCATTTTATACTTTATTCACTTGCTTATGCCCGCATATCGGACAGCCTTGCAGCCTTAAAGGCAATTCCAGACCGCATTGCTCCAGCAGCTTGGAATTTGTCATGCCATCAGCAGAAGGTCCGTCGTATTCTATTCTTCCATTCTTCAGTACAATGGTTCTGCTGCATAGCTCCAGCGCCATATCCAAGTCATGGGTCGCTATGAGCTTTGTATGAAGAAAGCCCTGCAGTAGCTTTATCAATCTTCTCCTTGAACTGGGGTCCAAAGCAGCGGTAGGTTCATCCATAGCCAACACACTTGGCTCCATTGACAGCACTGTTGCAATGGAAGCTGCTCTTTTTTCTCCCCCGGACAGTTTATATGGGGCACGATGCATAAGGTGCTCTATTCCTACTGTCTGGAGTGCCCTTACTACTCTTTTTTCCACTTCCGGCTCATCCAGGCCATAATTTCTGGGACCGAAAGCAACATCATTATATACACTTGTATTGAATAACTGATCCTCCGGGTCCTGAAAGGTAAACCCTATTTGCTGCCTTATCATGTTCAAGGTTTTCTTTGTAACAGGCATATCCCCCAGCCTTATTTCTCCTTCCTCCGGCATGAAAATACCCACCAGCAGCTTCAGCATGGTGGATTTTCCGGCTCCGTTAGCTCCTACTATTGCTACTGATTCTCCATGATGAATACGGACATTAAGGTTTTCCAAAGCCTTATTTCCGTCAGGGTAGGAATAAGAAATATTAATAAAATCAATTATATGATGACTCATTTTATCACTCCAGTCACTAATAACCCCAAAAGCGTAGATATATTAATAAACTTTGCTGTTAAAAAAAAGGCTGTCCATGCAAATAAATATATTATGTCGATTTTATTAAGCTTATCAATGCTTACTCCGTAGTACTGGTTTCCAAAGCCTCTCAGCTTCATTGCCTGATAAAGCCTGATTGCCCTGTCATAGGTCCTCAGCAGCAGCAATCCGATCAAGGAACCCCAGACATTTCTGCTTATCCCCTTTTGATTCGGTGCTCTTAAGGTATAGGCATTATACATCCTGGAGGCCTCTCCCATCAATACCGATATATATCTATAGGTTAAAAGCAGCTGCATTATGAATATTTGAGGTACATGCAGCCTTCGCAACGCGGCTGCAATCCTGTTCATACCTGTTGTAGCCAGTAGAAGCAAAGCTGCCGTTACTGTCAATACGCATTTTATAAGCAGTGATATAAAGGACAGCATGCCTGCCGTTATATCCATGCCTTGTACAGTAAACACTATAGTTCTGTCCAGGAATGGATTGAATACTCCAACTCCGATTACCAAGGGTGCTGCTATTGCCAGCCCTACCAGTAATGGTCCCAGTGAAATATCTCCCACTGTCAGTATAATAACAGGATAAAGAAACAAAGGTATAAGTCCCGATATATCATACTTGCCGTAAGATACTACAAGTAATAGGTATGCTAAGGTTACAGCCAGCTTTATCACAGGATTGATCCTATGAATAGCAGTCTTTTTCTCTGCCAGTTCATCCAATATAAACATTTTATAGTATACCAGTGTCATATTTCCCATATCCATCAGTTCCCACAATTATTTTCTATGTATTATTCTTGGCTGTTTTCCTGGTAAATGCCTTTATAATTATGCCTACACTTACTGTAAGCAGCAAGGTTATTACCGACCCCACTATGCCTGATGTGCTGGTGCCGGCTTGCTCCGGTGCTTCTATACCTGCCTTGAAGCTGTAATCCGGCAGAATAGCAAGCTTGTTTTGTATATCAGAAAGCTTTTTATGCAGCTCTCCGGTCTGTTCCAGCTCTTCCTGCCCTGTTGAATTATACAGGGACCATTCCAATCCGTCAGGATTGCCGGAAGCATACCAGGATAATATACCGCCTATTAGTAAGGTTGCTATTAATAGCGGCAGCAAAATTCTTTTAAGGGAAGACTTGGAGCCGCCAGGCTCTGCTGCACCGGCGCTTTCTACCAATTCAGGCCTGGCCTTCCAAATGAAGCTGATCACAGCTGCTGTTATCATACCTTCAACTATACCGATAGCAAGATGTATTGACTGCATCATCAATAAAAAGGATGTAAAGGGAAGCTCAAGCTTTCCTGACAGCATTGTCTGAACAACAACACTAAAGGCTCCCAATTGCAGTCCGACTATAGAAGCCAGCATAGCTGCCCAGGTAATACGAACTGTGGAACAGCCCTTTTTTAACACCCTTTTATATATAAGGGGATAGGCTATAAAGCAAGTATAAAAGCCCAGGTTAAATATATTGCAGCCCAGAGCCAGCAAGCCTCCATCTGCAAAAAACAAGGCTTGAATGATAAGTACGGCTGCCATAGTCAAAAATCCCGCATAAGGGCCTAATACAGCTGCCAGAAGCATACCTCCGCCTAAATGACCGCTGGACCCTGTGCCCGGTATAGTAAAGTTTATCATTTGAACTGCAAAGACAAAGGCCCCCATGACTCCCATCATAGGTACTTTGGTTTCATCCATATCATCCTTGATTTTATTAATAGAATCAGTTCCCACCTTTGCAGCGGCAATATACATTGCTCCCCCAACCAAAGGTGTTATTAGTGCATCTGCCATGTGCATAGTTCATGCTCCTCCTGTCAAAATTAAACATTTTGTTGCGGCTCCAAACAAAAATAGCTTCAATCTTTACTATTTAAAAATCAATATCAACCCCATGACCGGCAATACGCTTATAATAATATATTTCAACTTTACCTTGTCAATCTTCATAAAAACATGAAGCCCTATTATTCCGGCAAGAACGGCTCCTAATGCAGATAATGCAATAGCCTTGATCAGAAAAGCATCCGGTTTTATATATATAAGGTTCAGACTCAGTGAATAAATACCTGCAATTAAAAAGCTGAATTCAATATTTGCTTTAAACTCAAGATTATCTTCGCAATTATCATAATAATACAGTGATAAAAATGGTCCGACAATATTAAACATTCCAGTTGAAAGTCCTGTTAACGAGCCAATTATCACCGCAGTAACGAGCCCTGCTTTCATTCTGAAATTATATTTATTGGTTATATAGAAATATATTGCAAGGAGAATGAGAAAAATGCCCATAATCATTCTCATCCTATTTTCATCTGCCACTCTTATAATATAAATACCCAGCCAGGTTGTCATGAGACAAAATGCCATAGGCAGAATTATCTTTTTTATTCTGAGATGAGAATATAGCGATATAGTCATTTGAATCCCAATTACAACAATAACTGCTGCACTGATTACAGAGCATTGCTGAAATGGAATAAACATAGGCATAAAGAACATTGCAAAAATTGCATAACCCAGACCGCTTGCTGCTTGTATAAATGCCGAGAATGTATTGATAAGTGCGAGTATGAAAATAATCAATCACTAATTCTCCTCTGCATAGTTATTTATCAATCCGTTGCTTTCGCAGCAGCTTAATGCTGTACTGGTACTCATCTCCGCGATAAATGGATTTTTCATAAAGTATCGGATAACCGTTCTCTAAAAAGGTAGTTCTTTTAATAACAAGAGCAGGTGCTCCCAGCCTATAATCCAAAAGCTCCGCTTCCTTCTTATTGCATATGCCTGCAGTAATTACCTGCTCCGCATAGCTTACATTGTATCCGCAGTTCTCCAAATATGCAAATACCTTATCACTATTCAGGTCAAGGGTCTCTACCATTTTGCCGATATCCTCCGGGACATAGGAATAGTTGATAATCAAAGGCTTATTATCCTTAAGTATTAATCTTGAAAATGCATATATTTGAGACTCATCTTCTATGTTTAAATGCTTTCTGATATCAGAAGTAATCTTCTCATAACCCTTTTTGAGAACCTCTGTTGTGATTGTATTATCAACCTCTGACAGTTCTTCAGCGACACCTAATAAGGCACCCAGGCGATGACTTACTTTACGGCTTGCTACAACAGTTTCTTTTCCTCTGTTTCTGATCAGGTAACCCTCTTCAACCAAATTGCCGATGCATTTTCTTATTGTCACTCGACTCACATCATATATTTCTGCAAGTGTTCTTTCCCCCGGCAATGCATCTCCGGGAGCTAATTTCCCGCTTTCAATCTGTTCTACCAATATGTCTCTAACTTGAAGGTATAAAAGCTTGTTAATTCCATGATAAATCATCGGCATTCTCCCTCTTACACTCTAATTTACTATAATTCTGCATCATTATAGAAAAAAATACAATAGGCTCAATAATCAGTAAGACATAAAATTAAAACAACACAGTATTTATACAGCATTTCATCCAATAACCCTGTATTATAGAATATCTGTTTTAGCAGAAGCCATAGTTCAGACTGAATTTTTACACTATATCCTAGCGTTGCTGCGAGCTAATTTAATACTATACTCATATGAATCCCCACGATAAATGCATTTATCATAAAGTATGGGATATCCCCCTTCCACAAATGTGGTTCTCTTTCTTATCAATATCGGAAGGCCGGCAGCATAATCCAAATACCTTTCTTCATTAGTGCTGCCGATACCTGCTTTAATCTCCTGTTCCGCAAAGCTGATCTTGTATCCGCAATCTTCCAAATAAGAAAATATCACCACTTTGCTTAAATCCAGGACATCAATCAATTTGCTTTTATCCGGGGAAATATATGAATAGTTGATCAGTATAGGCTTGTTTTCAACGAGAAACAGTCGTACGAATACATATACCTGGTTAAAATCCCCCAGATCCAGGGACCTTCTAACCTCATAATGTACAGGCTCATAACCTTTGTACAGCTCCACAACCTTCACTTCCTTGCCGATTTTAAGCAGTTCTTCTCTTATCCCCAGCAAATCACCAAGACTGTGACTGATTCTCCTTCTTTTAACGACAGTTTGTTTCCCTTCAATTCTTGTCACGAAGCCTTCCTCAGCCAAAACTTCAATACATTTCCGAACTGTAACTCTACTTACTTCGTACTCTTTTGCTAAAGTCCGCTCTCCAGGCAGCACATGACCTTCTGGATATTTGCCTGAATTAATTTGCCCCACCAGCAGCGTCTTTAATTTTAAATATAGTAATTTTGTAACTCCATTGCCCATGATTTTTTCCTTTCAGATCAAGTCACTGATGGAAACATTTTCTTCTTTTACCACCACTTTATTTGATCTGTTACATGTTTTCTGATCTCAACAAACTCAGGAGATACAACATCTCTTGGCCTCGGTAGGTCAACAATGACTTCCTCTTTAATGGTAGCCGGTTTATTTGTAAGGATCAGGATTCTTTCAGCCAGATAAACAGCCTCTTCAATGTTATGGGTAATAAATACAACTGTACTCCCCAGCTTCTTCCACAGCCGGATAACCTCATCCTCCAGGTAAAACCTAAGCTTGACATCCATCTGTCCATAAGGCTCATCCATAAGCAGAAGGTCCGGATTCATAGCAAAGGCTCTTCCGATGATAATTCTTTGAGCCGTACTGACGGACAACTGGTGGGGGTATGAATCTCTAAATTTTTCCAACCCTAATAATGATATAATATTGTTTACTCTTTCGTCAATTTCTTTCTTATCCAGTTTTTTGATTTCCAGTCCAAACCGGAGATTTTGTTCAACGGTCAGCCACGGAACAGATGAAGGCTCCTGGAATACAAATGCCAAATTGTGCTTTTTGGGATCTGCAGGCTCACCATCTATATACAAATCGCCTTTTGTCGGCGTGTAGATTCTGGTAAGCAGGTTAAGAAATGTCGTCTTTCCACATCCGGTCGGTCCGACAACGCAGACAAACTCGCCCTTTTTGATATTGAAGCTAATATCATTCAATACATGTAAATCACCAAAATATTTAGTCAGATTTTTGACCTCTACCTTAAATTCCTGCTTGGTTTCACTCATGGTTTTTTCCCTCCTGGTGCTTATTAATACTAATTCTATAATGCAAGATCGGTATTTTCAGACACTTCTTTACGAATCCTCAAGAATTCAGGATCTATAGTATTACGGGGTCTCGGCAGATTTACATCATAGATTTGCTTAACTGTTGCCGGGCATTCGCTCAACAGAATAATTCTGTCACCAAGATACACTGCTTCTTCGATATTATTCGTGACGAAGATGATAGTTCTCTTCTCCTGCTGCCAAATCCTCTGGATTTCTTCCTCCATGGCGTATCGCGTTTGGGCATCCAATTGACCGAAGGGCTCATCCATCAGAAGAATTTCCGGATTAGTTGCGTAAGCCCTTGCAATACCAACCCTTTGCTTCATACCACCGGATAATTGATTGGGATAAGATTTTTCAAAGCCGGTAAGTCCCACAAGATCGATATATTTCTGCGCATTTTTCCTTCTGGTCGCCTTGTCAATACCGGCAATCTGTGGACCGAATTCTACATTTCCCATAACAGTCTTCCATGGCATAAGAGCAAGCCTTTGAAATACCATGCTGATCCTTGTATCACTGCCTGAAAGCTTCTCGCCGTCAAGATACAAATTTCCGCTTACCGGCTTTTCTAATCCACCGATTATGTTGAGCAATACGCTTTTGCCGCAATGTCCCGGGCCCAGAAGAACCAAAAATTCATTGTCATAAACCTCTAACGAAACATCTGATACGGCATCCTGCACTTCATTATTTACGACAAAACTCTGGGATATATTTTCAAGTTTTAATCTGATCTTTTTCTCGTCCATGGACACATCAACCTTTCTGCAAATTGTGTGATGATTGAAAGTAACGCACCGACAATACCTATCGCAATCATCGACATAAGTACGAGCGGCATATCAATCGAGTCCATTCCTCTGGTAATGAGGAAACCGACACCCGATTTGGCACCCAGCATTTCAGCAGCCAGTACAACCATCCACGCAGCACTTGTAGATGTTCTGACACCCGCAAAAATTGCGTCAAGTGCAGATGGAATAGCAATCTGGAACAGCTTCTGTCTTGCATTTGCATTAAAGATAGTACCGACATCGAGATAGAGCTGTTCTACGTTGCTCATACCGGCCTGGGTATTTACAACGATGGATGCCAGTGAGCCGAAGATAACGATCAGTATCTTGGAAAGCTCGCCGGTTCCCATCCAGATCGTGATAAGTGGAATCCATGCAAGAGGAGGAATTGCCCTAAAAGCATTAAACAGAGGTGTGAACAAAACTTTACACTTTTTGTTCCAACCGATGAGAATACCGAAGGCAATACCAAATGTCCAGTTAAAGGTCAAAGCGGCGAACACTCGGACTAAGCTCGCCCAAACATGGCCGAAGATATTCAGGCCTTTAATGGGTTTTTGAAATAAGAGTATAAGTCTGTCAAAAGTATCCTTCGGAGAAGGAAACTCTGAGTTACGCGCTACAGTTGTCCATAGTAAAATTAATAAGGAAACAGAAATAATGGGCAAAATCATGTAGAGCCGGCTTAGGTAGAAGGCTTTTCTTTCCGCCGCACTCATGCCCGCGGTCTTATTATTAATCATAGCTTCTTCCACCCCAATACTTTATTTTCAAGCATACCTATAAGCATTGTGATTATGGTTCCGATTACGCCGATAACCACTATTCCCAGTATAACCAGATCTACCCGGCCGAACTGTCTGCCCATAAGAATCATGTAGCCAAGTCCACTGGAGGCAGCAAGCATTTCTGCCGCAACCAGAGTTGCCCATGCATTACCTATGGCAACCTTGATTCCGGCAAAGGTCAAGGTCATGGATGAGGGTATGCCAATTTTCCAGAATATTGTAAAATTTGATGCACCACAGGTTTTCGCAACGTTTTTTAAAACCTCGCTTGTCTGCCTGATACCGGTATATGAGTTAATCAAACACGGCACAAATGCCGCGAAAAATACAATTATAGCTTTAGCTGTAAGACCTATTCCAAGCCAGACAATTGTGAGCGGAATCCAAGATACGGGCGGTATTGGCCTTATTATTTCAAACAGCGGTCTCATAAAGCTGTCAAAACCCTTATACCAGCCCATTACAAGTCCCAGAGGAATTCCAATTACTATTGCAAGGCCAAAGCCCGACAAGGCAATTGTAAGACTCGATAAAATATTAACTCCTATAACCGCACCATCCGGATTCGGACTGGTAAGCTTTGTAATAAAAAGGCTTGCAATCTGAACCGGAGTAGACAGATATCTACTTTCGACTATTCCAGTCACAGTTATTACCTGCCAAAATATCAGAAATCCTAAAATTCCTACAACTGACAGTACAGCATCTTGATATTGTGTTCTCTTCCTCTGTTTTTGAATAAGTGCGACGCGTTCACTGTTGCTTAGAGATTTAGGGTTCATATCATGTTCCACCTTTTAATCCTCACTTTCAGAAGACAAATAAGTACCCTTTGCCTTAATTGTTATAGACATAAAAGCCATGATACTCCCCCGCCCCACAAGGCGGCGGGGGAGTATATAAACTTTTTACTGTTTAATAAACTATTTTTTGAGACCCTCGATCATTTCCTTCACACCGAGAGCAACGGACGGATCGATAAGACCATCGTCCAGGAATTTGGTGCGTTCTTCAACAGTATAGTTACCCTGGGAGATAAAGAAGTCAAGTCCTATGAGGATGTCCTTTTCAGCCTGTATAAGATCTCTCTTTGTATAGAGGCCTGCATCATCAGGTGATTTAGCTGTAAATATGTCAATGTACTCAGCCATTGTTGGACCCCTGTACCAATCCATAACGCGTTCAGCTATGCTCTCATTACTTCTGATACCTTCGTTCTGGCAGTCTTCAAGATACCAGGCAGCTGCTTTTTCCATGTTCTCTTCACTCTCATAGAGCCACTCTGTTGTGAAGTGGAATACAGCAACTGCTGTTTCGATAAGCTCTCTTTTTGATTCAAGAGTCTCAGCTTTTGTAACTGTTCCGCAGGGAGCTTTGAATCCGAGTGACCCTGCATCGCCAATTCTTACATAGCCGGCGTCTTCAGCGTCAAAAGCTATAGCATTCCAAACCCCAAGTCCGTCGCCTGTACCGCCTTTGAATCCGGTAAGAGCATTAGCTACGTCCATGTTGGTTGACTTGATGTCGCTAAGGGATAATCCAACTTTTTTAAGTGCGCTAACAAGTGTTGCCTGTGCAGTTGTTCCAGCTGGATAAATCCATTCTGTGCCCTTCCAGTTGTCAGGGTTTGAAGGATCCTTGGCGAGAGGAGTGTCAGGGCGTGCAAACAAAGCAAGGTTTTCTTCGTAGTCTGTTATGTCGATAACTTTAACTCCATAGCCTCTCATACCATTTGCGAGTCCACCAAGACCGGCACCTGCGATATCCCATTCAGCGTTTGCTTCCATCATTGCAGGACCATTTGTGAACGGCTCATAAACGAGTTCAATGTTGAGTTCTTCAAAATATCCTAATTTGTCTGCAAACAAGAAAGGATAGGACAGCGGTGAACCGGTAAAGAAACCAACTCTAAGCGTCTGCTTCTGTTCAAAGGGAACCAGACCAAAGGTTGTTTCTCCCTCTTTTGTGGGATCACCTGCCGGGGTAGTGCCGGGTGCCGGATCTGGGGCTTTAGCGCAAGCTGCAAACACTCCAACAACTAATACCATACATAATAGAAGGGCTACTAACTTTGACATCTTTCTCATTTTATCAATCCTCTCCCTTATTTTTTCGTGCATTTAATGCACAATTATAGAACATGAAGCCTGAGTACACTCTAAAAGAAAGATTTATATTAATGACTGATACCCTTTATTGGTTAGCCTTTAGATTTCCAGAGTGCCTCTTTGCTTCAGGATTCCCTTTGTTATTCCTTTTCTTTATACATTATCATCCTTCATGCAGATATGCATTGCAGCTGTAGTAAATGTCTTGGGGAGCGCGAGAATGTCCGGATTACTGCCAACATACTTCTTCTTTGAATCCTCAAGGGCTTCCTCAAAGGTTGCTCTTGTTTTCAGTCCCATTCCTCTGGCAAGACCCGGCTCAATAGCTCCTACTATATAAATTGCTGCCGTGTTCATTTCTGCAATATGCCCACATGAAATCATTGAGAATGCATGGAACGGATGATATCCATAGTTGAATCTGTATTTGTCTGTATATTCTTTTCTGGTCGACATGTATTCTCCATACTTCTCCACATCAGGCAAAACATTGTTATAGTTCTTCTGGAATATGTTATAGGTCTCCTCATAGGAAGGAAACTCTTCTTCATGCCAGTATCCATTGCAAATTGAAGAACAGATTACTACACAATTATCTTTCATGACTCTCTTATGTCTAAGTATCTGAGCTGATATAGCCTGCATCATAAGTATAGGGTTTGTTCCCATACCATTCCCATAATGGAATGCCTGAGGCATACCGAATACCATAACGTCATACTTCTTGTCGGCCCATTTTGCATAGGTTCTCTTATCTGCAATCTCCCAGCAAAGTGGTTGAATATCATGAGCATACCCTGAAATTATAGCAATCTGGTTTGCACTTGTGTCTAATACTGCGTCACAGGTAAAGAATTTTTTGCCCATGCACTTTTCCATATGCATGCCTATTTGATCAAATTTACTTCTCATCAAGCTGTGAGTTGATGTTGGTGTAAAATCTTCCCGGTGCATTACATGTGGACAGTGGTGCTCTCCAATACTGCGCCAATGAGTGATACCCGTTGCACAATGCTTGTAGCCGCCGGAATAACCACCATAGGGATTGCCCATTGAGTGCCCGATCATTACGGCAAAGTCTGAATCATGAACTTCCTTATTCATGATAACCTTGTCGTTAATGTCGTCATAGCCTAAATCGATTAGATTATCATAATCTTCGCTGTCATGGTTTACAATCTGCTTGGAATACCAGAATGCATTAAAAACTGCATCTCCCAATATACTGCGGATTTCTGCCTCGGTATTTTTCCTATGTAACCCATTGCTGCATATCAGTTTAATATCTTTTTTCTCAACACCGGCTTTGTATAACTCATCAAGTATTATCGGAATAGAAACCTTTCTGTGTGCAGTAGCCTGGAACCCTCCCTTTACCCGGTCGGGGAATACTATTGCCACCTTGTCCCCCTTCTTTACACTTTCAGAAATTGGCGGCATTCCAACAGGATTCAGAATTGACTTTCTTGTTTCCTCAACCAGCTTGTCAAAAGGGATATGAGGGGGATCCAAATAATCAACTCCGGGAACAAAAACATCTGTCGTTTCATCGGGAAGCTCGGCTCCCATAAAACCTTGGCCATACTCAAACTGTAATTTCACTTTCAGACACTCCTTACTGTTTTTTTTAGTTTTGCTATTAACGTAAATGATTAGTCAATTTTAGAAAAATGTTCTGAAAAGACCTTTGTAATAGCACTGGTATCTTGATTTGAAAGACCCTTACCTTTTGCATTCTCATTAATTATCTGTACAAATCCCGCAATCAGCGGTGTTACACCGGCATCCTTCGTCATCTGGATACCAAGGGCCGCATCCTTGCATAACAGCTCTACAGTAAAGGTTGGATTGTCATATTCCTCTGAAACAATTCTCCTTGCAGTTTCTCTGAACAATCCGCTTACCGTTGCAGCATCGCTGTTTGCTACTACATCATAGAAGGCTTTTTTATCTATTCCTACCACTTCTGTTAAAGCCATAACCTCGGCACTTACACCGTTAATAACCGAAAACATCAATTGATTCAGCAGCTTTAATGCATTCCCTGCACCGTTTTCGCCAACCCGGATCACCTTTTTTGCAAAGGTTAATAATGCAGGAGATGCAAATTCTATTGCTTTTTCAGTGCCGCCGCATGGAAGCAGCCAGTTTCCCGAGGCACTGGGCCTGCCTAGTATGGGGGCATCTATATAGCTGGCTCCCCTTGCCCCTACCATTTCCGCTCCCTGCCGGGAGGTCTGGGGACTTACTGTACTTGTATCCACTATTACGTGTTCTTCTGTCAGTGCATCCAATAAGCCGTTTTCTCCGTTGATTACATCAGCTACCTGCTTTGCTGCAGGCAGTGACATAATAATCAGCTTTGCTGCCTTGGCAAGCTCTGCGGGACTTGAAACAACTATAGCTCCTTTTTTCTTTGCATACTCTTGAGCTTCAGAGAATGCGTCATATGCTGCAACCTTGAAGCCATTTGCCATCAAACGCTCCAGCATGCATTTTCCCATTGTTCCAATCCCAACTAATCCTACTGTTTCTACTTTATTGTTCAATTCGGTCGGTGACATCAAATAGCACGCCTCCTTCTGCATCTTTTGGAACATCCATCCCTATAATTTTCGAAAGTGTAGGAGCTACATCAATAATCTTTGCAGGATATTTCCGTTCATATTTGGCTATACCGGGACCTGCCATTATCAATAATGCATGCATATCGTGCAAGGATGGCAGTGCAAGATGAACACCTGTAAAGTTCTTACACAATACTGCCGGTTCATAAAGCTCCGGATTCCTGATAATCCTTGAAGATCCGTCTCTGTATTTAACCTCGGTTCTATAAACGAATGGATGGGACATATATCCCGGTTTCCAGGCATAAATAACATCACCGACCCTATCGTAGCCCGGACCTTCTTGAATGCCTAATGTTCCGGACTCCTGCTTGGTTATTGCAACTGATACTATACTTTCGCCAGTTTCGGGATTTTTCATGTTCATTAATGCTCTTATGATTTCGCCTTGAACCTTTTCATAATCCTCCGGCTCAACAATTCCCTGGGGATCTCTTCCTTTTAAATTAATGAAAATATGCGCATGACACGGCTCCAGGGGATGGCATTTTGTATTTTCCCAGTTGATGCTCAGGTTACTTGGGTCGTCATTTGTCAAGTCCAGTACATAATCCAGCAGACCATTTCTGGACAAATGCTCTTTTACATATGGATTCCAGTCCAGATGCGTCATACCGTGGTCAGAGATCAGAACTACAATTGTTTCCTCCAGATCTACAACCTCAAGAATTTTGCCTATATTGTCATCAACCTGCTTATAAGCCGTTCTGATTTGATCCATACACCATTCTGCCTTGTTCGGATCATATACTCTTGCTTCAGGGACTATACCGGAATAAAGTACATGCTCAATATGGTCTACAGTTCCTACCCATGAGAAGCCCAAGTCCCACTCCTTGTTGGCAAGGACATACCTTGTCGCATTGCCCCACCAGTTGGCATGAAGCCCAAGCTGTTCCATATAGAGCTCCATAGGCATCCAGCCATCCATAAACGCCCAGGGATCATCAACCTCCATGAAGGTTCCTGCCACCTTTACGACCTCTTCAGTCAAGCTGGCTGGTACTGAATAGCTTTCTGCCGTATTAATGGAAGACTGATATAGTTTGAAGTGTTTACCGTCTTTAGACAGCTCGAAAAGCTGAAAACGGAAACAACCGTCTCTCACGCCGTCTCTTGCTTCAAAGTTCTTCACAATCCATGGACCATAGTCACCCATGGCAATATCTGTTATTGCCTTATCTGCATCCTTTGTTTCGGATATTAATACTCTGTCATAGCCTTCTGCTGTGGAGGCGTACATTGCTACCTGCATTTTATAGCCCTTCACATATGTCGGCGGTACTGTTATTTCAAACTCGAGAACAGGCATATAACTGTTTGGAAGACCAGACCAGCCCTCTGCCGGTTTTGTCTCAAGCTGCACTGCTCTTCCAGGTATCTGGTTGCAATTAAGCAGCTTGTCTGAGAAAACAGCACTGGAAGCTACGTCCCAAAGAGGCATGTAAAAATATCTGAATGGAGGGTTTAGAGAGCCTGCTAACTGCACTCCCTGACTTTCTTCTATTCCTCCGAGAGGAAATGTGACAGGCCAATTGATTAAAGCTGATTTTAAACCGCTTCGGTTTCCAACATCCCAAAGTGTCTCACAGAGCACTTCATTTCTATCAAAGGAAGTATGCCAATAATCCAATTCCTCACCGGCATGCTTTACCATCAAACTCGGAACTCCGTTTGTTCCCGCTCCGGCACCGCTTACAATAGCAGTCCATGCTGCTGCAGTAAGAGGCGGAAAAACTGTCTCCAGCCGTGAAAAAATGCCTTGCTCCATTAACTTTGCTGTGTTTGGCATATTGCCCTCTTCAACAAACTTTTTAACCAGATCAGGCATTGCTGCATCAAGTCCCAGAAATAAGACTCTCTTCCCTTTTTTCATTGTATAACCTCCTTAGTTTAATCATTTATATAAAGTTTTTATGTAACGCCATTCTTATTTGATATTGTACTGGTATTATCGATAATACCAGTATAGTACCAGTAAATAGATTAGTCAATACATTCTAACCATTGTTAATTTTTAAATAATTCATACCTGATCATATTTTCAGGGTTTCACACCAATGCAACAGAACAAAAACAAATGGCTTTGATCGCCAAAATAATTGGCAAAATCAAAGCCACTCAGGAAACTTCTTTCCTATTCACTTATCTTTTATTTATCATATTTGCTAAAAAGCCTGCCCCAAACCCATTATCAATATTTACTACAGAAATACCATTGGCACAACTATTCAACATTGTCAGCAGTGCGGATAAGCCGCCGAAATTTGCTCCATAACCTACACTGGTGGGTACCGCAATAACAGGACAATCTGCCAGACCTGCCACTACACTGGCCAAAGCTCCCTCCATACCTGCTACTGCTACAATTACATTTGCATTCTCCAGTTTATCAGTATTCATCAGCAAACGATGTATTCCTGCAACACCTACATCATAAAGCCTTATTACATTGCTTCCGAAAAACTCCGCTGTAACAGCAGCCTCCTCAGCTACCGGAATATCCGAGGTTCCCCCTGTAGCAATTACGATTTTGCCCGCAAGCTGGTGCTCTTCACTATCACCCACTGTGATTATTCTAGCCTGCTCATAATATTTTGCCTGTGGGATTCTGGCCTTTACAGCTTCGTAAGCGGCCGGGTCGGCTCTGGTGCCCATAGCTTTGCCATTATACTCCAGCAGTTTTTCATATATAGCCACAATTTGCTCCGGAGTCTTGCCGGCACAATAAACTACCTCCCCGCTGCCTGTTCTCAGCTTCCTATGGTGGTCAATTTTCACATAGCCCATATCTTCATAAGGAAGTTTTTTAAGTTGTTTAACAGCTTCATCGGCCTCAAGCTCCCCATTCTTTACGCTGACCAGAAGCTGTTTAAGAAATCTTTCGTCCATATTCAATACCTCATTTCCCGTATTTGTGCAATACTTCGTTCAGGCTGCCTGTTCTGTAGCCTATCAGATCCAGAGAAACATATTGAAAGCCTATTTCCTTCAATTTATCATTAATGACTCTATTTAAATCCTCTGCAAATACTCTTTTAATATCCTCAGGCAGAAGCTCAATTCTTGCCAGCCTGCCGTGACATCTCACTCTCAATTGCATAAAGCCAAGGCTTCTTAGATAAGCTTCTGCTTTGTCTACCATGCTCAGCTTTTCTTCTGTTATTTCTTCATAATATGGTACTCTGGAGGCAAGGCATGCCAGGCTCGGCTTGTTCCAGGTATTGAGCTCCATTTCTTTGGAAAGCTTTCTTATCTCACTTTTACCCAGGCCGCTAAGCTTGAGAGGACTTAATACCTTAAGCTCCTGCAGTGCTTTCAGCCCCGGCCTGTAATCTCCCTCATCATCCGCATTGGTGCCATCCACTACCACAGATATCCCCTTTTCTTTTGATCTTTCAAGGATCTCTTCAAATACCTTATGCTTGCATATATAGCACCTATCCTTTGGATTTTCCTTAAAACCCGGGATTTCAAATACATCCTTCTTAACAAAAATATGATTTACATCCATAGAAGCCAGGAATTTTTCTGTCTCAGCCAGTTCTTCCCTTGGCGTCACACTGGAAAGTATAGTTATTGCCAGAACATTTTCCTTGCCAAGGGTGTTCAGGGCTGCTTTCAAAAGAAAGCTGCTGTCCACTCCCCCTGAATATGCTACGGTGACTTTTCCATAGCCTCTTAATAATTCCTGCAGCTTCGCAAATTTTTCCACTTTTCTTCCTCCTATATGTTTCGCACTAAATTCATTATATAATTGTTCAATAGTGCGAAACGTTTTCATTGATGTTATAAATCGCGGCTATTCTATGTAATCTTCTTTGTGCGATTTATATAGTATAAAAGGCACTTCAGTAAAGCTGATACCTTATATGAATATAATAACAATTATGCTGCAAACAATACTATCAGATATAAGCACCCAATACTATACCTGATTTTCAAAAATAACTTCTATGCTTGTATATCCCAAGGTTTGCAAGAAATTCTCTATCAGCTCCCCGGCATTTTTTTCTGCCGAACTGATGATTTCTTCTTTATTCTCTTCTATGTATTTTTTCATGTCTTCGTTTATTAATACTATATCATCTCCGATATTAAACCGGTTGAAAATACCTTGTTGTACATCATAAATATTGACACTGTCCAGATCAAGAACATTATCCAGAATCTGACCTTTACCAAGGTAGACTTTTATAGACTCTTCACTTGCTTCTTCAAGCTTTATAAACCGGCATCCCCCATTTGCATATGCCCGATAGGTAATCAGTACCTTTTTGTCACCCAAGCCGAAGGGCAGCTTCATTTCCCCAAGCTTAACAGTATTGGAATATTCCAGTATTTCCTGGTAACGATATTTTACTGTGGACAAATTGCAGAGCCTTTCAATTCCCTCAGTAATTATCGCTGAGTTTTTTTCCTCTTGCCTGGAAAAGGAAAAAGGATTCCTTATATCAAATATATCAAACTTAAATCCTATAAAGAAAATAAGAATTATAGCAAGAAGAATTGATATCCATTTTATATAGCTTTTCACCATTATACCCCCAACTCAAAAAAAGTCTTTTAACATAACTTGAGTATATCGAATATTGTAGATTTTTGTCCAGTACATTTTGTACAAGCTTCGTTTATTTCTTAAGCAGAATAAAGGACCGCATGTACCGCCGGACATTGCAAGCCCCTTTCTCATATATGATATGCGGATTGGGAAAAATTTACGACACAAGGGTTAAGGAGAGCTAACCAGTGATGTGTATTACGGTGGGCATGCCGAATAAACAGTAATATATGCAGCATTGGACATGTTGACATAATAAAGCGGCAGAGACGGTTCAAACCGATTCTTTTGCTATAAAAATAGTGGGGAAACTAATATTATGATAAAATATAGTTTCCCCACTTTCCTATAAACTCAGGCGGCTTATTTTTGTTGATCAAGCTCCAATATATACTCTACAAGCCCTGCCTCCAGCAGGGTCTTTTTCGGGTAGCTAAAGCCTGTTCTGCTTCTGCTGGTATGGAATACCATATGAACTTGTTCCTCCCTCGGGTCATACCCCTCATCGAAATCAAGATTCACAAGCTTTTCGATAAGCTTCCTGTCTGTTATCTCCACACTTTTGGGGTTCCTGCCCCGTGAATATTGGTTTTCCAGGGTTATACTATCAACTTTCTCGGGAATGGGCATAACCTTTTCGTAATACCCTTTGCTTCTTAACCATTCAATTACTATCTCATCTTTACTTCGGATTGGGTAGTACTCATAAGTATCCCTACTGCTGTTCCGATATGAGATCTCAGCAGCGGAAAGGGCACGGCCTCCCTTAATGTCCTCATAAGAATATCCGGCAACCTGCAGCTTTATCACATCAATAAATTCTTCTATTTCCCCAGAATCGGACAGAATGACCGGAGCTCCTCCCGTAAGCCGGTCCTGTAGCCTGATATCGGTTATTTCTTCAGACTTTTTCCCGGTGATGGGAAATAAAGCCTGTTTATATTCCGGAGCTTCAATTATGGGCTTTAAGAGAGTTTCTATCTGTTTTTCATCCACCAGGTATTCACGTATTAAATGGCTTCCATCCTTCATGCGGTACCCTAATGTATAAGACACACCCTGTGACTCCTGTCCGAGTTCCTTCATGTCCGCCATGGCTTTATGCAGTTCAATGATACTGCGATTCAGCTCTGTACTCATGAAGGTGAAATTCTTTATATACTGCTCCTGGGTACCAGGTTCAACATTCTCACTTTCGACTTTATTGGCCGCCTCGATGTCATAAGACCTCTTCCCGAAATAAACACTTTCTACCTCCGAGAGAACCGGGATCCGGCTTGAATATCCGATTACATCCAGTTTTATTATTGTGGACATCACTATAACTATTGCAACGAAAGCCAGATAGCCTTTATATGATTTCAGTACCCTAAAGGATTTCTGAAGCAGCATTTCTGCAACCACATAGCCTACAAATGAGCCTATTGCGCAGCCTGTTAACAAGGCGCCGGACTGATTATCAGAAAAGGCAGAAAAGTATGCAGCAAATAGCAGCATCGAACAAAAGGCGGTACCGTATTTGAACACAGGACGTGCAAAGACGAAGGAGACTATATCCCCTGCAGCTTCCAGCCTTCTGCGCTTGTATAAAAACAGCGAAACGGCAAGCAGTACAACTGAAAGGATAAAATAACAGGCCAGTATATAACCGCCAAAACGGTTATTTGTTTCTCCGGCTTCAAAATACTGCATATAGTTGCTCCTATCCCCTTCAAACAAATTTACAACCGGTAACAGCCTGATCATTGTGGCATTGTTGTAACCCGCGGGATATCCGCGGAGAAGACTGCCAAGACAATACTGCATAAGTACGCCCAGACCGAAAGGAAGTACATTGAGCAGATAGGAAAATATCATCTGAGCTATGGAGTTACCGGTGAACATTCCTGCAAATATTGCAGAAGCAAACAGAAAAAGAGAAAAAATAAAATATAAACAAGCCCACTGCAGAATATCACCAACTGTAATAAACTGTCCCAGGAAGGATGTTCTAATGGTGTAAAACATCACCATCCCCGTCAGTAATATAGGTGTAGTGAGCAGAATTATACCTGCCAGACTATGCGTCATAAAATGCGTAGTGCGGCTGATAGGCAGAGCATGGGCCATTGTGGCCGATCTGGCAGTTTGCATATAGTTGAAGAGCAAGGTGGCAAGGGCTACCGGTACCACCAACAGCAATATCATCGAAAGCCCATTTCCATCTATATCCAAATCCAGAATCCTCATAAACATTTCCTTTTTCCATGGCTCTCCGGGAAGTGGAGCCCCCTGAAGAAATACCTGAAGCGGAAGAACGGCGATCAATGCAATACCAAAAATAAAAGACACCCACCAATAGCGTTTGAAGTCGCTTAACAAGAGCCCCCTGCTTATCATGGAGCTTATAAAGGCCGTGAATCCCACCTGATCTTTAGGCAGCCTCCCTTTTATGCTTTTAGATGATAACGCTTTGAATATCATAACCCAGTCCCCCCAATTCATAAATAAACACTTCCTCCAATGTCAGAGGAAGAACATCCATAATTACTGGATTGGTCCTTTTAATGGATGAAAGTACTCTTTCCACGTCTCCCTTTACTATCATCAGCAAAACACTGCCGCTCTGAGAATGATGAAGTATTTCTCCTCCTTCCGGCAGTTTTGCAGGGATCCCCCCTGTATATGCGACCTGTATTTTATGTATGTCGGACTTTAAGCTATCCAGTTCACTTTCAACCACTATCTTTCCATTATGAAGTATCCCTATATGATCGCAAACATCCTCCAACTCCCGAAGATTATGAGATGAGACCAGTACGCTGGTTTTCCGCTCAGATACATCCTGCAAAACCAAGCTCCACACTTTTTTCCTCATTATTGGGTCAAGCCCGTCCACAGGCTCATCCAACACCATCAACCCGGGCATTTGGCATATGCCAAGCCAGAAAGCCACCTGCTTCTGCATACCCTTGGATAACCGTATTATCTTCTTTTTAGGGTCAATCTGAAAAACCTGCTTCAGATGTTCATACCTATCCCAGTTCCATGATTTGTATATAGTGGAATAAAATCTTGCTGTGTCTTCAATGCTGTATAACGAGAAGAAATATAGTTCATCCGGTATATATACGATAGAGGATTTCATATCTATATTCTCATAAACTGGTTTTCCTCCCACAAGTACTGTCCCTCTATCAGGCCTATATAAACCCATGATATGTTTTATAAGTGTAGTTTTCCCTGCACCGTTGGGGCCGAGAAGCCCGTAAACCGAAGCTTCCTTTACATGGATACTCATGTTATCCAAGGCTCTGAAACTGCCAAAACTCTTACTGAGACCCCTAGCCTCAATCATTAAGCCCACCTTCCTTCCCTATATATATTTCATTAATACTATCAACCAAATCATCTTTGGAAACGTTTATGAACTTAAGCTCCTTACAGATCTTTTCAAACTCAATCATAAGCGTCTCCTTCCTTGCCATATTGAGCGCGTCCTCCAGCGGTGCTACAAAGCTTCCCTTGGCGCGGATTGAATAAATAAATCCCTCGGTTTCAAGATCCCTGTAAGCTTTCTGAATAGTGTTCGGGTTGATGGTAAGCATTTGGGCAAGCTCACGCACCGATGGGATTTTTTCATTTGCCTTTAAAGCACCGCTTATAATCAGAGCTTTCATTTTCTCCCTGATTTGCTCATAAAGGGGTTTACGTTCTCTGAAATCAAGATGTATCATAGGCACCTCTTTCTGTATTATATATAGTAATACAGTTAATACAGTTATATATTATTCTAGAAGGTACAATTTGTCAATAGGAATATGAAGTACCAGTCTGACTTCCGAAAAAGCAGAAAAGCCTTGAATTTCAAGACTTTAACTATATAAATGGAAAACACTTGTTTTCAGCTGTTAATATTAATATCTTTTGAAACTATAATATTTATCCTTGTTCCTACATTGGGTTTGCTATCTATACAGAATTTTGTATGCCACAATATGGAGTGTCAGTCTGTCAATTTGTCAACTTACTACTTCCTCTTGCATTCTAGTACTGTTACAATATAAATAGAATAAAAAGAGCCTTGAATTATCAAGGTTCTTCTAATTTGCTTATGTATGGTGGGTCAGAGTCATTCGAAGCCCCAACCCGCTGATTAGGAGTCAAATGTTCTGCCATCCCTGAAACTATCTATGCAGAATACAAAAAACTATTGTGCCATCATATTTTAATATGTTCTTTTGCTCTGTGCCAGGGAAACCTCCTAATATTATACGACTTCTATAATCTTACCTTCTAAGATTATAGCCAGAACCATCCTCTATTCATAGATACTTAAGCTATGCCTATACACACCTAGCATGGTTTGGAGCTATATCCTCGCTACACCGGTTTCTCTTGCTGCTTTTTTTACCGCTTCTGCAACTGCTGGTCCTACCCTTTCATCAAAGGCTGCAGGAATAATATAATTAGAATTCAGTTCTTCATCACTAACCAAAGATGCTATCTCCTCAGCAGCAGCAATTTTCATTTCATCATTGATATCTCTCGCTCTTACATCCAGTGCACCTCTGAAAATTCCGGGAAATGCAAGTACATTGTTGATCTAGTTTGGGAAATCTGATCTTCCCGTTCCTACAATTTTTGCACCTGCTGCTTTTGCTTCATCAGGATATATTTCAGGAACCGGATTTGCCATTGCGAATAGCAAAGGATCTTTATTCATGCTTTGAACCATTTCTTTAGTTACAGTGCCGGGTGCTGACACACCGATAAATACATCTGCACCGACCATAACTTCTGACAAAGAACCTTTTTTCATTAATGAATTTGTTTTTTCAGCAATCTCTGCTTTCGCCTGGTTCAAGCCCTCTCTGCCTTTATAGATAGCACCTTTTGTATCACACAAAACAACATTCTTGAGACCCATGCTTAATAAAAGTTTAGTTATAGCGATACCGGCTGCACCAGATCCATTTACAACGACAGAGATCGCACTAATTTCCTTCCTAACATATCTTAACGCATTAATCATTGCTGCCAAAACAACAACTGCGGTTCCGTGCTGATCATCATGGAAAACTGGTATGTTAAGTTCCGCTTTTAATCTTTTCTCGATTTCAAAACACCGTGGTGCAGAAATATCCTCCAGATTTATTCCACCAAATGTAGGCGCAATCATTTTTACCGTTTTAACGATTTCGTCAACATCTTTCGTAGCTAGACATATAGGGAAAGCATCAACACCTGCAAAGGTTTTAAACAATACTGCCTTTCCCTCCATAACAGGCATGCCAGCCTCCGGACCAATATCTCCAAGACCCAGTACAGCAGTACCGTCTGTTACAATCGCTACTAAATTCCCCTTGCGGCAGTATTCATATACTTTATCCACATCTTTATTGATTTCCTTGCACGGTTCAGCAACACCGGGCGTATAAGCAAGTGCTAAATCTTCTTTTGTATTAACCGATACTGTACTTACTATCTCAATTTTCCCTCTTGCTTTTGCATGTAATTCCAATGCTTTTTTTTGAATATCCATTACTTACCCCCTTATAAATATTACAGCAGCTTACACCATGTTTTCCGGTTTTACTATACTGTCGAATTTTTCCTCTGTAAGGAGTCCTAACTCCACTGCGGCTTCCTTAAGTGTGATTCCCTCCACATGAGCTGTCTTTGCAACCTTTGCGGCATTTTCATATCCTATATAAGGATTCAGTGCGGTAACCAGCATTAAGGATTTATCCAGGTTTTCTTTTATCTTGCTCTTATTTACCTTGATTCCTGAGGCACAATTATTGTTGAACGAAACTATTCCGTCGCTTAAAAGCCTTACTGACTGAAGATAATTATAAATACAAACCGGCATAAATACATTTAATTGAAAATTGCCTTGCGATGCAGCAAAGGATACTGCCGCATCATTTGATATAACTTGGCAGGCAACCATAGTAAGTGATTCACACTGTGTCGGATTAACCTTGCCCGGCATAATGGAGCTTCCCGGTTCGTTTTCCGGAATTGTTATTTCACCTATTCCGCAGCGCGGACCGCTCGCAAGCCATCTTACATCATTGGCAATTTTCATAAGATCTGCTGCAAGGGCTTTTAATGCCCCATGAGAAAATACTAAACTATCCTGACTGGTAAGAGAGTGAAATTTATTTTTGGCAGTCGCAAAAGCTTTGTTTGTTATGTCACTTATTTGTTCTGCTGATATCCTTCCAAAATCAGGATGTGCATTAAGACCGGTCCCTACAGCCGTTCCTCCCAATGCCAACTCCCTTATGTTATCAAGAGTCCTCCTAATATTTTCTTCGCCCTTTTCCAGCATTGTCTTCCATCCGCTTATCTCCTGTGAGAAAGCTATAGGGACAGCATCTTGTAAGTGTGTCCTTCCTAGTTTAACTATACCTTCATTCTCTCTTTCCAATCTTAAGAAAGTTTCCCTTAAAATCTTTATGGAAGGCAAAAGGCTGTCTTCTATTGATATAAGCGCAGCAATATGCATCGCTGTGGGAAAAGTATCATTAGAGCTTTGAGACATGTTAACATGATCATTGGGATGGATAAGCTTTTCCCCTAATATTTCGCTACCCCGGTTTGCAATCACTTCATTTACATTCATATTAGACTGGGTACCGCTTCCCGTCTGCCAGACCGAAAGAGGAAAATGTCCGGTGAGCTTGCCCTCATAAATCTCATCACAAACTCTTGCAATTACTTCTGTCCTCTTATCATCTAACTTCTTTAATATATTATTCGAGATTGCTGCTGCCTTCTTTAAAATTGCAAATGCCTTTATTACCTCAACAGGAATCTTTTCTGTACTAATTCTGAAATTATCAAGACTTCTTTGAGTCTGGGCTCCCCAGTATTTATCTGCAGGAACCCTTATCTCTCCCATTGTATCCTTTTCAATTCTATATTCCATTTTATATCCTCCATATTACAACTTTGAACTATAGCAAGCTTTATATATGGATTATTCCTCTTCAGCTTCCCTTTTAGCTCTGATATTTTTTGCTACCTGGTCAGCAAAATATTTACTCTCTCCTGTGTACTCAGAAGGATCAAGCAATTTTCCAACTTCTTCTAACGTGAGATTTTGTGCAACGATATTATTTTCTAAAAGTTTATCCTTAAACATGACATCCTGCTCAAAGGTTTCCATAGAAATCTCGTAAATAATCTCATGTGCCGTCTGCTTGCCAATCTTCTCGCCAAGGGCAAGCATGAGGGGCTCTGAAAGCATTAAGCCTTTTAGCATTTCCAGATTCTTTCTCATTTTCTCTTTATTAACTACAAGATTACCCAATAATTTCTTAGACTTTGCAATAGCAGTACCGGAAGCTATAATTGACTGGTTAACGCTATACCATTCAACTTTCCACAGCGCTCCGTCCCTCTCATGTTCCTGATACATGGATTCATAAGCCAATAGCAGATTTGATTTTGCAATCTTGGATATAGTAGTTATTCCTTCAGAAAGTCCAGGGTTTCTCTTATGGGGCATTGTACTGCTTCCAACCATACCTTTGACAAATCCTTCAGCCAGCTCTGAAAACTCTGTTTTCTGCAAAGTAGTCACTTCATGGGATATTTTACCAAGAGTAGCTGCTGCAAGTGCAAGTACACTTACAATCTCAATGGGGAGATCCCTGCTGCTCTGCCATGAAATTTCAGGGATATTAAGACCTAATCTTTCAATAGTCTTATTACTAACCTCCACCGCCCTATATCCAAATCCCGCCATAGTCCCGACAGCTCCACTCATCTGCCCAACCAAGGCTCTGTCCTTGCATTCCTTTATTCGTTCAATATGCCTTCTTATCTCACTTGCCCATACGGCTACCTTAAATCCGAAAGTGATTGGAAGAGCCTGCTGCCCATGAGTCCTTCCTGCCATAACTGTATCTCTATGCTCATCAATCAACTTGAGAAGTACCTCTTCAACATCTCTCAGGTCATTGTATATTGTTTTAAATGCACTTTTAATGGATAGCATAAAGCCTGTGTCAATAATGTCCTGAGTAGTAGCACCGAGATGTATGTATTCACCGTATCCGTTATCACATATTTTTTCCAGGTTTCTTAATGTTGGAACAAGAGAATGTCCTATTTTCCTGATACCTTCTTCTATTTCGTCGATATCCAGGTTTTCAAACTTTGCTTTCTTTTCAATTTCCTCCGCAGCTTCTTTTGGAATTATTCCAAACTCAGCCTGAGTTTTTGCAAGGGCAACCTCAATATCCAACCAGTTCTGAATTATCCTTTTATCATCAAAAATATCTCTCATCTCTTTAGTACTGAAAACGTTTTTAAACAACATTGAGTCTACCATATTTGAAGCCATATTATCACTCCTATCTATATCTTTTTTAATATTATACTTAGTTCATCCATCTTTTTCATTTTTTCCAAATTTAATACTGCATCTTTAATTTCCTCTGCTAGTTTTACAGGTATTGTCATTGCAGCAAGTGACATAAACTTTTTCTCCAAGAAACTATGGGGGGGCTTCCCGAAAGGCAGAGGAATGGTTCTTACATAGTCCATTTTATTTGCAGTTATTTTCACTTTCGCCATTCTTTTGGTAGGATACAGTTTAGAACATTCATCGTCCTCATAAACTTCTATTTGTTTCTGAGTTTCAAGAATTTCCATATTGTTTAAGATATTCCCGGAAAACTCTGCAAGCGTTACCTGCCCGTATAATAAAGCACATGTAGCACAATAGGGCAAAGAAAACTTTGCCGTCTGCTCCGAACTATTATTGAATTCTCCCGTCAGCTCTACAGCTGTTTTATATGTACCAATTTTTATGCTTTGAACATCCTTAGCATTCAGTTTTTCTTCATTAATAATTGAAAGGATTCCATCAATGGCTGAGTGTGTATGTCCGCAGGAAGCATGAATCTTATAAAATGCTGTGCCTATCATAAGCTTTTCTCCTAACTCATCTGTAATAGATGACAAATCTTCTTCTTGGGAGAAAGCTTTTGCAAATCCGTTTTTGCTACCTATTATATCTCGAGCCCCTGTCAGTCCCCTGTCAATAAATTCAGAAGCCATAGCTCCTGCATAACATGCATGTCCGGCATTTACCAGTTTTGCATCAGTACCAAAAACAGCAACCAGACCTGATGCCATTGTACCGGCAATGCCGAGTATCTTTTCCATCTTATTTATGCTGTATCCCTTGACCTTTCCGACCGCAGCAGCAGCAGATAGAGATCCGCAAGCTCCTGTAGTATGCCAGTATTTATAATGAGATGGATTAAGGGCCGTACCTACTCTTATCATAACTTCATAACCGGCAACAATCCCTAATATGAAGTCCTCTATGCTTGCATTAATGCATTCAGCCGCTGCAAGAGCTGAAGGAACAGCTATTGCTCCGGGATGTGTTATTGCGGGCTTGTTTACGTCATCATATTCCAGTGCATGACCTATCATTCCGTTTGCAAATGCTGCATTGACCATTTGTACTCTTTTTTTCCCGCCGATAACTGTTGACTGCTCACGCCCCCCCATTTCTTTATATATTTCAATGATATTTACAACCGTTTTATTTTGTCCCGCTCCGATTGTACAACCCAGCCAGTCCAATATTTTATATTTGACATCAGTAATGGTCTCGTTGTCCAGGTCCGAGTACTTTAAGCCAGCCAAGGCTTTAGATAATTCATAAGTTATATTTAATTCATCCATAGCTTCCAACCGCCTTTTTACTTGATTTTGAAAAGCCTGTAAGACGCAATTGGCGTTAGATATTGCCTATCATTTAACATGTACTATTTAATTTTGTATAGTTAAGAAGTCCTCCGGCAAGTATTATATATGTCTGTCTGTCTGAAAGAGACATTTTGACAGGCAATAACAAACCCTTCGTAACATTATTAATATAGAGCTGCTGCCTGTTTTTTATTTTTTCTTTTAAGCCGTCCATAGTAAGTTCATCACCCACATCTATTATTTCGTAATGGGCATTATCTTCAAAGCTTAGAGGCAATATCCCAGAATTAATAAGGTTGTCATAGTGAATACGGGCAAAGGATTTTGCAATGACTCCCTTTACAGAAAGATAAAGAGGCACAAGAGCAGCGCTTTCCCGTGATGATCCCTGACCATAATTTGAACCTGCAATTATAAAGCCGCCATTCCATTTTTTAGCCCGACTTGGAAATTCCGAATCAAGACCTGCAAAACAGTAATCCGATAGATACGGAATATTGGCTCTGAAAGGCAAAAGCTTTGCGCCTGCCGGCATAATATGATCTGTTGTTACATTGTCTCCTGCTTTCAGAAGAACTTTGCCGGAAAGTATATTTTTAAGCTCTGCATTTACGGGTAAGGGCTTAATATTTGGTCCTCGCACTATTTCTACGCTATTTCCCTCTGGCTCAGGTGCTTCAATCATATTGTCGTTTATGATAAATTTATCAGGGAGCCTTATATCCAAAGGCTCTCCCAATGTTCTAGGGTCCGTAAGAAATCCAGTTATAGCTGAAGCTGCTGCTGTTTCAGGACTGACAAGAAAAATTTGAGCATCTTCCGTTCCACTTCTTCCTTCAAAATTACGGTTAAATGTGCGTAGTGATACAGCGCCTCCCGATGACGGCGAAAAGCCCATCCCTATACACGGTCCACATGCGCTTTCCAATATTCTTGCTCCAGCGTTTATCATATCTGCAAGTGCCCCGTTTTGAGCAAGCATTGATAAAATCTGCTTAGAACCCGGTGCTATAGCTAATGATACACCCTGGCATACGGTTTTCCCCATTAATATATTTGCAACCTTCATTAAATCAAGATAGGAGGAATTTGTGCAGCTTCCTATACATATCTGGTCCACCTTGAGCCCTCTACAAGCCTCAACAGTCTTTACATTATCAGAGCTGTGAGGACATGCAGCAAGAGGCACAATGCTGCCCAGATCAATACCGATAACCTTATCATATTGTGCATCAGAGTCAGCCTTAAGCTCAACAAAATCCTCTTCTCTTTCCTGTGACTTCAGAAATTCTCTCGTCTGCTCATCTGATGGGAATATCGAGGATGTAACTCCCAGCTCAGCTCCCATATTAGCTATGGTTGCCCGCTCAGGCACAGTAAGGTTTATTATGCCTTCACCTCCATACTCAACCATCATACCTACATTTCCCTTTGTGCTTAACCGACACAAAACCTCTAATGCAATATCCTTGGCTGTTACATATGGAGCCAGTCTACCTGTGAGATTTATTCTGACAATCCCAGGCATTGTTATATAATATGTTCCCCCAGCCATAACATTGGCAACATCTAAGCCTCCTGCTCCTATTCCAAGCATTCCGAGCCCTCCGCAGGTAGGAGTATGTGAATCACTTCCCAGGAGAATTTTACCCGGCTTTCCGAAACGCTCCAGATGAACTTGATGGCAAATGCCGTTACCTGCCCGGGAATAGTACATACCATGTTTTTTAGCCATAGAGTGAATATACCTGTGATCATCAGCACTTTCAAAACCCGTTTGCAATGTATTATGATCTATATACGCTACGGATTTTTCCGTTTTTACCCGGCTAACACCCATTGCTTCAAACTGTAATAATGCCATAATTCCTGTAGGATCCTGGGTGAGCGTCTGGTCGACTTTTATCCCTATTTCATTTTCTTTGGTCAAATCCCCATAAACCAGATGTCCTATAATAATTTTTTCTATAATATTACGCGCTGTACCAATCATATTTTAATCATCATCCTCTACTGCCATTTCACTTGTTGCCTCTGCTGCAGCACTTTTGAACATTGCTTTTGTTTTAATTATATTGTTGATAACCGGGAATAAAAAGCTTGCCAGAGATGCTAAAACAATAAATAAAGTTATTGGTTGAGTATAAAGGAATGAATAGCTGCCTCTGCTAGCTACCAGAGCCTGTCTCAAATTTGATTCCGCCATGGAGCCCAATACCATTGCAACTATCAAAGGGGCTGTTGGCACTTTAAATTTATAAAAAACATATCCTAAAAATCCGAATACAATTAAAATAAGTAAATCAAATGTATTCGAATTTAATGCATAAACCCCCGTTACACAAAAGGCTGCTACAACACCAGACAATAACTTATCAGGAATAGATAAAATTGATTTAATATATCTAAGAATAAATAATCCTATTGGTGCCATAAGTAAATTTGATATAAACAAGCTTATAAACAGACCATTAACAATTTCAGGCTGATCCGAAAACAATACTGGTCCTACTCTCAGCCCGTGTATCATTATTGCTCCCAAAAATAAAGCGGATGTAGCGTTGCCTGGTACTCCCAAAGCCAAAAGCGGAACCAATGAGCCACCTGTTACACCGTTATTGGCAGATTCCGGCGCTGCAATGCCTTCAGGTTCACCTTCTCCAAATTTAGGACCATTCTTAGAAAACTTCTTTTCCATGTCATAAGATAGGAAAGTTGCTATATTTGTTCCCGTACCGGGAATAATTCCGATAATAGTTCCTATAACGGAGCCTCTTAGCCATGTAGGTATAAGTCTTAGACACATCTTCCAGCCGATCCATACCGAACCTACATCCGGAATAGGTACACTGCGGTCAGGCTCATTGCTTTTTTCAGCAGTTTTCAATATGGCAACAATACCGAATAATCCTATCAGAGCAGGTACAAGTTCAATGCCCTCCAATAAGTTAACACTGCCGAATGTAAATCTAGGAAATCCTGTCTGAGGGTCCATTCCTATTATTGCAAGCAGTAACCCTAACGCTCCAGATATTAACCCTTTTGTCATTGACCCGCCACCTATATTTGCAATACAGGACAAACCAAGAACAGCAACTGCAAAATATTCAGAAGGTCCGAACCTCAATGCCTGTTCAGCAAGCATCGGAGCAAAAAACATTAGTACAAACGAACTAAATAAACCTCCAAAAACAGAGCTAAGTGTAGCAATACCGAGTGCCTGTCCGGCTTTACCCTTTAAAGCCATAGGGTAACCGTCCAACGTAGTGGCCATAGAGGATACTGTTCCGGGTATACCCAAAAGAATTGCAGAAACAGAGCCACCAAATATTGATGATGTATAAATAGCTCCAAGGAATGCTAATGCGGCGACAGGCTCCATCGTAAATGTAACCGGAACCATTAATGCTATTGCCATATTTCCCGTTAAGCCTGGGAGAGCACCTATAATAAATCCTATCAGAACACCGGCAAGTATAAATAGCAGCGTCTGCGGATTCATTATGGCTTGAAGTCCCATAAGTATTGAAGACATTTGTAAATTCCCTCCTTTCTTTAAAAGAATAAACCTTTAGGAAAATGCACCTGGAAAATATATGTGAAAATCAGATATAATCCAATGCTTACACCTAAAGAAGTCATTAAATTTGCCTTGAGGTTCCTGTAGTCCAAAACATAGACAATAGTAAAGATTAATAAGAAAGTTGGAATAGTATATCCTAGAAAATTGATTGCAAGGTAATACGCGAATAATATCGCAATTACTAATGCAACTCTGATAACCTTCTGAACATCAAATTTATTAACTTTTTCATTTTTGCTTAATTCAAGCTTTTTCAGCAAGGTTGTAGCCAATAGAATTACACCTAAAATCATTAAAAAGCTTGCTGAAAGTTTTGGAAAGAAAGCTACACTGGCCTTCATGGATAATGATGATATAATAACAATAGCTCCAATAATTATTGAAGCGGTAGATAAAATTAAATCGTTGATTTTCAAAGATTCCCCCCCCTCCGCTTTCATATTTCCGGGCTTTAAATCCGGTAAATTCACCTTTATTAAAGCCCGTTACACATTGATTTAACTCATACAAATTAGAATAATTATTTTGTTAGAATATCTTTCATTGAATTCATTCCGTCATAATCATCTTTTAACATCTTTTTAAAATCTTCTGAGTTCTTAAATGTTACAGGAAGCCCTGAATTCTTAAATTGCTCTTTAACTGTTTCTGAATTTAAAGCATCGTCAAGGGCTTTTTCAAGAATATCAACTACCTCTGCTGGAGTTCCGGCTGGTGCTGCAATACCTCTATAAGCTCCATAAGTAAAATCAATTCCCAATTCTTTGAAAGTCGGCACATCAGGAAATTCCTCCGACCTTACATCACTGGCAACAGCCAAGACTCTTATCTTTCCCTGGTCAATAAGAGACGCTGCTCCAGCATATGTACTAAAGCCGACTTCTGCATGTCCCCCTGCAATTTGAACAGTCTGTTCTGCAGAGCCGTTGGTATGTAGATAATCAAACTGTGCTCCCGTCTTCTGGGTAAACAGCATACCTGCAATATGATGAGACGTTCCATTCCCTGGTGTGGAATGTAGAAGAGGAGTTTCTTTTGATTTTTCAATCAAATCGTCTATAGATTTTATGTCTGAATCGGCGTTAACAAGCATTATTTCCGGGTCAAAACAATACATCATTACAGGTTCCACAGAGTCTAAGGTATATTCCGCACCTTTCAAAATAATATTTGTGACATAAGAACTGGTAAGAGCAAGCAGTGTATAACCATCGGGTTTAGCTTTTGTAACGTATGTCTGCCCTATAACTGCACCGCCGCCTTCTTTATTAAGAATAACGATTTTCTGACCTAACGCTTTTTCAGCCTCTGAACTTAAAATTCTACATGAGAGGTCTACATTGCCACCGGCTGCAAATGGTACTACAAGTTCAACAGGTTTTGTAGGAAAGTCAGCCTTCGCCGCCTGAGTGCTTTCTACATTGGATGGAGCCGCAGTTGGAGCCGGTTTGCTGCTGCACCCTGTCAAGCCTAACAGTACCACCATAGAAATAGCCATTACCTTTAATAATAAGTTTCTTTTAGACATATAATTTTCCTCCTCTTTTTGTGTTTAGTAAAATTTCAAACTAACAAATTAGAGTAATCATATTACAGGTCCCAAGGTGTAGATGTCCATTGATTTCGTATACTTAATTTCTTCACCTTTGGTAACCCGGCCTGAT
>Ga0209347_1001454_pt1 | contig 38503 bp, 38 predicted proteins | sample AutmiccommuBRH23_FD_187382 | JGI IMG/M metagenome (GOLD analysis project Ga0209347, IMG submission 187382) | Deep subsurface microbial communities from Mt. Terri, Switzerland - Autotrophic microbial communities BRH/23 (SPAdes) (version 2) | ecosystem: Environmental > Aquatic > Deep subsurface >... | reverse complement strand
GCTGCTCGCGATGTTCCTGGTGATGGCGTCGGTGTGGCTGTTCGTGGAAATCGCCGACGACGTGTTCGAGGGTGACACCCACGAATACGACCGCGCCATCCTGTTGGCGATGCGAAGCCCGGAAAACCCCGCCGACCCGCGCGGCCCCGGCTGGGTCGAGGAGCTCGGCCGCGATATCACCGCCCTGGGCGGCGTGGGCGTGCTGGTGCTGATCACCGCCGCGGTGGTGGGTTACCTGTTGCTGCAGCGGCGCCGGCGCACCGCGCTCTTGGTGGTGCTCGCGACCAGCGGCGGCTTGGTCCTCAGCACCGCGCTGAAGTTCGCCTTCGAGCGCGCCCGTCCCGATCTGGTCCCCCACGGCTCCATCGTCTACACGGCGAGCTTTCCGAGCGGCCATTCGATGATGGCCGCGGCAACCTATCTCACCCTCGGCGCGCTGTTGGCGCGCACCGAGCGCCATTGGCGCATGAAGGCCTATCTGCTGCTGGTGGCCATCGTGCTCACCGTGCTGGTGGGCATCAGCCGCGTGTACCTGGGTGTGCATTGGCCCACGGACGTCCTGGCGGGCTGGACCGCGGGCGCCGGCTGGGCATTGCTGTGGTGGCTCGTGGTGCGGCACTTGCAGCGCCGCGGACAGGTGGAACGCGAGGAGTTCACGGCGCCAGATACCGACTGACGCGACCGCAGGCTCGGCAATCGTCGGGTCCGACACGAGAGTGATGCGATGCCATGGAATGGATGAGCGATTCACTGATGCTGTCGCGGCTGCAGTTCGCCGTCACCACCGTGCTGCACATCATCTGGCCGGTGTTCACCATCGGCCTGTCACTGTTCATCGTCGCGCTCGAGATGCTGTGGCTCAAGACCCGCGACGTCGCCTATTACCGCCATGCACGCTTCTGGAGCAAGCTGTTCCTGGTGAACTTCGGCGTCGGGGTCGTCACCGGCATCCCCTTGGAGTTCCAGTTCGGCACCAACTGGGCGCCGTTCTCCCATGCGGCAGGCGGGTTCTTCGGCAACGTCCTCGGTTTCGAGGGCGCCATGGCGTTCATGCTCGAGGCGGGATTCCTCGGCATCATGCTGTTCGGCTGGAACCGGGTCGCGCCGCTGATCCATCTGTTCGCCACCATGATGGTGGCCACGGGGGCGTCGCTGTCGGCGTTCTGGATCATGTCGGCCAACTCCTGGATGCAGACGCCGGCGGGCGGGGAGATGGTCGACGGGGTGTTCATCGTCGAGTCCTACTTCGAGGCGATCTTCAATCCGAATTTCGGCTGGGCGGTAGCGCACAAATGGGTGGCCTGCCTGGAGACCACGCTGTTCGTGGTCGGCGGCATCTCGGCTTGGTACATCCTGCGGGGTGAGCACCAGGCGTTCTTCCTCAAGACCTTCCGCATGTCGGTGCTGGCCGCGGTGATCATCGCGCCCCTGCAGGTGGGACTGGGCGACGGATTGGGGCTCAACGTGTTTCACCACCAGCCGGCCAAGGGTGCGGCGCTCGAGGCCCACTGGGAAACCAATCCGCCCGGCGAGCCGGCGTCCTGGTCCCTGGTGGCGTGGCCTGACAAGGAGGCCCAGGCCAACCGCTGGAGCATCGACATCCCCTACGGTTTGAGCCTGATCGCCACCCACAGTCTGGACGGGCAGGTTACGGGGCTGAAGGAGTTCGCCCCCGAGGACCAGCCGCCGGCGCTGCCGCTGCTCTACTACAGCTTTCGCATCATGATCGCCATCGGCTTCTGGTTCGTGGTGCTCATGATCTGGAGCGTCGTGGTGTGGCGGCGCGGGGGCTTCACGCCGGAGCGCATCGAGACCCATCGGGGTTTGCTGAGGGCCTGGATGCTGTCCATCCCCCTGGGCTACGTGGCGGTGGAGTGCGGCTGGGTGGTGCGGGAAGTGGGGCGCCAGCCGTGGGTGATCTACGGCATCATGCGCACGGAAGACGGTGCCTCGGCCCTGCCGGCGGCCACGGTCGCAAGCAGTCTGATCGCCTATACCGTGGTCTATCTGCTGCTGCTGGTGGCGTTCGTGATTTTCACCCGGCGCATTCTGTTGCACGGCCCCGACATGAGCCTGGAACCGGAGTGGCCCGAGGACGAGCCGATCCTCGGCGTGCGCCCCCGGCATCGCCAGGCCGAGGAGCGCGGGTCATGATCCAGGACGTCCATCCATTCCTGGCCGACATCTGGTTCTGGCTGCTGGGCTTCATCCTGATGCTCTACGTGGTGCTGGACGGGTTTACCCTCGGCACCGGCGTCATCTCGCTGTTCGCCAAGAGCGAGGAGCAGCGCGACATCATGATGAACAGCCTCGGCAGCGTGTGGGACGCCAACGAGACCTGGCTGGTGGTGTTCGGCGGCGCGCTGTTCGGCGCCTTCCCGGCCGTCTACGGCATCATCCTTCACGGGCTTTATATCCCCATCATGCTGATGATCTTCGCACTGATCTTTCGCGGCGTGGCCTTCGAGTTCCGGGAACACGGCCGCCACAAGCGCCGCTGGAACATGGCCTTCGGGCTCGGCAGCATTGGGGCGGCGGCCACCCAGGGGCTCGCCCTGGGCGCGCTGCTGGGCGGCATACCGGTGGACGGATTGTCGTTCTCCGGCAGTGTCTGGCACTGGCTGCATCCGTTCGCCGTGCTCACCGCCGCGGGGGTGGTGTTCGGCTACACCCTGCTGGGGGCCACCTACCTGGTGATCAAGACCGAGGATGCGCTGCAGCGGCAGGCGCGGCGCATCGCCTGGTGGGCGGGGTGGCTGACGGTAGTGGCGGGCATCGGCGTCTCCGTGTGGACGCCGCTGCGCTTCGACTACGTGGCGCAGCGCTGGCTCGACTGGCCGGACATGGCCTGGCTCGCGCCGTTGCCGATCATCGCCGGGGCGTGTTTCTTCATGCTGCTGCGGGGTCTGCGCTGTGGCTTCGAACGCAGCCCCTTTTTCTGGAGCGTGGGAATCTTCGTCGCCTCACTGGTCGGCCTCGGCGTCAGCATCCATCCCTACCTGGTGCCGCCGGAGGTGACCGTGGTGGATGCCGCGTCCGAGAGCAAGACCCTGGTGTTCATGCTGACGGGCATCGGCATCCTGATTCCGATCATGATGGTGTACAACGGCTACCAATACCTGGTGTTCCGCGGGAAGGCGAAGGCCCATGAGGGGTATTGAGTCGAGTGGCGGGTCGCTAGGGGCGAGGCGCTAGGGAAAGCACGCGATCGGTGGCGGGCACCTGGCCGCTCGCAGCTCTCGGATCGGGGCTGTCCTCTCGGGCGTCGGTTCTCGCGGAACAAGTGATCGCGGCTGAAGTCGCTCTACAGGAAGGCGACACGAACCGTGACCTGTAGCGGCTAATCCTCGTCCACCAGCTCCCACAACTTGACCTTGCCGTGGTCGGAGCCGTCGGGAACCATCACCGTCTTGAAGCGCTCTTCGATGCCGTCGGGTCCCTCTTCCCGTTCGACGGCGATCAAGGTCCCCGCCGGGTGCTCGGCCAGTTCCTGGGTGAAGCGCACTTCCTGCTCCGCCACTTCGCGGGCGGCGTCCTCGTTGGGCGCGCCATAGCGGCTCATGAGATGGGCGGTGATGTTGCCCGTGACCTGAGCCAGCTCCTCGGGCTCGATCTCAGCGGTGATCACCAGCGTGGTGGAGCCGAAGGACTCGGCGCCCACGAAGCCGTGGCGGAAGGCCTCCCGTGCACCGCCCTCCGCCCGCGTGGGCTCCAGGTCCCAGAGGACGAAGCTGCCGGGAACGGCCCACTCTCCGGGCTCGGCCACATGGTCGTAGATCTGGGTGTCGGAGGCGTCCAGGCGCACGGCGCGCAGGAAGCGCAGCGGCGGATTCGCCGGCCGGGCAATGGTGTCATCGCCGCTCATTCCATGCCCCACACCAGCTCGCCGGCGGGCTCCAGATCGTAGCCGCCGAGACGGTCTGCCCAGGCCTGTGCGTCCGTGGAGCGCAATGCATCCAGCAGGTTCTGGAACAGCGCGCGGAAGTACACGCCGCGGCCCAGGGCGAAGTCCAACGCCTCCCATCCGACGGGCAGGAACGCCAGCCCGTACTCCGTGGCCGTGGCCCGTACGCCGCAGGTGATGTCCGCCTCACCGCCCACCAGGCGCGCTGCGGCCTCCCGCTCCGACAGGGCGGTGGGCCTGGACTGGCGAAGGGTGTCTTCCTGCACGCCGCGGTCGGCGAACAGCTCGTGCAGGAACCGCCGGCTGCCGGCATTGCCCGGCCGCATGAGCCAGCGCAGGTCGGCGCCCAGCACGTCGCTCAGATCGGCGCCGGGCGCCACCGCATCGGAGCGCAACAGCAGGCCCTGCTCGCGGCGAAAGGCCCGCACCAGAATCCAGTCCTTGTGGGCGGCATGCTGCGCCAGCAGCGCGGGATGACGGATGGCGCTCTCGCCGTCCGGTCCCCAGTGCACGCAGCCGACGTCGGCGCGCAGGGCAGCCACCAGGGCCAGACCCAGGTGGGTACCGGTGGGCGAGTAGCTGACCAACGCGCGGGCGCCGACGGAGTGCGCCAGCTGCAGGGCGAGGCGGCTCAGCAGGGGATCGTCGCTGCCCACCACCAGCAGTCGGTCGGTGAGCAGCCCGCCGTGGCTGGACTCCAGCAGCCAGCGGTCCACCAGCTCCCGGGGAAATACCCATTTGCCGGTGATCTTGGTGGCGGGAATCTTTTCCTCCCGCACCAGCGCATAGACCTTCTTCTCGTTGATGTGCAGATACTCGGCCACCTGCTTCACGCTCATGAAGCGCGGGTAGGTGCCGCCGGCTGCTCCGGGCGCCGGCGTCGACAGCGCATCCGTGGCGGCGCTCACACTCATGGGTTGCGGGCGCTCCGTGCCACCTTGGGGGCAGCGGGCCGGGCATCGAATGTGACCTGCTCGGCGCCGTTGTAGATCAGGAAATGCCGGCCTTTGGCCCGCGCGATCATGGTCACGCCGAGCTCGCGGGCAAGCTCGAGGCCCATGTGCGTGATTCCCGAGCGCGACAGCAGCACCGGGATTCCCATGTGCGCGCACTTCATCACGATCTCCGAGGTCAGCCGTCCGGTGGTGTAGAAAATCTTGTCGCCGCCGTCGATGCCCTCCAGCCACATGCGCCCGGAAATGGCATCGGCGGCGTTGTGGCGCCCGACGTCCTCCACGAACATCACGATCTGCGTACCGTCACACAATGCGCAGCCGTGGACCGCGCCGGCGGCGCGATACACCTCGTTGTACTCGCTGATGGTGCCGAGCAGCGCATAGATGTCCGACTGGCGCAGCTGCAGCGTCGGCAGGCGCACATCGTAGAGTTTGTCCAGCGTGCAGGAGAACACCGTGCCCTGGCCGCAGCCGGTGGTGACGGTGCGTTTGGCGAGCTTCTGCTGCCAGTCGACGATGCCTTCGCCCGAGTGGGTGGCGACACTGACCTGCTCGCGCTCCCAGTCCACCTCCACCGAGCGGATGGCGCCGATGTCCTCGATCAGGCGCTGGTTGCGCAGATAGCCGAGGGTCAGCAGCTCCGGGTGGGTGCCCAAGGTCATCAGGGTGACCACTTCCCGCTCGTCCACCTTGATGGTGAGGGGGAACTCTCCGGCCACTTGGCCGGCGCGGCGCTCGCCGTATTCGTCCACCGCCTCCACAGGATGGGTCGGCTGCAGGCCGGCGCGGGACAGGCGGGGGCGGGCAGGTAGCGGCGCCGCCATCTCAGCCTCCCGTGACGTTCATGTGGCGCAGGATCACCGGCTGGCCCTCCAACTGAAAGTCGTGACCCTTCGGCTTGAGGTCCATCGCGGCGATGATGGCGGCCCGGAGCGCGTCGCGGTCGCCGGGGTTGGCGCGCACCACGCGCTTGAGGTCCATGGAGTGCTCCTGACCGAGGCACAGCAGAAGCAGGCCCTCGGTGGTCAGGCGTACCCGATTGCAGCTCTCGCAGAAGTTGTGGCTGTGGGGCGAGATGAAGCCCACCCGGGTGTCGTCGCCCGCCATGCGGTAGTAGCGCGACGGGCCGCCGGTGGATTCGGTGGTCGCCACCAGCTCGAAGCGCTCGCGCAGGTCGGCGAGGATACGGTCGCTGGAGTAGTACGCCTCGGCGCGGTCGTGGTCCTGGATGGTTCCCAGGGGCATCTCCTCGATGAAGCTGATGTCCAATCCGCGCGCACGGGCGAACTCCACCAACGCCACGACCTCATCGTGGTTGCGGTTCTTCAGCACCACCGCGTTGAGCTTGATGCGTTGAAAACCCGCGTCGATCGCCGCGTCGATGCCGTCCAGCACCGGGCGCAGCTCGCCGATGCGGGTGATGTGCCGGAAGCGTTCCTCGTCCAGGCTGTCGAGGCTGATGTTGATGCGGGTGACGCCGGCGTCCTTGAGTGCGCGGGCGTACTTGGGCAGCAGCGTGCCGTTGGTGGTCAGGGTGAGATCCTTCAGCCCCGGCAGTGCGCCCAACTGCTGGAACAGCCACAGCACGTTCTGGCGCACCAGGGGCTCGCCGCCGGTGATGCGCAGCTTGGTGACCCCCAATTCCACGAAGGCGGCGCCGATCGCCGCCATCTCCTCCAGGGTGAGGATCTGGCTGCGGGGAGCGAACGTCATGTCCTCGCTCATGCAATAGACGCAGCGGAAGTTGCAGCGATCCGTCACCGACATGCGCACGTAGGTCACATGCCGACCGAAGCGGTCCACCAGGATGGGGGGCGGTGATTCTGTCGGGGCGTTCATGCGCTTCTCCGAAAGCTTGTCGAGGTGGTTAGCAAAAAGCATTCCGCGTTGCGGCCCGCGCCCCGGGGGGTTCAGGCCGTTGACCATACTCGCCTCACGTGCCGGGCGTCGCGCGGGCGGTATCGCGCGTGGCGCGGGTCAGTTCGACCCGGCGCCGGCCAGGGCTCAGCGCTCGCTCAGGCGCGGCATCAACTCCACCAGATTACATGGCCGGGTACGGAAATCCAGTTGGTGCTGGATGAGCTTGTCCCAGGCGGTGCGACACGCACCCGTGGATCCGGGCACACAGAAAATGTAGGTCGCATTGGCCACACCGGCCAGGGCCCGGGACTGCAGGCTCGAGGTCTTGATCTGTTCATAAGAGAGCATGCGAAACAACTCGCCAAACCCCTCGATCTCCTTGTCCAGCAACACCCGCACCGCCTCCGGGGTGCCGTCGCGTCCGGTCACGCCCGTGCCACCCGTGGTCAGGACCACCTGCACCTGCGAATCGGCGATCCAGTGAGAAACTGCGGCGCGTACCTGGTAGACGTCATCGGCGACGATGCGCTTGTCCGCCAGCCGGTGCCCGCTGGCGGCGAGGCGCTGCACCAGCGCGCCGCCGGATTTGTCGTTTTCCTCGGTGCGGGTATCGGAAACCGTCAGCACCGCGATACCGAGGGGGATGAAGGCACGTTCTTCCGCCATGGATTTTCCCTGTGCTACACCAGACCGGCGAACGGCTGTACGGCTACCGTGTCGCCGGGCTCCACGGTACCACCCTCGTGGGGCAGGATCACGAAGCAGTCCGCCCGACTCATGGAACTGAGGATGCCCGATCCCTGGCGCCCGACGCTGCGCACGGTCCAGTGGCCGGCGGGGTCCTGGGCCAGCACCCCGCGCACGAACTCCGTGCGCCCCGGCTTCTTGCGCAGCCGGTCCTGGGCAAGCGCCGGGATTATCAGCGGCCGCGTGTCCGCCACGCCGGACAGGTGCAGCAGCGCGGGCAGCACGAACTGGTAGAAGGTCACCATCACCGCCACCGGATTGCCGGGCAGGCCGAAGAATGCCGCCTGACCCACGCGCCCGAAGGCGAACGGGCGCCCCGGTTTCATGGCGATCTTCCAGAACCCCACCTCGCCCAGGTCCGCCAGGATGCGGCGCACGAAATCCGCTTCGCCCACGGATACGCCGCCGGAGGTGACCACGGCGTCGGCGGCCGCGGCCGCCTCGGTGAAGGCGGCCCGCAGGGCGTCGGGCTGATCCCGCACCACCCCCAGGTCCAGCACCTCCACTCCCAGGCGCTGCAGCATGCCGTACAGGGTGTAGCGATTGCTGTCATAGATCTCGCCGGGGCCGAGCGCCTGGCCGACGGAGCGCAACTCATCGCCGGTGGAGAAGAACGCCACCCGCAGGGGACGGTGGGTGCGCACCTCGGCACAGCCGAGCGACGCCAGCAGGCCGAGCTCGGCGGGCCGCAGCCGCGTGCCGGCGGTGAGCGCCACCTGATCCCGCGCCAGATCCTCGCCGGCCAGACGCACGTTCTGTCCCGCGCGCAGGCCGGGCCCGAGGTGTACGACTTCCCCGCGGTGTTGGGCCTGCTCCTGGGGGACGACGGCGTCGGCCCCCGGCGGCAGAGGGGCGCCGGTCATGATCTGGACGCACGTCCCGGCGGCCAGGGATGCGCCATAGGGGTGACCGGCGAACGCTTGGCCGACGACCCGCAAACTGGCGCCCTCGCCGGGCACGTCGGCGCTGCGCACCGCGTAGCCGTCCATGGCGGAATTGGTGCTGGAGGGCACATCGTGGCGGGCGCGCACGTCCTCGGCCAGCACCCGCCCCAGCGCGGCGCGCAGCGGAACCATGACCGGGGGCCCTGGGGGCGTCAGGGTCTGCAGCATGCGTTGGCGGGCCTCCTCGACCCGCAAACCGTCCCAGTCGCAGGAATCAAGACCGCCACTCGGAAAGGGCCGCGGCGCTCCGCTCATGTTCGGCTCCTGGAGGTCTGCGGCGTGTCGCGGGCCGCCAAGTCCCGCTCCAGGCGCTGCAGATCCTCTGGCGTGTTGACGTTAAGGAAGGCCTCGGGTTGATCGGAAAAGTCCGCCCGGGCGCAGCGATGCTCGGCGTACCAACGATCGATCTTGCGCTCACCGCGGGCGAGAAATTCCTCGAGGCTCGGCAACAGTGCGGTGTCCAACAGCGCGAACACCGGCTGCAGCCGTTCGCCTGCGTACGCCACCGCCAGCTCGGCATCCGCCTGTTCCCGGGCCTGCTGCAGGCGGCCCACCAGGTCCGACGGGATCAGCGGGCTGTCGCACGGCACGGTGACCACCCAGCGGGTCGCCGCCGCGGACATGGCGCTGGCCATGCCTGCCAAGGGGCCGCTGAAGTCCCCGACGCGATCGGCTACGACCGGATAGCCGAAGCCGGCGTAGCGATCGCGGTTGCGGTTGGCGTTGATGATCAACGCGCTCACCTGAGCTGCCAGCGCGGCGAGGGCATATTCGACCAGCGGACGTCCGGCCAGTCCGATGAGGCCCTTGTCCTGCCCGCCCATGCGCCTCGCCTGCCCGCCCGCCAGGATCACGCCGGTGACATCGCCGGCGCCCGTCACGGGTACCCGCACGGAGATTGTGGCCAAAAGATCGGGGTCATCATCGCGCATCATGGAACCAGACAATGCCAGGCGAGCAAAACCTGTGCCGCCGCAGAAAGGCCACGCGCAGTGGCGGATTTGCAGGTCGCGTACGTGGGAACTGCGGGCGCTGCGCTGGGTCAAATGGTGTCATTCAGTTCCTTTCTTGCGTCGTTCCGGGACCTGGGCTAGCTTCTATCAGACGCGTCGTCGACAATGGGGTGACAAAGGCGACCGTGCGGTAAGAAGAACATCTGCGAACCTGGTGCAAAACGACACACCGATGCCTAGGCGTGCATCGAATTGTCGCACAGGTGCCCCCTCACGGAGGAGCCCCGATCGAGGAGGAGGTCAGTACATGCCCACCGGTGTCTCGTTGAGCCCGGCCCTTCCACGCGGTCCGGCAGGACCGAGTGTCGCCCCGAGCGCCAGGCAGTCCGTCTCGGTCCTGATTGTCGATCCCAATGCAGCCGAACGCGCGCGCCTGCAACAGTTGTTGACTTCCCATTGCGCGCTGGTCGAGGCGGCGGACACGCTGGCGCGCGCCGATGCCCTGCGGGCTCGCTGCCATTTCGATCTGCTGTTGATTGATATCCAGCGCCCCGGCTCGGAGACCTTGGAGTGGTTCCAGTCCGTGCGCGAGCCCGGTCCGCGCGCCGACGTGATCCTGATCGCCGACTACGCCGACCTGGACACCGCCATCGCCGCACTGCGCGCCGGCGCGGCCGACCTCCTGTTGAAGCCGTTTCGCGACCAGCAGCTGCTCGATGCCCTGCAGCGTTGTCAGCGCCACCGCCAGATGCTGCACGATGCGGCCCCTACGCGGCCTGCGGCGCGCACCGCGAGGCGCCGTGACAGTGGCGGACTGCTGGGAGACAGCCGGCAGATGGCGGAGCTGCAGGATCTGGTCGACCGGGTTGCGCCCACCGCATCGACGGTGTTGCTGCAGGGCGAGACCGGCACCGGCAAGGAGCTGGTGGCGCGCGCCATCCACGAGCGCAGCGATCGCAAGGGGCCGTTCGTGGCCCTGAATTGCGGCGCCATCGCCCCCGAGCTCCTGGAAAGCGAGCTGTTCGGCCATACCCGGGGTGCGTTCACCGGCGCCCACGCGGCCCGGGAGGGCCTGTTCAGCAGTGCCGCCGACGGCACCATTTTCCTCGACGAGATCAGCGAAATGCCCCTGGCGATGCAGGCCAATCTGCTGCGGGTGCTGGAGGAGCGGCGCATCCGCCCGGTGGGCGCGAATCGGGAAGTTCAGGTGAGCTGCCGGGTGATCGCGGCCACAAACCGCAAGCTCGAGCGCCAGGTGGCCGAAGGTGCGTTTCGCCAGGACCTGTACTATCGGCTCAACGTGTTGAGCATTGCGGTGCCGGCGCTGCGCAACCGCGCCGATGACATACCGATGCTGGCGGAGCACTTCAATCAACTCCTCAGTCGTGAGCTGGGGGTGCCGCCCGTGCACTTCGCCGGCGACGACCTGCAGTCCATGCAATCCTACCCGTGGCCGGGCAACGTGCGTGAGCTGCGCAACCTGATGGAGCGGGCACTGCTGCTCGGCAAATTGCCGCGGGATTGCCTGGTACCCGGCAGCCATGCCCCGGCCGCGCACGCGCCGGGTTCCGAGGTCGGTTTTCCGGTCCATTGGAGCCTGGCCGAGGTCGAGAAGCAGCACATGCTGACGGTGCTCGACAGCGTAGGCGGAAACAAGTCCGAGGCAGCGCGCCGCCTTGGCGTGTCGCGTAAAACTTTGGAGCGCAAACTCAGCGCATGGTCCCGCGAGGAGGTTCGCCGGCATGGATGAAGAGCAGCTCAATCAGCAGATCCGCAAGTTCCTCAAAAAAGTCGGCGTCACCTCCCAACGGGAGCTCGAGCGCGTGATCCGCGCCGCCGCCGATTCCGGTGAGCTGGGCAGCGGCAAACCGCTGGCGGTTTCCATGCACCTGTCCCTGCCGGCCCTGGGCCTGGAGTTGGACGTCGAAGACGAGCTCGATGTCTAGACATTGATCGCTCGGCGGAAGAGTCCACCCATGGAGGGGGGCCTCGCCGGTGCGCTTCGATCGCCGTCTTTCCAGTCCTCACGCCGGTTCGTGTCACGCGCCGACGCCACTGCACTGCGCCCCGTGGTTCATTTTGTCCCACGGGGCGTGCGCGCATTCCCGCCTTTTCCTTTGCACCTCAACAGCTTGACGTTCTGGTACGGCTCTTGCTCCCGCCGATCGGTAATTCGTCGAGGGAGAGTCCGGTGAAGCACGAACACGAATTCCCCGTCTCCGCCATCATCGAGCGCGATGAGATCCAGCACGGCCAATGGCGCGTGCCGCGTTGGCGTCTGGTGAACTTCATCGCCGGCGAGGCGCTGGAACGGGACGGCGCCCGCGCGCAGCTGATCCGCAGCGAGGCGGGGCGGGAACAGTGGTTGTGGACCGGGTTCCGCCTGCGTCTGTACCGCGACAGCGCCGAGAGCTATTGGTACAACCTGGTCGGCAAGTCGCCATCGCTGTTCCTCATCTGCCAGCACGATCCCGACGGCAAGCTGGTGCCCTTCGGGGTGAGTGCCAACTACGCCGAAGCCGGCGCCCATCTGGAGGCGGACGACGAGGTGTTTTCCGCACCCATACCGCCCGAAATCCATCGCTGGCTCGAGGAGTACGTGATGGACAATTACTCTCCCGAGCCGCGCAAGCAGCGCAAGCGCAAAAACTGGACCAAGGAGGCCGACGAGCATGGCCAACGACCGCAACCCCGCGCCCCCCGCCGCCACTGATTCCGAGGAAGGGTTCCTGTCGCGGTGGTCGCGGCGAAAGGCCGAGGTGGAACGCGTCGAATCCGCCGATGGCGAGCACGCGGAATCCCGCACCGTCGCGGCGGTGGATACCCCGGCAACGGCGCAACCGCCGGAGCCGGCGCTCACCGACGCCGACATGCCACCCCTGAACAGTCTGGGGCCCGACAGCGATTACAGCCCATTCTGGTCGCCCGGCGTGAGCGAGCACCTGCGCAAGCTGGCGTTGCGCAAGCTGTTCGCCAGTCCGCAGTTCAATATCCGCGACGGGCTCGACGACTACGACGAGGACTACACCATCTTCGAGCCGCTGCGTAAGGGCGTCGCCGAGGCGCTCGGGGAGCGCTCCGGCGCGTCGGTGCGGGATCTGGCGCAGGCGGACGAGCCGGCGCCGCCGGTGGGGGACACCCCGTCCGCGGATGCGCCGCCGCCCGCGCCCGCAGGCGCGGCCGACCCGGAGGCGTCGGTCGAGCGCGAGCCGGACAACGGCGAGCAGGCGCCGGCCGGCTCCTCTGCAAGCCCGGAGAGGAAGCCGACATGAGCGATCTCGACGCCCTCCTATTGGAGCTTCCGCAGCACACCGCCGACGGGCAGGCGCGGGCTCAGGTGCTGGCCGCCAACGCTGCGGTGCAGACCGAGAGCGCCAGCTACGTGGATTACGCCTCGCGGGGCAATGTCCTGATCGCCGGCCCGGCACAGGCCGCCCTGGAGTGCGCTCGCCGCTTGCAGGGCACGCTGCAGTGTCTGGTGCTCGTCCCGGGACCGAGCAGCGAGGCCGCGCAGAGTGATGCGCCGGGTGTCACCGTGGTTCAAGGCCAGCTCAGCGCAGTGGACGGCTATCTGGGGCGCTTCCGTGCCCGCACCAAGGTTCGGGGGCAGGAATTCGAGCTGGCGCCACTGTTCGGGCCGCGGGTGGAATACGTGGATCTGGTGCTCGATCTGGCGCAGCCGCCGTGCCTGCGCCAGGATCTGCTGCCGTTCGGCTATTTCGCACCGATCGACGACGCACAGCGTGAGGAGGCCCTGCGCGCGCTGCCCGAGCTCGTCGGCGAGTTCGAGAAGCCGAAGTTCTTCGATTACGACCCGGACATCTGCGCCCACGGGCGCAGCGGCCTCGAGGGCTGCCGGCGCTGCATCGATGCCTGTCCCGCGCTGGCAATCCGCTCAGTGGGTGAGCGCATCGAGGTGGATCCCCATTTGTGCCAGGGCGGCGGCAGCTGCGCCACCGCCTGCCCCACCGGCGCCATCACCTACGCCTACCCGCCGGCGCAGACGTTGCTGCAGGCAGTCGGAGGCGCCCTGGGCGCCTATCTGCAGGCGGGCGGTCAGGCACCCCAGGTGCTGTTTCTGGACGGCGCCGCAGGCTTGGCCGCATTCGCGCCCCTGTCGGGGCGCATCCCGGAGTCGGTGCTGCCCTTCCAGGTGGAGGAAATCGGCTCTGTCGGGATGGACGCGTGGCTGGCGGCGCTCGCCTACGGCGCCGAACGGGTGGTGCTGTTCTCCACCCGCGCGGTTCCCAAGTCGGTGCTGCGGGAGATGTCGCTGCAGTTGAGCTACGCCGGTGCCGTTTTGGAAGGCATGGGATATTCCCGTGACTGTCTGCAGCTGGTGTTGGCCGGCGAACAGGAGGGCAACGGCGCCCTCGAGACGCTGTGTGCCGAGGTCGCGATGAAGCCCCGCCCGCGGGCCTCGTTTACGCCCTTCGACAAGCGCACCACCCTGCGCCTGGCCGTGGACCACCTGTTCGCCCATGCGCCGGCGCCCCAACCGGTGGCGGAACTGCCTGCCGGCGCGCCGTTCGGCGCCATCCAGGTGAACGCCGACACCTGCACCCTGTGCATGAGCTGCGTGGCGGTGTGTCCATCGAAGGCGCTGTACGACGGCAGCGACCGCCCGGCCCTGCGCTTCGTGGAAGGCAACTGCGTACAGTGCGGATTGTGTCATGCCGCCTGCCCGGAGGACGCGATCCGCCTGCAGCCGCGCATCGCCTATACACCGGAGCTGTACCGGGACATGCGCGTGTTGCACGAGGAGGAGCCGTTCTGCTGCGTGGTGTGCGGCAAGCCCTTCGCCACCCAGGCGATGATGCGCCGTATGGACGAGAAGCTCGCCGGGCACTGGATGTTCCGCAGCGAGGCGGCCCGCCGGCGGCTGCGGATGTGCGAGACCTGCCGCGTCCAGGACCTGTTTACCCAAGAAGGCGGTGCCGATGTCTACGACAAGCCGCGGCGAGATTCCTGACGGCCGTGCGGGGCGGACCTGCCCCTCAGTGCCTCGGGTTGGGACTTTTTGTCCGGCAGCGACTCTGCTGCTGGCCACCGGGCGCTACGGGGGCGGGCGATTCGTTCCCTGGGAGGCGTTCTGTTGCCCGCCATTGCGGGCATAGCTCTTGCTATAAGGAAGACCAGCCATGGTGAGCAGTCACGAAATCGAATCCGGCCACCGTTCGCAATCCGCCGCAGTCGCGCCCGATGCCGGTGTCGCCCTCGGCGAGGACGAATGGCGAGCCAACACCTACGCGCTGCTCGGCGCGCTGCTGGCGGCGCCGCCATCGGCGCAGCTGCTGGAGCTGCTGCAGACCATCGACGGTACGAGCGGGCGGCAGGGCGACATGGGCGACGCGTGGCGGATGCTCAAGCTGGCGGCACGGGATTCCGCGCCGAGCGCCGTGGACGACGAGTATCACGATCTGTTCATCGGCCTCGGCCAAGGAGAGTTGGTTCCCTACGGGTCGTGGTACATGACCGGCTCGTTGATGGACCGCCCGCTGGTGTATCTGCGCCGCGACCTGGCCCAGCTCGGTATCGAGCGTCAGGCGGAGGTGCACGAACCGGAGGATCACGCCAGTGCCCTGTGCGAGGCCATGCACGTGATCGTCACCGCCCCGGACATTCCGCGGGAGTGGCAGCGACGCTTCTTCCGCGAGCACGTCACGCCCTGGATGGGTCTGTTTTTCCAGGATCTGCAGCAGGCCCGCTCCGCGTGCTTCTATATTGCCGTAGGCCGCCTGGGCGAGAGCTTCATGAATCTCGAGAACCGCTATCTGGACATGCCGGCATGAGGCCGGCGGTCCATTCACCTCAGGAGGAATCCAGATGAGTACGCCGAACGATTCCGCACAGCCTGGTCGCCGCCGCTTCCTCAAGGGTGTCGTGGCGGTGGGCGGCACGACGGTGCTGGTGGCCGTGGCCCGCGACGCTGTCATCGACGATCAGGAGCCGCAGCAGCAGGCGGTCGCCAAGACCGATACGGTGCAAGGCAGCCGGGGCTATCGGGAAACCGACCATATTCGGACTTACTACGAGAAAGCGCGCCTCTGAGCCCCGAATGCGGGCCCGGATACGTAATTTCGTAAAGCGAAGGTGACGGGAGAGCGAGCGATGAAGCTTATCCGTAAGCGAGATCAGGCGGGCGGGGCGCCGCGCGCCAACCAGGCACTCGGTGTTGGGGGCGAGGCCATCGATCGGCGTACTTTCCTGCGCCGCTCCGGGCTGGCCATGGGCGGCGCGGTGATCGCGGGCAGCCTTCCTTTGTCCATGATGCGCAAGGCGCGGGCTGCCGAGGTGGGCCAGTTCGGTCACCCGAAGGAAGGACTCGAAACCGAGATCCGACGCAGCGTCTGTACCCATTGCTCGGTGGGTTGCGGCGTCGTGGCCGAGATCCAGAACGGCGTATGGGTGGGACAGGAGCCGGACTTCGGCTCACCCTTCAATCTCGGTGCCCATTGCGCCAAGGGCGCATCGGTGCGCGAGCATGCCGCCGGCACCCGGCGCACCAAGTATCCGATGAAGCTGGTGGACGGCAAGTGGAAGCGCCTCAGCTGGGATCAGGCGATCAACGAGATCGGCGACAAGCTGCTGCAGATTCGCGAGGAGTCCGGTCCCGACGCCTTCTGGTGGGCGGGATCGTCCAAGGCGAGCAACGAGGGTTCCTACCTGCAGCGCAAGTTCGCGGCCTTCTGGGGGTCGAACAACGTCGACCACCAGGCGCGCATTTGTCATTCCACCACGGTCTCCGGTGTGGCGAACACCTGGGGCTACGGCGCCATGACCAACTCCTACAACGACATGCACAACTGCAAGTACATGTTGTTCATCGGGAGCAATGCCGCCGAGGCCCACCCGGTCGCCATGCAGCACATCCTGCGGGGCAAGGAAAACGGCGCCAAGATGATCGTGTGCGACCCGCGCTTCACGCGCACCGCCGCACACGCCGACCAGTACATCCGCTTCCGCCCGGGCACCGACGTCGCCTTCATCTGGGGCATCCTGTGGCACATCTTCGAAAACGGCTGGGAGGACAAGGAGTACATTCGTGCCCGCGTCTACGGCATGGACAAGGTGCGCGAAGAGGTCAAGAAGTGGGATCCGCAGACGGTCGAGTCCGTGACGGGCACCCCCGAGAAGGATATCTACCAGTGCGCCAAGACCATGGCGGAGAACAAGCCCGGTACGCTGGTCTGGTGCATGGGCGGCACCCAGCATCACAGCGGCAACAACAACACCCGGGCCTACTGCATCCTGCAGCTTGCCCTGGGCAACATCGGCGTCTCCGGCGGCGGTGCCAACATCTTCCGCGGCCACGACAACGTTCAGGGCGCCACCGACGTTGGTCCGAACAGCCACAGTCTGCCCGCCTACTACGGCCTGGCCGAGGGTGCCTGGCAGCATTGGGCGCGGGTCTGGGATGTGGATTACGAGTGGCTGAAGGGGCGCTTCGACAATACCAAGGAGTACGACTCCGGTGGTGGCAAGATGGCCCACGCCATGAACATCCCCGGTATGCCGGTGTCGCGCTGGATCGACGGCATCCTGATCGACAAGGCGGAACTCTCACAACGAGACAATATCCGCGCGATCATGTTCCAGGGGCATGCGGTGAACAGTCAGACCCGCGGCATCGAAATGAAGAAGGCGCTGGAGAGCGACCGCCTGGAGATGGTGGTCATTTCCGATCCCTACCCGACCCATCTGGCGGTCATGAGCGAGCGCAAGAACGGCATCTATCTGCTGCCCACCTGCACTCAGTTCGAAACGGAAGGCTCGGTGACGGCATCGAACCGGTCCCTGCAATGGCGCGAGCGGGTGATCGAGCCGCTGTGGGAATCCAAGCCCGACCACGAAGTCCTGTATCTCCTGGCGAAAAAGCTCGGCTTCGGCGAGGAGATGTTCAAGCACATCAAGGTCGAGGACGACATACCTTCCATCGAGGACACCCTGCGCGAGATCAATCGCTCGACATGGACCATCGGCTACACCGGCCAGAGTCCGGAGCGCCTCAAGCGGCAGTTGGAGAATAAGCACACGTTCAACACCACGACTCTACGAGCAGAGGGCGGTCCCTGCGACGGCGAAGTGTACGGTCTGCCGTGGCCCTGCTGGGGCAACCCCGAGGTCGGCCATCCCGGCACGCCCATTCTCTACGACCCCAGCGTCCCCGTCTCCCAGGGCGGCCTGACCTTCCGTGCCCGCTTCGGCGTAGAACGCAACGGCGAGAACCTGCTTGCCGAGGGGGTCTACAGCAAGGATTCGGACATCAAGGACGGCTATCCCGAGTTCACCGCCGACATGCTGAAGCAACTGGGCTGGTGGAACGAGCTGACCGCGAAGGAGCAGCAGGCCGCGGAAGGGCGCAACTGGAAGACCGACCTGTCCGGCGGCATCCAGCGCATCTGCCTCAAGCACGAGGTGGCACCGTTCGGCAACGCCAAGGCGCGCTGCGAAGTGTGGCAGTTCCCCGACGGTATACCGATTCACCGGGAGCCGTTGTACACGCCGCGGCGTGACCTGGTAGAGAACTACCCCACCTACGAGGACCGCAAAGCCTTCTGGCGTTTGCCGACCCTGTATGCGTCCATTCAGGCCACGGACTATTCGAAGGAGTTCCCGCTGATCTTCACCAGCGGGCGTCTGGTCGAGTACGAAGGCGGCGGCGAGGAGACCCGCTCCAACCCGCTGCTGGCGGAGCTTCAGCAAGACATGTTCGTGGAGATCAATCCCGCCGATGCCAACGACCGGGGGATCAGCGACGGCGACTGGGTGTGGCTCGACGGGCCCGGCCGCGACTCGAAGGAGTCTCCTGGACCCACCCGGGGCGGCAAGCTGAAGTTGCGGGCCCTGGTCACGCCACGGGTCGGTCGGGGCGTGGTATGGACGCCCTTCCACTTCGGTGGCTGGTTCGAAGGCCAGGACCTGCTGGCCCGCTATCCGGAAGGGTCGGCACCGTACGTGCGCGGCGAGGCCTGCAACACGGCTACGACCTACGGGTACGACTCCGTCACCCAAATGCAGGAAACCAAAACCACGCTGTGCCAGATACGGCGTGCCTGAGAGGAGTGATCGATCATGGCGCGAATGAAATTCCTCTGTGACGCCGAACGCTGCATCGAGTGCAATTCGTGTGTCGTGGCCTGTAACAACGAGCACGCCGTGCCGTGGGGGATGAACCGCAGGCGGGTGATCACCCTCAAGGACGGGGAGCCGGGAGAGAAATCCATCTCGGTGGCCTGTATGCACTGCACGGATGCGCCGTGTGCGGCAGTCTGTCCCGTGGACTGCTTCTACACCACGGAAGACGGCATCGTGCTGCACGACAAGGATCTGTGCATCGGCTGTGGCTACTGCTTCTACGCCTGTCCTTTCGGCGCGCCCCAGTACCCGGAGCGCGAGGCGTTTGCGGTGCGCGGAAAGATGGACAAGTGCACCTTCTGCGCCGGTGGCCCCGAGGCCGACAACTCCGACGAGGAGTATCTCAAGTACGGGCGCAATCGGATCGCCGAGGGCAAGCTGCCCCTGTGTGCGGAGTTCTGCTCCACCAAGGCCCTGCTCGGTGGCGACGGCGACGTGGTGGCCGACATCTACCGCAAGCGGATTCTCGCCCGCGGCGGTCGGCCGCAGACCTGGGGCTGGGAAACCGCCTATCCGGGGTCCAGCTGATACGGCGGCCGGTCTCCGGCCGCCCAAACCACAGGAGGGCACGATGAGCCGATCGGCACCAGTGCTGTTTGCGCTTGCGGCCGCGACCGCCGCGCTCGGGGGCTGCTACGAGTCGCCCGACGTCACCAACTTCGATCCCGGCGTCTACAAGGGGAAGGAGGACCCCCTGATGGAGACAACGCGCTCGGCGGAGTTCCAGGAGCAGTTACGCGAGCGGTTCGCAACCGTGCAGACCGATCGCTGAGCGCGGCAGCAGCGGGGAGTTCACCATGTCATCAACAAGAATACTCCAAGCCGCGGTTGCCGCAGCCTTGGGGGTGCTGCTCACCGGCTGCACCGAGCACATCCATGAGCCGTGGATCAACAACCAGGCGGAGTGGAAGATGGAGAAGTTCGAAACCTATTCTCCGGACGAGACGCTGCGCTACCGTCTGCGGAACGGGCAGTCCGACCGTTGAGTCGATGCGAATCAGGAGGCGATGATGGCTAAAGCACAGGGCGTCGATTCCGGTCGACGGCGCGGTCGCATGATCTTGTGGAGCCTGCTCGTGATTCTCGCGGGCAGCATGATCTTCCCTTTGAGCGGCTACGTCTACGTCGCGTTTGCGCCCGAGGCCCAGGCCCAGGAAGGTGAGGCGGTCACGAATGCGCCCGGCGCCAATGAACGCGCCAATTACTGGCGCAGCGTACGCCGAGGCTCGGACGGGCGCGTCACTGCATCGGGGCCCTATGTGACCGATACGCTGGTCCAGTCGCGCGGCGAAGTATGGCGTCAGGTGCGCAACGGCCCAATCGCCACCATCGGCCCGTGGGTGCTCGGCGGCGTGCTGCTGTTGATTCTGATCTATTTCCTGATCTTCGGTTCCAAGCGTCTGTCCCACCCGCCCACGGGCAGGATGGTCGTGCGCTGGACCGGCTTCGAACGCATCATGCACTGGTCCGTGGCGACTCTATTCGTGCTGCTGGCGATCACCGGCCTCAGCCTGCTGTTCGGGCGCGCGGTGCTGGTGCCGCTGTTCGGGCTGCCGGGCTTTTCCGTTTACGCGCAGTGGTCGCTCTACATCCACAACTTCGCGGGGCCGCTGTTCCTGCTGCTGCTGTTGCTGATGGTGATCGTCTGGGCGCGCTACAACGTGTTTCGCAAGCACGACGCAGTCTGGTTGAAGAAGGCCGGGGGCATGTTCAAGAAGGGCGAGCATCCGCCGGCGGGGCGCACCAATGCCGGGGAGAAGGTCTGGTTCTGGTTCATCGCCACCTTCGGATTGCTCGGGGTGGGGATCAGCGGGCTGGTGCTCGATTTCCCCAACTTCGCTCAGAGCCGCGAGACCATGCAGACCGCCAACGTGATCCATGCCGTCCTGGCCGTGATCTGGGTGGCGATCTGGTTCGGGCATGCCTATCTCGGCACCATCGGCCTGCGGGGCACCCTCAGCGGTATGACCCGAGGCGTGGTGGACGAGGAGTGGATGCGCGAGCACCATGGCGTCTGGTACGAGGAAATGCAGCGGGGCACGGCGAAGATGCCGGGCCAGCGCGAACCGGCCAAGGTTCGACCCACCACCGAGCCGGGTGCGGCCTCCCCACGCTGACCTAGACTCCCAGGGAACGTCGCAAGCGGGCGGCAGCCATGCCGCGGCCGCCCGCTTGCGGCTCAACCAGCGGATTCCTAGTGGATCTTACAGGGAGGTTGCCATGGACAAGTCCAGGATCGCATTCGCGTGCACCGCGGCTCTCGGGATCGCAGCCGGTGCCCAGGCTGCAGAGCTCGAGGTGACGATGCATGAGTTGACCGAGGAGGGCACCGGCAAGGAGGTCGGCACGATACGCTTCCGGGACGATGCCGAACTCGGTGTTCTGGTCGTGCCCGAGCTCAAGGGGCTTCCGGAAGGCGTGCACGGGTTCCATGTCCACGAGAAGCCGGATTGTGGTCCCGAAACCAAGGATGGGAAGGTAACCCCCGGCGGTGCAGCCGGCGGCCATTATGACCCGGAGAAGACCGGCAAGCACGCCGGGCCTGCCGGTAAGGGTCATCTGGGCGATCTTCCGGCGTTGATCGTCAGTCCGGACGGGGACACGCCGGTGGCGGTGTTCGCGCCACGGTTGAAGACCACTGACCTGGTAGGGCGCGCGGTCATGATCCATAGCGGCGGCGACAACTATGCCGACGAACCGAAGCCGCTGGGTGGCGGTGGTTCACGCATCGCCTGCGGAGTCGTCGAAGTGGGCGCCGCGGATCCGAGGGGCCAGTCTCCGGCGCGCTGAGTCCCGACGCAGCGCGGCACGGGGTGGAACGGCAACCATATCGGTTGAGATTGGACGTCCAGGAGGCCGGGGCGTGAGTGGTGCGACCGCAGGCGAGGCCGCAGATCCAGTAGCGAGATTCACAGCCCGGAGGCTGCGGTGGCTGGCGCTGCTCGCGAGCCTGCTGCTGTGCAGCGCCGTTGCGGCCGCTCCCGAACCCCAGGACCTTCCCGGCAAGACCGCGCTGATGGGCGCGGCCCAGCGCGGCGTCGCCGCGCAGGTCATGCGGCTGCTGCGCCATGGCGCCGACGTCAATGCCCGCAATCGCAACGGCGGCACGGCGCTGATGTATGCCGCCCTCGGCGGCCACGTCGAGGTCGTGGACCTGTTGCTGCGCCACGGGGCTCGCACGGACCTGAAGGGTAGCAACGGCTGGGGCCCGCTGATGATCGCCGCGGTGAAGGGCCACGCAGACGTCGCCGAACGACTGCTGGAGGCCGGTGCGGACCCGAATACCCCCGATGTCTACGGATGGACGCCGCTGATGCGGGCGATCTACGAGCGCCGAGGCGCCGTGGCGGCGCGTCTGATGCAGCGCCGACAGGTGGCGATCAACGTGCACAGCGACCGCGGCAGTACCCCTTTGCACCTGGCGGCAATGGTCGGCGCCCGGGACATCGCCGAGCAGTTGATCGCCCGCGGCGCGGACCGGACCCTGCGGGACGAGGATGGTCGCACCCCGGCGGACATCGCGCGCGCACGCAACGATCGGGAGCTCGCTCGGGTGCTCGCGGTTTCCCTGGGGCGGATTGGTGAGTGAGCTGCTGGTTCTGGGGGGCCGGCACGGGCGGCGCAATCGTCGCCAACATGCTGGCGCGGCGCCTGGGATCGGACTGGAAGCTCACCGTCATCGGCCGTGCCAAGCCTTCCCCCGAGCAGGCCGCGGAGCTCATGGACAAGCGCCAGATCCACGAACGGGTGGTGACCGATGCCGCCGGCGGTGTCGACCGGTTTGCGTCGCGGTCCGACCTCGTTCGCCTGCTTACGCTGCGCACCTAGCGCGCGCCGCGGTCCTGCGGCTATCGACCTTGGTAGTATGACGTGCGTGCGGTATGTATTCTGACCAGCGTCTGGTCCATTGCACCTGCGAGCGCTTCTACGGGGTGGTCGCGGATGTGCAAAGCTACCCGCAGTTCGTGCCCGGTTGGCTGGCGGTGCGGACCTCGCCCCATGGCGAGCAATGCCTGGATGTGGAGCAATACGTGCAGATCGGGCCGGTCCGTCGGTGGATCCAGTCGCGCGCGTGGTTCGAGCCGCCCCATCGGATATCGGTGCAGCCGACCGGGATGGAGGGCGCCGGCCTCGCCCTGGAGTGGCGCTTTCGAGCGCACGACGGCGGTTGCGAGATCGTCCTCGAGGTGTGCGGCCACGCCACCAGTCGCCTGCTGGCCGCCGCCCTCGATGCCATGGCCGAGCACGCAGCCCGGCGCCTGCTGGATGTCTTCGCGGCACGGGCTCAGGCCCTCGGTGGGCACCCGTGTCCGCCCGGGCCTGTTAACCTGAAGGGGTGAGCATGGAACCATCGGTGCAGGCGTTGAGCGGTTTATCGCCCGGGCGCGTCCTCAAGCGTTACCTGCTGGCCACGCGGCCGATGTTCTTCCCCGCATCGCTGCTTCCGGTGGCGGTGGGCAGCAGTTGGGGTGCATGGACCGCCGGGCGACTGGACGGCGTTGCGTTGCTTCTTGCGCTGGCCGCCATCGCCTGCGTCCATGGGGCCGTGAATGTCCTCAACGATGTCTACGACGACGTCAACGGCACCGATCGCGCCAATGACGGCCGCGTGTTTCCCTACACCGGCGGCTCGCGGTTCATCCAGAACGGGGTGCTGTCCCGCGACCAGATGCAGCGCTGGGCCTGGGCGCTGCTCGGTATGGCGCTGGCGCCCGGGGTCGGCCTGTACCTGCTCGAGGGGTCGCCCGTGGTGTTGTTCGGATTGGCGGGCATCGCGCTCGGTGTACTGTATTCGGTCCCGCCATTCTCCCTTGCCGCACGCGGATTCGGCGAGCTTGCGGTGGCTGTCGGATTCGGCGTGCTGCCGGTCATCGGCGCCGCATGGCTGCAGGGCGCGGGGCCGGACTGGTATGTGCTGCTGCTGTCGCTGCCGGTGAGCGTCTGGGTCGTGAATATCCTCCTGGTCAACGAACTGCCCGATGCCATCGCCGATGCCGGCGCCGGCAAGCGGACGCTGGTGGTCCGGCTGGGCGGGCCCGCCACCGCCACGCTCTATGCGCTGCTGGCGGTGGTCGCGCTGATCGCCGCCTTCGGTCTGGCGATGGCCGCCAAGCTGAGTCTCCTCGGTCTGGTGCCCATGGGACTGTTGCTGCTGCTGTCTCTCGACGTGGGGCGGCGCATCATCGGCGTTGGCGGGTCGGGCACGGACGAACGCCATGCGATCCACACGACGTTGACGATCCACGGGCTGGGCTGCGCGTGGCTGACGGTCTGGCCATGGCTGTGAGTGACGCGATGACACCGACGGTGCCGCGATTGTACGAGCTCATCGAGCTCGAGTGCGCCGACAGCGCCTTGGCCGAGGCCTGCCGCCGAGCGCAGGCGGGTGCCGAGGAGGGCGCGTTGGTGTGGGTGAGGCGACAAACGGCGGGCGAGGGACGCCCGGGCAAGCGGTGGGAGTCCGCCGGCGAAGGACTGTATGCGGCCCTGGTCCTGCGCCCCGACATGCCGGTCGACGAAGCCGCAGAACTGGTGTTCGTCGCTTCACTGGCAATGGGGCAGGCAGTGGCCGAACAGGTCCCCGCTCTGGTGGAGCTGCACTACCGCTGGCCCAATGACGTGCTGCTGCGCCATGGCAAGGTCGCGGGGATACAGCTGCGTGCAGGCCCCGTGGAACAGGGGCGCACGTCCTGGCTGGTGCTCGGTGTGACCGTGAATATTGCGAAGGCGCCCCCGGAGTTCGGGTTCGCCGCCGCCACCCTGCGAGAAGACGGTGAGTCCAGCGCCGATGCCGGCGAACTGCTGGAGGGGTTCGCCCGGCACCTGCTGTCGTGGATTGCGCGCTGGGACGACCAGGGCTTCGAGCCCGTGCGTAAGGCATGGCTGCAGCGATTGTCGGTTCTGGAGCCGCAGCTGCGCTTCGACATGGGCGATGGCGAGCGTTGCGGGCGGTATTCCGAACTGGGTCCGCGGGGCGAGCTCGTTCTGCTTGCGGACGACGGCTCGTCCCAACGAGTGACGGTGACGGAATTCTTCGGATTGGAGGCGGAAAGCTCATGATTCCGAACAGCGGTGACGACCAGCGGGCGCTTCCGCGCCCCGACGACAGACCGCGTGGCGTGTTCCTGGTGACACCGGCGGATCTGGTCCAGGTGCACGAGTACTTTGGTGGTGGCGGCGACTATGGGCTGGAGGACGTGGGCGAACTGTTGGGAATCGGAACCGTGGATCGTTCCGGCGACTGGCTGCGTCTGTGCCTCAGCCGCAGCGAGCTCAAGGAGTTGAAAGTGGCCGCCGACGCGTACAGCTTCGACTATCCTGCCGAGCTGATCGAGATGTGCATGGACATCATCCGCGGCGCGAGCGCGGCGCCGGGAGAGTCGCTGGAGTTTCTAAGCAACTTCTAGGTGGGCCGCACCCGGGAGGAGTCTATGACAGAGGGAGCTAAGTGCAGCCGGCGCGGGTTTATCACCTTGTGTGCGTCGGCGGTGGCAGCCTTTGCGGCGCGCCCCGGGTTGATTCACGGGGGCGAGCGCGCGATCCACGAATACGACCGTACCCGCCTGGTGGACGATCATGGGGAGCCGCTGCGGGTGGCGCAACTCGAGTCGGGGCGCAACTACATCTTTCACTATCCCTATATCACCACGCCCTGCTTTCTGTTGGATCTCGGGGAACCGGCGAACGGAACAGGGCGGCTCGAGACCGAGGGCGGCACGGCCTACGAGTGGCACGGCGGCGTCGGGCCGCGCCGGTCGGTGGTGGCGTTCTCGGCCATCTGCGCCCACAAGATGACCCATCCGGCCCGTGCGGTGAGTTTCATCAGCTATCGCGACGAGCCGACGACCTTTACCGACAACCGGCAGCAGGAGCGCACCCAGAAGGGCGTGATCTACTGCTGCTCGGAGAACAGTGTGTATGATCCGTCCCGCGGTGCGCAGGTCCTCGGCGGCCCGGCGCCGCAGCCGCTCGCGGCGGTGATTCTGGCCTACGACCCGCAGACCGATGGCCTGTACGCCACCGGAATCCAGGGCGGTGAGCTGTTCGAGCGCTTCTTTGACGAGTTCGGCTTTCGCCTCGCGCTGGAGTACGGCACCGAAGACATCCAGCGCCGCATCGGCACCAGCACTCCCACCGTTACGCTGGAGGAGTTCTCCGAGGCGAAGGTGCAGTGTTGAGGCGACGCGCGCAAGCCACTGCAGGGAGGCCGTTTTTGGGTCGCAGCCGGCACACGCAGCCCGGCTCTTGCCTTGACACCCATGGGTCGCTGTCGTAAAGTGCGCGCTCTCGCCGCGGCACCCCGCGGCAGACGCAAGCCTCACGTCCCCATCGTCTAGCCGGCCTAGGACACCACCCTTTCAAGGTGGCGACACGGGTTCGAATCCCGTTGGGGACGCCATTTCTAGGGTGCGACCCGCCGCAATCCGGTAATGGATGCGGCAGTGCAGGTTGGCGGGGTCGAGCGTGATCTGCTCAACCGCGGCCTGTAGGACGCCCTTGAGGCGAGGCCGCTCGGCCTCGCCGATCTCCACGGAGAGAGTGCGCACCAGTTGCGCCACCTCGTCCCGTGTGACCGAGCCCATCGCGTTGCGCACGGCATCCTCTTCCGCGAGCCGGGCGATCTCCTCAGCTATTGTCTCGCGGCGCGCCTCCAGCTCATTGACCTTGCGCATGGCCGGAGCGGGGTTATCGAGCTGCAGTGCCAAGCTCATCGCCTTGTCAATCTGCGCCGCCAGTTGCCGCGCTTCCTCCCGCAGCGGGGCCGCGTGGTCTGGTTCCATCGTGCGGCTTTCCCGTTTGGCCTCGGCATAAAGCGCATTGATGAAGTCCTCCGAGCCCATATCGGCGACGATCTGATTGACCACGGCGCCATCGACCGCTTCCTTCTGGACATAGCGGCCCTTGCCGCCGTTGAGTTGCTTGAGACGATAACTTTGGCGCCACCCTTCCCAATGCCGCCCGTCGGGGGTGCGCAGCAGTCCGGAAAGCAGGTGACCGGACAGCCCGCGGCGCGCGCGGGAGACCGCCTCTCCGTGAGTGCTGTGCTCCAGCTGGTTCAGGAGCGCCTCGGCCTCATCCTGCGTGATGAGAGGTGGATGAGTGTTCTCCTTCACGTGCCACTCATCACGGGGTCTCATCTTCTTGCCACCCTTGTACCCGCCGCCGGGATTGACCTCGTTGTGGCGGTTCCACACGGTGTGCCCGGCATAGGTGAGCGCGTTCCACTCCATGGCAATCAGGCTGCTGTAGCTCCAGGGGATCGAGAGCTCGCGCCGAATCTGCGGGCGCGGGAGCCCCTGCGCGCGCGCCTTGAGATAGCGCGCGGCGAGCGGGCCATCCTCGTTCGGCTCGAGGACACTCTTGGTGACCTCCTGACCCTCTCGCACAGCGCCCGTGCTCACGGTCTTGAGCCGATAGCCACGGGGCGCCCGGCCGCCGGCGCGATAGCCTTGGCGAACGTTCTCGGCCATCCCGGCGAGACCTTTCTCGCGGCTCATCAGACTGTGCACCTCGTCCATCGCTTCGAGTACGGACTCAAGAATGACCTGCGAGATGGCGTCGGTCTCCGGCACCTTCGCAAAGAACAGATCCACGCCACGCTTTCTCGCCTCGTGGCGAAAGACCTGAGCGACATAGCGGCGGCGGCTGAGCCGGGAGGTATCCAGGAACAGTACGGTGCCCCAGCGGCGCGTGGGGGACTTGAGATCCGTGAGGAGGCGCTGAAAGCCCGGGCGGTGCTCTGACTTCGCGGACTCGACGACGTCGGTGTACTCGCTGATGATCTCTAGCTTGCGTTCAGTCGCCAGTCTTTGCAGCTCGCGACGCTGGGCTGCAATCGACACATCGCTCCGGTCCTTGCTGGAGCGAAGGTACATCGCCGCCATCCTTGTCTTGTTCTTCATGAGACTGTCCCCGGCGGCCCTTTTGGATAGGGCCTTTGCCCGTATCTCCCCCTTCCCTTGGGCGAAGCCCTTCCTGGTCCTTGTCGGTGATTTGCGTTTTCACGAGCAAGGACGGGCCGTTTCGACCGCCTCGCGCCGGAGTGGACCGCTTCCGATGGACGGGAACGAAAGAGCGGTGTTCGGATTCCTATCACCGTTCTCCAAAGGCTGCCGGGAGAGTCTTGCTGCAGGGCGGCGGGCGCATGCAGCGAACGCCACTTGCCGCGGACGGAGCACAAGCCACTGATGTCGCGAGAAGCCGCAAAGTTTGCCGAAATTTCGGATATTTCGCTTATTGCGAATATTGCGCTTGTTGGCTAGAATCCCACCCATGATTCCCACAACGGGAGAGAAACGATGACGCAGCCGTTCAAGGTGTCGGACCGCGCGGCGCAGCCGCCGACCGAGGAGGAGCGTCAGATTGCAGCCGAGAGCAGTCGGTTGCTTGCGGCGTTGATCGGACGTGGCGAGACCGCGCGAATTCGCATCGTGGATGGCGATCAGGACATCACGGTACCTCTGTCCGCCATGCGAATGCTCGTGGATATCCTGGCACACATGGCCGAGGGTGAGGCGGTCACGCTCATTCCACAGCATGCCGAGCTGACCACGCAGCAGGCAGCAGACTTCCTGAATGTCTCTCGTCCTTTTCTCGTGAAGCTGCTTGAGGAAGGTAAGTTGCCCTTCCACAAGGTCGGAAGCCATCGGCGGGTTTATTTCCGCGACTTGCTGGATTACAAAGAGCAAAGCATGGGTGAACGGCGCAAGGCCTTGGATGAGCTTGCCGCGCAAGCTCAGGATCTGAAGATGGGCTATTGAGCGCGTGGCAACCTTCACCGCTCTATTTGATGCGTGCGTACTCTATCCGGCACCGGTTCGCGACCTGCTTCTCAGTGTAGCCACTAAAGAGCAGTTTCGCGCACGGTGGACGCAGCAGATCCATGACGAGTGGGCACGCCATGTTCTCGCGAACCGACCTGATATCACGAAAGAGCAGATCGAGCGTACCGTCGCGCTGATGAACGAGGCCGTCCCCGATTGCCTGGTAGAACATTACGAAGCGCTGATCGAACCTCTGCAGCTGCCGGACCCTGGTGATCGACACGTGCTGGCCGCTGCAATCAAGTGCCAGGCCGATGTCATCGTCACCAACAATCTAAGAGACTTCCCGAGAGAAGTGCTCGACCGGTTCGGTATCGAGGCACAATCACCGGATGTATTTCTCGGCCATCTTTTCGATCTGAACCCGACGTCATTCTGCAGCGCCGTCCACCAGCAGAGGAAGCGGCTGAGAAATCCCGAATACACTGCCGAAGAGCTGCTCGATATCTTCTACCATCAGGGTCTGCCGCTGACCGTGAGCAAGCTCAAGGAGGTCGTGGATCTGCTATAGGTGGTCGATACACCACAGGCCGTTACATTGGCATACGCGCGCGATCGCTGGTGGCGCATGGATGCTATGCGACGGGTGTGGTCACCCAGCGCATTTCAGAGGTGGCGTTTCTCCATATCTGCGCAACCTTATAAAGCAGAGACACGCATCGAAGTCGACGAGCGTGGCTATGTCATTTCGTGAGCTACCGCGTCGCAGTCTCCACGTGGTCGTACGGTCTAAGGCGTCAGAGCAATAATCTCCAGCGTGCCCCCTGCCGCCTCTGACAAGGTAAACAGGTCGGACACAGGCTTCCGGAGCGGCCTCCCGGCCCCGTCTGGCGCCCAGCACAAGCGCTCTTCGCTATCCGGCATCAAACTACGACTAGTTGGCTGGTGGTTGTTGAGGGAGGTTCTTAAGTCCGGCTACGCTTCCTAACACCCACGTCGAGTCCGATGGCTTACCCTTGCGACAGCTAGTGGACTTTTTGTGAATCCGGACGCCCGTGGTATAGGAATTCGGTGTCAAAAACGCGATCGTGGAGCGATGCTACTAGAAGAACAGGCTGCAGAGCTTCTACAGCGGTGCGAACGGATCGTCGGGAGGCGTCTTGACCAGGTTCGCGGAAATCTACGGCGCGCCGAGTCTCGCGCCGCTGCTGTCTTTGAGCTGCTCGTGCTGGAGGAGGCAGCGCGACACGGCGCTGCAGAGTACGAACCGGGCGACGGCGGGAGCCCGGACATCCGTCTGTCCATTCCGCATGGCAGGAAGATCTGGATCGAAGTCGCGTTTCTCTATCCGCGGTTCTGGAAAGAGGAACGCCAGTCGGACGTGGTTTGTCAGTGGATAACGGAAGAAGCGAAACCGGCGCGGGATATCGCCCCACAAGGTGTCTTGTCGCTTCGAGGGTGATCAATCAAATTCAGCTGGCCCGGTCCGAAGTCTTCCGCCCCTGCACGAACGGAAGGCCTTCTTGAGTGATTTGGAGGTGACGGGTTTTTTTGATCAAATTGCCGCCCTCCTCATCGGGCTTCTTCAATCCGACACCCGATACTCGGTCGCGCTCCAGTACATGCCTTCCGCGCAGACCGACGAATATGCTCCGGCACGCAGCATGCGAAGAGCCCATACGACTCCGTTCCGCGTGGCGGCAGGAGCGGTTGATCGTTCATCGGTCGGATTTCGGGCCCTCGTAACCGGTTCGCTGAGGACGAGGCACAGCACGCACATGAGGCCGACCCGCTTTCCGCTGGGCGGCAGCTGAGCCTCCCAGTGACAACATCGGCGTGTTAGGGAGTCACCGTGACGAGAGAACAACTAGAACAAAAGCAGATCTGGGTTTATGGAGTGGCCTTGTCCTTGGGGGTAGGGATGGGATTGTGGCGTCCGACTCTTGGGGAGAGCGTCGAGTTTCTGATCTCCCCCGTACTTGCAATCATGCTCTACGGCATGTTTGCCCAGATCCCGTTCCTCCGTCTACGCGAGGCGTTCGCGAACCGGCGATTTACGGCCGCCTTGCTGACGATAAACTTCATCATTGTGCCGCTTCTCGTTTGGCTGTTGTCGCGTCTTTTGCCACAGCAACCCCCTTTGCTGCTTGGGGTGTACCTTGTTTTGCTCACGCCCTGCATTGACTACGTCATCGTCTTTACCCACCTAGGGCGTGGAGACGCACGCCTTGTTCTTGCTTCGACACCGTTGCTGCTTCTCGCCCAGATGCTTCTGCTGCCTGTTTATCTGTGGCTCTTCATGGGAGAGCAGGCTGCGCACTTCATGAGTGCAGGTCCATTCCTAGAAGCATTCCTCATGCTGATTGCGGCGCCGCTGGGGATGGCTTTGGCAACCGAGTTCTGGGCCAAGCGCCAACGCAGTGGCGAAGTCTGGCTCGGAGCAACAGGTTGGTTGCCCGTTCCATTCATGGCACTCACCCTGTTCCTCGTAGTGGCCTCTCAAATCGGGAGAATCGAGCAATACCTTCCAGTCGTGATCCAGGCCGTGCCGATTTATGTCGCCTATGTACTAATCGTGCCCTTTCTCGCCCGCCTGACAGCCTGCGCGTTTCGCCTGGATATACAGGCCGGAAGAGGGCTGATTTTCAGCGCATCGACGCGGAACTCACTGGTTGTACTTCCTCTTGCGCTTGCGTTGCCTGACCCGTGGGTTGTGGTACCCGCTGTTATCGTAACCCAGACGCTGGTGGAACTGGTCAGCGAGGTGTTTTACGTCCGATTGGTGCCATCGGTCGTTCTTCGCAACGGCGGGGGCTGTGCGAGGGCGCTGGCGGAGCGCTGATCCCGGCACAACAAAGGCGCTGCAAACGGACTGCAATTCTGCTGCGCTTCGAGAACCGCCGGCGAACCTCCGTTTGCGGGTATGTCCGATGCTGGGTTTCCACAGCTGGGCGAACTGTCGCGCGCGCTCTCGCGAGGGTCTGTAACGGGTCGATTGCGACCGTTCTGCTGTGGTCCGCGGCCTACTCTCCGAAATACGAGGAGATCAGAGTGAAGAGCGCAAAGCCGCCGATGACGGCACCGGCGGCCAGCGGGAAATCCTCGCTCTGTTCGTGCGCCTCCGGGACGATGTCCTCCACCGCCAGCACTAGGAGCATGCCGGCGGCAAAGGCGAGCGCCCCCATCTGCCACGCCGAGGCGGCATCGCGCAGCAGCCAATAGCTGCCGACGGCCGACGCCAGGATCGGCACGGCGAAGCCGGCCGAGAGCAACAGGCGCCAGCGCCGCGGGATGCCTTGGTCGCGGAAGCTGGCGATGCTAGCAAAACCCTCCGGCACATCCGCCAGCACCTGGGCGATCGCCAGCAGCAGGGCGAGCGTGAACGAGACGCTAGAGCCGGTGCCGATCAGAAGCCCGTCGGTGAAGAGGTCCGTGGCGACCGCCAAATAGACCATCCAGGGTCCGGCGCGTGCGCTGCGGCCTGCCTGCAGGCGTTTTACCCCCCGTTTGGACCAGACCGCGGCCGCTCCGCCGAGACAGAGCGCAAGGACCACGATCCACGGCTCGGTATTGGAGAGCGTCCGCGGCATGAGCTCGACGCCAATGACCGCGAAGATAATGCCGGCGGCCCCATGCAGGGCAACGCTGACCCGCCGCTTCGTCGTTTGCACGAACTCGGCGACCAGGCCGCCAGTGAAGTTGCCGGCAAAGGGCAAGAGCGCCAGCACGATCACCTGCCACATTTGCATGCCTTGGCCCTCCCGGCCTTACCTCATCCTTTGAGCGTCGCTCGAGCTCAGACCGCTCCTTCGCCGCGCTCGCCGGAGCTCACCCGCACTGCCTGCTCTACAGGCAGAACATAGACCTTGCCGTCGTGGCGCAAACCGGTGTGGGCCGCCTGCTGGAGCGCAGTGACCACCCGCTCGGTCAGCCCATCGCGGCAGAACACCTCAATGCGGGCGACACTGCGGAAGTCGTGGATCATCTCCGGCGTCGGTGTGACCTCGCTGGCCTCCTGCCGACGCCCGAAGCCCTCGGCGTGCAGCACGCTCATGCCCGTCAGGCCCTCGATGCCGCGCATGGCCTGGGCGATGGCCTCCACCCGCTCCTCTCTGACGTAGGCCTCGATCTTCTTCATGCAACCTCCTCGGCTTCAAGCTGCGTTTCGCGTTCGACACGGATGGCCAACCATTTGTACAGCGCGGGGATCACCAGCAGCGTGAGCAGCGTCGAGGTGATCAGGCCGCCCACCACCACCGCCGCCAACGGCCGCTGCACCTCACTACCGGTGCCGGTGGCAAACAGCAATGGAGCCAGCCCGAGCGCGGTCGTAATCGCCGTCATCAGCACCGGGCGTACACGCAGGCTCGCCCCTTCGACCGATGCCTGATCCACCGGCACGCCCGAGCGCAGGAGCTGGTTGAGATAGGTCACCAGCACCATGCCGTTCTCCAGCGCGATGCCGAACAGCGCGATGAATCCCACCGACGCCGGCACCGAGAAGTTCTGCCCGGTGAGCCACAGTGCCGCGACGCCACCGACCAGCGCCAGCGGGATGTTCAGCAGGATCAAGGCCGTATTCTTGATAGAGCCGAAACTGGCATAGAGCATCAGGCACAGAAGCCCCAGCGTAATCGGGATGATCACCGCCAGCCGCGCGTTGGCGGCCTGCTGCAGCTCGAACTGACCGCCCCAGTCCAGGAAGTATCCGGTGGGCAGCGTCACCTGCGCGGCAATGGCGGCTTGGGCATCCTCCACGAAGCCACCGATGTCCCGCCCCACCACGTTCGCCTGGACGGTGATGAAGCGCTGGGCGTTCTCGCGAGTGATCTGCCGCGGTCCTACGATCTCCTCGATGGTGGCGAGCTGGGCCAGGGGCACGTTCTGCCCGCCCGGCGCGCGCACCAGCAGGTTGCCGATCGCCTGCGCGTCGCTGCGAAAGGGCTCCTGATAGCGCACGTAGACGTCGAAGCGGCGCACTCCCTCGAAGATCTGGCCCGCCTCGGTGCCGCCCACTGCAGCGCGAATGGTCTGCTGGGCGGTCGCCAGATCGATGCCGTAGCGGGCGAGGGCGGCCCGGTCCGGGCGGATCAACAACTGCGGCGCGCCCACCGCTTGATCGGCCTGGACGTCCGCTGCCCCCGGAAGCTCGCGGACGACCGCGGCGATTTCGTCCGCCTTGGTCTTGAGAATGTCCAGATCCTCGCCAAAGAGCTTTATCGCGAGCTGCGCCTTCACGCCGCCGACCAGCTCGTCTACCGTCAGCTGAATGGGTTGGGTGAGGTTGGCCATCACCCCGGGCATGCCGTCAAGGCGCTCACGTAGCGCCTGTTCGATGGCCACCTGGCTGTCGAAGCCCAGCTTCTCCCATTGCGCCCGGGGCTTCAGTACCGCCAGCGCATGCACCGAATTGATCGGATCGGCGTGGGCGCCGACCTCGCCGCGCCCGATGCGGCTGACGACCTTGTCTACGGCGGACACGGTGAGCATGCGTTTCTCGGCCAGCAGGTTCAGACGCTTCGCCTCCTCCAGCGAGATCGAGGGGGCCATCGTGAGATTGACGATTAGATCACCCTCGTTAAGCCGCGGGGCGAACTCCGCCCCGAGGCGCGGGAAGATGGCCGCACCGGCGGCGAGCATGCCAAGCATCAAGATCAGGGCGGCGGAGCGGCGGCGGACGAAGAAGCGCACCAGCGGCCGGTAGGGAATCAGCAGCAGGTGCACGATCCAGGATTCGCGCGGCTTGCCTCGGGCCTCGCCGCGGTGGGCTCTGGGCCGGCGCATCAGCAGATCGCTGAGCACCGGTGCCAGCAGCAAGGTGTAGATCAGCGAGCCGAGCATCGCCAGCGCCACCGTGTAGGCCAACGGGCGAAACGTCTTGCCTTCCACGCCGGTGAGGGTGAACAGCGGCAGAAAGACGATGATGATGATCGCTATGGCGAAGACGATCGGTTGGGCGACTTCGCGGCAGGCACGGCCGACCACATGGATGCGTGGCTCATCGGGCGGCGCCTCACGCAGATGCCGGTCGACGTTCTCCACCATCACGATGGTGCCGTCCACCATCAAACCGATGGCGATGGCCAGCCCGCCCAGGCTCATCAGGTTGGCGGAGATGCCGATCTGGTGCATGGCGATCACCGCGAACAGCACCGAGAAGGGAATGGCCACCGCCACCACCACGCTCGCTCGGATGCCGCCCATGAACAGCAGCAGCACCAGGGCGACCAGCACAACGCCCTGCACAAGGGCGTCGGTGACAGTGGCCACGCTGTTGGCGACCAGGGTCCGCTGCTCGTAGTAGGGCACGATGTCCACGCCCTCGGGCAGTCCGGTGCGAATCTGCTCGAGCTTCTCCTCGACCCGCGCGATGACCTCGGAGGTGTTGGCGCCGTAGAGCTGCACGACTTGGGCGGAGACCACCTCGCGCTCGCCGTTGAGCGTCTGCAGGCCCTGGCGGATCTCACCCCCGATCTCCACCCGGGCGACATCGGCCAGGGCAATCGGTGCGCCGTCCACACTCTTGAGCGGAACGGCGCGCAGGTCATCGATCCCCCGGGCAAGGCCCTGGGAGCGGACCACGAACTGCTCGCCCCGTTGCTGGATGAACTGGGCGCCGACGCTCAGGTTGTTGGCCTCGAGCCGCTCGATCACCTCGCCCAGGGTGAGGCCGTAGCGCTGCAGCGCGTCGGGATCCACATTGACCTGGTACTGTTTGACGAAGCCGCCGATGCCGAGCACCTCGGTGACGCCGCGCACCGTCTCCAACTGGGGCTTGATCACCCAGTCCTGCAGCGCGCGCAGTTCCGTGAGGCTGTAGCGCTGCTGGGGATCGTCGAGGTAGTAGTAGAGGATCAGCCCCATGCCGGTGGAGATCGGTCCCATCTCGGGGCTGCCGAAGCCCGCCGGAATCTGCTCGCGGGCCTGCTGCAGACGTTCGCCCACGAGCTGGCGCGCGAAGTAGATGTCGGTGCCGTCCTGGAAATAGACGTTGACGACCGACAGGCCGAAGTTGGAGACGCTGCGCACCTCCACGACCTTGGGCAGGCCGGTCATCGCCTGCTCCACCGGATAGGTGACGTAGGCCTCCACCTCCTCGGGTGCGAGGCCCTGGGTGACCGTAAAGACCTGCACCAGGCTCGGCGAGACATCGGGAACGGCGTCGACAGCCAGGCGCTGCCAGCTCCAGATACCCCCGGCGACCACCGCAAGCGCCAGCACCACCATCAGCAGTCGGTTGCGCAGCGCTAGATCAATTATTCTCTCGATCATGCTTCATACTCATATTCGGTGTCGAAAGAGACCGCGCGGGTGTTCCCCGGCGCGCTCAATGCACGTGGCCCGCGTGCTCCAGGGCTTCGCGACCGAGCTCGGCCTTGAGCACGAAGGTGTTGGTCGCCGCATAGCGTTCTTCCGGCTGAAGGCCTGCGCGAATCTCCACCTGCCGTTGGCGCGGGAGCCGATCTGCACAGGACGCGGCTCCAAGCCCTCGTTGCCCAGGACGAAGACCACCGCCTGTCCGTCCACCTTCTGAATGGCGGATTCGGGTACCACCACCTTGCCCTGCGCCTGCTCGACCTGGATCCGGGCGGTGACGAACTGGCCCGGGCGCCAGCGGCTGTCCTCGTTGTCCAGTACGACCCGGGCGGTTGCCGCGCGCGTCGCTTCATCGAGCTGCGGGCTGACGTAATCGATGGTGGCGGTGGCCGAAGCGCCCGTATCGTCGGCCATAACGCGTACCGCGCGCCCGGCTTGCACGTCGGCAAGATTGCGCGGGTAGACGGTAAGCTGCGCCCACACGCGCTCGGTGTCGGCGATGACGAAGGGCGGCGCCTCGGTTTCGGGGCCGACCGTCTCGCCGGTGGTGAGCTGGCGGTCGATGACGGTGCCGTCCAAGGGTGCGGTCAGCTCGTAACGGGCCAGTTCGGCCGCACCCTCCTTGGGAAGTCCGGTGATCTGCCGGGAACTCAGGCCCAGCGCCTGCAGCTCGCGCTCGGCCAGCTGCAGCCGTACCCGGGCCTCGCGCCAGGCTTGGCGGCTCTCCAACAGCTCCGCCTCGGAGGTGATCTGCTGCTCGGCGAGCCGGCGCTTGCGCGCGTAGGTGGCCTCGACCAGATCCAGGCGGGCCTGTGCCGAGAGGTACTCCGACTTCGACTGGGCCAGCGCCCGGCTGGTGAGCACCGCGAGGACGTCGCCGCGCTGCACCTCCTCGCCGGTGCGCTTGAGCACCGCCTGCACGACGCCATGTACGCGGGCCGTGACGTGGGCCAGGCGGTCCGGATCGAACACCACCTCTCCGGCTAGCGGCTGCGCCACCGATAAGGCGCCGGCTTCTGCCGGTCGGAGCTCGATGCCGAACTCCGTAAGCTGCTCATCACTGAGGCGCAGACGCGGCGTCTCGCGTCCATGCGCATGGTCGTCCTCACCGTGCGCGTCCGCGGCGTGCTCTTCGGCGCCATGCGCACGACCGGCATGCGCGTCGGCCGGGTGCTCGTCAGGTCCATGGGCATGTTCTCCATGGGCGTGCTCATCATCGCCTTGTGCCTGGTCCGCCACGCGCTGCGCGCCGCCGCTATCCAGGGCCAAGGCGGTCGGCCGGGCTTCGCCTTGGCCGCGCCCTTCGCCTTCCGCCTGCTTGCAGCCAGCGGTCAACAGGGCGGAAAACAGGAGCGCCGGGAGCACGATTTTTCTGGTTGCGATCGATGTCATCATCATGGTTCGGGTACTCTTTTTGGCCGGACGAGGCCGCATCGGGGCGGGGCCATGCAGGTGAAAGGGTGTAGCGATCTGGGGATGAACGATCACAATGCATCCTCCCCCGGCTCGACCAGCCGCAGGCCCGCCGCCCGTCGCAGCTGGGCCTGCTGCAGGCGCGCGCGCAGCAACAGATCCCGCTGCTCCGTGGCGGCACGCCGCTCGGCCTCGGTGGCGTCGATCAGCTCCGGCAGCCCGAGCTCGCCAGCGCTGTAACCGCGTCGGGTGAGCTCGAGCACCCGCTGCGCCGGCTCCAGCACCTGCCGCTCATGCCGCGCGAGCCGCGCCAGCAGCCCGGTGAGTTGCGCATAGCTCTCCGCTAGCGCGGCCTGGTGCTCCCGCAGGCGCAGACGGTAATCCTCCTGGGCTCGGGTCAGCTCGCCACGTCCGGCGAGCACTTCCCCACGACCGGTGTTCCACAGTGGGACTTCCACCTCGATGCCGACCGAGTAAGCGGAACCGCGCCCGTCGTCGAAGAGCTCCTCTTCGCGCGCCAAGCGCAATTCCAGATCTGGGATGCGCGCCGCCCGAGCGGCGGCGAGTCGCGAGCGGGCGGCCTCGATTCGTTCCTGTGCGGCCCGTAAAGCCGGGTGCTCCTGTAGTTGTCCCTGTAGCTGTGCAAGCGGGGGCGGCGCTGCGGGTGGAGTGAGAGATGGCAGATCGACCGGAGGTTGCGCCGGCAGCTGCAGCAGGCTGCCAAAGCGCGCTGCGGCGGCCGCGGTTTCGCGCAGGGCATCTGCCTGCGCCGCCTCCGCCTCCGCAGCCAAGACCTCGAGGCGCAGCGCCTCCCGGCCGGCGATGTCACCGGCGGCGGCCCGCCGCTGCGCGATCTCGCGAAACTCCTGCGCCCGGTCGAGTTGGGATCGGGCGAGCTCGACGCCCTCGAGGGCCCGCTGAAACTGGTGAAAGGCCTCCGCCGCAGCCTGCTCGGCCGCCAGCGCTGTAGCCCCGATTTCAGCCCGCGCGGCACTCAGCGCCTGGGCGGCCGCCCGGCGGTCCGAGCGCAGGCGCCCGCCCAGCGGAATCGGCTGGGCGATTGCGTACTCCTGCGCCTTCCAGCCGCCGTCGCCCGTCTCCCGGCCGAGCCGGTCGCCGACGGCAATCTCGACTCGCGGGTTGGGCCAGCGCCCGGCCGCCGTGAGTTCGCCCTGCTGTACCGCGGCCGTGGCGCGGGCACCGCTCAGTTCTGCGCTGACCTCCAGCACGCGGGCCGCGCTCCGTTGGAGCGTCCAGGTTTGTGCCTCGGCGAGTATGGGGGCGAGCAACCACAGGCCGGCAAACAGCAGCGCGAAGCGCGCCCTACTGGCGCCAGCTGAGAAGGAAATCTTTCGCATGACAACACTCCGATGCTCCGGCGCAAGCCGGGTACGGGTGGATCGACAGGCAGCGCACTGGCACTGCCTGGGACCGGTTCGGGGTCGTCAGACGAGAGGGGGAGCCCGTGTCAGCGGGCGAGGGAGGAATCGGCACGCTCGCGGCGGGC
>Ga0209347_1001453_pt1 | contig 38515 bp, 45 predicted proteins | sample AutmiccommuBRH23_FD_187382 | JGI IMG/M metagenome (GOLD analysis project Ga0209347, IMG submission 187382) | Deep subsurface microbial communities from Mt. Terri, Switzerland - Autotrophic microbial communities BRH/23 (SPAdes) (version 2) | ecosystem: Environmental > Aquatic > Deep subsurface >... | reverse complement strand
TCCAGCTGCTCCTACAGACGCCGCGCCACGCTGCCGCCGCCTGACGTCAACACCACCGTCAATCGCTCGGCCGTCAGAGGGCTCACTGCTCCCAATCCAGTCAGCAGGGCCATTCTTCACGGTCGACTAACGACTCCTGACTTTCGCGGATCGCTGGTAACGAACTCGTTCCTTGGAGCGCCGCTTGGGAACAGGATCCTATCTCGTCTATGGCCCCGCGCCCCGTCTCAGCGAAACGCCAGGTTCTCCCGCGACAGCTCGGCGACGCTGCGGCAGCCCATCAGCTTCATGCCGCGCTCGATCTCGGCGCGCATCAGGCGCAGCGCCCGCTCCACCCCGGCCTGGCCGGCCGCCGCCAGCGGATACAGGTAGAAGCGTCCGCCGCCGACCGCCTTCGCCCCCAGCGACAGCGCCTTCAGCACGTGGGTGCCGCGCTGGATGCCGCTGTCCATGATGACGTCGATGCGGTCGCCAACCGCGGCGACCACCTCCTCGAGCTGGTCGAAGGGGGCGCGCGAGCCGTCGAGCTGGCGGCCGCCGTGGTTGGACAGCACGATGCCGGTGCAGCCGATCTCCACCGCCCGGCGGGCATCGGCGACCGACATCACCCCCTTCAGGCAGAACTGGCCGTCCCACAGCTCGACCATCTTCGCCACGTCGTCCCAATTCATCGCCGGGTCGAGCATCTCGGTGAAGTAGCGGCCGATCGACATCGCACCGCCGGAGAAGTCCACATGCTCGTCGAGCTGCGGCATCCTGAACTTCTCGTGGGTGACGTAGTTGATGCCCCAGGCCGGCTTCATGACGAACTGCGCCATGCCGGCGACGGTGAGCCGGAACGGGATCGAGAAGCCGGTGCGCAGGTCGCGCTCGCGATTGCCGCCGGTGATGCTGTCGACCGTCAGCATCAGCACCTGCACGCCGGCGGACTTCGCCCGCTCCAGCATGGCGCGGTTCAGGCCGCGGTCCTTGTGGAAGTAGAACTGGTAGCATTGCGGCGTGTCGTGCGCCCGGCGCAGCTCCTCCAGGCCGACGGTGCCGAGCGAGGAGACGCCGAACATGGTGCCGAACTTCGCCGCCGCCGCCGCGACCGCCCGCTCGCCGTCATGGTGGAACAGCCGCTGCAGCGCCGTCGGCGAGCAGTAGATCGGCATCTGCAGGGTCTGGCCCATGACCGTGACCGACATGTCGACGTCGGCCACCCCGCGCAGCACGTTCGGCACCAGGTCGCAGCGCTCGAAGCTCGCGCTGTTGCGCCTGAGCGTCGCCTCGTCGTCGGCGCCTCCGTCGATGTAGTTGAAGATCGGCCCGGGCAGCCGGCGTTGCGCCAACCGGCGGAAGTCGTGGAAGTTGTGACAGTCCCCGAGCCGCATGCGTCCCTCCCGAAACCCCCGCCCGTCCCTGACAGGCCCTTCGCGGCCGCGCGTTGCGCGGCACCTCAGGGCGACAGGAATACATCAATCCATCGCTCTGAGGAGCCCCGCATAGCGGGGCCGCGAAGGGCCGGCCGGGGAGCGACGGGCGTTACACCGCCAGATACCGCTTGGTGATCTCCTTGTTCGCCCGCAGCCCCTGGATGGTGTCGCGGTACACGATGTGGCCCTTGTCGATGACCGCGGCGTCCTCGGAGATGCCGAGGCAGAAATGCATGTTCTGCTCGGCCAGCACGATGGTGACACCCATGCCGCGCAGCTTGCGGATCAGCTCGCCGATCGCCTGCACGATGATCGGTGCGAGGCCCTCCGACGGCTCGTCGAGCAGCAGCACCTCGGGGTTGCCCATCAGGGTGCGGGCGATGGTCAGCATCTGCTGCTCGCCGCCCGACAGGGCGCCGGCGCGGCGCTCCTTCATGCCCGCGAGGATCGGGAAGGCCTCGTAAACTGTCGCCAGCTTCCAGTGGTCCTGGCCCTGCGGCCCAAGCTTGGCACCGATCAGCAGATTGTCCTCGACGCTGTGCATCGGGAACACCTGCCGGTCCTCCGGCACATAGCCGATGCCGGCGCGCGCGATCACGTCGGGCCGACTGCCCGCCAGGTCGGTCGAGCCCAGCTGGACGCTGCCCTTGCGCGGCGGCGCCACGCCGGCGATCGCCTTCAGGGTCGTGCTCTTGCCGGCACCGTTGCGCCCGAGCAGCGCCAGGGTACGGCCGCGGCCGACCTCCAGCCCGACCCCGAACAGAATCTTCGAGGCGCCGTAGAACACGTCGAGCTCTCGGACCGAGAGAATGACGTCGCCGCTCATGCCGGCATCTCCTCCATGATCTCGGGCGTCACCTCGACGCCGAGATAGGCCTCGATGACTTCGGGATTGTTCCTGATCGCATCGGCATCGCCCTGGGCCAGCACCGAGCCGTAGCGCAGCACGCTGATGGTCTGGGCGACCTCGAACACGATGTCCATGTCGTGCTCGATGAACACCAGGGTCATGCCGCCCTGCTCCCACAGCCGGCGCACCGTGCCGATCATCTGCCAGCGCTCCTCCGGGCCCATGCCGGCGGTCGGCTCGTCGAGCAGCAGCACCTGCGGCTCCAGCGCCAGCGCCAGGCCGATGTCGAGCAGCTTCTGGTCGCCATGCGAGATGTTCGAGCACAGCAGGCGGGCGACCGGCGTCATCTCGAGGAGCTCGATCAGCTGCCCGGCGCGCTGCCGCACGGACGGCGGCGGGAATGCCGTCAGCAGGCTTTCCGACATGTGCACATGGCTGGCGACCGCCGCCATCAGCGCCTGCTCGACGGTCATGGTCGGGAAGATGCTGGCGACCTGGAAGGCACGCCCCACCCCCTTGCGCACGATGCGCGCCGGCGGCAGGCCGGCGATGTCCTCGCCGGCGAGCAGGATGCGGCCGCTGTCCGGCACGAGGTGGCCGGTGATCAGGTTGAACAGTGTCGTCTTGCCGGCGCCGTTCGGGCCGATCACCGCGCTCAGCGAGCCGGACGGGAAGTCGAGGGTCACGTGATTGGTGGCGACGACGCCGCCGAAGGACTTAACGACGTTCTCGAGCCTGAGCATGCTCACGCCTCCCGCTTGCGGACGCCGCCATAGGGATGCCAGGAGCCGGCGCAGAAATAGCCGGCGTCCACCGGCAGGGCGATCCCGGTGATCGCCGCCGCCTCGTCGGAGACCAGGAAGGCGACCGCATTGGCGATCTCATCCGGCTCGACCATGCGGCCGAGCGCGGAGTTCTCCTGCAGCAGCGCCGGGTCGCGGTGGCCCTTGTCGATCTGGTCCTGCAGCGCCGGGGTGCGGGTGTAGCCGGGCTCGACGGTGTTGACGCGGATGCCGGCGCGGCCCCACTCGGCGGCCAGGCCCAGGGTCAGGTTGGTCACCGCCGCCTTGGTCGGGGCATAGGCGTGCAGCGGCGTCGAGCGCTCCGCCGTCACCGAGCTGATGGTGACGATGGCGCCGGTGCGGCGCTTCAGCATGTGCGCGGCGAACGCACGAGCCGTCAGGAAGGTACCGCGCAGGTTGACCGCCACCACGTTGTCGTACAGCTCGATCGGCAGGTCCTCGGGCGGCAGCGGCGCCTGCACGATGCCGGCCGAGGTCACCAGGATGGCGGTCGGCCCGACCTCGCGCTCGACGCGCTCGGCGAGGTCCTCGATGGCGGCGGCGTCGCGCACGTCGACGGTCATCGCCACACCGCCGACCTCGCGGGCGACCCGCCCGGCGGCGTCGGCGTTCATGTCGGCGACCACCAGCCGGGCGCCGCGCGCCGCCATAACCCGGGCGCAGGCGGCACCGATGCCGCTGGCGCCGCCGGTGATCACGGCGATCCGTCCACTCAGGGTTCCAACCGGCGCGCTCATCTTTCGTCTCCCTTGCGGGCGTCGGCGGCCAGCTTCGCCTGCTGCCGCTCGACCAGCCAGTCGCGCGCGAAGTCGAGCAGGCCGCGGCGCAGGCCGAGGACCACGAACAGGATGACCAAGCCGATCACGATATCGATGTGGCTGGTGTACATCTGCACGACGTCGTTCAGGATGCGCAGCGCCACGGCGCCAAGCAGCGGGCCGACGAACACGTTCAGGCCGCCCAGCATGATCATGAAGATCGCCTCGCCGGACTGCGCCCAGAACGCCCACTCCGGATAGGCGCCCGACGTAAACAGCGCCAGGATGATGCCCCCGACGCCGGCGATCGAGCCGGCGGCGATGAAGCAGATCAGCTTGACCCGGAACACGTTGACGCCGAGGAACGCCGCGCGGGTGGCATTGTCGCGGATCATCCGCAGCGTGTAGCCGAACGGGCTCTCGGTGACGATCCGCATGATCAGCACGCAGACGATGAACACCACGGCGCAGAACGCGTAGCGGTGATGCGGGTCGCCGAGGTCGATGCCGAGGAAGGGCGGCCGCGGGATGCCGCCCATCAGCCCCTGGTCGCCGCCGGTGATCTTCACCGCACTCAGGATCACGCTGTAGAGGAACATCTGGAAGGCGAGCGTCAGGAAGGCGAAATAGATCTCGGTCAGCCGCACGCAGATCGCGCCGATGATCGCCGAGTACACCGCGGTCGCGACCACCGCCGCCACGAAGGCGACCGGGATCGAGGCCGACCCGAAGGCCCCGGTGAAGCCAGGCGCCTGCATCAGCAGGCCGAACGCGTAGCCGCCGAAGGCGAAGAACGCGGCGTGGCCGAACGACACCAGGCCGGTGTAGCCGATCAGCAGGTTCAGCGACATCGCCAGCAGGCCGAAGGCGAAGATCGAGGTCAGGAAGTCGCGCGGCCAGGGGCTGGAAATGCCGAAGCCGATGGCGAGCAGCACCAGGAGGGCGACGATCGCGATGGCGATGTCGCGCCGGAACTCGCGCAGCAAGCTCATCGCAGGCTCCCCTGGCCGAGCAGGCCGGTGGGCCGGAAGATCAGGACCAGGGCCATCATCATGAACATGGCGCCGTCCACGAACAGCGGGAAGCCGACGCTGCCGATCGAGCGCGTCAGGCCGAGCAGCAGGGCCGCCAGGAAGGCGCCGGGGATCGAGCCCATGCCGCCGATCACCGTGACGATGAAGCTCTCGACCAGGATGCCGAGGCCCATGCCGGGGGTGAGCGAGCGGACCGGTGCCGCCAGCGCCCCCGCCACGCCGGCGAGCGCGCAGCCGAGGCCGAACAGCAGGGCGAAGTACACGTTCACCCGGATGCCCAGCGCCGACACCATCGGCGCGTTGTGCGCGGCGGCGCGGACGATCTTGCCGAACCGGGTCTTGGTGACGACGTACAGCGACACCAGCCCGATGGTCACCGCCATCGCCACCATGAACAGGTAGAAGGGCGGCACGAAGCCGCCGGCGATCCGGTAGGGCGGCAGCCGGAACTCGGCGGGGATGCCCATCGAGAGGTATTCGGCGCCCCAGACGATCTTCACCAGGTCGTCGATGATCAGGATGAAGGCGTAGCAGACCAGCAGCTGCATCAGCACGTTCTGGCCGTACACCCGGCTGATGATGAAGCGCTCGAAGACGATGCCGCTGATCGCCGCCCCGACCGCCCCGGCCCCGGCCGCCAGGAAGTAGTTGCCGGTGGCCTGGTAGGCCGAGAACGCGAAATACGCGCCCAGCATATAGAAGCTGCCATGGGCGAAGTTGATGACGTGCAGGACGCCGAAGATCAGCGTCACGCCGGACGCCACCAGGAACAGCAGCATGCCGATGATCAGGCCGCTGGTGGTCTGGTTGACCAGGCACGCCGGCGCCGACAGGCAGGCCGTGAGCGCGTCGAGTTCGAGCATTGGGGTCGCTTCCGCGGGTCAGTGGGCACGGCCGCCGCAACGGGCCGGCGGCAGGCCGGTGGGTGGGACGGCCTCAGGCCGCCCCACCCGCGAGCGTAGGATCTCGGCCGCCGAGGCTCAGCCGAACTTGTTACGCGTCTTCCACTCGGCCTCGTACTTGAAGATGTCGGCCCAGGCGGTCTGCTTGTAGTCGACGATGTACGGCTCGGCCGGGATCGTCTTGCTGTAGCCGACCATGTAGTTGACCAGCGTGTTGTCACCGTCGCGCATGGTCAGCTTGCCGCCGACGCCGAACGGCGAGTCGATGGTCTTGCCGCGCATCGCCGCCGACAGCTTGTCGACGTCGGTGTTGCCGCCGGTCTCCTTCAGGCCGGCGACGATGAAGTCCATGCCGGTCGCGGTCTCCCAGCTCCAGTTGGTCGGCAGCACCTTGGCACCGCTGGCCATGAACTCCTCGTACCAGGCCTCGTTCTCGGCCGTGTCGGGGATGTCCTTGTGGTAGCGGCTGCCGGAATGCACGCCCTTCGGCACGCTCTTGACCGCCTTGATCACCGGGTAGTCGCCGAGGTTGACCGCGAAGCTCTCGAACTGGTCGAACAGGCCATACAGGCTGGCCTGGTCGGAGAACGCCACCAGGTCACCGCCCCACAGGCAGGAGTAGACCGCCTGCGGTGCCGCGTTCAGGATCGCCGTCACGTTCTCGGTGTAGTCCGGTTGGAACAGCTTCGGCCAGGTCTGGACGGTGACCTCCACCTCCGGCGCGAAGATCTTCAGGTACTCCATGAACTCCGCGGTGTTCTCGCGGCCATAGGCGTAGTCCGGGGAGATGGTGGCCCACTTCTTCAGGCCCTTCTCCTTCGCCACCGCCGCGGCATACAGGCCGCCGCCGACGGCGTCGTGGATGCCCTGGCGGGCCGAGCGGAACGCCCACGGAATGCGGTTCTTCGGGTCGGCGGTCAGCGACGACGCCTCGGAATTGGTGTGCACGCACACGCGCTTGACGTCGCGAACCACCTCGTTGACGGCGAAGGAGCCGCTCGACGCCTCGCCGTCGAGGATGATCTCGCAGCCCTCGTTGTTGACGAGGTCACGAGTCATGCGGGCCGCCTCGTCCGGCTTGCCCTTGGAATCGCGGACCACCAGCTCGAGCATGCGGCCTTCGATGCCGCCGGCCTTGTTGACGCGGTTGACGGTCACCATCGCGCCGGCGACCGCCGATTCGCCGAGGATCGCCACGCGGCCGGACATGATGGTCGGCACGCCGATCTTGATCGGCTTGCCGGCGGCCTTCAGGTAGGCCGGGAAACCGCTGATGCCGGTGCCCAGCGCGGCGGCGCCGACGGCGCCCTTCAGGACGGTGCGCCGGTCTATGCCCCGGCGCGGGCGGGTCTCGGACTTCTTCATGGCGTTCCCTCGCTTTGGTTGCACGCCGCATCGTTGATCCGTGCGCGGCAGGCAGATCATGACATCCCGTTAGGGAAATTTTTATGGATCGAAGTCTGGTTAGCGCCGCTCGCGGCTGTCAAGGAAAATGAACCGTGAGTCATCACTCATATGGAATTCGCCGCGGATCCCTGCGATCCTGCGGCTTCCAGCTCCGCCCAACCCGCGGCCGGCGACGCTCGCGAAATCCCGCCGCATCGGCCGGCGGTTGACTCAGGAGCGACACTTCGTATTGTCGGATAATACGGCAATCGAGGCGGGCGGCAACGCCGCAGCCCCGGAAAAAGGCCCGCGAGACATGACGACCGTCTCGACGTCACCAGGGAGCGAAACCACCGGGATCGACTGGGAGCGGCTGCGCCGCTTCCTCGGCGACCGCGGCATGGCGATAGCCATGAATCGACCGCCGCGGCGGTTCGGCGGCGGCTTCGGCAACCTCAACTACCAACTGGTGGTCGACGGCAAGGCGATGGTGCTGCGCCGCCCACCCTTCGGCGATGTTCCGGCCGGTGCCAACGACATGGCGCGCGAGCACCGCATCCTCAGCCGCCTGTGGCAGCGCTTCCCGCTGGCCCCGCGCTCGTTCCTGCTGTGCGAGGACCCCGCCGTGATCGGCGCGCCGTTCCAGCTGATCGAGTACCGCGAGGGCGCGGTGATCCGCGACACGCTGCCACCGGCGCTGCAGGGCGACCGTGCCGCCGCCGGGCGGCTGTGCGACATCGTCCTCGACGTGCTGGTCGACCTGCACGCCGTCGACCCCGCCGCGGTCGGGCTCGGCGATTTCGGCCGCCCGGACGGCTTCCTGGAGCGCACCGTGCAAGGCTGGAAGCGCCGCGCCGACGCGGTGTTCACCGGCGCCGACCGGCTCCTGGTCGATGAGCTGCACGCTTGGCTCGCCGGCAACCTCGTCGCCGACCAGGCGCCGACGCTGATCCACAACGACTACAAGCTCGACAACATCATCCTGAGCACCGACCACGCGCGGCCGGTGGCACTGATCGACTGGGACATGGGCTCCCGCGGCGACCCGCTGATCGACCTCGCCACCCTGGTCAGCTACTGGACCGAGGCCGGCGACCCGCCGGCGATGCACGAGCTGCGGCAGATGCCGACGGCGGCTCCCGGCTTCCGCAGCCGCGAGCAGATGGTGCGGGACTATGCCGCGCGCACCGGCCGCGACGTGTCGCTGTTCAAGTTCCACCGCCTGCTGGCACTGTTCAAGCTCGGCACCGTGTTCCGGCAGCTGCACCACCGGCACCTGACCGGCAATGCCGACGACCCCCGGTTCGCCGGGTTCGGCCCGCTCGCCGCGGGCCTGCTCGAGTTCGCCCGGGACGTGATGCGCGACAGATACTTCTGAAGGGACGGAGACCGTGGCCGACTTCGCTTTGACCGCCCGCGAGCAGGACCTGAAGGACCGGATAGGCGAGTTCGTCCGGAGCAAGGTCATCCCGTTCGAGCGCGACCCCCGCTACGGCCCGCACGGGCCGAGCGACGACCTGCGCCGCGATCTGAACGCACTGGCCCGCGACGCCGGCCTGCTGGCACCGCATGTCGATCCGGAATGGGGGGGCCTGGGGCTCGGCCACCAGGAGCGGGCGGTCGCCTTCGAGGCCGCCGGCTACTCGATGCTGGGGCCGATCGCCATCCACTGCGCCGCGCCCGACGAGGGCAACATGCACCTGCTGGAGGTGGTCGCCTCCGAGGAGCAGAAGAAGCGCTTCCTCGCACCACTGGCCGCCGCCGAGACCCGCTCCTGCTTCCAGATGACCGAGCCCAGCCCAGGTGCGGGATCCGATCCGTCGGCGTTGCGCACGTCGGCCCGGCGGCGCGGCAACCACTTCGTCCTGGAGGGTCGGAAATGGCTGATCACCGGCGCTGAGGGTGCCGGCTTCGCGATCGTCATGGCCGACCTGAAGGAGGGCGACAGGTCCGAGGGCGCCACCATGTTCCTGGTCGACATGGACACGCCCGGCATGGTGCTGGAGCGGCAGATCGATTCCATCGACAGCAGCTTCACCGGCGGCCACTGGGAGGTTCGCCTCGACAGCGTCGAGGTGCCGGCAGAGCAGGTGCTGGGCGAGCCCGGCCAGGGCTTCCGCTACGCCCAGGTGCGGCTGGCGCCAGCCCGGCTGACCCACTGCATGCGCTGGCTCGGCGTCGCCCAGCGCTGCCAGGACATCGCCATCGAATACGCCCGCGAACGCATGGCCTTCGGCAAGCCGATCGCCGAGCACGAGGGCGTGGGCTTCATGATTGCCGACAACGAGATCGACCTGACCCAGTCGCGCCTCGCCATCCGCCACGCCGCCTGGCTGCTCGACCAGGGCCATCACGGCCGGCACGAGACCAGCATGGTGAAGGTGCTGTGCTCGGAGGCGCTGTTCCGGGTGGCCGACCGCTGCGTGCAGATCCTCGGCGGCCGCGGCCTGACCGCCGACACCGTGGTCGAGCGGGCGTTCCGCGACATCCGCGCCTTCCGGATCTATGACGGCCCGTCCGAGGTGCACCGCTGGTCGATCGCCCGCCGCCTCACCACGCCGCGGCGCGAGAAATGAGCGGCATGTTCGACCTGTCCGGCCGCACCGCAGTCGTCACCGGTGGCGGCCGCGGCATCGGCCGGGCGATCGCCGTCGGGCTGGCGCGGGCCGGTGCCCGGGTGTGCGTGGCGGGGCGCACCGAGGCGACCCTGCAGGAGGCGCTGGCGGAGATGGCGGCGGCCGGGTCCCCAGGCATCGCCGAGACCGTCGACGTCGCCGACGAAGCCTCGGTGCTGCGGCTGCGCGACGCCGTGGCCGGGCGTCTCGGCGGCCTCGACATCCTGGTCAACAACGCCGGCATCGACCCGCACTACGCGCTGCTTCAGGACACCGCGACCGCCGACTGGCAGCGCATCCTCGACGTCAACCTGAACGGCGTGTTCTTCGGCTGCAAGCACCTGGGCGGGCTGATGCTCGACAACGCCGGGGCCGGGCGGCCGGGGGCGAACATCATCAACATCAGCTCGATCGCCGGGCAGACCGCACTGCGCAAGCAGATCCCGTACTGCGCCTCCAAGGGTGCGGTCGAACAGGTCACCAAGGCGCTGGCGATCGACTGGGCCGCCGCCGGCGTGCGGGTCAACGCCGTCGCCTACGGCTTCATCGAGACCGACCTGACGGTCGGCATGACCGGCCACCAGCACATCGCCAGGCGGCTGTTGGACCGCACACCGATGGGCCGCTTCGGCAGCGTGAAGGAGGTCGCCGGCGCGGCGGTGTTCCTCGCCTCGGACGAAGCCTCCTACGTCACCGGCCACACGCTCGCGGTCGATGGCGGCTGGCTCGCGGGGTGACGCGCATGTAGCGGCGGCGACGGAGCGGCGGGTGGGTCCCGGAGCCATCCGCTGGCGCGGATTCTCCGGGATGACGGTCATTTTCCGTCGTCATCCCGGAGGGGGCGCGACAGCGCCCGGCTCCGGGACCCACCAGGCGACGTGCTTGATACGGGAGAGGCCACATGGACGACTACGACAGCATCCACCGCTCGTTCGAGTGGGACGTGCCGGAGTTCTTCAACTTCGGCACCGACGTGGTCGACCGCTGGGCCGAGGAGCCGGACCACCTGGCGCTGATCTGGTGCGACGCGACCGGCGCCGAGGAGCGCTACACGTTCCGCGACATCGCCGAGTTCTCGAACCGCTTCGCCAACGTACTGCGCAGCCACGGCGTCGAACGCGGCGACCGCTTCATCGTCATGCTGCCGCGGCTGCCGCAGTGGCAGATCGCCATGGTCGGCTGCATCAAGGCCGGGGTAATCCCGATCCCGTGCATCGAGATGCTGACCGCCGGCGACGTTGACTACCGGGTGCGCAACGCCGAGGCCCGGGGCGTCATCACCACCAGCGCCAATCTCGGCAAGTTCGGCGGCTTCGCCGACATGCCCTGCCGGATCGCGGTCGGTGGGCGAGGCGATGGCGGCGGCGACGGCTGGATCGACTACGCCGAGGCGATGTCGCTGGCCGACACCGAGTTCACGGCGGTGCGCTCCCGCTCCGACGACCCGGCGGTGATGTACTACACCTCCGGCTCGACCGGCAGCCCCAAGGGCGTGCTGCACGCCTCGCGCGCGCTGTGGGCGTGGCGGGTCTCGGCGCAGCACTGGCAGGGCTTCCACCCGGACGATGTCACCTGGTGCACCGCCGACACCGGCTGGAGCAAGGCCGGCACCAGCATCCTGTTCGGGCCCTGGAGCCAGGGCACCGCCGTGGTGTTCTTCGATGGCCGGTTCGACCCGGCCGAGCGGCTTCGGATCCTCGCGACATACCGGGTGACGGTGTTCTGCGCCGCCGCGACCGAGCTGCGCCGGCTGGTCGAGCACGGCCTGGAGGGCCATGACCTCTCAGCGCTGCGCCTCGTCACCTCGGCCGGCGAGTCGGTCGACCCCACGACCGTGAGCCGGCTGCACGAGCGCCTCGGCGTCGACGTCCTCGACGGCTACGGCCAGACCGAGATCCTGATGGTGGTGGTCAACGGCCGCTCGTTCCCGGTCAAGCCCGGCTCGATGGGCCGGCCGCTGCCGGGCAGCGTTCTCGCTGTGGTCGAGCCCGACGGCGGCGTGACCGAGGACGTCCGCGGCCGCGCCGGCGAGATGGCGATCCGGCTGCCGAACCCGCAGCTCATGCTCGGCTACTGGCGCGACCCCGAGCGCACCGCCGGCACCCGCGTGACCGCGGGCGACCTCGAGTACCACCTGACCGGCGACCTCGTGCGGGTCGACGACGACGGCTACGTGTTCCACCAGGGCCGCACTGACGACGTCATCAACTCGGCCGGCTACCGCATCGGCCCGAGCGAGGTCGAGGCGGTGCTGCTGCGCCATCCGGCAGTGCTGGAATGCGCGGTGGTCGCCAGCCCCGATCCCGAGCGCGGCGAGGTGGTGAAGGCCTTCGTGCAGCTGCATGCCGGCGCCGCCGCCTCCGACGAGCTGGCCAAGGAACTGCAGGACTTCGCCAAGCGCGAGACCGCACCGTACAAATATCCGCGCCGCATCGAGTTCGTCGACGATCTGCCGAAGACGCCCACCGGCAAGATCCGCCGCCGCGTGCTGCGTGACCGCGAGTTCGGCGGCGGGGAATGAGCACGGCGGCCGGCGGGCCCCGCTTCCCGAAGCTGAAACGCGCGCCCGCCTACCGGGTGGTTGCCGAGGCGCTGGTCGAGGAGGTGCTGCAGCGCCGGCTGCGGCCGGGCAGCCAGCTGCCGACCGAGGCCGACCTCGCGGCGCAGTTCGGGGTCAACCGCTCGACGGTGCGCGAGGGCGTGCGGCTGCTGGAGGAGGCGGGCCTGGTGCAGCGCCGGCCGCAGAAGCGGCTGGTGATCACCCGCCCGTCGCAGGACGCGGTGGCCAGCCAGCTGACCCGCGCCATGCTGCTGCACGAGGTGACCTTCCACGAACTGTGGCTGGTCATGATGGAGATCGAGCCGCTGTCGGCGGCGCTGGCGGCCGAGCAAGCCAAGCCCGAGGACATCGCCCGGATCCGTGTGAACCTGGAGTGCACCGGCGAGGCGGTGCGCGACATCGGCGCGCTCACGCGGCTCGACGTCGAGTTCCACGACCTGCTGGCCCGGGCGGCCGGCAACACCGCGGTGCTGCTGATCCGCCAGCCGCTCGGGCTGCTGTTCCATTCTGCCTTCCACAGCGTGTTCGAGAGCGTCGCCGCCGCCGGCCTGCGCCTGCTGGACCCGCACCGCAAGATCCTCGACGCGGTCGAGGCGCGCGACCCGGAGGCGGCCCGCACCGAGATGCAGCGCCACATCCGCGACTTCCGCCGCGGCTACCTGCGCGCCGGACTGGATCCGGACCGGCCGGTGGAGAAGGTGGAACTACGTTAGCCTCGAAGCGGCGGGTGGGTCCCGGGTCGCCGCTGCGCGACGCCCGGGATGAGGACCTTTTTTTATCCCCTCATCCCGGCCGCAGCGGCGAAGCCGCGGAGAGCCGGGATCCACCCAGCGACGGGCGACCGCAGCGCGACCGCCTCACCCGTACAGCACCCGCCGCAGGTCGTGCCTCGCCCGGAAGCCGATGCCGCGCACCGCCGCCTCCAGGTCGTAAAGCGGCGCGTGCGGATGGTCGCGGTACAGCGCCGGGTCGCGGATCTCCGCGTCCCGCCCGGTCCGGGTCCGCAGGCGCTCCACCGTCGGCTCGGGCGCCAGCGTGGTCGGGCCGCAAACGAAATACGGCCCGAAGCCGGGAGCCTCGGCCTCCAGCGCGCAGCGGTAGGCCGCGGCGACGTCGCGCGGGTCGACGTAGTGCCACATCGGCCCGCCGCCGGCGGGCTGCCGGCCGCCCGCCGCCGGGCCCTTGTAACCGGCCGGGTCGGCGGCGCGCGCCCTCACCTCGGCCTCGAACTCCGGGTACAGCACGTAGACCGGCCGCAGCACCACGACCTCCATGCGGCCGCGGTCGGCGAAGCTGAGCGCCACGTCCTCGCAGAGCTTCTTGCTGAGCGCGTAGGGGTCGGTCGGCCGGCGCGGATGGGCGGCGTCGACCGGCAGGTAGTCGGGCGGGAGCATCGCGCCCTCGAACACCGTGAAGCCGATCACCGAATCGCTGGAGGTGACGATCACCCGCCGCACCCCGGCGCGCTCGGCCGCCTCCAGCACATTCCAGGTGCCGACCACATTGGTGCGGATGATCTCGGTGCCGCTGCCGCTCCAGATGTTCGGCCGGGCGGCGATGTGCACGACGGCGTCCCGGCCCTCGCAGGCCGGCGCCACCGCGTCCGCGTCCTCGATGCTGGCGACGAGGTGCGGGATGCCCTCGGCCGGCAGCAGGTCCAGTCCCGACACCGCGCAATGGTCGCGCAACGCGGCGACCGTGTAGGCGCCGAGCAGTCCGCCGGCCCCGGTCACCAGGACGTTCTGGAAATCCATGCGTGTTCTCCCTGCTGTCGCACGTCGGTCGGGTGGGTCCCGGGTCGCCGCTCCGTGCCCTCAGGTTTCGCCATACGAAACAACTTGTCAAATTCCGAAACCATGTTTCGATACGCGCCATGACCGAGCCCGACCGCGACCCCTACCTGATCGCCTCGCTCCGCAAGGGGCTGGAGGTGATCGACTGCTTCGCCGCCCGCGACAGCTGGAGTCTGACCGAGCTGGCCGGGCATCTCGGGCTGAACAAGGCGACGGCGTTCCGGATCCTGCACACCCTGCAAGACGCCGGGTATCTCGCCAAGGACGAGGAGTCCGGCCGCTTCCGGCTGGGCATGAAGTTCTACTCCCTGGGCAAGTCCGCGGTCCGGCACGAGCAGCTGAAGTGGCAGGCGCTGCCGCCGCTGCTGCATCTGGCCGAGAGCACCGGCGAGACCGTCTATGTCGGCATCCTCTACGAGGGCGACGCGGTGTGCGTGCAGATCGTCGACGGCACCGAGCTGGTGCGCATGCACTCCTTCGTCGGCAAGCGCAGCCCGGCGCATGCCAGCGCGCTGGGCAAGGCGCTGCTCGCCCACCTCCCGGACAGCGAGGTCGACGCCTATGTCGCGACCTACGGGCTGAAGCGGCTGACCGCCAGCACCATCACCGATCCGGCACGCTTCCGCGAGGAACTCCGCCAGATCCGCGCGCAGGGCTTCGCCTTCGACGCCGAGGAGATGGCCCCCGGCCTGCGCTGCATCGGCGCCCCGGTCACCGACCACACCGGCCGGCCGTTCGCCACGGTCAGCCTGTCGGCGCCCGCCGACCGCATGACGCCGGAGCGGGTCGCCGCCCTGGTGCCGCAGGTCCGCAGTGCCGCCCTCGACATCTCCCGGCTGCTCGGCAGCCCCAGCCTGCCGCGGCGCGCCGCCGCCACCTGAACGAACCCGGAGGAAACCCATGGACCAGCCGACCAAGGCGCTGCAGAACGGCGCCGACATCATCGTCGACCAGCTCTGCAAGGAGGGCATCCCCTACCTGTTCGGGGTGTGCGGCCACGGCAACGTCGGCTTCCTCGATGGCGCCTACAAGGCCGGCAACCGCATCAAGACCATCTCGGTGCACCACGAGCAGTCGGCGGGCTACATGGCCGACGCCTACTGGAAGGTCCGCCACGAGCCGGTCGCGACCTTCACCTCCTGCGGTCCCGGCTCGGCCAACCTGGTGGTGGCACTCGCCGCCGCGATGATGGACTCCTCGGCCTTCCTGGCGATCACCGGCAACGTGCCGACCGACCAGTTCAACAGGAACCCGTTCCAGGAGACCGGGCAGTTCTACCAGGGCGACTTCCCGTCGGTGATCCGCCCCTACGTCAAGCGCAGCTACCAGCCGACCCGGGTCGACATGGTGCCCCTGGCGGTGCGCCAGGCCTGCCAGCTGATGCGCAGCGGCCGGCCGGGGCCGGTCAATCTCGATGTGCCGCTGAACGTGTTCGTCGAGGAGGCCGAGGTCGAGGTGGCGCAGGCCTCGCCGCACATGAAGCAGCGCTCGCCCGGCGCCCCCGCCGACCTCGCAACCGCGGTGGAGATGCTGCTGGCGGCGGAGCGGCCGGTGATCATCGCCGGACAGGGCGTGATGCTGAGCGAGGCGACCGCCGCACTCGCCGCCTTCGCCGAGGCTGCGCGCGTGCCCGTCGTCACCAGCCCGAACGGCAAGGGCTCGATCGACGAGCGCCACGAGCTGGCATTCGGCTCGATCGGCCGCAACGGCACCTTCGCCGGCAACGAGGCGAGCAAGGGCGCCGACGTCATCCTGGCGCTGGGCTTCAGCTTCGATGACCGCGCCACCAGCGCCTGGCTGCAGGGCTACACGCTCGCCATCCCGCCGTCGCGGCTGATCCAGATCGACATCGACACCTTCGAGATCGGCAAGAACTATCCGGCCGAGCTCGGCATCGTCGGCGACGCCCGCGCCAGCCTGGAGATCATGGTCGAGCAGGCGAAGGCGCGGCTGAGCGGGACCACGCCGCAGCGCAGCGCCGCCTGGCTGGGCAAGCTGAAGGCCGACCGCGAGGTGTGGAAGAAGTACCAGGCCGCCTTCATCCACTCCGACCAGATGCCGCTGCGCCCGGAGCGGCTGATGCACGCGCTGTCGAACGCGCTGCCGGAGAACGCCATCGTCGCCTCCGACGTCGGCGTGCACCACAACTGGGTGATCCAGATGCTGGAGACCCGGCGGCCGCGGCAGCTGATCCACAGCTGGGGCTTCGCCGCCATGGGCTTCGCGACGTCCGGCATCCTCGGCGCCAAGCTGGCCGCGCCCGACCGGCCCTGCGTCGCCGTGGTCGGCGACGGCTCGTTCCTGATGACGCCGCATGCCCTGCTGACCGCCGTCGAGTACGACATCCCGGTGGTGTGGATCGTGTGGAACAACAACGGCTACTGCTCGATCCGCGACCTGCAGGTCGGGCTGTTCGGCGGCCGCGAGCTGGCGACCGGCTTCATCCACGAGGCGTCGCAGCAGTTGTTCAGCGCCGACTTCGCGATGATGGCGCGGTCGATGGGCGTGGAATCCGCCCGCGTCGATAGCGCCGGCATGCTGGAGGACGCCCTCGACCACGCCATCAAGGCCAACAAGCCGTATCTGCTGGAGGTCCCGGTCGACCGCGAGATCCGCCCCGTGGGCACCGGCAGCTGGGAGCTGCCGCCGCTGCCGCATCCCGAGCCGAACTTCCGCAAGGCGCTGGCCGCCGCCGGGCTGAAGGCATGACCGCCGCGGCTGCCGGCGGCTGGCCGGTCGGCATCCATACCTATTCCTACATCTGGCGGCTGTCGGCGCGCGACACGCTGGCCCACCTCGCCGACCGGGGCTACCGGCTGGTCGAGCTGCTGGTCAACCGGCCGCATCTGTGGCCGGAGGAGCTGGATACGGCCGAGCGGCGGGCGGTGGCCAAGCTGCTGGCGGAGCGGAACCTCCGCATCCAGGTGCTGAACCCGCCGAGCCTGGACCTCAATCTTGTCAGCCCGTCGCCGGAGATGCGGGCGATGACCCGGGCGCACTACCGGCGGGTCGTCGAGCTGGCGGCCGACTGGGGCGTGCCCTGGGTGCTGGTGGTGCCGGGCAAGACGCACCCGCTGCTGCCGGCGCCGGCGGGCCTGGTCTGGGGCTGGTTCGAGGAGGCGGTGGCCGAGCTCGACCGGCTGGCCGAGGACCACGGGCTCGGAATCGTGCTGGAGAACATCCCGATGGCGTTCCTGCCGACGGCCGACGCGCTGATGCAGGCGATCGACCGGCTCGGCGGCGACCGGATCGGGATCTGCTACGACGCCGCCAACGCCACCTTCATCGGCGAACCGCCGGGTGCCGGCCTGAAGCGGGTGGCACCACGGTTGAAGGTCCTGCACCTGTCCGACACCGGGCTGGCCAAGTGGGACCACGCCACCGTCGGCAGCGGCGTGGTGCCGTTCGCGGAGGTCGCGGCGGCGCTGCGCGAGACCGGCCTGCGGGTACCGACCATGCTGGAGATCATCTCCGAGGACGGTGACGCCGACATCCGGCGCAGCCACGCGGCAATCGCCACGCTGGGGTGGGAGGCGGTGCCCCGCTGAACCCCTGCGGCACGCCCCTTCTGGTCGGAACAGGGTGACGCCATCCCGACGAGCCGCTACCGTCGACCGTCCCCGGAGGAACCCCGATGCGCCTGTTCTACACCCCGAACTCGCCCTATGCCCGGATCTGCCGGATCGTCTCCATCGAGGGCGGCATCGCCGACCGGATCGAGTTGGTGCGGGTGCCGCTGCGCACCCCCGACAGCCCGTCGCTGCGGCACGGGCCGCTCGGCAAGATCCCGCTACTGGTCGACGGCGACCTGGTGCTCGGCGAGTCGCGGCTGATCTGCGGCTATCTCGACCAGCGCTGCCAGGCGCCGCCGTCGCTGCCGGGGGCCAGCGACTGGCAGGCGCAGGCACGCGAGAGCCTGATGAGCGGGTTCCTGGAGGGCGTGACCAACTGGTCGCGCGAGCAGCGCCGCGACCCCGGCGAGCGCTCGCCCTTCATCCTGGAGGTCGAGGCACAGCGCGCGGTCCGCGCCCTCGACCACATCGAGCGGACCATCCCCGCGCCACCGGCCACGCCTCCGATCACCTATGGCGACCTCTGCCTGGTGGCGGCGCTCGGCATGGTCGACTTCTACGAGCTGGTGCCGGGCTGGCGCGAGGCGCATCCCGCACTCGCCGCCTGGCTGGCCGCCTACGAGGCTCTGCCTTCGGTGCGCGACACTGCGCCGACCATGGCGGCGCTGAACCCGCTGACGCGCTGACCGCCGCCGCATTGCACCGGCCACCGTTGGGCGATAGAGAGCAGCGGGCTGATGCACAATCGAGGACTCCGCCAATGACCCGCCCGCTCCCGCTCGACGGCGTGCGCATCTTTGACCTGACCCGCATCCTGGCCGGGCCGACCTGCACGCAGCTGCTGGGCGACCTCGGCGCCGACGTCATCAAGATCGAACGGCCCGGCGAGGGCGACGACACCCGCAAATGGGGCCCGCCCTACGTCAAGGGTGCCGACGGCGAGGACACCTCCGAGAGCGCCTACTACCTCTGCGCCAACCGCTCCAAGCGTTCGATCACCCTCGACCTCGGCAGGCCGGAGGGCATCGCGCTGGCCAAGCGGCTGCTGGCCGAGTGCGACGTGCTGGTGGAAAACTTCAAGGTCGGCTCGCTGGCCAAGCTCGGCCTCGGCTACGAGCAGTTGCGGGAGGAGTTCCCGCGGCTGGTCTACTGCTCGGTCACCGGCTTCGGGCAGACCGGGCCGTATGCGAAGCGCGCCGGCTACGACTTCCTGGCCCAGGGCCTGGGCGGCATCATGAGCATCACCGGTACGCCCGGCGTCGAGCCGGTCAAGGTCGGCGTCGGCATCGCCGACGTGATGACCGGCATGTACGCGGCCACCTCGATCCTGGCCGCCCTGCGCCACCGCGACCGCACCGGCGAGGGCCAGCACGTCGACTGCTGCCTGCTCGACACCCAGGTGTCCTGGCTGGTCAACGAGGGCACCAACTACCTGGTCTCCGGCAAGGTGCCGAAGCCGCTCGGCAACGCGCATCCGAACATCGTGCCCTACCAGGTGTTCCCGAGCGCAGACGGCCACGTCATCCTGGCCTGCGGCAACGACGGGCAGTTCCAGCGCTGGTGCGACGTCGCCGGCGCCGCCGAGCTGAAGGCCGACCCGCGCTTCGCGACCAACCCGCTGCGCATCGCCAACCGCGAGGCGCTGATCCCGCTGATGCTGCCCTACATGGCGACGCTGACGACGGGCGCCTGGATCGCCGCACTGGAGGCGGCCGGCGTGCCCTGCGGGCCGGTCAACACCATCGACCGGGTGTTCGAGGACCCGCAGGTCCAGGCGCGCGGCATGCGCATCGAGCTGCCGCACCCGCTGGCCGGATCCGGCACGGTGCCGCTGATCGCCAACCCGGTGAAGTTCTCCGGCACGCCGATCGAGTACCGGCACGCGCCGCCGACGCTCGGCGAGCACACCGACGAGGTGCTGGCCGAGGTGCTGGGGATGAGTGCGGAGGAGATCGCCACGGAGAAGGCCCGGGGTGCCATCTGAAGCACAGCCGATTGCGCCGACGGCGTCGCCGCTGGTCGCCGTCGGCCTGATGCTGTGTGCCTGCGCCTGCATCGCCGCCACCTCGCTGATGGCCAAGGCGCTCGGCCGCGGCTTCGGCGGCGAGGTGCTGCACCCGCTGCAGATCAGCGCCGGGCGTTTCGGCTTCGCGCTGCTGGCGCTGGCGCCGATCCTGGCCTGGGCACGGCCGAGCCTGCGGGGAGCCGCCTGGCCCGACCATGTCGGCCGCACGCTGTGCGGCTGGGCGGCGGTCAGCACCATGTTCGCCGCCGCCGCCGGCATGCGGCTGGCCGATGCCACGGCGATCAGCTTCCTCAGCCCGATGGTGGCGATGGTGTTGGCGATCCCGCTGCTCGGCGAGCGGGTCGGCCGCTGGCGCTGGGGCGCGGCGGGGGCGGCCTTCGCCGGGGCGCTGGTGCTGATTCGGCCGGGTGCCGAGGCATTCCAGCCGATCGCGCTGGTCGCGCTCGCCTCCGCCGGCTTCATGGGCATGGAGACCATCCTGGTGAAGCGACTGACCGGCGGCAGGACGTCTGCCGGTGCCGCCAGGGCCGGCGAGCCGACCCTGCGCATCCTGGCGATCAACAACGGCCTGGGTGCTGCGATCGCGATCGCCGCTGCCGCCTTCGTGTGGCGCTGGCCGAGCTTGGAGCAGTGGGGCCTGCTGGCGGCGATCGGCACGGTGATGGTCACCGCTCAGGCGCTGTTCATCCGCGCACTCAGGCGCGGCGACGCCAGCTTCGTGGTGCCGCTGTTCTACGCCACCCTGATCTTCGCCGCACTCTACGACCTTGCGATCTTCGGTGAGGTGCCGACGGCGTGGTCGGCAGCGGGTGCTGCGATGATCATAGGCGGCGCGGTGGTGCTGGCCTGGCGCGAGCGGGTGCGGGCTGCAGGCTGATCCTGCCCCCTTCGCTCACCGGCGCCCGCCCGTTGCCTCCCGGTCGCGCGGAAACAGCGCCATGAAGATCTGGTCGACCGCGGTCCCCTCGACGGTCACCGGCAGCAGAACCCGCTCGGCGATCTGGAAGGGCTTCTGAAACACCCGGCAGGTCGAACGCTTGGGGTGCCGCCAGACCGCCACCTCGCGGAGGTCGGCCAGGAAGCCGCCGTCGAAGCAGCCGTCGACATCCGAGGCGAGGTGCCCCTGCCAATTCTCGCCGGTCAGGCCGACCACCTTGCCGCCCTCGAGGCGGTTGAGGAAGTCGGCATGCCGCCCGACCGATTCATAGATCGAGAGATAGCCGAGCCAGGGACGGAGATTCATGACGTCGAAGTGAGCCCGGTCGGGGAGCCCGGCCGCATTGCGGCCGCGGATCCAGAACTCGACGAGGCCCTCGGCCAGTTCCGAGCCGCCGGGCTCGCATCGCTCGCTCCGGCGGGTGCCCGCCGGCACGGCATCGCGGCGGAACTCCTCGACAGACACTGACAGCATCAAACAGGCACTCCTTGATACGGCTTTCGCGCCAGGCGGAATCCCCCTGCGGTCCGGGGCCTGCGGCACCGGAACGACCGTCAAGAGGGAGGGGCAGGACGCGAGACGACGCTCATCGCTGGTTTTGAAGTCTTGAAGCGCAGGAGACGCCCAATGCCTTAACAGCGGATGAACATTCGGAGTCCTAGGTATATGTCCGTATGACCCGGACAGACGACGCAGCAGTCGCGACAACCGTGCGACACGATCCGGCCGCCTACTTGGCCGCCTTCTTCCGGTTGTACGCCTCGAAGGCGATCTCCAGCTCGGTGCGGCCCGGGCAGGCGTCCGGGCACAGCTTGACGAGCTTGTCGAGCATGGTCCGGGCGAGCTCGGGGCGATCGGTCTCCAGGTACATCTCGCCCATATACTCCATCGCCTGCTCGTGCTTCGGGTCGAGCGCCAGCGCCTTGGCGTAGTACATCTCGCTCTTTGCCCAGGTGCGGGTCTTGCGCGACGCGAAGCCGAGCTGGCTCCAGGCGTCTGCGTTGTCGGGATCGCGCTCGATCACCTTCTCGAGCAGCGGCACCGCCTCGGCATAGCGCTCCGCGGCGATCAGTTCGTTGGCCGCGACGTAGTCGGGGTCAGCGGCCGTGACCGGCTCGCTGGACGGCGCTGGAGCCATCGCCGCGGCCGGGCCCGCCAGCAGGAGAAAAGCCGCAAGCGCGACGGTCAGCCAGCCGGCCGTGGGGAGATGCTTCATCGCGGCAGCACCTTCTCGACGGCAGCGACGACGGTCTCCGAGCCTGGGTCGGCGCGCGTCGGGATCGCGGCGGCCAGGGTGCCGTCCGGCGCGACCAGGTATTTATGGAAGTTCCAGCGCGGCGCCTTGTCGGCCCCCAGCGTCGCGGCCGCCCAGCGATAGAACGGATGCGCGTCGCCGCCGACCACCTGGTTCTTGTCAGTCATCGGGAAGTCGACCGAGAAATTGGTCTCGCAGAAGCTCTTGATCTGCGCCGCGCTGCCCGGCTCCTGGCCGCCGAAGTCATTGGACGGCACGCCGATCACCACCAGGCCACGGTCCCGGTACTTCTGCCACAACGCCTGCAGGCCGTCATATTGCGGGGTGAAGCCGCAGCGCGAGGCGGTGTTGACCACCAGCAGCGCCTTGCCCCTGTACGTCGACAGCGGCATCGCCTCGCCGTCGATCGAGGTGAAGGTGAAGTCCCAGGCGGTCTCGGCCGCCGCGTCGCCCGCCGTCATCGTCCAGCCTCCCCAAGCCGCCAGCACGGCCACCAGGATACCGAGAACCCTCCTACCCATAGCGCTGTTCCTTCCAGGGGTCACCGACGTCGTGATAGCCGCGCGCCTCCCAGAAGCCCTTTACGTCGCGCGCGACGAAGCGGATGGAGCGGATCCACTTGGCACTCTTCCAAAAATACAGCGCCGGCACCACCAGCCGCACCGGGCCGCCATGCTCGCGGGTGAGCGGCGCCCCCTCCCAATGGGTCGCCAGCAGGCTGTCGGGCTCGTACAGCCAGTCGACCGCGAGGTTGGTGGTGTAGCCGTCATGGCTCTTCACGATGACGAAGCGGGCGTCGTCATGCGGCCGCACCTCGGCGATCAGGTCGCGGGTCGACACGCCCCGCCAGCGGTTGTCGAGCCGCGACCAGGCGGTGACGCAGTGAATGTCGGCGGTGACCTCGAAGGGCGGGATCGCGGCGAGGTCGGCAAGCGAGAAGATCGCCGGCGACGCCACCAGCCCCTCGACGGACAGCCGCCAGTCCTTGGGGTTGAGGTTGGGATGGGTTCCGAGGTCGAGCACCGGCCAGTCGCGCACCAGGTGCTGGCCGGGCGGCAGGCGGCGCCCTGCAGGGCCGACGGCGCGTCCGACCGGCGCGCGGCGGTCGCGCGCCCAGGCGGTCTTGCGCTCCACCAGCCTGGCCCGGATGGCTGGAATGTAGGGTTCGTCGGACATGCGGCACCTGACGCTCGGTGCAACCAATATGGGACCCTGGCGAGGCCAGCGCGACACGCCAGCCGGCCGGCACGCGTCACGTTACCGTGTGGCTCGTGGCGTCCGGCATCCGCCCTCCCCCGGCAGCCCGGTCCGCTTGCCCTATACGGAGCATCGCCCCATGCTACCTATGGGAGGCGTGCGGGGTCAGAGGGAGAAGGACAATGAACTCCGAGACGATACCGTCCGTCGATATCGCACTCGACCGCGACATCTTCATGCGTAGCCTGCTGCGCGAGCTTTCGGGGACGCTGGAGGAAGTCGTCGGGATCGACGAGGCCGAGGGCTATATCAGCGTCGTCGGCGGGTTGATCGGCGAGAGCCTGGACGCTGCCTATCGTCAGGCCCTACGGGTCGAGAAGCTGTCGCAGGAGCAGGTCGGCCAGGTTCTTGTGGACCTCAAGCGCCGCATACAAGGTGACTTCTACATCATCGAGGAGCGCGAGGACCGCATTGTGCTCGGCAATCGCCGTTGCCCGTTCGGGAGCTACGTCGAGGGCCGCCCGTCGCTGTGCATGATGACATCCAACGTCTTCGGCTCGATCGCCGCCCAGAATCTCGGCTACGCCCGCGTCCAGGTGCAGGAGGCGATCGCCAGGGGCCACCCGGGCTGTCTGGTGGTCGTGCATCTGACGGCCGGCGAGGCGGTCGAGCCGAACTCCCGCGAGTATTTCCGGGTCGGCGAATGACCCGGCCCGCCGCCTGCCACGGCTCGCTGGAATACCTGACCGAGCCGGCCCTGCTGGTCAGCCGCAGCGGCGGGATCCTGACCCTCAACCCGGCGGCCGGCCGGCTGCTCGGACCGGCGGCCGCCACCGGCAACGTGATGGACTATGTCGAGCCGCCCCTCGACGGCTTCCGCAGGTTTCTGCGGCGCTGCGGCGCGTCGAGCTCGTCGATCGTGGGGGCGGCCACCCTGAAGACGGCGTCCGGGCCGCTGCGCTTCCGCATGCATGGCGCAGCACTCCCCGCGTATGCGGCGGAAGACGCCTTGGTGCTGCGCTGCCTGTCGGCCCGAGGCGACCAGTTCTCGATTCTGGGGCGACAGGTCCGCGAGCTCAACGAGCAGCTGCGGGCGCGACTGCGCGAGCGGCTCGTTCTCCAGGAGGCGCTGAGCGCCAATCAGGAGCTTCTGCGCGAGTTGCAGCACCGGGTGAAGAACAACATCCAGATGATGGCCTCGCTGATCCAGATGTCCGCGCGAGGACGGGCCAGTCCGGAGCTGAGCAATTTCGTCGAGATCGCCTCGCTGCGCCTGCAGGCGCTGTCGGCGGCGCAGGAGGCGATCTACCGTTCCGAGGAGCCCGGCGCGGTCGCGGCCCGCCCGCTCCTGGAAGAGCTTGCACAGGCGATCGTCGGCAGCTTCGGGGCCACCGGGGTCCTGAAGATGGAGATCGCCGAGGCGAGGCTCCCCGGCGACATCGCCCATGCGCTGGCGCTGATCACGAACGAACTGATGACCAACGCGCTCAAGCATGGACTGCCGACGCGCAGCGGCGAGATCCGCCTGAGCCTGCGGGCGACCGTCGACGGCTTCGAACTGGTCGTCCAGGACAACGGCCCCGGGTTGCCACCCGATACCGAGCATTCCGGGCTCAAGCTGGTCCGCGGGCTGTGCCGGCAGATCGGCGGGGCACTCGCTATATCGAATGTCGGCGGTGCAAGGTGTAGTGTCCAGTTCGAGGTGCGGTCCGAACGGAGACTCGAATGACATTGTTTCGCACGAGCGACGGGCAGGACTTGCCTTGGCTCCAGCAGTGGACCCAGCATCAGACGCTCCTGGCTGGCAGCGACGGCAGTGACACGGCGGCCGGGCCTCCCGCCGAGGCGCAGGCCGCGCCGACCGTCCGCCCGGAGAAGCTGCGCATCGGAATTGTCGAGGACGAGGCGATCATCGCGATCGAGCTGGAAGACATCCTGTCGTCCCTCGGTGCCGAGGTGGTCGGCATCGCCCTGAGCGCGGAACAGGCGGTTCGCCTCGCGGAGTCCGAGCGGCCCGCCTGCCTGACCATGGATATCCGCCTCCAGGGCCAGCGCGACGGCATCAGCGCCGCGGTCGAGATCTACGAGCGCTTCGGTATCCGCTGCATCTTCGTATCCGCCTACGGTGACCCCGAAACCGTCGCACGGGGGGCGCGCGCCCGGCCCCTGGGCTGGTTGTCGAAGCCGCTCAGGGAGCAAAGCCTCCGGGCGGCGCTGGACGAATTCCGCAGAGGCGGCGACCGCGTCTAGCCCCACCTCACCGCCAGCGCAGCAGCACGCGCTCGGCCCAGGACAGCAGCGCCGCGACCAGCAGGCCGAGCGCCGACAGCACCACCACCCCGGCCAGCAGCTGGTCGGTGCGCATCAGGTTGCCGGCCAGCAGGATGAACGCGCCGATGCCGTGTTCGGCGGCGATCATCTCGGCCGCCACCACCAGGATCAGGGCGATCGAGGCACTGATCCGGAAACCCGCCAGGATACCGGGCAGCGCCCCCGGCAACACGACAGCCCATATGATGCGCCCGGTCGGCACGCCGAAGGACTGCGCCATGCGGATCAGCGAGCGCGGCACCCCGTCGACGGCACTGAAGGTGGCGATCACGGTGGGAAAGAAGGTGCCGAGCGCGATGGTGGCGACCTTCGACGGCTCGCCGATGCCGAGCCACAGGATCAGCAGCGGCAGCAGCGCGATCTTCGGGATCGGGAACAGCGCCGACACCACCGGCAGTCCGGCGGCGCGGGCCAGCGAGAACATCCCCATGGCGAGTCCCGCCGCCAGCCCGGCGAGCGTGCCGATCGCCCAGCCGGCACCGATCCGGCCGAGCGAGGCGGCGAGGTGGGTGGCGAGGCTGCCATCGGCGGCGATCGCCCAAAGTGCCACAGCCACCTCGCTCGGCGCCGGCGCCATCAGCGGGCTGATCCAGCCGCCGGTCGAGCCGATCTGCCAGAGCGCCAGCAATGCCAGCAGCCCGCCGGCACCGGCGATGCGGTTCGGGCGCAGCGCGAAGCCGCCGCCGCGGAACGGCACCGGCCGCCGGCCGGCCACCGCATCGCCCGGAGCCGCGGGGCCGGACTCAGGCATCCGCCATCTCGCGCTCGGCGGCACTTGCCTCGTCGCGGATCAGCGCCCACAGCCTGTCCTGGATGGCGGCGAGTTCCGCGCGGGCCGCGGCTCCCCCGCGCTCGGCCTGGGCGACGGGTACCTCGACCAGGGCGCGCAGCCGCCCGGGCCGGCGCGACAGCACCGCCACCCGGTCGGCGAGCCGCAGCGCCTCGGGAAGGTTGTGGGTGACGTACAGGGCCGTCGTGCGCTGCCGCAGCCAGACCGCCAGGAAGTCCTCGATCAGCAGCTCGCGGGTCTGCGCGTCGAGCGCCGACATCGGCTCGTCCAGCAGCAGGACCGCCGGATTCACCACCAGGGCACGGGCGATGCCGACGCGCTGGCGCATGCCGCCGGACAGTTGGCGCGGCAGGGCGCCGGCGAAGTCGGCGAGGCCAAGCCGGGCGAGTGCAGCCGCCACCCGCTCGCGGCCCTCGGCACGCGGCAGCGCATGATGCTCGAGTGCCAGGGCGACGTTGCCGGCGACGCTGCGCCAGGGCAGCAGCGCGAAGTCCTGGAACACATAGGTGATCGGGTTCAGGCAGCCGGGTGGCGCCCCGCCGGCCGTCGTCACGGCACCGGCGGCCGGCCGGAGCAGCCCGCCGGCGATCTGCAGCAGGGTCGACTTGCCGCAGCCCGAGGGCCCGATGATCGCCAGGATCTCGCCGTCGCGCGCCGTCAGGTCGACGCGGTCGAGCACCGCCAGCGTGTCGTAGCGGTGGCTGATGCTCTCAAGCCGCAGGTCCATCGCTCCTCCCTGCCCATCCGGATAGGGCGCGGCGGCGGCGGCGTCAACGGAGCGCCGGACGGAATCCGCGACACCGCCTTCTCCGTCCCGCCCGACCGGCGCTACCCTGCCGCCATGAAGAATCCCCGCCCCGTGTCGCCCGACACCGACCTGTCGATCGCCGAAGATCCGTCGCCCGCCGACATCGCCGCGCTCGACGACGCCATCCACGCCTTCAACGTCGAGGCGACCGGGATCGACGACGGCCGGCTGCTGGCGATCCTGCTCCGAGACGCCGGCGGCGAGGTCTACGCCGGCCTGCACGGCCATACCTGGGGCGGCTGCTGCGAGATCAAGGTGCTGTGGATCGCGCCGACGCACCGCGGGTCTGGCCTGGGGACCCGCCTGCTGCAGGCGGCCGAGCGCGAGGCGGCGCGGCGCGGCTGCCGGCAGGTCGTGCTGACGTCGCACAGCTTCCAGGCGCCCGGGTTTTACGAGAAACACGGCTACCGCCGCCTGGCCGCGATCGAGGGCTATCCGGCCGGCCACGCCCAGGTCGTGCTGACCAAGAGGCTGGGCGGCCAGAGCCAGCAGCAGGAGATCATGCCGAATTTCTGAATCACACCGCAGATTATGCCGTCGGCGTGAAAATTTCGACGACCACCGACGGGCGGTCTGCGGCATGCTGCGCCGAGCCAGGGTACGGTCCGCCGATCGACCGGCGCCGGGCGACAGTCGACGCGACTCCGGAACCCGAGGACCTGCGATCATGAAACTCACCGACTTCAAGGCCCTGACCTTCGACTGCTACGGCACGCTGATCGACTGGGAATCCGGGATGGTCGAGGCGCTGAAGCCGCTGACCGCAAAGGTCGGGCGCGACCTGTCGCGCGACGCGATCCTGGAGGCGCACGCCCGTCACGAGTCGTCGCAGCAGCTCCAAACCCCTACCAAGCTCTACAGCGACCTGCTGGCGACGGTGTACCGCCGGCTGGCCGAGGAATGGGGCGTGGCCGTCGACTGGGACGAGTGCCTCGCCTACGGGCATTCGGTGAAGGACTGGCCGGCCTTCCACGATTCCGCGGGTGCCCTGCAGTACCTGAAGAAGCACTACAAGCTCGTCATCCTCTCCAACGTCGACAACCGGAGCTTCGCGGCCAGCAACCGCAAGCTGCAGGTCGCGTTCGACGCGGTCTACACCGCCGAGGACATCGGCTCCTACAAGCCGTCGCCGCGCAACTTCGACTACATGCTCGACAAGCTGGCCTCGCTCGGCATCGCCAAGGGCGAGATCCTGCACACCGCGGAGAGCATGTTCCACGACCACGGCCCGGCCAACCGCCACGGGCTGGCCTCGTGCTGGATCTACCGGCGATTTGACCAGGAGGGCTTCGGCGCCACCATGAACCCCGGTGAGATGCCAAAATATGATTTCCGCTTCAACAGCATGGCCGACCTGGCCAAGGCACATCAGGACGCCCTGCGGGGCTGACCGCAGGAAGCAGCGGGGAGCCATCGCATGCGCGGCGCGCCGAAGCTCGACCGCCTTGACATCAGGATCCTGGCCGAGCTGCAGCGCAACGCCGACCTGACCAACGTCGTGCTCGCCGAGACGGTGGGGCTGTCCCCGAGCCCCTGCCTCGCGCGGGTGAAGCGGCTGAAGCAGGCCGGCTACATCACCGGCTACCACGCCCGGCTGAACCTCGCGAAGCTGGTCGAGCACATCACGGTGTTCACCGAGGTGACGCTCGCCGACCACCGGCGCGAGGACTTCATCCGCTTCGAACAGGAGATCCGCCGCTACGACACCCTGGTGGAGTGCCACCTGGTCAGCGGCGGCTACGACTACCTCCTGAAATTCGTGGCGCGCAGCGTGCTGCGCTACCAGGAGATGATGGAGGACATCCTCGAACGCCGCATCGGCGTCGACCGGTATTTCAGCTACATCGTCATCAAGAGCATTATCGTGCGGGACGGCGTGCCGGTCACCGCGCTGCTGGACGAGGACACCGGGGGCGCGGGACGGATATGAGCGCAACGGCCACGCAGCGCCCCCGCTATGCCACCTGATCCTCGCGGTCCAGGTAGCGCCGCAAGGCGTCGCTCACCACGGTGTTGAGATTGAGGCCCTTGCGGCGGGCGAAGATCATCGCCCGCCGATGCAGGTCGCGGCCGGGCCGGACATTGAAGCTGCCCTTCAGCGGGGTCTCCGGGCTGCGGCCTTCTTCCCGACAGAGCGCCAGGTAGTCATCCACCGCTTCGCGAAATGCCTGCTTCAGGCTCCTCGCGTCGGTGCCCTCATAGGTCACCAGGTCGCGGATGAACTCCAACCGGCCGTGAAACACCTCGTCTTCGTCATTGTACTCGATGGAGCCGACATAGCCCTCGTATTCCAGCATCGAGGTCATATCAAAGCCTCCTCCGTGAGCATCCGGAGAACGTCGTCGATGACGTACATCTTCACGATACTGCCGGGATGCGGCCTGGGCAGGGTCACCATCGGCGCCGTCGGGTGGAGGAAGCGCCGCCGCGACCCGCCCGTCTTTCCGGCCCTCGCCTCCGCATAGCCCAGACTTTCGAGCAGCCGCACCAATTCCTCCCAGGTGAAATCCCTCGGTCGACTCCTGAGCCTGGCGATCAGCTTGTCCCGCCGGCTCATGCGTTCGCTCGGCCGCCCTGTCTCTGCTCCGCGAGGAATATGGAACTCGCCAGCGATTTTCGCAACTGACTTCAGTTGCAAATGCTTCCTTCTTGAACTGCCGCCCCCTGCGGCGGTATCAGAGGCGCCGAATGCCGCAACGATGAGCCGACGCCCCGTGCCGGACCGCAAAACCCCGCCGGTCGACACTGCGCCGGTCGACACTGCGCCGGTCGACACTGCGCCGGTCGAAGCCGCCGGGGGCCGCCCGCTGCTGTCGGTCGTCGTCCCGGTCCTGAACGAGCAGGACAACGTCGCCCCGCTGGTCGCCGAGATCCGGGCGGCGCTCGCCGGGGTCTGCGCCTACGAGATCGTCTATGTCGACGACGGCTCCACCGACCGCACCGCCGAGGCGCTGGCCGCGCTGCGCGCCGCGGTCCCGGAACTCAGGGTGGTGCGGCATTCCCGCCGCGCCGGGCAGAGTGCCGCACTGCGCAGCGGCGTCACGGCGGCGCGCGGCCGCCTCGTCGCCACCCTCGACGGCGACCGGCAGAACGACCCCGCCGACATCCCGAAGCTGCTGGCGGTCTGGCAGGCTGCCGACGCCGGCGGCCGCGCCCGGGTGATGGTGACGGGACACCGGGTGAACCGCCGCGACAGCCTAGCCAAGCGCCGCGCCTCGGGCCTCGCCAACGCCATCCGCCGGGCGCTGCTGCGCGACGACAACCCGGACACCGGCTGCTCGCTGAAGCTGTACGAGCGCGCGCTGTTCCTGCGGCTGCCGTATTTCGACCACATGCATCGCTATCTTCCGGCCCTGGCCCTGCGCGAGGGGGCGAGGGTCGAGGTGGTGCCGGTGAACCACCGGCCGCGGCCGACCGGTGCATCGAAATACAACAACCTGGGCCGCGCCCTGGTCGGTATCCCGGACCTGATCGGCGTGATATGGCTCATCCGCCGCGCGCCCCGCGGCCTGGACGTCCACGAGGTGGAGTAGGCGACGTTGGATATGTTGAAGAACCTGTCGGTCGAGGAGATCGTGATGTACACGGTCGGCTTCGGCGGGCAGGCCATGTTCACGATGCGCTTCCTGGTCCAGTGGCTGACCAGCGAGAAGAACCGAAAGAGCGTTATCCCGATCGCCTTCTGGTATTTCTCGCTCGCCGGCGGTGCCACGCTGTTCATATACGCCGTGTGGCAGCGTGACCCGGTGATCATGCTCGGCCAGGCGACCGGCCTGTTCATCTACATCCGCAATCTCTGGCTCATCCATCGCGAGCGGCGCGAGCAGTCGGCCGAGGCCTCGACTGCATCGTGACAGCAACCAGACACGCGCCCGGGGGTTGGACATAAGCATGCGCGCACCCCGGATCGTGTCCCTGCTGCCGAGCGCGACCGAGATCGTCGCCGCCCTCGGCCTCGCCGAACGCCTGGTCGGGCGCAGCCACGCCTGCGACTACCCCCCCGAAATCGCCCACCTGCCGTCGATGACCCGCCCCCGGGTCGACCCGGCCAGGCCGTCGCGCGGCCTGCACCGCGACGTGCGCAAGCTGGTCGAGCGCGCGCTGTCGGTGTTCGAGGTCGACGCCGAGCGGCTCCGGGCCGCCAAGCCGGACGTCATCCTCACGCAGCACCAGTGCGAGGCCTGCGCGGTCACCGAGAAGGACCTCGCCGCGGCCCTGGCGGAGTGGACCGGGGCGTCGCCGCGCATCGTCTCGCTGGCACCGACGACGCTGAAGCAGGTCTGGGACACCTTCGGGGTGGTCGGCGAGACCCTCGACATCCGCTGGGCCGGCCGCGAGCTGGCGGAGCGCGCGCGCGAGCGGGTCGAGGTCATCTCCGAGCGCGTGCCGGCACTGAAGGATCGCCCGAAGATCGCCTGCATCGAGTGGCTCGACCCGCCGATGATCGCCGGCAACTGGGTGCCGGAGATCGTCGCCGCCGCCGGCGGCCAGCCGGTTCTGGCGGTACCCGGCGAGCACGCCGCACCCACCACCCTCGGCAAGATCGCCGAGGCCGCGGCCGACGGCATGGTGCTGATGCCTTGCGGCTTCGACCTGGCGCGCACCGTCGCCGAGGGCCGCGAGTTCATGGCGCGCCCCTCGATGGCGCGCACCCGGGCCGGGCGTGCCGGCAAGATCTGGGCGGTCGACGGCAGCGCCTATTTCAACCGGCCGGGGCCGCGGCTGGTCACCTCGGTGGAGATCCTGACCGAGATCCTGCATCCCGGGCTGTTCAATGCCGGGTACAAGGGCGACGCCTGGGATCTGCTCTCGGAAGGCTGAACCGGCTTGCGCCGGCCGGCGCGGCACGGCGATGATCCCGCCATGACCGACCCCACCCCGCTCCGCCTGCTCGTCACCGGCGCCGCCAGCGGCATCGGCGCCGCCCTGGTCCGCCGCCTCGCCGGCCCTGGCCTGCGGGTGCTGCTGCACACCCGGCGCAACGAGGCCGGGCTCGCCGCCGTCGCCGACGCGGTCCGCGCCGCCGGCGGGCAGGCCGAGACCATGACCGGCGACCTCGCCGACCCCGGCCTGCCGGCCGCCCTGGCGGCGCGGGCCGCCGAGGCGCTGGGCGGCCTCGACGCCGCCGTCGCCAACGCCGGCTGGGCCGACCGCACGCCGCTGCTGGAGGCCGACCTCGGCAAGGCCGAGCAGGCCTATGCCGGGATCGCCCGCAGCTTCGCCGCTCTCGGCCAGGCCGCCGCCCCGCATCTGCGGGCGTCGCCGGCCGGCCGGCTGGTGGCGGTGTCGGCGTTCGGCCCGCATGTGTTCCGCCCCGGCGTGATGGTGTTCCCGACCACCGCCGCCGCCAAGGCGGCGCTGGAAACCTATGTCCGCGCTCTCGCCTTCGAGCTGGCGCCCGACGGCGTGACGGTGAACGCGGTGGCGCCGGGATTCATCCAGAAGGACCCCGGCACCCACGCGGCGGTGACCCCGGAGCTGCGCGCCCAGGTGACGGCGGGGATCCCGATGCGCCGCATGGGCAGCCCCGACGAGGTCGCCGCGGTGATCGCCTTCCTGCTGTCGCGTGACGCCGGATACGTCACCGGGCAGGTGATCCATGTGAGTGGCGGGCTGGTGTAGGTCGTCCGCGCGCTCGGCTCCCGGACGCGATGCAGCGCGCGTTCCTAGTAAGTGCAACAGGGCACGCTCCGGTGCGCTGGGACGGGAGCGGTGCGATGGGGAAGAGTTATAGTCACCTGAGCTACGGCGAGCGGCTATCGATCGTGGATGGTGTGCGGGATGGCCTGCGGCTGCGCTGCGGAATGTCATCCGGCTCACCTGGGAAGGCAAGCAGCAGGTCGGCGAAGCTCGGTGCCTTCGAGATGCGTTCCCATTCCTCGAACGACACCAGCACCGCTTCCTCGTGGCCGTGCCGGGTGATGACCGTCGGAACGCCCGCCACGGCACGATCGAGCACGGCCGAGAGCGTCGCCTTTGCGTCCTTCTGCCGGAACTCTCTCATTGCGTCCCCCATGTGACCACCTCCGGTCATATTAGCCGCCCATGATCCCGGCAAGCGCCGCGCCGCTACACCGTCGCCGCCAGCACCCGGCTGATCTGCGACAGGCCGCGCCCGCTCTCCGCCATCCAGGCGTTGAACGCCGACTGGATCGCCTGCATGGCGCGCCGCGAGCCGGGCGGGCCGTCGATCACGCCCTCGCGCTGCAGCGCCGTCACCACGTCGGCGGACAGCAGGAAGCTGTCCTTGCCGAGCGAGCGCAGCGCCAGCGCCCCCGCCAGCCCGCCGAGCCTCGAGCCGCGGATCTTCAGCAGGTCCAGCAGCCCGGCGAAGTCCTCCGACGGCCAATCGGCGAACACCCGCGCAGCGGAGCCGTGGTCGGCGGCGAGGTCGAGCAGCAGCGCCGCGTTCTCGCGCACCGAGCGCAGCTTGGCGCCGTTGCGTACCACCCGCGGGTCGGACAGCAGCCGGTCGAGGTCGTCGTCGCTCATGTGAGCGCAGCGGTACACCTCGAAGCGGTCGAAGGCCGCCTCGAAGCCCGGCCACTTGGTATCGACCACGCTCCAGTTGAAGCCGGCCTGGAACACCCGCCGGGTCATCTCTGACAGCCAGCGGTCGTCGGGGATGTCGGCGAGCGCGTCGCGCGACTTCGGCACCGGCAGCAGGCTCTCCAGCGCCTGCGCGCCGCCCTTGCGCTCGGCGGCACGGGCATACAGTGCGGCGAACGAGGCGGTCATGGCGTTCCTCCCTCGGGTCGGCGGTTCCGGATCGGATCACTCTCCTTAGAGCATCACACCGATGCGGCCGGCGTGTGCTTCCAATTCGCCAACGGTGAGGGTAGGTACGCGCACCGATCGTCCCGGAGACCCGTCCGCCATGCCCGAGTTCGACCTGCTGGACCTTCTGCCGAAGGTCCTCGCCCTGCTGTTCACCGGGGCCGTCGCCGGGCTGCTCGCCGGGCTGCTCGGGGTCGGCGGCGGCATCGTCATCGTGCCGGTGCTGTTCTACCTGTTCGGCGTGCTGGAACTGGCGCCGCAGTCGGCGATGCATGTGGCGGTCGGCACGTCGCTGGCCACCATCATCCCGACCTCGATCGCCTCGATGCGCGCGCATTGGAAGCGCGGCTCGGTCGACACCGACCTGCTGAAGGTGTGGGCCGTGGCGGCCTTCCTCGGCGCCATGCTGGGAGCCGTGATCTCCGGCTTCGTGAAGGGCCAGGTGCTGACCGCAGTCTTCGCCGTGGTGGCCGCCCTGGTGGCGATCAACATGGCGACCCCGAACGGCCTCAGGGTCGCCGACGCGCTGCCGACCAGCCGGTTCAGGAGCGGGCTGCTCGGCTTCGTCATCGGCACCTTCTCGGTGATGATGGGGATCGGCGGCGGCACCCTGTCGGTGCCGGTGCTGTCGGCGTTCAACTTCCCGATCCACCGGGCGGTCGGCACCGCCTCCGCCCTCGGCCTGGCGATCGGCCTGCCGGGCGCCGTCGGCTTCGCGATTGCCGGCTGGAGCGTCGCCGACGTGCCGCCGCTGTCGCTCGGATACGTCAACCTGGTCGGCTTCGTGCTGATCTTCCCGATGTCGGTGCTGATGGCGCCGGTCGGGGCGCGGCTGGCGCACGCGCTGAACCGCGTGTGGCTGCGCCGCGCGTTTGCGTTGTTCCTTGGCGTCACGTCCGTGCGTATGTTCTTCAAGCTGCTGAGCTGAAACGCCGGATCGGAGAAGAGGTCATGGCCGCACCAACCACCACCGTCGGGGTCATCGGCCTCGGCTCCATGGGGCTCGGGGTCGCCAAGACCCTGTGCCGGGCAGGGTTCGAGACCTGGGGCTTCGACGTCCGCGACGCCGCGGTGCTGGAGCTCGAGGAAGCCGGCGGCCACGCCGCCTCCAGCCCGGCGGCCCTCGGCCAGAAGGTCGACGTCGCCATCGTCCTGGTGGCGACCGCCGACCAGGTCCGCACCGTGCTGTTCGGCGAGGCCGGTGCCGCCGATGCCATGCACGCCGGCTCGGTGGTGATCGCCAGTGCCACGGTGCCTGCCAGCTTCGCGGTGGAGACCGGGTTCCTGCTGTCCGAGCATGGCGTGCTGATGCTCGACGCGCCGCTGTCGGGCGGCGTCGTCGGTGCCGAGTCCGGAACCCTGTCGCTGATGGCGTCGGGTCCCGACGAGGCCTTCGCGCTGGCCGGCGACGTGCTCGACGCGATCGGCTCAAAGGTCTACCGGCTGGGCACCAAGCACGGCGTCGGCTCGACCGTGAAGACCATCAACCAGCTGCTGGCCGGCGTGCACATCGCCGCCTCGGCCGAGGCGATGGCGCTCGGCATCCGCGCCGGCGTCGACCCGCGGACGCTGTTCGAGGTGATCTCCAACTCGGCCGGCGCGTCGTGGATGTTCAACAACCGGGTGCCGCACATCCTCGACGGCGACTACGCCCCGAAGAGTGCGGTCGACATCTTCGTGAAGGACCTCGGCATCGTCCTGGAGACCGGCAAGGGCCTGACCTTCCCGCTGCCGCTGACCGCCACCGCCCACCAGCAGTTCCTGGCGGCCTCGGCGGGTGGCCTCGGCCGGCAGGACGATTCCGCGGTCATCAAGGTGTTCCAGAAGCTGACCGGCATCGAGCTGCCGCCCGAGAAGGCGGGGAGCTGACGCACCCGGCCTACGTCGCCGCCGCCGCAAAGGGGTCGTAGGTGCCAAAACTCCACAGCCGGCCCTCGATATCGCGCACCGAATACTCCCGCGCGCCGTAGCCGGTGTCGGCCGGCGGTCGCACCACCTCGGCACCGGCCGCCACGGCGCGGGCGTGATGGGCGTCGACGTCGTCGACCCGCACATAGATGCCGAACGCCTCGGTGGTCCAGGGATTGGCCGGGTCGGGCGGGCTCATCGAGCCGCACATGATCATGCCGACGCCGTTGCGCAGCTCGGCATGCATAACCTTGCCGCCCTCGCCGGGAACCACCAGGCCGGCGTCGAAGCCGAAGGCGCGGCCGAGCCATTCGATGGCGGCCGGGGCGTCGCGGTACTTCACGCAGGGGAACACGTTGGGATGGTCGGCCATCGCCGGCTCCTGTTGCTCGTGGACAAGATCACGGACCCTAGACGGGCCGGCGTCGGGCGGTCTTGCAAGGATTTTACCGGCGTCAGCCCGGCAGCGTGGCGCGCTCCAGCGGCCGCCGGCTGGCCAGGAAGACGGTCGGGCTGACCCCGGCGAAGCGCCGGAAGTCGTTCACGAAATGCGCCTGGTCGGAATAGCCGCATTCGATCGCCACATCGGCCCAGCCGCTGCACAAGCCCTGGTCGTACAGCTCGATCGCCCGGTGGAAGCGCAGGATCCGGGCGACCGTCTTGGGCGGCAGCCCGAGCTGGTCGCGGAACACCGCGATCAGGTGCCGGGGGCTGCAGTCGAGCCCCGCCGCCAGCGCCCCGATCGCCAGGCGGCCGCCGCTCGCCTGCAGCCGCCGCCAGGCTTCCGCCGCGATGCCGGGCGGTGCCGTGGTCTGCGCCAGCCGCCGCAGGATCGCCGCGTCCAGCAGGTCGAAGCGCGCCGCCCAGCCGGCGGCGTTCCCCAGCCGCTCGGACAGCGTCCGGCCCGCCGGGCCGAAGGCGTCCTCGACGCCGACCACGCGGTTCGCCAACTCGGCCATCGGCAGGCCCAGCAGCCGGCGCGCGCCGAGCGGAGTGAGGTTGACGTGCAGGCCGCTCTGCTCGCCGACCGTCTCGGTCAGCACCGTCAGGTCGTGCAGGCCGGCGAGGAAGCCGCCGGCGTGGCGGGCGGCGACGGCTCCGGCGTCGTCGAGGAACCGCAGGGTCGGGCCGAAGTCGAAGATCAGCACGACGCCCGGCCACGGCAGCTCGCGCCGCCGCAGCGGCGCCGCCGAGCGCTCGCGATAGCCGGTGTAGTCGAGCGCCACGCCGCGCAGCCGCGGGTCCGGGTCGGCCGCCACCATCTCCAGTTCGCCCGAGGCGTCGGCCTGCCGGACCACCCGCAGCGGCCGCGCGCCCGCGGTGGTGCCCGAGGAGGAAAAGGTCGCTACCCCATGACGCAGCCGATCCCGTAGCAGGAAGCGCCCAGCAGCTTCACGGTGACCGCCCAGCCGAGCAGGTCGAGCAGCAGCATCAGCAGCGTCACCGGCAGCCCGACATAGAGCAGCGCAAACGCCAGCGCCCAGCCGGTGAACCGGCGCGCCGGGATGATATGGCCGTGCACCCGCACTGGCTTCTTGAACAGGACGATCACGGGCGGAACACTAGCGGCTCAACGGCGGGCAGGGAACACATGGCGCAGCGGCCAGAGCATCGACGGCGGCGGCCCGTGGCGGCAGCCCATGCCCCGGCTTTCGCCGCCGCCGGCATGCCGGGCGGCTCCCGCGACGGCGTCGACCTCGCCTGGAACGGCGCGACCGAGCGTGACTGGACGCGGCTGCTGGCCACCGTCGGCCGGGCGCCGATCGAGCAGGGTTGGAGCTACGGTGACGCCATCGCCGCCGGATCGCTGTACCGCCCGGTGCGCGGGGTGTTCCGCCGCGGCGGCCGGCCGGTGGCGCTGGTGCAGGCGCTGGAGTGGTCGCTCGCCGGCGTGGTGCGGCTGGTCAAGGTGGTGCGCGGACCGCTGTTCCTGGACGCCGAGCCCGAACCGACGCTGCGCGACGCGGTGTTCCGCCTGGTCCGCGACCGCTGGGCTCTGTCCCGGGCGGAGGCCCTGTTCTGGACGCCCGAGCTGCCGGATGGCGAGGCCGCCACCCGGCTGATGCGCGGCCTCGGAATGCGCCGGACGGTCACCGGCTACAGCACCGCCTGGCTCGACCTGTCGCCCGGACCCGCGGCGCTGCGCGCCGGCCTCGACCAGAAGTGGCGCAACCAGCTGGTCGGTGCCGAGAGGGTGCGGCTGCGGGTCCGCGAGTCGCATGGCGGTGCCGCCCTCGCCTGGCTGACCGAGCGGCATGACGGCCATCGCCGCCGCCGGCGCTTCGGCGGCCCGACCGGCGCCTTCGCGGCGGCGCTGGCAGTGCTCGCTCCGCGCCCGCAGGACGTCCTGGTGCTGCAGGCGTCGCGCGGCTCCGATCCGGTCGCCGGGGTGCAGTTCCTGCGCCATGGCGACGCCGCCACCTACTATCTCGCCTGGTCCGGCCCCGAGGGCCGCGCCGCCAACGCCCACAACCTGCTGCTCTGGACCGGCATCGAGCGCCTCGCCGCCGCTGGCGTGCGCTGGCTCGACCTCGGCGGCCTCGACGCCTCGATGCCGGGCGTCAGCCGGTTCAAACTGGGGCTGGGGATGCCGCCGGTGACGCTGTGCGGGACGTGGTTCTGAGGGCGGGGCAAGCACGTCGCTCGGTGGGTCCCGGCTCTCCGCTTCGCTCTACGGTATTCACACATTTCGATGGCGGCGGGCGTGATGTTCTGATTCACGTGATGTTCTTCGGCGTGGAGGATCGGGTCGATGGATATTGCGCTGGGGCGGTTTGGCGACCGCCGCCTGGAAAAAA
>Ga0209347_1001449_pt1 | contig 38713 bp, 35 predicted proteins | sample AutmiccommuBRH23_FD_187382 | JGI IMG/M metagenome (GOLD analysis project Ga0209347, IMG submission 187382) | Deep subsurface microbial communities from Mt. Terri, Switzerland - Autotrophic microbial communities BRH/23 (SPAdes) (version 2) | ecosystem: Environmental > Aquatic > Deep subsurface >... | reverse complement strand
TCGGTTTAATCGCAGAAGGTTCAAGGGCCAGTTGTTCAACAGGCTTCTGAACGCTTGTCTTGGAACTACCACCATTACTTACCGCCAATTGGTGGATGGGGTTCCTGTTTTAACTTGATACTCATGTAAAATTAAAAAACCAGCTAGTAAGCTGGCATATAATGCATTAAGTTGAATTTAAAGAAAAACAACTCATATGATCAAAAAATGTCAAGTGGAAGAAGGTTGTTTAAATTCCATCCACTCACCATCTTCGGGTATGCGGACCCGGTGAAGAAAGCCCTCCCTTTCCATGAATCTACTCAATTCACTGCGGGTGAGAGGACAGTGGTTAAGTGCTTCCATGTGCACCGCCACCACCTCGGTGTCGGCAGCATGGCGGCATACCTGTAGAATATCTTCGGCGGTCATGGTTATAGGGTTGCCGGTCTTAAATTGGGCGGCCCCGGCGAATACCACCGTTATGCAGGGGTGAAAGGTGTCAAGAGTCTGCTCCACTTCCCGGCACCAGATGGTATCCCCGGCGATGTAAACACTGGGACAGCCGGGGGTTTCCAAAACATAGCCGGATACAGGCCCCATCATTTCGCCGGTGAGACCTGTACCGTGCCGGCCCCCGGTGCGTGTTATGTTTATTCCGTTCCAGTAGCATGTGTTTTCCACCGGAAAAAGTTGGCTGAAACCAAGATCCGAAAGCTTTTTCTGGTCGGGGGGTTGGCAAAAAACGGGTAATCTCCTGGGGATAACACGAGCGGCCTCATCATCAAAATGATCCCGGTGGGTATGGGTGAGGAGAATGGCATCGGCTGAAAGCATTTCGTCGGTCACCTGGAGGTCCACCAGGGGATTGGGACGGGGGTTCGCCGAGTTTTTAATCGGCGGCAAAGATCCGACGGGGCTCAGCATGGGGTCCACCAGAATTTTTATGTCTTTGGTGCATAACAGCAAGGTGGCATGGCGAAACAGCCTGATTTTCATTTTTACCGACCTCCGTAATAATTACTATAAGGATGGCTAAATTGTACCAGACTTTACGGTGCCAAAGGCATATCAAGGTGAAAGGGGGTGGGGGTATTTTGGAGGTTATGGGTGGTAGGTTGTAGGTTAAGGTAATAACTTACCACCTACCACCTACCACCTACCACCAATAAACTGCTACCAATCTTTTGCCCCTGGGGCGGCTTTAGGCTTTTTCCACCTCGGGGTATTCTTCTCCGAAAGTCTCTACCGATACGCTTTTTAATTTCTGATCCACCAGAGGCTTGTCCATCCGGTTTCTCTCGGAGTTTACTATGCGGTCGGCCTCCTCCATGCCTTCAATAACCTGGCCAAAGGCTGCGTATTCGCCATCCAGGTGAGGAGATTTTGACGTCATAATGAAGAACTGGGACCCGGCAGAATCCGGCATGCTTGACCGGGCCATGGAAATAACCCCTCTGTCGTGCTTTAGATCGTTTACATGGCGATTTTTTGCAAACTCTCCCTTGATGCAGTATCCCGGCCCTCCCATTCCTGTGCCCTGGGGGCAGCCTCCCTGAATCATGAATCCTGGTATGACCCTGTGGAATATAAGCCCGTTATAAAATCCCTTCCGGGCCAGAGATATAAAATTCCTCACGGTGTTGGGCGCAATCTCGGGATAAAGTTCCACCTTAATGGTGTTGCCGCTTTCCATTTCGATTGTGGCCACTGGATTTTTACTCAAATTTATCTCCCTTTCTTTTCAAATGTAATTATTATACCAAACATTGGGTTTAGAAGCCAAATAATCAATAAAATCACGGCCGGGCTTCTGGATTACAGAAATATAAGGTTATGGCAAGGACATCCTGTGGACTTTGTTGCACCGACCGGTGTAAAATTAGCCGTAGGCCGGGAGGACAGTCCGGGTCAACGGGTTATCTTTCATGGCACTAATATAAAGTTTGCTTCTGTATTTAAAAAAATTGACCTAAAAGAGAAGGAATAATGTAATATACAACGAATACAGCTTATGAGAATATATTTTTGCTGTCCGCCTATTTTCATCTGTCTGGCTTAACCTGTATAAGTCGGGGATTGCCGGTTAAAAGATGCCGTGGGTTGGATTTTTGTGTCTTTCGAGAAGGCAGGGAATGACTGGGTTATTATCAATACTTTTTATGCCAGATTCTACAAAGAGAACGATGCGACCGGGGGAGGAATCGCAGAAGGGAAGGGAGGTTAGTCTGTTATTTTTGTTTCCGATGAGGCGTAGGGGTAAACAGAGAATACCGGCGCGGAGGATAGCGGCTTAATGGTTACACGGTGGGAATCTACCCCCATCGGGCAGCGCAAGAGGCTTTGGAGATTGGCGGCAGCCTGTTGAAGGCAGGAACCTATACGTAGGTGGAAATCTTGGAATCAGTGTTGATGTATAGTATTTTATTGCTTTAACTCCTGCCAGGCGGCGGGAGGGGAAACACGGCTGAAAATGAAATGGGAATAACCTTTGTGTTTTGGTGTGTTTCGGAAAACCAGGTGGAGTTAGGCCTTAAAAGATAGACAAGATGGAAGAGGATGGTTAATCTTTTGGTTTAAGTCCATATCTACAAAAGGAGGTATTGTTAGTGGCTTTTGAACCTAAACGTCCGGTCAAGGAAATAAACTATGCCGAGACCCGGATTTACACAGACGCAGAACTGAATAACTACACAGAAGAGGAACTTAAGAATTTTAAAATCAAGCACGAAATTCCTATGCTTGATGAACTGGAAAAGGGGCCATGGCCCAGCTTTGTGGCCGATGCCAAAAGAAACGCGCTGCATAGAAAAAATCTAGCCGACGACAGGCTGCTGCTTGCCAAAGAGGGTTCCGAGGATCTGCTGGGATTGCTGGAGCAGTCCTTCGAAGATGGCGAGACCCACTGGAAGCACGGTGGTATCGTGGGTGTTATGGGTTACGGTGGTGGTGTTATCGGCCGGTATACCGACATGGCCGAAAAATATCCTTCCATTGCTCATTTCCACACCATGCGCGTCAACCAGCCAGCCAGCAAGTTTTATGATACAAATTTCCTGAGAACTATTTGTGACCTCTGGAGCTATCGTGGCAGCGGACTGATGAACCTGCACGGTTCCACCGGTGACCTGGTTCTTCTGGGAACGGTAACCGAGCAGCTGGAGCCCATCTTCTTTGAACTGACCCACGTTATGGATACCGACATCGGCGGATCGGGATCCAACCTGCGTACACCTTCCTGCTGTATAGGCAAGGCCCGCTGCGAGTTTGCCTGTATCGACACTCAGGAACTGAGCTACGAACTGACCAACCACTATCAGGATGAACTGCACCGCCCGGCGTTCCCCTATAAGTTCAAGTTTAAATTCGACGGCTGCCCCAACGGCTGCGTTGCTTCCATCGCCCGTTCCGACCTGTCCTTCATCGGTACCTGGAGGGACGACATCAGGATCGACCAGGAAGCCGTGAAGTCCTATATTGCCGGAGAAATCAAGCCCAATGCCGGGGCCCATGGCGGAAGAGACTGGGGTAAGTTTGACATTCAGAAAGAGGTTATAGCTCTTTGCCCCACCGGCTGCATGGTCATGGAAGACGGAAAGCTTGTTATTGATAACGCCAACTGCACCCGTTGCATGCACTGCATCAACACCATGCCCAGAGCTTTAAAGCCCGGCGTCGATACCGGCATAAGCCTGCTTTGCGGAGCCAAGGCCCCCATTCTGGATGGCGCACAGATGGCTACCCTTCTGGTGCCTTTCATGACGGCCGAGCCGCCTTATGATAATATTAAAGAATTAATCGAAAAAATTTGGGAATGGTGGATGGATGAGGGCAAAAACCGTGAGCGTATAGGTGAACTCATCCAGCGCGTCGGCCTGCCGAAATTCATTGAGGTTCTGGAACTTCCGCCTGCTCCGCAGATGGTCAAGGCTCCTCGTTCCAACCCGTACATCTTCTGGAAGGAAGAGGATGTCCTCGGAGGTTGGGACAGGGATATCAATGAATATCGGAAGAGACATAAGAGATAGGAGGTTAGAGAAATATGAAATTATCCACCGATAAAGCTGGCAGATTCATACTGGAAAAGCCGCAGGAAAACAGACTCACAGACCTGGGCCCCAGGCATTACTGGGAATATTTACCTCCAGTTATTAAGGAAAATTATGGCAAGTGGGCATACCATGATGTACTGGAGCCCGGCGTGCTGGTACACGTATCGGAAACCGGAGCCAAGGTGTTCACCGTAAGGTGCGGCGCCGCCCGTTTTATGTCCGTTGAACATGTTCGCGAAATCTGCGACATCGCCGATAAACACTGCGGCGGCTATGTACGCTTTACTACCCGGAATAACATTGAGTTTCTGACTGATAGCCTGGAGAGATTGGAAGCGCTGAAAGCAGATCTGATGAGCCGCAAGCATGTGTCCGGAAGCTACAAGTTCCCCATCGGCGGAACCGGCGCCGGAATTACCAATATAGTCCATACCCAGGGCTATATTCACTGCCATACACCGGCCACCGACGCTTCCTCCATGGTTAAGGCCGTGTCCGATGAACTGTTTGAATACTTCACCGGAATGCAACTGCCCGCCAAGGTCAGGGTTTCCATGGCCTGTTGCCTGAACATGTGCGGCGCGGTGCACTGCTCGGACATCGCACTTTTAGGATATCACCGGAAGCCTCCCATCGTGGACCATGAGTATATCAGCAAGCTTTGCGAAATTCCTCTGGCCATTGCCGCCTGCCCGGTTGGCGCCATTTCCCCGGACAAGACCGCTGATGGCAAAAGAACTGTCAAGATTAAGAATGAGCGCTGCATGTTCTGCGGAAACTGTTATACAATGTGCCAGGCACTGCCTCTTTCAGACAAAGAAGGTGACGGCGTGACAATACTGGCCGGAGGGAAGATTTCCAACCGGATCAGCGAGCCCAAGTTCTCCAAGGTTGTTGTGCCCTGGCTGCCCAATAACTTCCCCAGGTTCCCCGAAGTGGTAAGTGATGTCAAGAAGATTGTGGAAGCCTATGCCAACGACGCCAACAAGTATGAGCGTCTGGGAGACTGGGCCGAGCGTATCGGTTGGGAGAAATTCTTCGAGAAGACCGGTTTGCCCTTCACCGCACACCTGATTGACGATTACCGTCTGGCGTATGACACCTGGCGGACCAGCACACAATTTAAATTTACAGATGCAGCCTGGGCGGTCTCAAAGGCAGCGGGCGGGATTGACTAGGCTCACCTAAAAAGAAGGAGAGAGGTCACAAATGGAAATTAGAGACGTTATTCTGGATTTTGCTGAAAACAGTAAGAAAACCAAGTTCTACTTCAAAGACATGGAAAAAGCTGTTCAGGCCAAGATGCCGGAAGCAAAAATGAGAGATATCAAAAAGGCTGCTACCGAGCTGGTCAAGGAAGGTATCATGATCTATTTTTCCACCGGCAGTAGCACCATGTACGGTCTGAAGGGAAGGGGAATGACAGAAGACCCCACCGAGGGAGACTCCGAAGAATAGAATGCAGGTCGAGGCTGCCGCCCATACGGTGTGGCAGCCTCTCTTTATGAATCTGGAATGCAGAATTCAGTAGTCGGGATAAGGGTATATTTATTATGACTGCGGGTTCCTGGATTCTTATTGCTTGACAGGGGCAAAAGAATATATTTATAATTTCTGTGTCCGTGTGTCAACTCAAAGTTTAAAAATATAAAATTAGAAGGGCGGATGACATGAACACGCCACAAGGTTCCCGGGAATTCATTGAGGAGCAGATAAATATACTGAGAGAAAACCCCGGTTGTGCAAACTCCTATAACAACCTGGGCGTTCACCTGATGGAGCAGGGCAGATATGATGAGGCCATAGAATGCTTTGAAAACGCCATCATCAATAGCGGGCGGATGTTTGAGGCCTGTGTGAACCTGGGGTATATCTATTTTAAGCTGGGTGACCTGGAAAAGGTTGTGGCCGCCAATAAAAAGGCGGTGGAAATAGAGCCCAGGTATGCCCGGGGCTACGCCAACATGGGTTTTGCCTACCTGCAAATGTCCAGGGCCGATGAGGCCATAGAGGCCCTTGAGAAGGCAATAGAGCTAAACCCGGAAATGGCCCAGGCATGGAGCAATCTAATCAACGCCTATCTTCAAAAAGATGATGCGGTAAAAGCCATAGAGATAGGTGAAAAACTTGTGCAGTTTGCCCCTGGATTTGCCCTGGGTCAAAACAACCTGGCTTTTGCCTATTACGTCATTGAAGATTATGATAAGGCAATTACCCACGTTGACAAGGCGCTGGAATTGGGATTTGAAGTTCACCCCCAATTCATGGAAAATCTGGCCCCATACAGATCAAAATGAAGCTAATATTTGAGGATCTTTTCCGGCGGTATGAAAAGTTAGTGGCAAAGGCCGATGAGTCTTTCGCAGAGGTGGAGAAGGAGTTCTCTCCACTGATGAAGTGCGGTGAGATGTGCTTCGATTGCTGTAATTCGGTGTTTGGCCTTTTCCTGATTGAGTCGGTTTACCTCAACCAGCATGTTGCTAAAATGGAGAGAAGGAAAAGGCGGGAAATAGAGTCCAGGGGAGAGAGGTCCGACCGGGAAATGCTGGCGGTAGAAAAAAGGCTGCGGGCTTATGACAGAGACCCAGGCGCCAAAGCCCTGGCCATGGCCAGGGAAAGGGTAAGATGTCCACTGCTGGACGACCGGGGAAAATGCGCTCTATATCAGTACAGACCCCTGACCTGCCGGGTTTATGGAATTCCCACCATTATAAACGGTAAAACTCATGCCTGCTGGAAGGCTGGATTTGAAAAGGATAAGAATTACCCCGCCTTCAATCTGGACGGAGCTTACCGGGAGCTTTACCAGCTCTCGGGGCAATTGCTGCAAAGGCTGGCCCCCCAAAATATAGAGAGAGCCTCTCTGCTGGTATCTGTCTCCAGATCCCTCAGCACTCCCCCCGAAGGATTGATTTGCCAGAAGCCAGAATAAAATATCGGACCTGATGGGGTTTTGAAATTACCCACCGGATCCGATGTTTTTTTTTCGTCGTGTATTTTTGATTTTCTGAAAAATACAGAATCCCTATTCTGGCTTCTGTATTTTAGCAAGCGCCTCTTTGGCCATCTGGCCCACGGTTATTTTTTTGACGTCACCGTTGTCATAAAAATCAATTTCACGCTCATCGCCACAGATTTTTTCCAAATCGGCCGCCGTTTCCCGGGCTCCCAGATTGCCCAGAAGCCATGCGGTATAGCCCAGGGTTTCCGGATCGTCCTTTTCCAGTAGGGACATAACCCGATAGGATAAATTCCTTAGCAGGTCGGGCCTGCCCATGGAAATCCTGCCAAGGGCACTCAGGATGCCGGGCCTTAGAACCTCATCCCCCAGGAACTGATACATGGCTGGTATATATCCCGCGAAAAGGTCGGGGGAGCGAGCAATAATTTCCCCCACGGCGGCAGTTGATCCCCAGCCGGATGAGCCGGGATTTGAGAGGGAGTTTAGCAGTATCTGCAATAGATTAGAGATGACGCCGGGTTCCTTCCGGGCAACCACCGAGGACACATTACCCAGAATATCCGCCGCTCTCCATCGCAGCAGGTCATCACCCGAATATAGAAGTCTTTGCAACTGCCGTATTATTTTTTTATCCTTGCCGGCCGCCATAATAAGAGGATTAACCTGGTAGCCTGACACCAGGTCTTCCACTTCTTTTTTTGAAAAAGTTTTTTCCGCCGTCAATTGCGCCGACTGGGGCGGGGCTGCCCCATCCAGCCTTTTTTGCACGCTCTCGCCGGTTACCTCCCTGATATCTTTCTGTAGCCTTATAAAGTAAAGGGCTCCGGATATTCTCCTGCCCTCGTAAGATCCGCTGGGTATAATGAGATTACTTTCCAGATCGTAATTTTCAATCAGACTTTCTAGATAATCTTCTTCTGGATATAAATTCCAGGCCAGATCCCAGTCCATATTGCAGCTAAATACCAGTGCCTCTATAAAGGCAGACCCCAAATTGTGCCCGGTGGCGTCAAATGAATAAACAGCGCCGCAGTCGCAAGATCCCACGGGCATTTCTCCCGGCCTCCGGCTTTTTAACTCAGCCGGCCTTTCAATTGGCATGGCGCAGAATGGACAGGTCACTTTTTTAAAGGGATCCCGGCCAAAAAATACATTTTCCAATGGTCTTTTCATAGATTTACTGCAGCTACCTCTTTTCCGACTACTGAAAATAGCTGTAAGCATTAAGCTATAAGCTATAAGCCTTCTTGGTGGACGATTGTTTGCGGCTCGGGTGTCTGGCAGCTAAAAGCTGGCCGTCCCCAGGGCGGTTTTCTATTAATCGTCCGGGCCGGGAATTTCCAGTGTCGTGCAGCCGTTGCCCGAGCTGCAGGACTTGGTCGTTACAGTTGGCTTGCTACCGCCTTTTCCGGACCCCATAACATAATTGGATCTGCTAATCACCCTCTCAAAGGAGGGTGATTTGCATTTGGGGCATTCAATGGTAACTTCTTCATCCGGCTTTATAAAGAGTTTTTCAAAAAGATTGCCGCATTCAAGGCACCTGAATTCAAATATAGGCATTACTCATCCTTCTCCTTAAGAAGCTTAAATATAATCAATTTAAAGTACCGACCTTCCCCAAGCATCGTGGTTATTATATCAGCATAGCAGATATAATGTCAAAAGGTAGTGGATTGATTTATCCGCTGATGGTAAGCACATCCTGTGGACTTACAGTCGGGAGTGTTGTAAAATACCAATGGGAGAATCAGGTTCATTTGTTGGGAGGTTTCGGTCAAGAAAATTGATTTTTTCTAGAAGGAATAATTTGATCGGTAACGAATAACGAAATAATGTGGAGGGTAAATGTACCTCCGGTAGACCCGGGGTTTGACGGCCTCATTAGGGACCTTGGGTTTTATTTTTTCTCCTTTCAGCAAAACGGGTCGGGGAATTTGCCACTCCGGGGTGAAAGGTGAGGGTTAGGTGCTATGGCGGTGTCCCGGCAGATGAGCCGAAACGGCGTATAATTCGGAGAGGGATTGGAATTATGCAGGGGCCGGCTATAACATATCAGTTTCAAAACAATATTTAAGGAGGGTTCTTTAATGTACACTGTAACCATCGATCGTGATAAGTGCGAGGGATGCGGAGAATGTGCCGAAAACTGTCCGGCTTCCATACTGGAAATGGCTGACGGAAAAGCTGATGTAACCGGAGATATGGAAGACTGCCTGGGCTGTGAGACCTGTGTGTCCGTATGCACCACCGGTGCCGTCACCCTTACAGAGGGCTAAACAGCAGCTAATTAATTGGGTAACACCTTTGATAAGGTCGCCGCTACTGAGTGGAGGCCTTATCAAGTTTTTTACGGCTACAGCCGGATGCTACATTTAGTGTTGAAAACTAATACTTTTTGTGAAACTTATAAAAAATCTGGGTGTATACAGAAGGATAAATTAAATGGGCAACGAATTAGGTATAAGTAATTTGCCCGTAAATTTATTTGCCGAGCGACCCGGTCCGGTAGCAACAAAACAATAAGGGCTGTGGGCGTATGGTTTTTTTCTGTCATTTAAGCAGGTTTTCTATAGCCCCGGCATAAAGTTTTTAAAAGGGTCCTGTAAGTGTATGCACAATGTGTCTTTAAATTATGGTGGCGGATCTACCGTGGAGAGGAGTTAGCGGTCGCCAGCATTAGGTAATATAGATTTAGAGATTAAGGAGGTGATCCTGTGTATCAAGTGGAGGTTGATCGTGAGAAATGTGAGGGTTGTGGTGAGTGCGCAGAAGCCTGCCCTGGCTCGGTGCTAGGAATGACGGACGGCAAGGCCGAGGTCACAGGCAGCAACGATGACTGCCTTGGCTGTGAGTCGTGTGTAACAGTTTGTCCCAGCGGCGCTGTAACTTTGAAAGAACTGTAATACTTATAGGGCACCCTAAGGAGGTGTTGAAGTGTCTTATTTTATTCTTCAGATTTTACCCTATCTCACCATGGTGATTTTTACTTTTGGATTGCTTTACAGGCTGGGCCGGTGGGCCGGATCCAGAATAGTTCATAATATCACGCTTTCGCCATTTCCTCAGAGCAATGTCCAGTCACTTGGGATAGTTGGATCGGAACTGATATTCTTCCGCAGCCTTTTTAAATTTGACTTTCCGCTGTGGATAGGCTCCTGGCTCATGCACATGGCACTGTTTTCTGTTATCGGCGGCCATGTAATGGGCATTTACTTCCTGGGCAAACAGTTTATCTACATTGGCATGTCAGAGAGCCTCAGTGAAAACATGTCGGCCATTTTGGGAACCAGCATGGGGCTTATGATGTTCGCAGGGCTTTTATACCTGCTGATCCGGCGCCTCTCCATCACAAAGGTCAAGGAAGTTACCGGTCCCAGCGATTACCTGCATCTGGTGCTATTACTTACCATCGTAACCATCGGTAATATTATGCGTCTGTGGGAGCATGATCTGGGAATAGCTTACGCTCCGGTTAAAGACTATGTTACCCACCTGATTATGTTACAGCCCCTGCCCATGAATCATGAAGTCCTGACAAAACCATTTTTTGTGCTGCACCTTTTGTTTGTACAAATACTTTTGATGATTTTCCCGTTCAGTAAATTAATGCATGTCTTCGGTATGTTTGCAGAGCGCTGGATTATAAACCGCGTGTACAAGGATCCCGCACCCGGGCTGCCCAATATTGATGTGGCAGCAGCCAGGGCTGCGGGCACCGGTCTGCCGTCTGGCGACGGCGCGGCATAGGGGGTGAAAATAAGTGCCTGAAGTTAATGGTCTGAAGATGCCTGCCAAGGCATCAGTTAAGGAAATGAAAGCTATTCACATCGATCCGGTACCCGATGACCAGAAGGTTGAGGTGGCTTTAAAACACCTGGACGAAATGCGCAAGAAGTTCCGTTCTTTCGTTCTGGCCATGGAATCCTGCGTGAAATGCGGCGCTTGCGCCGAAAACTGCCACACTTATCTGGGCACAAAGGACCCCAACAATATTCCCACCAACCGGGCAGAGCTTATCCGCAAGATTTACAAGCGGTATTTTACCCTGGAGGGTCGCTGGTTCGGAAAACTGGTGGGAGCTGAGGATCTGAATCTGGATGTAATCGAACAGTGGTACTCGTATTTCTACCAGTGCAATGAGTGCCGCCGTTGCGCCATGTCCTGCCCCTTCGGTATTGACACCTGTGAGGTCACCTTTGTGGGCCGCCAGATACTGCACTGGCTGGGGATGGTTCCCAAGCTGCATGCCAATGTGGGCGCCGCCATGGAAAAGGTGGGCAACCACACCGGGCTGCCCAAGCCCAGCCTGGTGGATACCCTGGAGTTCCTATCCGAGGAGATAATGGAAGAATTCGGTGCGGAAGTCAATTTTCCGGTGGATAAGCCGGACTCCGACATACTTTATATTCCCTCGTCGGCTGACTTCCTTCTGAACCCGTATACACTGATGGGTGCCGGAATGTTTTTCACCTATATCGGCGCCAACTGGACAATACCCAGCACGGTGGCTGAGGCCGGGAACTTCGGTCTTCTGTTCGACCAGAGATTTACCCAGCGCCATAATGTCACAAGGTTGCTGGACGCCGCCCAAAAGCTGGGCATCAAGAAGATTGTCTGGGGTGAGTGCGGCCATGGCTGGCGGGCAGCCAAAATGTACATTCCGACACTGGCGGATCGCCCGGTAAAATGGCCCATCGTGCATCTGCATGATGAAACATCCTATTATGTCAACACAAATCAGCTGAAATTGGATCCCGGTAAAAACAACCACCCCACAACACTGCATGACCCCTGTAACTATGGCAGGGCTTGCGGTATGACTAAGCAGCTGAGGGACGTTATTTCGGCCAGCGTAACTGATTTCCGTGAAATGACGCCCAACCAGGAGAAGAACTTCTGCTGTGGCGGCGGTTCGGCAATACTGTTTGACGATCCGGAAATGTACGACCTGCGCATAAAGTTTTCTGCCAAGAAGGCCGAACAGGTCAGGGCAACCGGCGTGGGCGCCAACGGAGACGGATACCTGTGCGCCCCCTGTTCTATCTGCAAAGCTCAGCTTTATCCCATGGTGGAAGAGCACAAGTTGGGTGTAGAGGTAAAGGGTCTTATTGACCTGCTGGGCAAAGCCCTGGTATGGAAATAAGCATTGTGATTTGTGTATTGGGTATTGTTCCTGATACAGACAAATGGTATTTTTCGGTAGCCCCTAATTAAAAGACATGTGATTGACTAAGGAGCCTGTCAATGGTATCCTTGTATTTGGGGAACATGTCTACGGTACTTGTGGGGGTGCCGGTGTGACTTGGTTTAATGCCCTGGTTATGAAAACAGGCGAAAGATATATCGCCATATCAAAAATTTAGCGGAGGTGCTTTCTAGATGCCATTCGTAAATATTGCAGGAAAAGAAATCGAACTTGACGAAGATGGTTTTATGGTTGATCCGGAGGCCTGGACCGAAGATTGTGCCAAGTATTTCTCCGAGGGAGAAGGAATTCCCGTGATGTCAGAAGATCACTGGAAGGTTATCTTCTATCTGCGTGACTATTACAAGCAGTTCCAAATTGCTCCCATGATTCGTAAACTGTGCAAAGAAACTGGCTGCAGCCTGAAGTATATCTATGAACTGTTTCCCACCGGTCCTGCAAAGGGTTCCTGCAAACTGGCAGGTCTACCCAAGCCCACCGGCTGCGTGTAATTTTTTCGGCTTCAGGTGAAAATACTAATTATTGTGTGATATAAGGCACAGGCCATTGAGTTTGCCGGCGGCGCTTGCCGTCGGCAAAACATAAGCTTAGTGCCTATTGTTTTTAAGCTGTAAGCTGTTGGTTATTGGTTATATGTTATAGGTAATATGTACCAAGTTATCAAATTAGTACATATTGCCAACTGCAAATCACCTGCTACAGCTTACAGCTTACAGCTGATTGAGGGGGGCGTTAAATGTGGTTGAAAACAGAATAAGCATACCGCGGGTGGTGGTAGGCGCCCCCTGCGGCAGATCCGGAAAAACCACCGTTACCCTGGGATTGCTTGCCGCCTTGAAAAGTCGGGGCATGAGAGTTCAATCCTTCAAAAAGGGTCCGGATTTTATTGACCCCAGTTGGATGACCATGGTTACCGGTCGCCCCTGCCGGAACCTGGACAGCTTTATGATGACCAGGCAGGTCATTCTGAATTCTTTTGTGACAAGCATTGCCGACGTTGATATTGGCGTGGTAGAGGGTGCAATGGGGCTTTTTGACGGGGTTGACATTGAAGGAAGCGGAAGTACCGCTGAAGTAGCAAAGTCCATTGCCGCACCGGTGCTACTGGTTGTGGACACCACCAGGATGACAAGAAGCATTGCCCCTCTGGTAAGAGGGTTTATGGGTTTTGACCCGGATTTGAAGGTGGCGGGGGTAATTCTGAACAAGGTGGCCAGGCCGAGGCATGAAGGCATCCTCAGGGAAGCGGTGGAAAAATATTGCGGCATCCCTGTCCTGGGGGTAATACCCAAAGGGCAGCAATTTACCATTCCAGATCGTCACCTGGGGCTCATTCCTGCCGCGGAAAGGGATGATCTGGAGGCCTCGGTGGACGAAATAGGACGGGCAGCTATTAGCTTTTTTGACATGGACAGAATTTTAGAGGTGGCGGCATCCGCCCCTCCTATGTTGACTTCCGGGACAGGGGACAGCTCCTCACCGGGGCCTGCCCGGAAAGGGCAAAAAACCGTTGTGGGAATTTTCAGGGATAGGGCCTTCACCTTTTACTACCCGGAAAACCTTGAGGCTCTTGAAAAGGCGGGAGCCAGCCTGGTGGAAATTGACGCCATAAATGACGATGTTTTGCCCGACATTAACGCCCTTTATATCGGGGGAGGATTCCCCGAGGTCTTTGCAGCAGAGCTGGAGGCTAATCAAGGGCTGAGGAGGGCCGTTAAAGAAGGGGTCGAGGCCGGGCTGCCGGTGTACGCTGAGTGCGGAGGTCTTATGTATCTGGCCCGGAATCTCATTTGGAAAGACAGGAAGTACAAGATGTCAGGTTGCCTTCCCTTTGATGTGGTTATGTCCGACCGACCCCAGGGGCACGGGTACGAGGTGGTGGAGGTTTGTTCTAATAATCCCTTCTTTTCCATGGACAGTGTTGTCAGGGGACATGAATTCCATCATTCCTGTGTTGAAAATATTGATGAGAGCAGGGTATCCTTCGCCTTCCGGGTAACCCGGGGCTGGGGTGTAGACGGCCACAGGGACGGCGCTGTATATAAAAATGTACTGGCCTGTTACAGCCACATGCACGCCAACACCTGTCCGGAATGGGCGCCGGCTGTGCTTCAAAAGGCCCTCGAATTCAGGAAAAGCAATAGGAACGCATAATACCGAATACAGACACGAGACAGAAGTTGGCCAGGTCATTCCTTAATTTGCATTCTTGAGGAATGATGCCCATATTATGGCTTCTGACTACTAATCGCCCGTTAGGGCGTTTTTTTTCTTTTTTTACATACTTATCACAATGACAACACAAAATATAATCAGACTCAACTGCCAGGGGAGGGGGATGTTGACTTGGTTTTCTGTAAAGAAAAAAGGGTGATTTTGGTTTTTACGGCTTTGCTTATAGCTGGAATTATGATCTGGCAGGGGCCGGCAGCTTTTGGGCAGAACAGTGTTTTGTACTGGGGAAGCAGTGGAAGTAATGTTACTAAGGTACAGTCTTTGTTAAACAGGTGGGGGTACTATAATGGGGCCATTGACGGTTATTATTCGGGGAAAACCTTCAGGGCGGTTCAGGATTTCCAGAGGAAAAACGGCTTAAACGTTGACGGGGTGGTGGGTCCCCAGACATGGGCGGCCCTGGGACACCCTGCCGTAAGACAGCAAGCTACCTCTAAGGCTGTGACCGGAGGTGCCTCCAGGGGGATAACAGACAGGGATAATGTATATCTGTTGGCCAGGGTTATCGAAGGAGAGGCAGCCGATGAGTCTTATGAGGGTAAAGTGGCGGTAGGGGCGGTTATTGTGAACAGAACCCAGAGTGGGGCCTTCCCCAATTCTCTGGCCGGGGTTATTTATCAGCCCCACGCCTTCGAGTCTGTAACCAATGGGCAGTACACCAGGCCGGTAACCGATGAGACACTAAGGGCAGCTCAGGCCGCCATAAATGGATTCGATCCCAGTGGGGGAGCTCTGTTTTTCTGGAATCCCTACAAGAAAGTCAGTTCCTGGATATGGTCCAGGCCGGTGATAACTCAAATTGGACGGCATGTATTTGCCAGGTAAGGAGTTGTGGCAGGTGATCAAAAAACACAGGTGGATTTTATCTTTGGCTCTGGGAATTATTTTACTGGCCGGGGTGGGCTACTGGGGCCACGGTCAGATGGTTTCCCGGAAGGCGGCTGAAACAGCGCTAAATAACAAGTATAATCTGGCCTTTTATAATCTCCTCGATAATATCCAGAATGTAGAGGTAATTCTTTCCAAGACTCTGGTGGGTGAGGAAACCTGGCAGGACTCACAGCTTTTTATGAGGCTTTGGCAGGAGTCAGTGGCGGCTCAGGGTAATCTTGGCCAGATTCCGGTTTCTGACACCACAGTGGCCCGGACACTTAAATTTTTGAATCAGGTGGGAGGTTACTCCCAGACCCTGGCGGTCCAAACTTCGGGGGGAATGTCTAAAACCGAGGACCAGTGGCAAAATTTACAAAATTTATACAAGCAGGCCGGCCAGCTTAACATTGAAATGCACAGGGTAGGGGCCAGCCTGTCCAGTGGCACACTGGTTATGAACGAGCTGGCTAAGGAAAGCAGATTGATATTGCGCAGACAGGGACCAAAGCTGGCAAACAGCAATTTTCAGCTAATGGACAGAAATATGCAACAGTTTCCCACTTTGATTTATGACGGGCCGTTTTCGGAACACCTGGAACGTAAGACACCAGCCGGGATCAGCGGTTCTCAGATAAGTCCAGACCAGGCCCGAAATAAGGCTCTGGCCTTTGTGGGAACAAGGCCCAATACAAACTATACTGCCAGCGTTGTCAGCAAGGACAACGGAAGGATTCCCCTGTATCGTGTTGATATAATACCCAATCCGGCCAGAGCCGGAGAAAAGATTACAATGGGTGTTTCCAGGCAGGGTGGCCTTGCGGTCTGGATGCTCAACTCCAGGTCTATTGATAGTACGGGTATTTCCATCCAGGAAGCGGGGGACACTGCTGGTCGTTTTTTGTCTGACAGGGGCTTTAAGGATATGGAACCCTCGTATTATGAAATTCGTAATAATATGGCCGTATTTAATTACGCCGCCACCCAGAAGGGTGTAATAATCTATCCCGATCAGATAAAAGTTACAGTTGCCCTGGATGATGGTCAGGTGGTGGGGTTTGATGCCACTAACTACTGGATGGCCCACAGGACCAGGGAATTGCCAAATCCAGTGCTGACGGTGGACCAGGCCAGAGAAAAGCTCAGCCCCAGGCTCCAGGAAGTCAGTCCAGGCCGTCTGGCCCTTATACCAAGAACGGTTGACCTGGAAGTGCTTACTTATGAATTTCAGGGACGGCTGGACAATGATGTTTTCCTCATTTACATAGATGCAGTGACGGGCGAGGAGGAAAAGGTTTTGAGGGTAATCAGAACAAACGAGGGAGTTTTAACAATGTAGCGGTCAGCCGTCAGCCACTGAGGGAGGCCGTTTGACACAAGGTCAAACGGCAACAGGATGTATTAAGTATATAGCCTAAAGCTTAAGCTAAGAATTACCTGTTGACTTCAAAAAAAGCACTATGCTATAATTGGCGTAATTTCCATAGTTAAGGCTATGAAGGGGAATATGGGCAGGTGTAGTCTTTAGCGATCCGGGGATGGTGAAAGCCCGGTAGACGAAATTGTCCGTGCCGCCCCGGAGTTGCAGGACCAAAGCCCCTGGGGTTAGTAAGCTCTGCCGGAGGCCCCCGTTAACGGGCACTGAAGAGGGCTGTATGTATTATAGCCAATTTGGGTGGTACCGCGAGAATAAATCTCTCGTCCCTTATTTCATTGGGGACGGGAGTTTTTTATTTGTATAACCCCGGGGGGATCAAGTGAAGGGAGGTGCCGGTGTGAAAGAAATATTGGAGTTATTGGAATCCAATTCCAAGCTTACTGAAAACGATATTGCCATTATGCTTTCCATGGATGTGGAGGAAGTCAAAAGAAAAATAAAGGAACTGGAGAAAAACAAGACCATTCTCAAATATATTACATTGGTAAACTGGGAGAAGTTCGGGGAAGAGAAGGTTGCCGCCATGATCGAGGTTCGTACCACACCCCAGCGGGATGTGGGCTTTGATTGGGTGGCCGAGAGGATATACCGTTTTCCCGAGGTGCGCAGCGTTCGACTTCTGTCTGGAACATATGATCTGGGAGTATTTATTGAGGGCAAGACCATGAGAGAGGTGAGCCATTTTGTGGCTACAAAATTATCCACTATTGAAGGAGTTGTTAGCACCACAACTCATTTTGTGCTGAAGACCTATAAACAGGACGGGGTAATCATTGAGGATCAGGAAGAAGATAGAAGGTTGGTGGTGACACCGTGACAACTAAGAGTAACTGGTCTGAAAGAATTAATCCTTTGGTGCGCGGCATACCGCCTTCCGGTATACGCAGATTTTTTGATATGGCCACCGAAATGAAAGGGGTAATTTCATTGGGTGTGGGCGAGCCGGATTTTGTTACGCCCTGGCATATAAGGGAGGGCTGTATCTATTCCCTGGAAAAGGGCTTCACCATGTATACCTCCAACCAGGGACTGATAGAACTGCGGGAGGAAATTGCCCGGGATCTTGACATTACCTATGGGGTGACATTCGACGCCCGGAAGGAACTGCTGGTGACAGTAGGAGTGAGTGAGGGTGTCGACCTGGCCATGAGGGCATTGGTTTGTCCCGGAGACGAGGTGCTTATTCCAGAGCCTTCATATGTTTCATACGGCCCCACCGCAGTCTTGGCAGGGGGAGTTCCGGTGACTATGGCCACCAATGTTGAGGAGGAATTCAGGCTCACGGCCGACAAGGTGGAGAAGGCTATAACTCCTCGAACCAGGGTTTTGCTTATTGGCTATCCCAACAATCCCACCGGGGCCGTACTCAGGCGTCGGGATCTGTTGGAAATTGCCGAGGTGGTCAGGGACCACGATCTGATTGTGATTTCGGATGAAATATACGATAAGCTCACCTATATAGGAAGCCATACCTGTTTTTCGTCTATACCCGGAATGCGGGATCGCACTGTTCTTTTAAACGGTTTTTCCAAGGCCTACGCCATGACCGGCTGGCGTGTGGGATACGCGGCCAGCAACCCTGATTTTATAGGGGCAATGAATAAAATTCACCAGTATAGCATTCTATGTGCCCCTATAACGGCTCAGATGGCTGCCCTTGAGGCCCTTAAAAACGGGCGGGAGGGGATGAGGAAAATGGTTCAGCACTATAACAGACGCCGCCACATGGTTATGCAGGCCTTTAAAGATATGGGAATACCTTGCTTTGAGCCGGGAGGAGCGTTTTACGCCTTCCCCGACATCAGTTCCACCGGCCTCACATCCGATGAATTTGCTGAAAAGCTTCTGATGGAGGAAAAAGTGGCAGTTATTCCGGGTAACGCGTTCGGGCCCAGTGGCAGTGGTTTTGTACGCTGTTCTTACGCTGCTTCCATGGAAGACCTGGGAGAGGCTTTTAAAAGAATGTCCCGCTTTGTAAAACAGCATGGGGTGCGGCCAAAAACTGTGGTTAATCTTTAGTTTGTGCTGCAAATACTTTCATTTTTGGGAGGATTGTTGAAAACTGCGTTGAAATAAATTAGAGGGTGGGCCTTAAGGCCCGCCTTTAAAAAACTAAAGGGAGTATATTTTATATAGGGTAAGGAAGTGGAGTTACATGATTTGGGATCCCCAACATGAATGTATCAGCCGGGAGCATCTTAGAGAATTGCAGTTAAGCAGACTGAAGGAAACCCTGAAACTGGTGTATAACCGGGTTCCCTATTACAAAGAAATGTTTGACTGGAGCGGGGTAATACCAGAAGACCTGAAGTGTCTGGATGATATAAGGAAATTTCCTTTTACTACCAAAGCAGCCTTGAGGGACAATTATCCCTATGGACTGTTTGCCGCGCCCATGAAGGATGTGGTCCGGCTGCACGCCTCCTCGGGCACAACTGGAAAGCCTATCGTGGTTGGGTACACCAAAAACGATCTAAAAACCTGGTCCGAGCTAATTGCCCGAATCGTTACCATGGCCGGGGTGACAGATGAGGATGTGGCTCAGATTACTTTTGGTTACGGGCTTTTTACCGGGGCCTTTGGGCTGCATTACGGGCTGGAAAGGGTGGGAGTCACCATAGTTCCATCCTCGGTGGGAAACACTGAAAAGCAGATCATGCTAATGAAGGATTTTGGAGCCACCGTTCTGGTGGGAACACCTTCCTACGCTCTTCACCTGGCCGAGGCGGCAGCGAGAATAGGGATAGGACCAGGGGATTTAAAATTGAAGGTGGGTCTTTTTGGGGCCGAGGCCTGGTCGGAGAGCATGAGGTTCGAGCTGGAGAAGGCCTGGGGCATTAAAGCCACCGATAACTACGGCCTCAGTGAGGTGATGGGACCGGGGGTATCCGGTGAATGTATAGAGGCCCTGGGTATGCACATAAGCGAAGACCACTTCCTGGTGGAGGTAATAGATCCCGAAAGCGGCGAGCCCAAAGGGCCTGGTGAGCCGGGAGAACTGGTGATTACCACCCTGACCAAGGAAGCCTTTCCGGTTATCAGATACCGAACCAGGGATATAACAACACTGAATTATGATCCCTGCATTTGCGGCAGGACTATGGCGAGAATGCGCAAGGTTACCGGCAGGTCCGACGATATGCTGATTATTTCCGGAGTAAACGTGTTCCCCTCCCAGATAGAAAGCGTACTAATGGAAATAGAGGGCATCTCTCCCCACTACCAGATAATTGTTACCAAGAAGGGATACCTGGATATGCTGGAAGTGCAGGTTGAGCCCACAGAGAAGGCATTTACCGGGAATTTCAAGGATCTCGAGGCTTTGGAGGTTAAGATAAAGTCCAGGCTCCAGAGTGTGCTCTCCATAGGGGCCAGGGTCAGGCTGGTGGATCCTTTCTCCATAGAGAGAAGCCAGGGGAAGGCTAAAAGGGTAATCGATAACAGACCGAAAAGCAGTTAGCGGTAATAAGTAATAAGTAATAAGTAATAAGTAATAAGTAATAAGTAATAAGTAATAAGTAATAGGTGGATAACCTATAACCTATAACCTTATAGCATTAAATGTTATCAGACGACTGACAACTAATTTAGGAGGTGGACAGGTTTTGAGAGAGCTTATGACGGGTAATGTGGCCATTGCCCGGGGAGCCTTTGAAAATGGCGTAACGGTGGCTTCGGGCTATCCAGGCACCCCAAGCACTGAGATACTGGAGAATTTCTGCCGCTATCAAGGGGTATATGCTGAGTGGGCTCCCAATGAAAAGGTTGCCCTGGAGGTTGGGATTGGGGCTTCCATGGCTGGTGCCAGGACACTTGTGACCATGAAGCATGTGGGTGTTAACGTGGCGGCCGACCCTCTGCTAACGGCGGCATATACAGGTGTTAACGGCGGTCTGGTCATTATTTCCGCTGATGATCCTGGCATGCACAGCTCGCAAAATGAGCAGGACAATCGCAATTACGCCCGTTTTGCCCGGATACCCATGCTGGAGCCGGCAGACAGCGCCGAGGCCAGGGATATGATAGGTCTGGGCCTGGAAATCAGTGAGGAATTTGACATTCCGGTGATGCTTCGCATTACAACCCGGGTGGCGCATTCCCAGAACTTTGTTGAGTTAAAGGATCAGGTAGTATCACCACTCAGAGAGTATAAGAAGGACCCCCGTAAGTGGCTGATGGTTCCCGCCTTCGGAAGGATGCGGAGGGCTTCCCTGGGAGAAAGGCTAACAAGCCTGTTACGCTATTCCGAAGAAACCCCTGTTAACTTTATACTGCCGGGAGACAAAAAAGTGGGTGTAATAACCAGCGGCATCAGTTACCAGTATGTCAGAGATACACTGCCAGGGGTGTCTGTTTTAAAGCTGGGAATGACCTACCCTCTTCCTGCCGGTCTAATCAGGCAGTTCGCCGCCGGGGTCGAAAGGCTTTTTGTGGTGGAGGAGCTGGAGCCCTATATAGAGGATTTTGTAAGGGGTATGGGACTGAAAGTCAGCGGCAAGGAGATCTTTCCTGATACGGGCGAATTGGGTACTGCCACGGTGAGGAGGGGCTTTATCGCTGCCGGTGTGATTCCGGAGCATGCGTCAGTCTCCCCGCCGCAATATCAGGATATGCCGGTGGTCCCGGTGAGGCCGCCGGTTCTTTGCGCCGGCTGTCCCCACCGGGGAGTTTTCTACACCCTGCGCAAACTAAAGCTGGTGGTGACCGGGGATATAGGCTGTTATACACTGGGAGGGCTGGCGCCCCTGGAGGGCATGGACAGCTGTGTCTGTATGGGGGCCAGTATAAGTATGTCCCACGGCATAGACATGGCTTCCCCGGGGTTGCGGGGCCGTACGGTGGCCGTAATAGGGGATTCCACTTTCCTTCATTCAGGGATTACCGGACTTATGGATGTTGTTTACAATGGTGGTAACACCACAGTACTCATTCTGGACAACAGCACCACCGCCATGACCGGGCACCAGGATAACCCGGCTACGGGCAAGACCTTAATGGGTAGGGATGTTCCAGCTATAGACATGGAAGGGCTGGTAAGGTCTCTGGGAGTGACCAGGGTCAGGTCGGTAGATCCCCTTAAACTCTCTCAATTGGAAGAGGCAATCAAAGAAGAGGTGGCGACTACCGGACCGTCAGTTATAATTGCCCGGAGGCCTTGCGTTTTGCTGAACAAACAGGCGGGAACCCCGGTTACGGTAAATGAGGAAGCCTGTACCGGATGCAAGACCTGCCTGCGGCTCAGTTGTCCGTCCATTTCGGTAAATGATAAAAAATGTTCAGTGGACCCGGTTTCCTGCGTAGGCTGCGGCCTGTGCCCGCAGGTATGTAAATTTGGGGCGCTGGTGGCGGCGGAAGGAGGCGGGGCCGGTGCGTAGCATAGATGTTCTTTTGGTGGGAGTAGGCGGTCAGGGGACTATACTGGCCAGCAGGATTATGGCCCATGTGGGCCAGTCCCTGGGCTATGATATTAAGGTTTCGGAAATTCACGGAATGGCCCAAAGGGGAGGCAGCGTGGTTACTCAGGTAAGAATGGGGGAAAAGGTTTTTTCTCCGCTAATTGAAGAGGGTACTGCTGATGTTATACTGGCCTTTGAAAAACTGGAGGGACTCCGCTGGCTAAGTTACTTGAAGCCGGGAGGCAGCATGATTGTTAATAATCAGGCTATTTACCCTGTGCCTGTGCTGGCTGGTCTGGCCGTGTACCCTGAGGATATAACAGGCTATCTGAGCGCCAGGGTGAAGGATACAGTAGTGGTGGATGCCCTTGGTATTGCCCGGGACTGCGGCAACCCAAAGGCCGCCAATGTCGTGCTGGTGGGAGTTCTGGCCAGGCGGCTGCCCATTGCGGAGGAAAAATGGCAGGAGGCACTGGCTGCCAGGGTGCCCGCCAAATTACTGGAGGTAAATAAAGCTGCCTTCAGCGCCGGATACAATCTTTAAAAAGCATTAAAAGAAGACCCGGCCATCCGGGTCTTCTTAATTATAGCACCGCAAATTAATCCGGACTCTAACTGAGGAGGATCACTTTATCGTCTCTTCCAAAAAAAGTTTCTCCAAATTCATTTTATCAGGGTTACTTTTGGTTACAGCCAAAAAAGAGTATAATAAACAAAATTAAAAAAGAGGTTAAGTAATGAACGGAATAGTGGAAAAAATGCGGGGACAAATATCCAATATGTTGGAAAAGGCACTGGTTTCTGCAGGTAAAAAGGGTATACTGCCGCAGGTGGATGTGCCTGAATTTGTGGTGGAAGTGCCACGGGAAAAGGATCATGGTGATTTTGCCACCAATATGGCCATGCTTTTGGCCAAACCCGCCCGAAGCTCTCCCCGAAAAATTGCCGAAGCACTGGCAGGAGAGCTGGATCTTAAAAATACACCGGTGGAGAAAGTAGAGGTTGCCGGACCGGGTTTCATTAATCTCTACCTGAAGTCAGACTGGACATTCTCTGAGTTGTTGGGAATACTGTCCCTGGATGAAAATTACGGCAGTGTGGACATAGGTGGGGGCCAAAGCATTCAGGTGGAGTTTGTAAGCGCCAACCCCACAGGGCTTTTGCATATGGGCAATGCCCGGGGCGCGGCGCTGGGAGATAGCCTTTCCATGCTACTGGAATTTGCCGGGTTTAAGGTGACAAAGGAATTCTACATAAATGACGCCGGTAATCAGGTGGAGTGTTTCGGGAGATCCCTGGAGGCCCGCTACCTTCAGCTTTTAGGCAGACAGGCCGAGGTGCCCGAAGAGGGTTATCACGGTGAAGATATAGTTGATACCATGAAGGGATTCATAAAGGAATACGGCGACAGATACCTGGAGGTTTCCACTGAGGATAGACGTGAGGCCATGGTGGAATACTCTCTGGCGGAAAAGATTGGCGCCATCAAAGCTACTCTTAAGGAATTCGGGGTGGAATATGATGTGTGGTTTTCCGAGCAGTCTCTGCACCAGTCCGGGGCGGTGGCCAATGCCATAGAACGTTTGAGACAGAGGGGGTATCTGTATGACCAGGAGGATGCGGTGTGGTTCAGGGCCACAGACTTCGGGGTGGAGAAGGATGAGGTATTGGTTCGCAGCAATGGAGTGCCCACCTATTTTGCGGCAGATATAGCCTACCATATGAACAAGTTTGAGCGGGGATTCCACCGGGTTATAAATATATGGGGGGCAGACCACCACGGGCACATTCCCAGAATGAAAGGCGCCGTAGCAGCCCTGGGCTATGACCCCGGGGCGCTCCAGATAATAATAATGCAATTGGTCAGACTCTACAAAAACGGTGTGATTGTGCGAATGAGCAAGCGCACGGGGCAGTTTGTCACCCTGGAGGAGCTTATGGCGGAAGTGGGCAGGGATGCGGCCAGATATTTCTTTGTTATGCGCAGCCCGGACAGTCATCTGGAATTTGACCTGGACCTGGCCAGGGCCAGAACCAACGAAAATCCGGTTTATTACATACAATACGCCCACGCCCGTATTTGCAGCATCTTGAGGCAGTTGGAGGACCAGGGAAGGGGGCTGCCGGAACCGTCCCGGGCGGACCTGTCGCTATTGGTGGAGGAGTCGGAAATCATACTGGCCCGTAAACTTTCAGATTTTCCGGAAGAGGTGGCGGCTTCGGCCAGAGATATGGCCCCTCACAGGATAGCCCGCTATATACACGAGGTGGCCGGGCTGCTGCACAGTTTTTATAATGCCCACAGGGTTATTACCGACCGTGAGGATTTGACTGATGTCCGGTTGATACTGGTATCGGCCACCCGAATAGTACTCAGAAACGGGTTGCGGTTACTGGGATTATCAGCCCCGGAAAGAATGTAGGGAATATGCGGTTATAGGTTTTGGGTAATTGGTAGTTAGTGGTAGTAAACCTGAAAACTTAAAACCTATTACCAATACCAGCAACCAACAAATAGCTAAAGCTGAATGAAGGGGTATATCGCTGATGAAGGAAGTTTTTCTTGCTTTGGGAACAGGCGCTCTGGTGGGAATGCTGTTTGCCTTTCTGAAGCTGCCGGTGCCGGCCCCTCCCACCCTGGCCGGGCTCGCGGGTATTGTGGGGATTTTTTTGGGATATATTGCCGCTATTAAACTGGGCGGCATCGGTAAATGAAATGATCTTTAAAATTCCCATTGAGGTTGACATGTCCCTTTATCCACGGATAGAATATGAGAGGATGAAAAAAGAAAGATTTACTTCCAGATACAGGAGGCTTACATGGCAAAGTTTGTATTTGTCACCGGTGGAGTGGTTTCATCTCTTGGTAAAGGCATCACCGCAGCTTCTCTGGGGCGCCTTCTAAAAAGTCGCGGTGTTAAGGTTGCAATACAGAAACTGGATCCCTACATCAATATTGATCCGGGAACAATGAGCCCTTATCAGCACGGTGAGGTTTTTGTGACCGATGATGGAGCGGAAACAGATCTTGACCTTGGTCATTATGAGAGATTTACCGATGTAAATTTGAGCCGCAGCAGTAATGTTACCACCGGGGGAATTTACTGGTCGGTAATAAGCAAGGAGCGTAAAGGAGATTATCTAGGGGCCACAGTACAGGTAATTCCGCATGTTACCAATGAAATAAAGGACCGTGTGGTAAAAATTGCCCAGGAATCCCAGGCCGAGGTGGTCATAACCGAAATAGGGGGAACGGTGGGGGACATTGAATCTCTGCCTTTTCTGGAGGCCATAAGGCAGCTCAGGGCTGACCTGGGGCGGGAAAATGTAATGTACATTCACGTTACCCTGGTGCCTTACCTGAGGGTGGCCAACGAGCTGAAGACCAAACCCACCCAACACAGCGTCAAGGAGCTGCGCAGCATAGGAATCCAGCCGGATGTGATTGTTTGCCGCACAGAAAAGCGTTTTTCAAAGGAGCTGGAGGAAAAACTGGCCCTTTTCTGTGATATCGACAAGGATGCGGTTATTCAGGCTGTAGACGCGTCCTCAATTTACGAGGTCCCTCTGATGCTGGAAGAGGAGGGTATGGCCGAAATTACCGTGCAGAGGCTGGGACTTTCCTGCGGAACTCCCGATCTTGCGGAGTGGCAGGACATGGTATTACGTATGAAAAACCTGAAGGGTTCTGTTGTAATCGGGCTTGTCGGTAAATATGTTTCCCTGCCGGACGCATATTTCAGCGTTGCCGAGGCCCTGCGTCACGCCGGGCTGCATCACGGTACTTCGGTGGAGATCCGCTGGGTAAATTCAGAGGAACTTGAAAAGAGCCAGGCCGGTGATTTTTTGTGTGATGTTGATGGTATTCTGGTGCCCGGAGGTTTCGGTGACCGGGGTATAGAGGGAAAGATAAACGCCATCAGCTATACCAGGGAGAACAAGGTTCCTTATCTGGGCATTTGCCTTGGAATGCAATTGGCTGTGGTTGAATTTGCAAGGAATATAATGGGCTGGAAGGATGCCAACAGCTCCGAATTTAGCAGTATAACCGGGTATCCGGTGATAGACCTGCTTCCTGAGCAGAAAAAATTGGACCAGATGGGCGGCACCATGAGGTTAGGGCAGTATCCCTGCCTAATCATGCCGGGGACCTTGTCCAACAGGGCCTATGGCCGGGAATTAATTAACGAAAGGCACAGGCACCGTTATGAATTAAACAATCAATACAGAAAAGAGCTATCGGAGAACGGACTGATTATAAGCGGGACTCTTCCGGACGGATACCTGGTGGAGATAGTGGAGTTGCCGGACCATCCCTGGTTTGTGGCCACACAGTTCCATCCCGAATTTAAATCCAGGCCCAACCGGCCACATCCTCTTTTCCGGGATTTTATAGGAGCGGCTATTAACTACAGGGATTTGAGACCGCAAGAATAGTCTTATATAGCTTATTTGGGAAAAACTGGCGGATACAGCGCCGGTTTTTTTGCATTGGGAGGCACTGGTTAACACAGACTAGAAAGCAGTAGGCATATTGGCTGCGGGAAAATTATGACAGATTATTTTCTCCGGGTATTGTTTTTGGAGTAGATTCTGACGATAATTTACTAGGCGGGTATTTTTACTGTAATGAAGCAGGAGGTATGAAAGATTTGGCCGGAAAAAAAATAATCGGAGGACTGGTGCTGGGGGTGGTCCTTTTGTCTCTTCTGGCACTACTTATGGTAAAGGCTGGAGGTCTTGCGGGGGAGGGCGGAAAGAAGGCTGCGGGATCGCTTGCCGGAGGATCAGTGGGAATAGTTGAGATTAACGGAGTTATTTTGGGAGGAAATTCATCTAATGCCCTTTTTGGGGGCAGTATTACCGGTTCCGAAACAGTGATGAGCCAGCTCAGGCAGATATCCAAAAACCCTGATATTAAAGCGGTGGTTTTGCGTATTAACAGCCCTGGAGGAACTCCGGCAGCCTCCCAGGAAATAACCGGGGAACTGGAGGGACTTAAAAAATCTGGCATAAAGATTGTTACATCAATGGGAGATGTGGCAGCATCCGGGGCTTACTGGATAGCTTCGGCATCAGACCAGATAGTGGCCAATCCAGGAACCATTACAGGCAGTATCGGAGTAATCATGAATTCCCAAAATTACAGCGGGCTTTACGATAAGCTGGGTATCGGAACCAACACCATTAAGAGTGGGGCCTACAAGGATATGGGGAGCACCGAAAGGCCAATGACCGAGGAGGAAAGGAAAATATTTCAATCAATGGTGGATGACACTTATCTTCAATTTGTAGAAACGGTGGCCGGCGGGCGGAACATCAGCCAGGCTGCTATAAAGGATTTAAACGGCCGTGTGCTGACCGGGCGGCAGGCCATGCAGGCCGGGCTGGTGGATCGCATGGGTAACTTGCATGATGCGGTCAGTGTGGCCGGTGAAATCTCGGGTCTTGGAAAAGCCCCCAGGACGGTCAATATAGAGTCTCAGAAGCAGTGGTGGCGTTTCCTGGACGGCATTGGCAGTTCTGCTGGAATGCTAAAGCCTGCGGCGGGTGGCCCCGGGGAATATTACGGCGCGCTGCTGCTTTACCTGCCAGTAAAAATGTTGACAGAATAAGTGGCGGATAAAAGCCCGGTGTATTCCGGCATTAGAAAGGGGATCCAGGGTATGGACAGTAAGGACAAGCCGGACAGTACTCCCAATATATACGATGAGGCCAATAACGGCCACCAGGTCAGCCCGGATCAAGGCCGGGATGCACCAGCCGATGGTGAAGTTGCTGGTGGAAAGAATTCCGCGGAGGAGGAAACCAGAGATGCTCCCGGCTTTTTGGAGTTAATTTACGGCGTGCTATTTGATCCGGTAAAAACCTTCCGCCGTATAGCCGACTCACCACCCCTGGGAAGCTCTGCAGCTATATTTTCTCTGGTCAAGGTGTTATCGGTAACCATTGGGGGTTATATATCCGCAAAGCACATGCCGGGCGATTTGACCGGGCAGGAATACGGCATTGGAGAATTGCTGGGGTCAATGATGCCGGCTATGGTATTAATAATACTGGTATATCAATATATGAAATGGTTTGTTTACAGCGGCCTGCTGTACCTTGTGGCCGAACTATACGGTGGCAGAGGAAGAGCTGTGGGGATTTTAAGTGTAACCGGCCTTGCTTCCCTTCCGGCCTTGCTTTTTTTACCTTTACAGACCCTGGCCACCGTAATTGGAGGCAGGAGTCTCATCAGCCCGTTAAATGTTATATTCTGGCTGAGTGTATTAATTTGGGGCTGCGTTCTGGTTATTCTGGGACTGAGAGAGACTCAGCATATTTCCACCGGAAGGGCTGTCCTGGTGACATTGTCGCCGGCCATGGTCCTTTTGGCTGTTTTTATTGTCATGGTCGTGCTGGCCGCAGGCATGTTGGCGCCCATTTTGGAATCGTTTCCGGGTTAGCAGAATCTTATTTATTTCATATAAAGGAATTTAAACCCATCTGCCGAATTTTTTAAGAGGTTACAGGGGGTATTCCAAATGGAAGAAAAAAACTTCAGTCTGCTTGTTGTTGACGATCAGAATGGTGTGCGGCGGCTTCTCTATGAAATATTTAACGATGAGGGTTACCTCGTAAGGATGGCCACGGGTGGACACGAGGCATTGAAGTTGGTTTCCCAGGAAATGCCGGATATAGTTCTATTAGATATAAAAATGCCCGGCATGAACGGCCTGGAAACCCTTTCGGAACTGCGAAAGATTAACCCGGACCTGTTGGTTTTAATGATGACTGCCTACGGAGACCTGGAGGTAGTGGGACAGGCAAAAAGACTTGGTGTGAAGCACTATATAGTTAAACCCTTTGATTTGGACGAAGTAAGGCACCTTGTTAAGGGGCTTCTGTACGATGTCCGGCCCAAAACAGGCAAATATCAGGAAATAGGATGAGTATTGCGGAACATACAAAGGATTTTAACCGCAGATGGAGAATGTTCTTTTGTAAAATTTAAATAGGGTAATACCGGTTTTAGGAACGTGCTTAGATCACGAAGGGAGGTAAAGCCGATGCCCGTGGACACTGAAAAGATGCTGGTCATGCGCTGTCCTCAGTGCGGCAGGCTGGGTTACCACCCGCTGCAGCGCTTTTTAATAGGATTAGGAAGTGGCCTGGAAATAAAATGTTCATGCGGGGCGGTTAAATTCGTGATTAGCACCGGCAATCGGATCGATTATCGTTTTAAAATAGCCTGTGTTTTTTGTGAGGGTTTTCATAGCCAGTCCCTTACCGGAAAACAGATATGGCCTTATGAGGGGGTAATTGATCTGTATTGTCATGACACAGGGCTTGAACTCGGACATATCGGCAGGGAAGAAAGTGTCAGGAGAATTGTGTCCAGCATGGATAAAGAGCTGGAAATTTTGGTGGATGAGTTCGGAAAGGATGAATTTTTCCACAGCAGCAAAATAATGTATGAGGTGCTACAGTGCCTGCATCAGATAGCCGAGAAAGAGAGGTTATACTGCCAGTGCGGAAACCGTCATTTAGAGGTAGAAATTTTTCCCGACAGACTGGAACTTCAGTGCCGAAACTGCGGCAGCGTTAATATAATCTATGCTGAAACCGAAGATGATCTCCAGGTTATAAGCCAGGTGGAAGAAATAGAGCTGGTTAAAAGCGGTTTCGAGTATTTGGACAGCCTGGTGAGGTCCGGACGAATCAAAAAATCAGGAATGGGGAGAAATAACAAAACATAAAACTTTTAACCAGAGAGATATTTACATATAAATAACAAAAAGGAAGGGGGTATGACCCGGAAATCTGAGGTTAGCCAGGAAGAGTAACCCGGAACCGGGGAATAAAAATGTCTTTTGTTTCTGTGGATGACCTTCTAAAAGGGGCCGAGGCCGGGGGGTACGCGGTGGGGGCCTTTAACTGCAACAATATGGAAATTGTTCAGGCCATTGTAAGGGCGGCTGAAATTGAAAAAGCTCCGGTAATCATGCAGGCCAGCCAGGGTGCTATAAAATACGCAGGCATCAGTTTTATTGTGGCCATGGCCAGGGAGGCAGCCTCTTCGGTGAAAATACCAGTTGCTTTGCATCTGGATCATGGAACGGGTTTTGATCAGATCATGTGGTGCATCAGATCGGGTTTCAGTTCGGTGATGATAGACGGGTCCAAGAAACCCCTGGAGGAGAATATAGCAATAACCCGCCAGGTGATCAGTTGCTCGTATCCACTGGGTATTTCGGTAGAGGCCGAGCTGGGCAAGATAGGCGGAACCGAGGATGACATTACCGTTTCCGAAAGAGAGGCGATGTTCACCGACCCGGAAGAGGTCCGTTATTTTGTGGAGAAAACCGGTGTGGGATCCCTGGCAGTGGCCATCGGAACGGCTCACGGAAGGTACAAAGGGGATCCCAGGCTGGATTTTGAACGGCTAAAGCAAATTCGCAGCAAGGTTGATATACCCATAGTACTGCACGGCTCTTCCGGAGTGCCCGATGACCAGATTACCGAGGCAATAAGGCTGGGAGTACGTAAGGTTAATATAGACACCAATATCAGGGAGGCCTTTGTTGATGCGGTAAGGCATGCAGCCGGCCAAAACCCCGATGAGATCGATCCCCGGAAGATACTGGGGCCGGCCAGAGACGCAGCCACCGAAATAATAAGAGAAAAGATAAGACTTTTTGGAAGCTCGGGAAAAGCGTGATAAGCGTGAGAAGCGGTAAGTATTGGGTAATAGGTGGCAGGACCTAAACCTAAGACCTAAAATCAATAACCAATAACCAATAACCAATAACCGACCGGAGGGGATTACCATCAAGCTTTTCATTGATACTGCAAATATAGAAGAAATAGAATCCGCATATCAGCTGGGAGTTATCAGCGGGGTAACCACCAACCCCTCCCTCATAGCCAGGGAGGGAAGGGATTTCGGCCAGGTTGTGAGAGAAATTACGTCCATGGTGGATGGTCCCATCAGTGCCGAGGCGGTAAGTACCGAATCCCCGGAAATAATAGCCGAGGCCGAGCAATTGGCTGCCATCCATCCTAACATTGTGGTGAAGATCCCCATGAATGGGGAGGGGCTGAAGGCGGTAAAGGTGCTGTCCGAAAAGGGAATAAAAACCAATGTTACTCTGGTATTTTCGGCAAACCAGGCATTGCTGGCCGCGCTGGCAGGCGCCACCTACGTAAGTCCCTTTGTGGGAAGGCTGGATGATGTCGGTCAGGAAGGCATGGACCTGATAAGCGAGATTATGGCCATATATTCCAACTACGGTATTGAAACCGAGGTAATAGCCGCCAGCATCCGCCATCCGGTGCATGTTACCCAGGCTGCACTGGCAGGTTCGGATATCGCCACCGTACCCTACAAGGTTATAATGCAGATGCTGGAACACCCCCTTACCGACATCGGAATTAAAAAATTCCTGGCCGACTGGAAAAAGGTGCGTTAGGTTGCTTATAAGAACTGGTAACTGGCAAGAATATTAAATATAAAAGAAGCCGGTTATTCTAGAAAGGACTTTCTTCTGTGCTTCGAAAACTGGCAGGCAAGTATGTCCGGAGGCTTAAGGACACCTGCGATAAGGTGATGAACCTACCGGACTCCCCCAGAAAAATTGCCCAGGGCGTTGCTCTGGGCACCGCTCTGGATTTTCTCCCAATGCCGTTCATTAGTATTCCCGTTTCCTATATACTTGCAAAATTTATCAGGGCTAACGCGGTTGCCGCGGTTCTTACGGTCATTTTATTAAAGTGGGCCGTACCGTTTTTCTTTGCCTTTGATTACTTTATCGGAAAAATGCTGGTGGGGGAGTCAGCCCCTCCCCTGTATGAAGCGGGCGGCTTCTGTTTTACGTCTCCGGAGGCCTGGGTGGAATGGATAACGCATTTGGGGTACCCCTTTTTAATAGGGGCCGCTGTAAACTCGGTACTGGCCGGCGTGATTACTTATTTTATTATAATGGCACTGTTGGACTGCCGCCGGAAAAGAAATGAACAGCTATGATTCGGTTTTTTTACAATATGTAAATGTTATATGGTGTCATATTAAATTTTTTGAATTACCCGGCTTCCGAATTTTTTAGCAGGGCCGGTGTTCAGGCGGGGGTATATAATTGATTTACACTGATTTGGAAAACAAAACTATGCAGGAGCTCTATAAGATTGCCAGGGAGATTGAATTAGTAGGTTATTCCAGGCTGCGTAAGCAGGAATTGGTTTTCGAAATAACCAAAAAGCAAACCGAGAAAAGCGGGATAATTATGGCCAGCGGGGTACTGGATGTTATCCACGAGGGATATGGATTCCTGAGGCCTTTCAAGTATCTACCCAGCTATGATGACATTTATGTTTCGGTATCCCAGATCAGAAGATTTGATCTTCGCACCGGGGACCTGGTGGAGGGCCAGGTGCGGGGGCCCAAGGACAGCGAAAGATATTTCGCCCTGCTGAGGGTTGAGAAGGTAAACGGATTTAAGCCCGAAGAGTCTGCTGAAAGACTTCACTTTGATGGATACACCCCACTCTATCCCAACCAGAGGATCAAGCTGGAGACAGCCTCACACCTGCATTCCACTCGTTTGATAGACCTGATTGCCCCTATAGGAAAAGGACAGAGGGGATTAATTGTAGCCCCTCCCAAAGCAGGAAAGACAACCCTTCTGAAAAATATTGCGCACAGCATAACACAAAATCATCCCGAGATTTATTTGATAGTTCTTCTCATAGATGAAAGGCCCGAAGAAGTTACTGATATTGAGCGATCGGTAGAAGGGGAGGTTGTCAGCTCAACCTTTGACGAGCCGGCAGAAAACCACGTAAAAGTGGCCGATATGGTTCTGGAAAGGGCCAAGAGGCTGGTTGAACACCGCTGTCATGTGGTTGTCCTGCTGGACAGCATTACCCGTTTAGCCAGGGCGCATAATCTGGTGGTGGCGCCCAGCGGTCGTACGCTTAGTGGGGGTGTGGACCCTGCCTCGCTGCATCGCCCCAAGAGGTTTTTCGGCGCCGCCCGTAATCTTGAGGAGGGGGGGAGCCTTACAATTTTGGCCACCGCCCTGGTGGAGACCGGCAGCCGCATGGATGACGTTATTTTCGAGGAATTTAAGGGTACAGGAAATATGGAGCTGATACTGGATCGCAAATTAGCCGACCGTAGAATATTTCCGGCCATAGATGTAGTGCGGTCCGGAACCAGAAAGGAAGAGCTTCTTCTCACAAATTATGAGATTGACTGGATGTGGCATTTCCGTAAGGCTGTGGCCGGAATGGCCCCGGTGGACGCCATGGAGCTGATGTTGGACAGGATTAAAAGAACAAAAAATAATTTTGAACTGATGCAGGCTTTTCGTGAGACCCGAAGATAAAAAGCAAATATACTATTTCGCTACAGCTTACGCCCCGGGGGGGCGTTTTTTTATCTGCTCTTGAAAACAGCTATAAGTGTAAGCTTTAAGCGTATTAAACATAAGAGGACACAGGGCGGATAACCAGGCATGTCTTAAAAATGAAAAAATAGACAATACTAGTTAGCGGACTGCCTAAAAAAATAAAAGAGGTGTAATAGAGGGAGCAAAATGACAAAGACAAAAAAAGTTCTGGCAGTGCTCTTAACTGCTGTAATGCTATGCGGAGCCCCGGCTGTAACGGCAATGGCCACTCCGGATGAATGGATTTCGGAAAATGGCCCGTATCTGTATATCGCCGGGAAAAACAATGATTCTGAAGTAAACAGAAATGAGGGGTATGTGGTTCAAAAGGGTGACACCCTTCTGGGCATAGCCGGGAGGTTCGGGCTTTCGGTCACCGATCTGTCAGCTGTAAATAATCTTAAAGATGTAGAACTGATTAGGGAAGGGCAGATAATTATTGTGCCTGGCATCAGAAGCATCCACACGGTGGCTTCAGGTGAAAACCTTTCAATAATAGCCCAGAAATCGGGTGTGTCTGCCAAAGATTTAACATCGGCCAACGGACTTAAGAATGAGGATTTTATATTGGTGGGCCAGAAATTGTTGATACCCGGCGGATCCGATTCAGTTTCCGGTTTGCCAGTCGCCACGGTATCCCGGGGACTTCCAATGGGCGAACTGGAGTGGCCGGTGGTAGGTTGGGTAAGTTCGCACTTTGGCATGCGTGAGGGCAGACCCCACGAGGGTGTGGATATTGCCGCTGACCATGGTTCACCCATCAAGGCCACCATGTCGGGCCGTGTAATTTTCGCCGGCCCCCGTGGAACTTATGGGAACACGGTAATATTGGATCACGGGGACGGCCTGAGTACTTTGTATGCCCACTCCTCAAGAATTCTGGTTTCCGAGGGAGAATGGGTAAATAAAGGACAGGTTATTGCGCTGGTGGGTAACACCGGGAGGTCTCTGGGACCGCACCTGCACCTTGAGATGCGTGTAAACGACTTGCCCTACGACCCCATGATCTGTTTAAGCAGGGCAAGGGCCTAATTAATAGGAAGGCAGTCACATTACGTAACAAGAGTAACCCCTTCGCCATCAGGTGAAGGGGTTTTTTGGCTTTATTTGCATGTTTAAATGGAAACGAAAGGAATTGATAAAAAAAATGTCGTATTTCTATATAATTACTTGTAATGAAAAACGTGATTCCAAAAGTCTGCCGAAAAGTATTACCGATAAAGTGCTGACTGTGGAAGGAGATTCATCTATGTTCCGGGATATAGAAAAAGTTCTTGATATTTTACCTCTTCCGGCTTTTGTTGTGCAAGACGGTTATTTTTGTATGGCCAATTCAAAAATGCTTACGTTCACCGGCCATACCAAAGAACAGCTGCTTTTAACCAAACACACAGAGCTTATTCACCCTGATGACCGTAAAACAGTATTATATTTTTTCCAAAAGCGAATGAATGGAGAAAATGTTCCAGAAACCTGCAAATATAAGGTCATTAGCTCGCATGGAGAGGAACTTTACATAAAGGGCTTTTTTTCTCTTTTTCGGTATAACCATCGCCCGGCATTACTGGGTCAGATAATAAACATTACTAAACCGGAATTGGCGAAGGAAGAACTGAATATTCAAAAGGCTTATTTCCAACAACTTTTTGATAATTCACCGGAGGCTATTGTAATACTTAATAATTCTGACAGTATCATTGATGTCAACAAGGGTTTTGAAAAGATATTCGGGTTTCCCGCCGAAGAGGTAAAAGGCTGCTTCATAAATAATGTTATTGTTCCCGATGCCCTTGTGGATGAGGCATCCGGTCTGTCCCGAAGGGTTATTGGCGGAGAATCGGTGGTTAAGGAAACGATAAGAAAACGCCGGGACGGAAGTTTTGTGTATGTTTCGACACTTGCTTTTCCTATTTTACTCTATGACAGACAAGTGGGGCTTTACGCCATATATAGCGATATCACCGAAGGCAGACTTGCTCAGGAAAAATTGAAGGAGAGCGAGGAAAAGTATAGGCTTGTTTTTGAAAATGCTCCTCTGGGAATACTTCATTTTAATGAGTCAGGTATAATTACCGCTGTTAACGAAAATCTTGTGAAAACTTTAGGTTCTTCCAGGGAGGGCATTATCGGCCTTGATTTGCTGCAGCATCCGGACAGTGAAGTCTTATGTGCGGTAAAAAATGCTATTTCGGGCAGAATGGGAAGATACGAAGGATATTACCGATCATACACCTCACCCAAGATTACCCCAATAAAAGCCGATTTTGCCCCGGTTATAATTGACGATAGCTCGGTGGTGGGCGGGGTTGGAATCATTGAAAACACCACAGACCGGATGCGGGCAGTGGAGGATCTGTCCAGGGAAAAGGAGCGCCTGGCGGTTACTCTCTCCAGTATTGGCGATGCTGTTATAGCCGTGGATAACGGTGGACTGGTAACCATGATAAATCCCGTTGCCCATTCCCTAACGGGGTGGGACCGTGATGAGGCCATGGGCAGGCCTTTGGAAGAAGTATTTAATGTTATTAACGAATACACCCGTGAGATTATTCAAAACCCTGTGCAAAAGGTGCTTGCCGAAGGTAAAACCGTGGGGCTGGCAAGTCATGTGGCATTGGTATCCAGGGATGGTAAAACGTACTTAATTTCATATAGCGCGGCCCCTATTCAGGATGCAAACGGAGAAATTCTGGGTGTTATTCTGGTGTTCAGGGATATTACCGAAGAAAGGAATAAGGAAGCGGCTCTTGGGAGAAGCGAGCAGCGCTTTCGCAACATGGTTGAAACCACCAACGACTGTGTTTGGGAGGTTGACCAGAATGGCAAATACTCGTATGTCAGCCCGCAGATAAAGAAATTGCTGGGGTATGACCCCGACGAAATGGTGGGCAAACGCCCCTTTGACTTTATGCCAGCCGACGAGGCCCGGAGGATATTTCCGGTTTTTACTGATTATGCGGCCAACCGGCAGCAGTTTAGCTTTTTAGAGAACATAAACATGCATAAGGATGGCCGTCTCGTTGTTCTTGAAGCCAGCGGGGTTCCATTCTTTGATGCAGAAGGAAGATTCTGTGGCTATCGCGGTATAGACCGTGACATTACTGAACGGAAATCGGCGGAGAAAGATTTGTCCGCCGCTCTTCGGAAATTGCAGGATATAATTGAATTTCTTCCCGACGCCACCTTTGTGGTCGACAGGGACAGGAAAGTTATTGCCTGGAACAGGGCTATGGAGGAAATGTCGGGAGTTTCCAAGGAGGAAACGATTGGCAGGTGTGACTCCACATATACCATTTCCTTATACGGAAAACCTCGCCAGACCTTAATAGATTTCATCTTTGTGGACAGTCCGAATATTGATGATCTGTACGAGAATGTTGAAAGAAGGGGAGACACTCTTTTTGCCGAGTCCTTTGTGCCCTTTTTTCCTACAAAGAAGGGGGCTTATATTTGGGTGAAGGCGTCGCCTCTTTATGACAGAGACAAAAATCTGGTGGGGGCCATCGAGTCTATCAGGGATATAACCGAGCGTAAACAGATGGAGGATCAGTTGAAATATTTAAGCCTCCACGATTCTCTGACGGGGTTGTATAACCGGGCTTATTTCGAGGAAGAGATGCGCCGCCTTGAGGGTGGGAGATATGTTCCCATTGGTATAATTTTGTTTGATGTGGACGGACTTAAACTTGTCAATGACACCCTGGGACACAGTACCGGGGATAAGCTGCTCATAGATGCGGCCAACGTAAGCAGGGATTCTTTCAGGTCGGGTGACGTGGTGGCCCGTATTGGTGGGGATGAGTTTGCCATTTTGCTTCCAAATGCCGGCTATGGAGTTGTTGAGAGCGCCTGTGAAAGGATTAAGGAGAATCTGAACAGTTACAATGCAGCCAACCCCCAACTTCCGTTAAGTCTGTCCATTGGGTTTGCCACCAGCAATAACCCCTCAATAAACTTGGGAAACCTCTTCAAAGAAGCAGACAATAACATGCACCGGGAAAAGCTTCATCACAGCCAAAGCGCCCGCAGCGCCATCGTGCAGACCCTAATGAAAGCACTGGAGGCCAGGGACTACATTACAGAGGGCCATGCCGACCGCATCAGGGATCTGGTAGCCAGCATGGCCATAGCAATAGGGCTGCCGGAACGTAGTGTAACCGACCTGCGCCTTCTGGCGCAGTTTCACGATATAGGTAAGGTAGGCATACCTGACCGTATACTTTTTAAGACGGGCCCTCTTAATTCGGAAGAATTTAACGAAATGAAGCGGCACAGTGAAATAGGCTACCGGATAGCCCAGTCGGCTCCGGATCTGGTTCACATAGCCGATTGGATTCTCAAGCATCATGAATGGTGGAACGGTGGTGGCTATCCTCTAGGGATAAAAGGTGAGGAAATCCCTCTGGAGTGTCGTATACTTTCCATCGCTGATGCCTATGACGCCATGACCAGCGACCGCCCCTACCGAAAGGCCATGACCAATGAAGGGGCTATGGGCGAACTGAAAAGGTGCGCCTCAATACAGTTTGACCCGTTACTGTCACAGATTTTTATTAAATTGTTAGAAGATAAGGGGTAATACCTGTGCGTTTAATGTATGCCGATAGTAGGGGCAATTGCTATGATCACCCCACCGTAAGGGCGGTGGGAAGAACAGGTGAAAATTTTCTTGAAATGTCCCGGGAGGATTTGATGGAGCTTCCGGCGGGATCTTCCCTGGTGCTTATTCCAGGGGGCCATCCCGTAGGAATTTCACCCGGAGGCAGGTTTTCCCTGGTGGAAAAGGATTGCGGCGGTGAAGGACCTGCTTATGCAGTGGGGGCGCTGCTTCCCCAGGGGTATACCAGGACCCTTCTGCCGGCCTTTCGCCGACCCAAGGTGGACCGTCCCCTCCCCCTTTTGGGATATGCCGCTGTGGCCTGGAGAAGGGGAAAGGTTTACGTGGCGGCAGTGAAAACCGACCCGCCAGGACGCTGGGACCCGGATCACTACAGTACTACGGATTTGCCGGAACTGGTTAAGACAGTGCTGGAGGAGTTTCCCGACAACAGGATTGCCAGGCAGCTTGCCGGCTGTGCCCTTGATTACCAATGCTTTACGGCCCAGAATATATTCTATCGCCGGTGGGAGGGCGGTATGC
>Ga0209347_1001448_pt1 | contig 38714 bp, 32 predicted proteins | sample AutmiccommuBRH23_FD_187382 | JGI IMG/M metagenome (GOLD analysis project Ga0209347, IMG submission 187382) | Deep subsurface microbial communities from Mt. Terri, Switzerland - Autotrophic microbial communities BRH/23 (SPAdes) (version 2) | ecosystem: Environmental > Aquatic > Deep subsurface >... | reverse complement strand
GAGGTTGTTCAAAAAGTCCTTCCCAGGTAAGCGGCCGGCGGGCTTTTCGGACACAGCACTTACAGGGGGTGTATTAGATGGTTTATAGGATTACGTCTGACTGTGTTGCCTGTGGGGGTTGTAGCGTGGTTTGTCCAATGGATGCCATTGATGATGGATTTTATCCGAAACCTAACAATCGTAATTTGGATTCCGACCGATTTGTGGAACTGGAGCATTATAGTATTAACTATAATTGTGACCAATGCGGTCAATGTCAGGAGGTCTGTCCAACCGGTGCAATAGTTTATGATTAGATCGGGAGGGGCCGGCTTTTTTTATACTATCAGAAAGTATAACTTTCTGATTAGCATAAATTTTAACTAAGGCTTTCGCCGGCGTCTAAAGACTTGGCGTAAGCCAAGTTTTATTAAAAATATGTAAGTTCTCAACAAATGGGTCGCAATAAATTTAATGATTAGCAGGAATAATGTCGAAAAATAAAGAAAATGTTTTGAAGCCGGGGTTGGATTACTTATGAAATGGAAGAGTATCATTAATTTAATCGGTATTGCCATTGGCAGCCTGGTGACGGCTGCAGGTTTGGTATTTTTTCTTATTCCCAATAAAATCGCTGCCGGCGGGGTTAGCGGATTAGCTACGGTAATCTATTATCTTGTCGGCCTACCGGTTGGTTTTACCATGCTGGTAATTAACATACCTTTGTTTTTGACTAGTCTGCGAAAGTTGGGCTTAAAATTCGGCATGAAAACGCTCTTTGGTACTATCATGTTATCAGTCTTTACGGATGGACTGACCCCCATTGTAACGCCTTTGACCTATGACCCGTTACTTGCTTCAATTTACGGAGGATTAGTTGCCGGTGCCGGGTTGGGGATTGTTTTTCGTTTTGGCGGGACCACCGGCGGGACAGACTTAGCTGCTCAATTAATACATAAATATCTAAAAGTAAGTATCGGACAAAGCTTATTGTTAATAGATGCCATGGTAATAGTTTTGGCCGCAGTTGCTTTTGACGTGGAGTTGGCGTTATATGCACTAATTGGACTGTTTGCAACGACGAAAATGATCGACCTAATTCAGGAAGGAGTTGGCTATGCTAAGGCGGCGCTCATTATTTCTGACCACTCGGACCTACTGGGTCAAGCGATTATTAATAAGTTAGATAGAGGGGCGACGGCACTTCACGGTCAAGGGGTTTATTCCGGAAAAGAAAAGGATGTATTGTTAGTAGTATTGAGCAGGTCGGAGGTGGCACGTATTAAAGATATTGTTTATAGTATCGACCCTCAAGCTTTTGTTATAGTTACCAATGTTCACGAGGTTTTAGGGGAGGGGTTTAAGGATATATCGGAATGATTAATGTAGAGTGACTATCTATTCAGATATTAATAATACTCAAATATAGACTGGAGGTTATTGAATAAATGAGTAATTATGAATTCTTGCAAAAGAAGGCTCAAACGTTAAGAAAGTACATTGTGGAAATGATTACCGAAGCAGGGTCGGGGCATCCGGGTGGATCATTATCAGCGGCTGATATTGTATCGGTTCTCTATTTTAAGGAAATGCGGTTGGACCCCCAGCAGCCGAAATGGCCGGACAGAGATCGATTTGTTCTTTCTAAAGGTCATGCGGCACCGGTGCTTTATGCAGCATTGGCAGAAAAAGGTTTTTTCCCGGTTGAACAGTTAAAAACCCTCAGAAAGTTGAAGAGCCCTCTACAGGGCCATCCTGATTTAAAACATGTACCCGGCGTAGAAATGTCTACGGGTTCATTAGGCCAGGGATTGTCTGCAGCCAATGGCATGGCCTTGGCAGGCAAGCTTGATAAAGGTAGCTGGCGGGTGCATGTGCTGCTCGGTGACGGGGAAATTCAAGAAGGTCAAATATGGGAAGCTGCTATGGCAGCGGCTCATTATAAACTGGACAATTTGGTAGCTTTCTTGGACCATAATGGTCTGCAAATAGACGGCCCAGTAACAAACATAATGTCCGTAGAACCGGTTGCAGATAAGTGGCGGGCTTTCGGTTGGCACGTTATTAATATTGACGGGCATAACTACCAACAAATAATCGCTGCATTAGATGAAGCTAAAGGTGTTAAGGGCAAGCCTACCATGATAATAGCCAAGACAATTAAAGGAAAAGGCGTCTCTTTTATGGAGAACCAGGTTGGCTGGCATGGTAATGCGCCTAAGCCCGAAGAACTTGATCAGGCATTATCGGAATTAGAATAGGAGGGTTGGTTATGACTGAAAAAATAGCAACTAGAGAAGCTTATGGCAAAGCAATAGTTGAACTGGGGAAAGATAACAAAGATGTGGTTGTGCTGGATGCAGATTTGTCCAAGTCAACGAAAACTGCACTCTTTGCGAAAGAATTTCCGGAACGATTTTTTGATATGGGAATAGCCGAACAAAACATGATTGGCACGGCAGCTGGACTTTCCTTAGGCGGGAAAATACCTTTTGCCAGTTCGTTTGCCATATTTGCAACTGGCAGGGCGTTCGAGCAAGTGCGCAATTCGGTATGCTATCCAAACCTTAATGTAAAAATTGCTGCAACACATGCTGGGGTCACCGTTGGAGAAGATGGCGGATCGCATCAGACCATAGAAGACATTGCTATTATGCGTGTACTGCCAAATATGACTGTCATAGTGCCTGCGGATGCAGTAGAGGCGGGCCAGGCTATTCATGCTGCTGCAGAACTTAAAGGTCCTTGTTACATAAGGCTTGGACGCTCAAAAGTGCCGGTGATTCACAATGATCAATACCAATTTAAGATAGGCAAAGCCCATACAGCCCGAAAGGGTGAAGATGTTACCATTATTGCCTGTGGTCTGATGGTTGCGGAAGCGCTAAAAGCTGCAGAAGAGCTAGCACAAGAAGGAATTGAAGCGATGGTAATAAATGCGGCAACTGTAAAACCTTTGGACGAAGAAACTATTCTGCAGGCTGTAAAACAGACGGGTGCAGCGGTTACTGCTGAAGAACACAGCATTATCGGAGGTTTAGGAAGTGCAGTGACTGAATTGCTGGCGGAACACTACCCGGTACCTGTGAAACGGGTAGGCGTAACAGATAAGTTTGGTGAGTCCGGTAGTCCGGCAGAACTATTGCAGCACTTCGGATTGACTGCTGAAGGGATTAGGGCAGCGGCAAAAGAAGTTATCAAACGGAAGAAATAGATTAATTGCTCTTCTTCTAACAACTGGATAATTTTTTGCAAAGGAATTTGACCGGTATTGTCGAAACAACTCTGTATTGAGTTGTTTTTTTTCTGTAAATTTCCTATAAATTATAATGTAAAGGAACTGATCCCTCTATGATACGAATGTACAACGCAAGCAAAGACTATGCCAATGGTGTAAAGGCATTAATAGATGTTAATATCCAGATTGCAAAAGGAGAATTTGTCTTTCTAGTGGGCCCCAGCGGTGCCGGTAAATCTACTTTTATTAGACTATTATTCAGGGAAGAACTTCCCTCCAAAGGACAGGTTATAATTGCCGGTAAAAGCATTGTCCGTTTAAGGTCCTCCAAAGTTGCTGTGCTCCGCAGGAATATCGGGGTAGTTTTTCAGGATTTTCGTCTTCTGTCAGATCGCACGGCTTTTGAAAATGTAGCATTTGCTTTAAGAGTGCTCCAGTTTTCTCACAAAGAAATAAATCAACGCGTCCCTGAAATATTAAGACAAGTAGGCTTGTCTGCTAAAGCGGGCAGTTACCCCCATCAATTATCCGGCGGTGAACAGCAGCGGGTCGCTATTGCCAGAGCCATTGTCAATAACCCAAAAATTTTAATTGCCGATGAACCAACCGGCAACTTAGACCCGGATACTTCTTGGGAAATTATGCATCTGCTTTACGAAATCAATAAGAGAGGTACTACCTTAATCATTGCAACCCATGACAAAAAAATAGTGGATACAATGAAAAGGAGAGTCATCGGGCTGGAAAGAGGTCGTTTGGTACGGGATGATCAACAGGGGGTATATGGGCTATGATGAAACTGACTACTATCCGTTTTTTAGTCGGACAAGCCCTGGCTTCAATTAAGAGAAATGGCATGATGAGCCTTGCCTCTATTGGAACGGTGGCCATTTCCATGTTTGTGCTGGGTACATTTTTGTTGCTGGCTCTCAATGCGAATTTAATGGCTGACACTATTGAAACCAATGTGGAGATTGCAGTTTTGGTCTATCCGGATGCCTCGGAGGAAACAATTGACACTACTTATAATGATATTTCCAGTCTTAACGGTGTTATGTCGGTTAGCCATATTGGAAAAGATGAGGCACTGGCAAGCCTGGAGAAACAGTTCGGAGAAGGACATGACCTACTTCGGTCCTTAGGCGGGGTTAATCCACTGCCCGACAGTTTTATAGTAAAGGTGGAGAACCCTCGTTTGGTCAGTGAGGTGGCTGATGTGATAGGCGGCTTCAGTAGTGTAGATAAGGTGCGGTATGGGAAAGGCATGATAGAAAAACTGTTTTCCGTATTGGATTGGGTACGTTGGTTAGGTGCGGGCATCGTCGTGCTGCTTTCTCTAGCAGCAGTTTTTCTGATTGCAATAACCGTACGGATAACTGTCTTTGCCAGGGGTGACGAAATAACCATCATGAAATATGTGGGTGCAACTAATTGGTTTATCCGTTGGCCATTTTTCTTAGAAGGTTTAATCCTCGGCACATTGGGCTCTTTACTGGCAGCGACGGCTATTTACTTCTCTTATAGTCAACTGGTGAGCTATGTTATTTTGACCGTTAATTTTATTCCTTTGATTACAGATAAAGAATTTATATTGAGATTATTGCTTTATCTGCTGGTTGGCGGTGCCGTGCTTGGTTCAATTGGTAGTGCAGTTTCCGTCAGGAAGTTTCTTAAGGTTTAAAAGGGGACCGAATTTGCTTTAAACTTGTTTTTCCCTTAATATTTTAGTACTATTAAACATATATAAAATGGAAAAGGAAATTAGAAACGTGACTAGAGGGAAAGCAGGTGTACTATGGCAAAAAGAGTTCTGCCGGGTTTTTTATCGGCTCTTTTAATTATTGTTATTTTAGTAACTGGGATTTTCGGATTTGTAGTACTGACGGATTTCATGCACTTAGGGCGGCTTTTAAAAGTAGTCAGTTATATTGAAACTCAATCTATAAATCCTGTGCCTATTGCAGAGTTAGTTGATGGTGCTATGAAAGGGATGGTTGAAAGCCTGGAAGATCCATACTCCGTTTATATGAAGCCCAAAGCCTATGAAGAGTTGACCGCTCACATCAAAGGCACATATGGCGGCGTTGGTTTATTAATAACTATTAAGGAAGAGCAACTGATGGTTCTGTCTCCTTTTAAAGGGACACCCGCTCATAAAGCCGGTATCGCTGCTGGAGATATCATTATCAAAATTGACGGTAAAGACACTAAGGGAATGGATTTAGAAGAAGCAGCTACTTTGATGAAAGGGGAACCGGGCACCGAAGTAGTGCTGACAGTTAGCCGACAGGATGTTCCTGATAAAGACTATTCAATTATCCGTGAAGACATTAATATACCGACTGTAACTGGGGAAGTGCTGGATCTAGATGGCAGCAAAGATATTGGTTATATCAACATTACAATGTTTAGCGACACTACCGGACACGATCTGGAGAAAGTTATTGCTGACTTAAAGGATAAAGATATAAAGTCAGTAGTGCTGGATCTACGCAATAATCCCGGTGGAGCCTTGACAGCTGCTGTCCACGTATCTGATCTTTTGATACCCGAAGGCCCTATTGTTCATATTAAGGGAAGAGATGGTACGGAAACCTACACAGCGGATAAAGAGTACCTGGGCCTGCCTATGGTGGTATTAGTTAATAAAGGCAGCGCTAGTGCTTCAGAGATTGTATCCGGTGCCATCAAAGACACTCAGTCAGGCACCATTTTAGGGGAAACAACCTTTGGTAAGGGGTTAGTACAGACTGTATTTAGCTTAGGGCGTGGTGCGGCTGTAAAACTTACCACTGCAAAGTATTTGACACCAGATGAAAACGATATTAATGAAAAGGGGATAGTGCCTGACGTCGTTGTAAAAATGGACCCTGAAACAGAACATAAAGCAGTGTTAACTGCGCCAAACATGGAAATAGATAAACAGTTACAAAAGGCGGTTGAAATCCTAGAGAAAGAAATAAAATAAAAGTTGGCCAGGCTGTGGGAGTATCCCATGGCCTTTTATTTCACGGTAGATTTGGTTGAAACTTAAGGTGCTATTATTATAAGGAAGTGAGATTTGGGAATGACTGAATTCTTTCAAGTGATACCGATGGTTCTCCAAGCCTTTATCAAGATGCTTATTAACCCCATATTTTGGATTGTAGTATTCTTCATCAGCTTCCAATATAAACGCTTTTCTAAGATTAAAAAAGACTTATTTGGTGTCAAAAGTGAGCCTATATGGCAGAATACCCTATTGGCTGCTGCCCACGGTATTATCGGGGGTTTAATCGGCAGTTTTTTAATGATATTTGTAGGTATTTCTCTGTCTAACATCGGTATTGGCTTTCTCTGGGTGCTGTCTCTGTCGCTAATGTTTATACATCCAAGATTTATTTGCTTTGCTTATTCCGGCGGAATAATAGGGCTCAGTTCATTAATTTTTGGTTGGCCCAATGTGGATGTGCCGCATTTAATCGGTTTGGTTGCTATCCTGCATATGGTGGAAGGTCTCTTGATATTAATTGGCGGGCATCTGGGCGCTATGCCCATCTATACGAAAGATCGGCAGGGCCGGGTAGTGGGGGGATTTAACCTGCAAAAGTTTTGGCCTATTCCTATAGTAGGTATGCTGTTGATGCAGATGCCGTCTAGCGAGCTGGTTCAGGGAACAGTTTCCATGCCCGAATGGTGGCCTATTATCAAACCGGCCATAAGTAATTTGGACAACGCATTTTACCTGATATTGCCCGTTGTAGCAGCTTTGGGCTACGGTGATTTGGCAATAACCTCTACGCCAAAAGAGAAAAGCAAGAAATCGGCCTTATTTTTAACTACCTATAGTATTATCTTATTATCTTTGGCAGTGGCCGCTTCTTACTATGCAGGCTTAGCAATAGCAGCGGCTTTGTTTAGTGCCTTCGGACATGAGTGGGTAATAAAAATAGGGCGCCGGATGGAGATGAAAGGAGAAGCTATCTATGTTGCTCCCGAAGAAGGAATTATGATTTTAGACGTTGTGCGGGGGACCATTGCCTCGAAAATAAATTTGATGAGTGGAGATATAATTAAAAGAATTAATAATATGAACGTAGACAGCCGTTATGATCTCAATCTAGCAATGGATCATGCTACTGTAGATATATTTGAAATTGAATGCGTTACCCGTCAAGGAAAGTACCGTAGGGAAACCATAAAAAAATCTTATGGCGAACCATTTGGCATTATTCCTGTTCCCGAGTCTTACGATCGTCCCCAAGTGGAGGAAAGCCGAGGCGGCGCCTTAACAAGGTTGTTTAGAAGGTTTAGGAAATAGTTTCTGAACAGCGCATGTGTTATAATAATATGTTAAAGAGGATGTAGAAGCATGCTAAATGTATGAGAAGCAGGTGATATGAATGGCTGGGTTTCAATTGAAATCAAGTTACAAACCGACCGGTGATCAACCTAATGCGATTTCCCAAATAGAAGCGGAGATTCGCAAAGGGTCTAAGCACACTACTCTCTTAGGTGTTACCGGTTCGGGCAAGACTTTTACCATGGCCAATGTAATTCAAAAAGTTCAAAGGCCTACTTTGGTAATTGCTCATAATAAAACTCTAGCGGCACAGCTTTGCAGTGAGTTTAAAGAGTATTTTCCTGATAATTCAGTGGAGTATTTTGTTAGTTACTATGATTACTATCAGCCGGAAGCATATGTACCCCAATCAGATACTTATATTGAAAAAGACGCCTCAATAAATGAGGAAATCGACAAGTTAAGGCACTCGGCTACTGCAGCAATGTTTGAAAGGAAAGATGTCATTATTGTAGCCAGTGTATCATGCATCTACGGCCTAGGTTCTCCGGAAGACTACCAATATTTAATGCTGTCGTTGAGGGAGGGCCAGCAGTATGACCGAGATGCTATTCTCCGCAAGCTGGTAGACATTCAATATGAACGTAACGATATAGATTTCCGCCGCAGTACTTTTCGGGTGCGGGGAGATGTTATTGAGATTTTTCCGGCGTCCCATGCCAAGAAAGCCATAAGGGTGGAAATGTTTGGCGATGAAATAGAGCAGATATTGGAGATAGATACTTTGACGGGAGAGGTGCTGGGTAGGCTTAAGCACATATCTATTTTTCCCGCCAGTCACTATGTGACCGAAGAAGAAAATTTAAAAAGAGCCATAGGCACCATTGAGAAGGAATTAGAGGAACAACTGAAATATCTTAGGGATCGAAACAAACTGCTGGAAGCTCAACGGTTGGAACAACGCACCCATTATGATTTGGAAATGATGCGGGAGATGGGTTTCTGTCAGGGGATTGAAAATTATTCCAGACATCTTACGGGACGAGCCCCGGGAGAACCGCCTTTTACTTTGATAGATTATTTCCCGAAAGACTTTTTGCTGATGGTAGATGAATCTCATGTGACAATTCCGCAAATAGGCGGTATGTATGCGGGGGATCGTTCACGAAAAAATACTTTGGTAGAGCATGGATTTCGCCTTCCGTCAGCTATGGATAATCGACCGTTTACCTTCGAAGAATTTGAAAATAAGGTTGGACAGGCGGTCTATGTGTCAGCTACACCTGGCCCATATGAAATTGAACACAGCAAAAAAATTGTTGAGCAGATTATTCGTCCTACCGGTTTGGTGGACCCTCTGATTGACATCCGTCCTGTGGAGGGCCAGATTGACGACCTGCTGCACGAGATAAGACTACGTGCGGAAAAACAACAGCGAATACTGGTTACAACCCTCACTAAAAGAATGGCTGAAGATTTAACTGATTATTTTAAAGAAATGGGTGTGCGGGTGAGCTATCTTCATTCGGAGATTGGTACCATTGAGAGAATGCAAATTATCCGCGACCTGCGGTTAGGTAAATTTGATGTGTTAGTGGGAATTAACCTATTAAGAGAAGGCCTGGACCTGCCGGAAGTCTCATTGGTTGCCATCTTAGATGCTGATAAGGAAGGTTTCTTGCGTTCTGAACGGTCGCTGATACAGACCATGGGACGAGCGGCCCGTAACTTGGATGGTCAAGTTATTATGTATGCTGATCGGGTTACGGACTCCATGCGGAAGGCCATAGAGGAAACTAATAGGCGCCGGGATATTCAAACTGCTTATAATAAAGAACACGATATTACACCGGCAAGCATTAAGAAGGCTGTTCACAATGTAATAGAGGCAACTTATGCGGCCGAAACAGAAGGAGATTATATCCCTGACAAGGATATAGCAAGTATGTCCAAACGCGAGGTAAATAGCATGATTAAGGATTTAGAAAAAGAAATGCAGTCAGCAGCCAAGCAGTTGGAGTTTGAGAAGGCAGCCCAGCTGCGGGATTTAGTTATCGAACTACGGGGAAAGGTAAAGGGATTAAAAAAACAGTAGGACTAATATTGGCAGTCAGCCAAGTTAAGCGATTGTGATATTATGTCTTCTGTATTCTAAAGATAATTATGGAGGAAACAGCAATGAAATATTTAACTGTTAAAGGTGCCCGTGAGCATAATCTAAAAAATATAGATATATCCATACCGAGGGACAAGCTGGTGGTGTTTACGGGGCTCAGCGGTTCCGGGAAATCCTCCTTGGCTTTTGATACTATTTATGCTGAAGGGCAAAGGCGGTATGTAGAGTCTTTGTCTGCGTATGCGCGTCAATTTTTAGGGCAGATGGAAAAGCCGGATGTTGACTATATTGAGGGGTTGTCACCGGCAATTTCTATAGACCAAAAGACCACCAGCCATAACCCCAGGTCCACTGTTGGTACCGTTACGGAAATTTATGATTACCTGCGGTTATTATTTGCCCGGGTAGGACAGCCCTATTGTCCCAGCTGCCACAAACCTATTGCACAGCAGACCGTAACGCAGATGGTAGACCAATTAGTGCTCTATCCAGAGCGTACCAAAATGCAGATACTTGCCCCGGTTGTTCGGGGGCGCAAGGGGGAGCATAAGCAGCTTTTGCAGAACATTGCCAAGGAAGGTTTTGTGCGTGTTAGGGTGGATGGAGAAGTATACGATGTAACGGATGAGATTAATCTCAATAAAAATAAAAAGCATGCCATAGAAGTCGTGGTTGATCGGATAATGATGAAGGAAGGGATCGAGAGTCGTTTGGCGGATTCTATTGAAACAGCGCTCTCCCTTGCCCAGGGCATAGTGGTTGTAGATGTAATAGACGAAAAAGAACTTACCTTTAGTGAACATTTTGCCTGTATTGACTGCGGCATTAACTTTGAAGAGCTAACGCCCCGAACATTTTCTTTCAATAGTCCTTACGGTGCATGCAGCGAGTGCAGCGGGTTGGGCGTTAAGATGGAAGTGGATATGGATTTAGTAATACCTGATGATAGCCTCAGTTTAAACCAGGGTGCGGTGGCCCCGTGGAGTAAAAAGACTCAAGGTTATTACTCCCAGCTGTTAGCTGGGGCTGCTGAACACTACAATGTCGATATGGACGTGCCGGTTAAGAACCTTCCCAAAGAAGAGCTGGATAAAATTCTTTGGGGCAGCCGGGGAGAAAGCATGACTTTTAGATACACTAACAGGTTTAATAAGAGAAGGGTATACGAGACTACTTTTGAGGGCGTAATACCGAACCTGGAACGCCGCTACCGTGAGGCCCAGTCGGACAACTCCCGTACTGATATTGAGAATTATTTGAGTGCCCAAGAATGCCCCAAGTGTAGGGGCGCCAGATTACGAAAGGAAGCATTGGCAGTTAGAATAGGCGGTAGCAATATTGATGAAGTTACCCAACTATCGATAATAGATGCTAAAGACTTTTTTAGGAACTTGGATTTAACTGAGAGACAGCAGATGATAGCCAGACAGATACTAAAGGAAATCAACGAACGATTGGGCTTTTTAGTTAGTGTCGGTCTGGATTACCTTAGCCTCAACAGAACTGCGGGGACATTATCCGGCGGCGAGGCTCAACGGATCCGCTTAGCGACTCAAATAGGTTCCAGTTTGGTAGGTGTGTTATATATTTTGGACGAACCAAGCATCGGATTGCACCAACGGGACAATGCCAGGCTGATAGATACCTTAAAAAGACTGCGGGATCTGGGTAATACTCTGATAGTTGTTGAACACGATGAGGAAACGATGAGTGCGGCGGATTATATCGTTGACATTGGTCCCGGAGCCGGCGAACACGGTGGAGAGGTGGTTGCTGCCGGGTCATTAAAGGACATAATAAACTGCAAGCGGTCCATTACCGGTCAATATCTCAGCGGCGAAAAGCAAATTCCCGTGCCCTTAATACGCCGCCCCGGCAATGGCAAACGGTTAATAATTAAAGGAGCTAAAGAACACAATCTCCAAGATATCGACGTTACCTTTCCCTTGGGAGTATTCAATTGTGTAACCGGAGTATCGGGATCCGGTAAAAGTACGTTGATTAACGAAATCCTTTATAAAACTTTGGCCCAAAAACTGCACCGAGCTAAAGGAAAAGCGGGTGAATATGATGAAATTGGCGGTATAGAATACCTGGACAAGGTGATAGACATTGACCAGTCGCCTATCGGACGAACTCCCCGGTCCAACCCTGCTACTTATACAGGCGTCTTTGATAGTATTAGAGAATTGTTTTCAAAAACTACCGAGGCTAAAATGCGTGGTTATAAGCCGGGGCGCTTTAGTTTTAATGTTAAAGGCGGTCGCTGTGAGGCATGTCGCGGTGACGGAATAATAAAGATTGAAATGCATTTTCTACCTGATGTTTATGTACCGTGCGAGGTGTGTAAAGGTGCCCGCTATAACAGAGAAACATTGGAGGTAAAATATAAGGGGAAAAACATCTCAGACGTATTAAACATGACCGTAGTTCAGGCGGTGGATTTTTTCCAAAACATTCCTAAAATATATCGTAAATTAAAGACCTTGCAGGATGTGGGGCTAGGTTATATTAAGCTGGGGCAGCCGGCCACAACTTTGTCAGGCGGGGAAGCCCAACGGGTTAAGTTGGCTACGGAACTGAGTCGGCGCAGTAATGGGAAGACACTTTATATCTTAGATGAACCGACTACCGGCTTGCATACTGCAGACATTCATAAACTGTTAAAGGTGCTGGGTCGGCTTACTGATGCCGGTGATACGGTACTGGTTATCGAGCATAATTTGGATGTCATAAAGACTGCCGATTACCTAATTGACTTAGGCCCTGAAGGGGGAATAAAGGGCGGGCGGATAATCGCTGCCGGCACTCCTGAGGAAGTAGTGAATGTGGCGGAGTCCTATACGGGGCAGTATCTTCGTCCAATTTTGGAGCGTGATGAGGTTGAGGTTGAACTTACAGAAGAAACTCAAGCATCTACCGGCTAAACCCGGCGTATACCTGATGAAAGATGAGCAGGAGCAAATAATTTATGTTGGTAAGGCTCGAGCGCTCAGTTCTCGGGTGCGCTCTTATTTTCACAGCAAAAAACACCAAAGTGTTAAGGTACAGGCTTTGGTTGAGAAAATTATTGATTTTGAATACATTGTCACGGATACTGAAGTAGAAGCACTTATTCTTGAATGTAACCTAATAAAAGAACATCGGCCAAAGTATAATATTAGTTTAAAGGATGACAAGCAGTATCCATATTTGAAGATTACTGTCAAAGATCAGTTTCCCAGGGTGATCGTTACCCGCAATGTTGTTAAGGATAAGTCTAAGTATTTCGGGCCTTACACCCAGGTAGGGGCCCTGCGGGAAACGTTAAGGTTATTGCAAAAGCTCTTCCCGGTGCGCAGTTGTAAGCAGTCGGAGGTTGACAAAAGAACCAGGCCTTGTTTAAATGCGCATATTAAACGTTGTCTAGCACCATGCAGTGGACAAATATCAACTCAGCAGTATGGGGAAGTTATTGAAGAAGTCATTATGTTTCTCGAAGGGAAACAGGATAGCTTGCTTAAACGGATGGTAAAAAGAATGGAAAAGGCCGCAGAACAGTTGGAATTTGAAAAAGCAGCCGAACTAAGGGATCAAATCCAAGCGGTTGAAAAAGTCGTTGCCAAGCAGAAAATTGTTTCAGCAGGGCAAGAAGACCAGGACATTATTGCTTTTGCCCGAGGATATAATGAGGCTTGCGTGCAGGTATTTTTTGTGCGCCAGGGTAAACTGTTGGGCAGGGACCATTTTTTTCTTAAAGTTAACGAGCATATGGATCGCAGCAGCATTATGACTGCCTTTGTTAAACAATACTACAGCAGGGCCGAACAACTGCCCCGGGAGATATTGCTGCAGGAACCAATTGCCGAGGAGGAACTGATAATAAAATGGTTATCCGACAAGCGGGGCAGCAAGGTATATTTGAAAGTACCTCAACGGGGAGAAAAATTGAAATTGGTAGAGATGGTTGCTCGCAATGCTCTTATGCTGCTGCAGGAAGAGGAGTTATCTAGGCGCAAAAAGGAAATGGCCGGCAAACAAGCACTGCTTGAATTACAGGAACAGTTAAGCGTGGAAAAATTACCCGGTCGCATAGAATGCTATGATATTTCTAATATTCAAGGCACTAATTCCGTCGGCTCTATGGTTGTTTTTATTAATGGAGAATCCAGGACCGACCTTTATCGCAAATTTAAAATCAAAACGGTAGTAGGCCCGGATGATTTTGCTTCTATGGCAGAAGTACTCAGCCGCCGTTTTAAAAGGGCTGTTTCGGAGGATGGCCAAGGTTTTGAAAACTTACCGGACTTGGTAATTATAGATGGTGGGAAAGGACAGTTAAGTGCTGCACGCCAAGTGATGCATCAACTGCATGTAGCCCATATTCCCACGTTTGGACTAGCCAAGGAAGAAGAGCTTTTGTTTCAGGAAGGCAGGGATGACGCCATACGCCTGCCTAGAGACAGCGAGGCACTGTATCTGCTGCAGCGTATTCGAGACGAGGCCCATAGATTTGCCGTCACCTACCATAGAAATCTACGCAGCAAGCAATCAATTAAATCTCTACTGGACGAAGTGCCGGGTATAGGACCTAAAAGGAAACAGGCACTTTTGAAACATTTTGGCTCCGTAAAGAAAATTGTTGAAGCATCGGTTGAGGAACTGAGTGGCGTAGATGGGATGAACCTTAAGGCGGCCCAGCAGGTAAGAGAGTATCTAGGACGGAGTTAGCTTAGGCGGCAGGCTTTTGAGACCTCGCCAATGTACTTTTTAGGAAGAGGGGTGTATATAATGAACATCAAACTGGTGGCCATTGATTTGGACGGGACGTTACTGGGGGGCGATTTGAAGATTTCTCCTAGGGCCAAAGAGGCCATTAAACGGTCTATGGATGAAGGGGTGCAGGTAACGTTGGCTACGGGTAGAATGTATCGGTCTGCGCTGCCTTATGCAAAAGAACTGGGCGTCCAAGTCCCTTTAATTACTTACCAAGGGGGTTTGGTAAAAATGAGCAGTAGCGGCCAGGTGCTTTATCATAAGGAATTATCCTTGAATTATGCCCAAGAGGTTATTGGAATGGCTCGAAAATTCGGTTTCCACATTAATGCTTATCTGGATGATAATTTGTTTGTGGAAGAAGATACTCATCTAAGTCGTGACTATGGCAGGAAAACCGGAGTGAAAATCCATCTTGTGGATGATTTGCTGGAATTTTTGCCTGATAATCCTGTTAAGATTTTATTGATTGGTGCCGAAGAGCAGTTGGATATTATGCAGGAACAGTGTCGCAACCATTTCAATAATAGGGTTTACATAACTAAATCAAAACATCACTTTTTGGAATTCACCCATCCGGAAGCGACTAAAGGCCATGGCTTAAGAGCCGTTGCCCAGTGGATGAATGTCAGTACCAATGAGATTATGGGTATTGGTGACAGCTATAATGACTTGGAAATGTTTCGTTCTGTGGGGTTAAGCATCGTAATGGGAAATGCTAGAGATGAAGTGAAAGCAGCTGCGGATTATATCACCGGATCTTGTGATGATGACGGGGTAGCAGAGGCATTAGAGCGGTTTGTTTTGGCGGATAAGGCGGTACCTTCGGGGTGATTTAAATGTTATCCAATAAGGGGGCTAATAAATGCAGTTTAAGGCAGACATGCATATGCATACCCAATACAGTGACGGTCGTGGTACAATGAAGGAAATGATGTCCGCCGGCCTAAATAAAGGACTGGATAAGATTGCAATTACTGAGCATGGGCCTAATAATATCGGGGTTGGCATAAAATCAGCCGAACAACTCTTAGATATTAAAAAAGAGGCCTTAGAGCTATCGGCCGGACAAAATATCCAGGTGTTGGTTGGTGTCGAAGCCGACGTTATCGGTACCAATGGTGAAATAGATGTACCTCAGTCAATCTATCAACAGTTGGATTTATTACTGGTAGGACTGCATCCTCATGTGATACCGGTGGATGTGGAAGATGGTTTGAGCTTTATCTTACCCAATAAATTTTTTGGGCTTTCCTCCGGCGTGCGGAAGCGGGTCATCCGTAATAATACCAATGCAATAATTGAAGTTTTAAACAAGCACAAAGTGGATATTCTGACCCATCCGGGCTTGAATATGCCCATAGATTATGAGGCTGTTGCAAAAGTATGTGCAGAAAAGGGTACTCTTTATGAGATAAACACCGGCCATAATGACCAACATTTTCAAACCATATCCATAATTAATACGGTTGCTCGCAGTAATGTTAATTTTATCATAAATAGTGATGCCCATTACCCTGAAACGGTGGGTGAGTTGAAAACCGGTTGGGCTTTGTTAAAAATGGCCGGTGTTAGTCCTGAACGGGTGGTAAACGTTAGGCATTAAAACTAAGGGGGTATATATCTTGAAGCTAGTTATTGTAACCGGATTGTCGGGTGCTGGAAAGACTCAAGCGATACGGGCCCTAGAAGACCTAGGCTACTTTTGTGTGGATAATATGCCGCCTAATTTGATCTCCAGGTTTGCGGAGCTGTTTAATGAAGCGGATGATGATGTACAAAAGATTGCACTGGTAATGGATGTCAGGGGCGGCAGGTTTTTCGATAGGGTTTTTGAGGCTTTGAATTATCTAGATGCACAGCATTATAACTATGAACTGCTGTTTCTCGAAGCGGCCGATGAAGTCCTGATAAAACGATTCAAAGAAACGCGCCGCAGTCATCCCCTGTCTCCCTTCGGCCGTATTCCCGAGGGCATTATCAAGGAAAGAAAACGGTTAGAAGAATTGAGGGGCATTGCCAGCAAGATTGTAGATACCTCCGATTTGAATGTACATCAGTTAAAGGAGCAGGTTACCAATCTCTTCGGAGACACAAAAGACTATAAGCTGATGGTAAATGTTATGTCTTTTGGTTTTAAGTATGGGATACCCTTGGATGCGGATTTGGTAATGGATGTAAGGTTTTTACCCAACCCTCACTATGTCGATCATCTGAGAAATTTTTCGGGGCATGATGAGAAGGTGAAAGAATATGTGCTAAACTCGCCGGTCACTAACGAATTTCTTTTCAAATATTATGATATGATAAAGTTTTTGCTTCCCTATTATGTTTATGAAGGGAAAAGCCATTTGGTAATAGCCATCGGCTGCACTGGCGGGAGACATAGATCTGTGGCCTTAGCAAATGAGATGGCACAGCGGATAGAAGAAAATCAGGATTATAGGGTAAATGTTAACCATAGGGATATTTTAAGAAATACAGGAGTTCAAAAATGAGGCGGGTTCTAAAACTGCTTTACCCTGGTTTAGGTCTTAAAAGATGGATACTAGTAGTGCTGCTGGGATTAGCATTCTTTATTTTTGGTACTGCCGTATTGTTAAATACAAGGATTATCGCTTACCTAATGATTTTGGCACAGAACACTTCCCAGATACTTTTTGGCCGGCCTTTTTCCTGGCTAACTGCTGTTATTTCTATGGCGGTTGGGGTGTTATTAATCATAGTCGGCAGCAGGCGGTTTTTACAATCCATCCTATTTGGTTATATACCCGGCCATCCCAATAGGGTATTGGAAATACTATACCAGCAGCGGCGCCTTAAACAAGGGCCTAAAATAGTTGCCATTGGGGGGGGGACTGGGCTTTCGGTGCTCCTAAGAGGTTTAAAGCAATATACTAGTAACCTAACGGCGGTCGTCACAGTAACGGATGATGGCGGCAGTTCAGGAAGACTTCGGGGCGAGTTGGGAATATTGCCGCCGGGAGATGCGCGAAACTGTTTGGTTGCTTTAGCGGATACGGAAGTACTAATGGAGGAATTGTTTGATTACCGTTTTATTAAAGGTGACTTGAAAGGACATAGCTTAGGCAACCTGTTACTTGCCGCTATGACAGACATCGTTGGCGATTTTGAAAAGGCCATACAGGAAGTCAGCCGGGTTTTGGCCATTCGCGGTCAAGTTTTTCCGTCTACATTAAGCCACGTCACATTAAGAGCACATATGGCGGATGATTCATGGGTGGACGGAGAAACTGATATTGTTATGCATGAGGCGGGAATAAAAAGATTGTTTCTTAACCCGCGCCGGGTAGTGGCGGTTCCGCGGGTCTTAAAGGTTATTGAAGAGGCGGATGCTGTCATACTAGGCCCAGGCAGTCTTTATACCAGTATTATTCCGAACCTGCTGGTCAAAGGTATCGCCCAGGCTATTCACCAAACCAAAGCACCGGTATTTTACGTGTGCAATATTATGACCCAGCAGGGTGAAACAGATAATTTTACCGTTGCGGACCATGTGAAAATAATTAACATGTATACGGAAGTTCCAATTATTGATTATGTAGTTGCTAATTCTCAAGAGGTATCGCCTAGGGCTGCTGACAGGTACCGTAAACAAGGTGCATATCTCGTTAAGTTGGATGAAGAAGAATTAAGAAAGATGGGCGTGTCATTAGTATCTGATGATTTGTTGGATGAAACCAACCTGATAAGACACCATTCGGATAAGCTTGCCCGCACTTTAATAAAGGAAATTTTTCGGGCTAATAACATAGTTGATAGGGTTAAGTTAATTAATGCCATTTTAGGCCAAGTAGTCTTCAACAATAAGTAATAGTATATTTTTGGTTAACTGGAGGTTTATATGTCCTTTTCTCAGAAATGTAAAAATGAGTTGGCAAGGAAGATGCCTGACAACCAATGCTGTCAGTTAGCGGAATTGAGTGCCTTGATACGCTTAGACGGAACAATTTTGTTAGGTTTTCATCAGAGTCTGGGTTTAAGAATAGACACCGAGAATGCGGCAGTAGCAAGGAAGGTCATAAAACTTACCAAAACACTGTTTAACCTTAATAGCGAAGCTATAGTGCAGCGGAGACGAAGGCTTCGTAAAAATAATGTTTACGGAATTGAAATAAGGAACAAAATTGGTGTACAAAAAATGCTGCAAAAAACGGGGGTCGGCATGTTCCTGACCGCGGAAGAAGAAAATTGGCAAAAAGAAAGTTTAAAAAAGGCCTGCTGTCAAAAGGCCTATCTGCGCGGTGTGTTTCTAGGGGGCGGTTCAATCAGCAATCCCCAAAGCGGCTCTTATCATCTGGAAATGGTTATGCACGACCCGGGCATCGTTCCCCATTTATGCGGGTTAATGACCAAGTTTGGGCTGGATGCGCGTCAGACCACTCGAAAGAAAGCAGAAGTTATCTATTTAAAAGAAGCGGATCAAATAGTCCAGTTTTTAAACATTACCGGTGCTCACACGGCACTGTTAAATTTTGAAAGCGTACGCATTTATAAAGATATCCGGAATAATGTCAATCGTTTGGTTAATTTCGAAACGGCTAATCTAACTAAGAGTGTTGAAGCCTCCATGCGGCAGATAGAGGCTATTCAATTAATCGCGGGGCGAATAGGTTTGGAAAGATTGAGTTTTGCCCTTAAGGAACTGGCTCAGGCACGTCTAGAACATCCTGACGTTAGTTTAAAAGAACTGGGAGAACTGTTGGATCCTCCGGTGAGCAAGTCAGCCGTAAATCATCGTATGCGTCGCTTAGAACAATTTGCAGAGAGATTAAGGAAACCTTAAATGAAGGATGCCTTGGAAAATTCAGCAGGGGGAACAAGGATATTACCTTTAGCACTGCCGGCTATAATTGAAATGATGCTGCATATGGCTGTTGGCATTGTTGATGTGGCTATGGTCGGCCGGCTCGGGGCGGACCCGTTAGCGGCCATAAGCTTGGCGGAGCAAATACTTTTTACTATTCTGTTTATTTTTGCTGCTGCCGGGGTCGGTGCAGGCGCCATAGTTGCCAGGTACGTAGGAGCTAAGGATTTTGTTCAGGCAAATTTTATCATTGGACAGGCCATAGGGTTGGGAACAATTATTGGTTTGGCTGTGGGAACAGCAGGTTTTTTCTTCGCTGACCAGCTATTGGGAATATTCAAGGTAAATCCTCAAGTGTTGAGTTCGGCCAGCGGTTACATTAAAATATTGGCTTTTCCTACAATTTTCTTCTTAATTTTGTTGATTGGTGAATCTGTCGTCCGCAGTTCCGGCTACACAAAAATACCGCTTTACATCGCAGGCTTTGCAAATACCGTTAATATTACTTTAAACTACATATTTATTTATGGTAAACTCGGAATGCCCCGCATGGGAGTGCAGGGGGCTGCTGTTGGCACAAGTGCAGCATTTTTCGTTGCTTCTCTGGCTATCCTGATAATACTTGCCAGCGGTCGGTTGTCCGTGAGGCTAAGAATTAGAGATATCTTTCCGTTGAAGATTTCAGTGGTTAAAAGAATTTTTCGCTTGGCTCTGCCCTCCGGGGTAGAAGAGTTATTGAAGAGTTCCAGCAATTTGTTAGTGACCTTTATGCTGACGGGCTTAGGCTCAACAGCTTATGCTGCTCATCAAGTAGCTTTATCTGTGGAATCCATATCCTTTATGCCGGGGGTTGGTTTTGCTATTGCAGCCAGCATTTTAGTAGGGCAGAACTTAGGTGCTGGACAACCGAAAAAAGCTGAGCAGTCTGTTTGGACGGCAGTAAAATACGCGGTGTTGGTCATGACCACCATGGGTCTAATATTTTTCTTTTTTAGCAGACAGGTAGTATCAGTTTTTACGAATCAGCAAGATGTACTGGACTTGGCAGCCCAAGCAATTCGTATCGGTGCATTTGAACAGACAACTTTAGCTGTTCAAATGGTGTTGGCAGGTGCCCTGAGGGGAGCGGGGGATACCCGTTGGCCTATGTATCTCGCTGTTATTGGTAATATGGTTATTAGGGTGCCGCTGGTTTACGTCGTTTTAGAAGTGTTTCATTTAGGGCTGGCCTGGGTTTGGGTTGTTACCGTACTTCAATGGCTTATCCTAAGCTTATTGGTTTTGTGGCGCTTTTTCAAAGGCCGCTGGAAGTTAATCGAGGTATAAATAACTAGACTATTAAGAGTGCTGGTATTAAATTATGGCACCTCTTAAGAAGACAGAAAGCTGAAAGGGGTGTGTCTTCAAGTGAGAAGACTTAAACACTATCCTGTGGAGGATAAAAACTCATTGCAGCACTGGCCGCAAGTAGTAGGCAGGTTTAAGGCTGTAAAGAACTTTTTTATTATTCAGCTGTGCCGTTATTCCCCGTCTATGAAATTAAAAGCGTGGTTATTTAAACACTTGTTGGGTGTCAAGGTCGGTCAGAATGTATCAATTGGCTTAATGGCTATGATTGATGTTTTTTATCCTGAGTTAATAACCCTGGGAAATGAAGTAATTTTAGGCTATAACAGTACTATTCTCTGTCATGAATTTTTGCGTTTCGAATATCGGCTGGGTCCGGTAAACATTGGCGATGATGCAGTTATTTGTGCCAACAGTACTATTTTAGCGGGAGTGAATATTGGGACTGGAGCGGTAGTTGCAGCGGGTGCGGTGGTTGATAAGGATGTACCGCCTTATACAATGGTTGGCGGTGTTCCGGCACGGATCATTCGAAAACTGGATGCGGAGGAACTAAAGCAAAATGTTTTTAAGATTATTTGAGGTGTTTAAGCGACCGTTTGAGCGTTGGTTTCTCATTACACTAGTAGTAATTAACTTTTTTGGCTCAATTTATGGTTACTATTGGTACAGGTATCAGTTGGCCCATAATTCACTGAATTTTTGGCCTATCATTCCTGATAGTCCCCGCTCTACTACCTTTTTAATGATTGCTCTTTTGATTTTCCTGATAGGCAGTAAAAAGACATGGCAGAGGACGGGTTGGTTCCAGGCTTTGGCTTATACCGGAGTAATTAAATATGGTATCTGGGCCGTTGCAATGATTACCCAATCCTGGATAATGGGTGATCAAGTCAATTTAACGGATGTTATGTTATGGTTTTCCCATCTGGGGATGGCTGCCCAAGGAGTAGTCTTTTTGCGTCATTTGGAAATGAATTACGGCACTATTTTTATTCCTGCCGTTTGGATGGTGTTTAATGACTATATGGATTATGTTTATGGTTTTCATCCCTATTTGTTCAGCAGTGGACAAGTGCTTTATGCAATGCTGACTGCAGTAGGGCTTACTTTGATATTGTTAATAAGTTTACTGGTGCGTAAAAGAACTTTGGGATAAGTATGAAACAAAAGGCTCTTGAAACTGAATAAGGTTTGAATCCAACATATCCCTGGTCTATATAAAAGGCCAGGGAATAAATATTTACCAATATAGCATAGCAGGAAAAGAGTGATGCCGAGTTGAATACAATGGTATAAGAAGATTGAATTGTTCGAAACCGACTTATCTTAATAAAATTTTCGAACAACCTACAGGGAGTGGGCGCTATGCGCATGGGTTATGATTTAACCCTGCAACAAACTCAAAAACTAGTTATAACTCCGGAGTTACGGCAGGCAATTAATATACTGCAATACTCTGCAATTGAGTTATCCGAGTATTTGGAGCAGGCCGTGCTTGAAAATCCTGTGCTGGAACTGAAAGAGGAAGCCCCGGAGGAGGCAGCTGCTGCTGATTCTGAAAAGGAAAAGGAAAAGGAAGAACAATTTGATGTGGACTGGCAGGAGTATTTCCAAGATGGCAGTGACTTAGGATATATAAGGAATTACAGAGAGAAAAAAGAAGAAATAGCTTATGAACAGTTTGTTACCCAATCTCCTAGTCTACATGACCATTTGGATGTGCAACTGCAGTTAATGGTAAAAGATGAACGTCAAAGACTAATTGGAGAATTTTTAATCGGTAATATTGATGAAAATGGTTATTTGTGTGTTGAAGTGGAGGAAGCCGCAAGGCAGCTAGACGTGCCGGCACATGAGGTAACTCAAGTACTAGAGATTGTGCAGTCTCTGGATCCGACCGGAATTGGTGCTCGTGATTTGGTTGAATGTTTGTTATTACAGCTGCAGATGAAGGAAGAACAAAATCTGGTGGCTGAGAAGATAATTCGGTTCCATATTGACGATTTGGCTGCGGGACGTATCAGTAAAATTGCCCAGAAACTTCACATGGAATCCCGTCAAATTCAAGAAGCAGGGGATATAATTAGAAGCTTAGACCCCAAACCCGGGAGTAAGTTCAGCGATGGCCAATCGGTAAAATATATAGTTCCTGATGTGGTAATTGAAAGAGTGGAAGGAGAGTATATAGTCTTGGTTAAGGATGTTAATACACCAAGATTATTTATAAACCCTACCTATAAGAAGATATTGAGCGGTGGTAAGCAATTTGATGCACAAACTAAGGAATTTATTCAAGCAAAGCTGCACGCGGCCAGTTGGATTATCCGCAGTATAGAACAGCGAAGATTGACTTTGTACAGGGTAGTGCGGACCATAGTGGATTTGCAGCAGGGTTTTTTTAATAAAGGGGTAAAGCATTTAAGACCTCTTAACCTTAAGGAAGTTGCAGATATTTTAGAGATTCACGAATCCACAGTCAGCCGTGCAACGGCTAATAAATATGTGCAAACCCCATTAGGCGTATTTCCCCTAAAGTTCTTTTTTGCCTCGGGGGTAAATAATGCAGGAGGCCTGTCAACCTCTTCTGAAAGCATTAAAAAAATGCTAAAGGAAATGGTGGAAGAAGAGGAAAAACAAAAGCCTTTATCCGACCAAAAAATCACCGGGATATTAAATGCCGGAGGTATCAAAATTTCACGGCGCACAGTAGCAAAATACCGTGGGGAGTTGGGTATTCCTTCAGCAAATAGAAGAAGACGCTACTAATTTCATAATCGTCAGAAGCGGCTGCCTTTAATTAATAGGTTCAGCCGTTTTTTATTTCTAGTCATAAACAGCAAGTACTTCATATAATATGTTACAAATGATATAATTCACTAAATGATATGGAATAATTAATAATATGTGACATGTTTTTTAGGATTTTTTTAATTTCGGTAGAGGAATATACTGGCTAGGTGTGGAATACTTATCTTGTTTGTCACAAAAATTAGTATTAGGATAAGTTTATGGTAAAATTGGTATACTAATGCAGGTCATTAGTTCTAAGTTTTGGTTAATGTTTATGAACCATCAATAAATTTACAGGGGGAATACATATGACAGTTAAGATTGGCATTAATGGTTTTGGTAGGATTGGCAGGTTGGTATTTCGCGCGGCATTAGAGAATCCTAATGTTGAGGTAGTTGCTATTAATGATTTAACAGACGCTGCAACTAATGCACATCTTTTAAAGTACGATTCTATTCACGGAATATTAAACGCTTCGGTTTCGGCTAAGGACAATGTAATGGTAGTTGACGGAAAAGAAATTAAGGTAGTATCCGAAAGGGATCCAAAGCAGCTTCCGTGGGGAGAATTAGGTGTGGATATTGTAGTGGAGTCTACCGGCTTCTTCCTTGAAGGCTCAAAAGCGGCAGGGCACATCGAAGCAGGTGCAAAGAAGGTCATTATTTCTGCGCCTGCAAAAAATGAAGATATTACTATAGTGCTGGGGGTTAACGAAGATAAGTATGATCCCGCGAAACATAACATCATTTCTAATGCATCATGTACCACTAACTGCTTGGCACCTGTGGCAAAAGTATTAAATGATAACTTTGGCTTAAAAAGAGGTTTAATGACTACTGTTCATTCTTATACAAATGACCAACGTATATTAGACCAGGCACATAAAGATTTGCGCAGGGCCCGTGCTGCAGCGGAGTCCATTATTCCCACTACTACCGGGGCAGCAAAAGCAGTGGCTTTGGTATTACCGGAGTTGAAGGGCAAATTAAACGGTTTCGCAATGCGTATCCCGACTGCAAACGTCTCTATAGTGGATTTGGTTGCTGATTTAGAAAAAGACGTTGATGCAGATACTATCAACAATACATTAAAAGAAGCGGCGGAAGGTTCTTTAAAAGGCATTATGCAATACTGTGAAGAACCACTGGTATCCAAGGACTTTAACGGTAATCCCCATTCTTCCATTGTTGATGCATTATCTACCATGGTTATTGAAGGCAACATGGTGAAAGTGGTTTCTTGGTATGATAACGAGTGGGGTTATTCCAATCGTGTTGTACAATTAGCTGACTATATTGCCCAGCAGGGGATTTAGGATTTTTAAAGAGGTTATTGAAAAGAAATATAAACAAAGGGGGGAGGATAATATCCTTCCCTTTTCACAAATAAGGATAAAAGGGATTAAGAGTTTTGGAGGTATTTAGGTGGAAAAATTAACGGTAAAGGACTTGGATGTTGGAGGCAAAAAGGTTTTAGTAAGAGTAGACTTTAATGTCCCGTTAGATGGAGGTAAAGTAACTGACGATACTAGAATCAGGGCTGCTTTACCGACGATAGAGTTTTTGCTGGCTAATCAGGCCAAGGTTATTTTGGTAACTCATTTGGGACGGCCAAAGGGCAAGGTTGTTGAGGAACTGAGGCTGGACCCTGTAGCCCAAAGACTTTCCGACCTGCTAAAGATAGAGGTAATTAAGACAGATGATACGGTTGGTGATGAAGTAGACAGAGCCATTAACCAATTGGCCCCGGATCAGGTATTGCTGTTGGAAAATGTTAGATTTAATCCTGGCGAAAAAGCTAATGAGCCTGCGTTCGCAAAACAGCTGGCGGATTTGGCAGATATTTACGTGAATGATGCTTTCGGTACTGCTCACCGTGCTCATGCGTCTACTGCAGGTGTAGCTGATTTTCTGCCGGCCGCTGCAGGTATGTTGGTAGAAAAAGAGCTTCGCCTAATGGGTGAAGCGCTTAGAAACCCAGAGCGGCCTTTCACGGCAATTTTAGGCGGTGCTAAAGTATCTGACAAGATTGGCGTGATAGATAATCTGTTAGAAAAGGTTGATGCCCTAATTATTGGCGGCGGCATGGCAAATACTTTTTTAGAGGCCCAAGGGTATGACCTGAAGGCATCATTAGTCGAAAAAGAAAAATTGGCTTTGGCTAAAGAAGCGCTGGCAAAGGCAGAAGAGAAAGGGGTCAAGCTGCTGTTGCCCCAGGATTTGCTAGTTGCGTCAGAGGTTCAAGCAGATAGTGAGTACAGAACTGTTTCTTTAGATCAAGTCCCCGACAATTGGAAAGCTGTTGATATAGGCGAAAAAACAGCAAAGATGTTTGTTGATCAGATTGTTGCTTCAAAGACAATTATTTGGAATGGCCCCATGGGGGTTTTTGAACTGGCCCCTTTTGCAAAGGGCACTGAAGCTTTGGCCCAAGCTATGGTGGATGTGGATGGAATCACCATTGTCGGCGGGGGAGATTCCGTAGCCGCAGTGGAGAAAATGGGAGTTGCAGATAAATTGACCCATATCTCTACGGGGGGCGGGGCATCCTTACAGTTTCTTGAGGGTAAGCCGCTGCCAGGCATTGAGGCATTAAATAATAAATGATTATGAATTGGCAATATATTTTTTGTAAATATAAAAAATTGGGGGGAGCTAAATGCGGAAACCGATTATTGCCGGAAACTGGAAAATGCATAAGAGTGCTGTCGAGGGAGCGCGGTTGGCAGCTGAAATAAAGAAAGAGACAGCTGTTATAGATGATGTGGAGGTGGTTATTTGTCCGCCCTTTACTACACTGGGCGCGGTTATTGAAAAAGTTAAAGGCAGTAACGTCAAAGTTGGTGCTCAAAATATGCACTGGGAGGAAGCCGGTGCTTTTACCGGTGAAATTTCGCCTGTAATGCTCCAGGAATTATCCGTTGATTACGTAATAATTGGTCATTCAGAACGGCGGCAATATTTTAACGAGACGGATGAGACGGTGAATAAAAAAGTAAAAGTAGCATTTGCTTATGGGTTTACACCCATAGTTTGTGTTGGAGAAACCTTGGAGCAAAGAGAACAAGGTGTTACAGAAAAGTGGATTAAGCAGCAAGTAGAAACCGGTTTAGCTGATTTACCTGCGGCGGATATCCCTAGACTTGTTTTGGCATATGAACCTATTTGGGCAATCGGTACGGGCAAGACTGCCTCCAGTGAAGATGCGGAAAAAGTAATCAGTTTTATTCGTTCCGTTGTTGCTGATATGTATGGTAGTGAGCAGGCTGAACAAATGCGGATTCAATACGGGGGTAGCGTGAAACCTGGAAACATAAAAGAGCTTATGAAACAACCTAATATTGACGGTGCGTTAGTCGGCGGTGCTGCTCTTATGGCGGATTCCTTTGCCGGTATAATTAAGTTCAACTAAGTTTTGCATTTGCAGTTCTAAGACTAATCACTTTGCTTTTAGGATGGAGGATTTAGTAGTGTCAAGACCTTTAATGCTTATGATATTGGATGGTTGGGGTATCAGCCAAGAAAAAAAAGGCAATGCATTGGCAAAAGCATCCTTACCCAACTTTAAAAGACTATGGGACAAATACCCCCACACTACGTTAGAAGCTTCAGGAGAGGCTGTGGGTCTGCCTGAAGGGCAGATGGGTAATTCTGAAGTAGGTCACCTTAATTTAGGAGCAGGGCGTGTGGTCTATCAAGAGATTACCAGGATTAACAAAACAATTAAAGAAGGCAGCTTTTTCGAAAATGAAATTTTAATTAACCAGATGAAATATGTCAAAGAAAAGGCTTCTTCTTTACATTTAATGGGTCTGTTATCTGATGGCGGTGTACACAGCCATATTGAGCACCTATTTGCCATCCTGGAGATGGCCGGGCGCTATGGTGTTTCTAAAGTTTATATTCATGCGTTTTTAGATGGACGCGACGTTCCGCCGGCTAATGCTCGGGAATATTTTGATGCCCTCCAAAAAAAATGCACTGAACTGCAGGTTGGCCAAGTGGCTACAGTGATGGGACGTTATTATGCGATGGACAGAGACCAACGCTGGGAACGGGTGGCAAAGGCCTTCAAAGCCATGGTAGCGGGTGAAGGAGTGAAGGCAACCTTTCCCAAGGCTGCTTTAGAAAGCTCCTATGATAAAAGGGTTACGGATGAGTTTGTAGAACCAACTGTCATAGTAAATAAAGAAGGACAACCTATAGCAACGGTTAAGGACGATGATGCCATAATTTTTTATAACTTTAGAGCTGATAGGGCCAGGGAAATTACCAGGGCTTTTATAGATGAAGAATTCAATGGTTTTACCAGGCCCCAGGACTTTCAACCGGTTAAGTTTGCCTGCATGACTCAGTATGACGTAGATATAGATGCGCCGGCAGCATTCTTGCCTCAAAACCTGCAAAATACACTGGGGGAATATCTAGCCCACCATAACCGGAAACAGTTACGTATTGCTGAAACGGAAAAATATGCCCATGTAACATTTTTCTTTAATGGCGGGGTGGAAGATCCTAATCCAGGGGAAGACAGGGTGCTGGTTCCTTCCCCAAAAGTCGCAACTTATAATCTTAAACCGGAAATGAGTGCAAATGAAATAACGGAACAAGTGCTGCAGAAAATTGATGAAGATAAATATGATGTCATTATTCTCAATTTTGCTAACCCGGATATGGTAGGGCATACAGGTTTTGAGGATGAGACTGTTCAAGCGGTGGAAACGGTGGATAAGTGTCTTGACAGAATCTATAATAAGCTGCAGGAAAAGGGAGCGCCTTTGTTAATAACGGCAGACCATGGGAATGCGGAAAAAATGGTGGATTTACAAACGGGTGAACCCCATACGGCCCATACTTCCGATCAGGTGCCATTTATGCTGGTTGATACTGAACATCAGAAATGCAACCTCAAAACCGGCGGTTCTCTCAGGGACGTTGCTCCTACTATTCTTTCTTTGCTGAATCTAGATAAGCCGGCGGAAATGACCGGACAAAGTTTAATAAAATGATTATCAAATATGAAGGAGTGATAAAATGACTGTTATTACCGACGTGTTGGCACGGGAGATTTTAGATTCTCGCGGTAACCCCACGGTGGAAGTGGAGGTTTTGCTGGAAAGCGGTGTGGTTGGTAGAGCGGCGGTGCCTTCCGGAGCTTCTACCGGTGCATATGAAGCAGTAGAACTTAGAGATGAAGAACCAAGCCGTTATTTGGGTAAAGGTGTTCAAAAAGCTGTCTGCAATGTTAATAATATAATTGCGCCTGAAGTTATTGATTATGATGCCACTGATCAACTAGGGGTGGATCAGCTATTATTGGAATTGGATGGTACTGAAAACAAATCTAAACTAGGTGCTAATGCAATTTTGGGGGTTTCCTTGGCTGTTGCTAAAGCCGCTGCTGAGGCTTTGGGCCTGCCTTTATATCAATATTTAGGCGGAACTAACGCTAAAGAAATGCCGGTGCCAATGATGAACATCCTTAACGGCGGCGAGCATGCCGACAACAATGTTGATATTCAGGAGTTTATGGTAATGCCTGTTGGGGCAGAATCATTTAGAGAAGGCTTAAGAATGGGTGCTGAAATATTTCATAGCTTAAAGAAAGTATTAAAGGATAAAGGGATGAATACTGCCGTAGGCGATGAAGGTGGATTTGCACCTAATCTGGAATCCAATGCGGAAGCGCTGGATATCATTGTGGAGGCTGTTAAGAAGGCCGGCTATGTCCCTGGTAAAGATGTGCTGTTGGCATTAGATGTTGCGGCTACAGAGTTATTCAAGGACGGGAAGTATATCTTTGCAGGTGAAGGGAGAGAATTTACTTCTGAACAATTAGTTGAATTTTACCGGCAGCTGACTGAAAAGTACCCGATTATTTCTATTGAGGACGGGTTATCAGAGGACGATTGGGAAGGATGGCAGATTTTAACTAAGTCCTTAGGTGATAAGGTCCAATTAGTTGGCGATGACTTATTTGTTACCAATACCACTAAACTGACAAAAGGTATTGAGACGGGTGTGGCCAACTCCATATTGATTAAGGTAAATCAAATTGGAACACTGACAGAGACAATGGATGCTATTGAGATGGCGAAAAGGGCAGGCTATACGGCTGTAGTGTCTCATCGTTCAGGGGAAACTGAAGACACCACTATTGCCGATATTGCAGTGGCGGCAAATGCAGGCCAAATCAAGACCGGCGCTCCATCTAGAACAGACCGCGTTGCAAAGTATAATCAACTGCTTAGGATAGAAGAAGGTTTGGTTCATTTGGCACGCTATCAAGGGACTAAGGTCTTTTATAACTTGAAAAGAGTTTAGTGGTTTTTTATAAACTCTCTCGTGAAAAAATTCTACTTTATGCAGGGAATTTAATGCATAAATAGAATTACTGAATAGTCTTAATCTTAAAATAACGATGAGGGGGGGCAGTATAAAACCGCATCGACTCTAGTTATTTGTTGCCATGTACAAGCGATTATGCTAAAATGTTAATGTTATTCAGTTTGAGGAGGTGGCAGTGGGATGAAGATGGTGGTACTAATCCTACAAGTACTGGTATCTATAGGATTAATCGCAACAGTATTGTTGCAGTCCGGGAAAAGTGCCGGTATTTCGGGTGCTATTGGCGGTGCAGCACAAAGTTTTTTTGGTAAGAAAAAAGGTATGGATGAACTATTAAGTAAGATTACTATGGGTTTAGCAGGAGCATTTATTATTTTTACACTTTTATTATCAATCATATAAATCCTTAAGGGGGTACGAAGCTGAATGTTAACTTCACCGTACTTTGCTCCAATTACTGGAGCAATTGCGCTTATTTTTGCCTTTTACTTAACGTCTAAAGTTAATAAGGTTTCACCAGGTAATGCCAAAATGAAAGAAATTGCCGATGCCATTCATGAAGGTGCAATAGCATTCCTAAAGAGGGAATATGTTACACTTGCAGTATTCGTTGCTGCTCTGGCAGCAGTTATCGTGGTGGCGGGAATTGTCACACCTGGCAGTGACAGCATGCAGCCTACTACGGCAGTAGCATTTATTTTAGGTGCCATCTGTTCCGTATTAGCCGGTTGGATCGGGATGAACGTTGCTACTAAAGCTAATGTACGTACCGCAAACGCTGCCCAAGAAAGTGCTAATAAGGCACTAGGAGTTGCTTTCTCCGGTGGCGCAGTAATGGGTATGTCAGTTGTGGGGCTTGGTTTATTAGGTCTAGGAATTGTGAACATATTGTTCGAAAATCCTCAAGTTATTAACGGTTTTGCTTTAGGTGCCAGCTCAATCGCATTATTTGCTCGTGTGGGCGGCGGTATTTTCACTAAAGCAGCCGACGTGGGAGCCGATCTTGTAGGTAAGGTTGAGGCCGGCATTCCCGAAGATGATCCCAGAAACCCAGCGACTATCGCTGATAACGTTGGAGACAACGTGGGTGACGTTGCAGGAATGGGTGCTGATTTATTTGAATCCTATGTAGGATCAATTATCGCGGCCATCGCATTAGGCGCTACAATGACAAACCCCAATGCAGTCATTTTACCTTTTATGATTGCCGGTGCCGGCATTATATCTTCCATTATCGGAACCTTCTTTGTTCGTACCAATGAAGGTGCAAATGCACAAAACGCATTGAATATGGGTACAGTTGTTGCTAGTGTGTTATCCATTATTGCTATTTACTTCCTCAGTACAAGCTTGCTTCCTGAAATCGGCATGGGTGTATTTACTGCCGCTGTAGCCGGTTTAATTGCAGGGTTTCTAATTGGTAAAATTACTGAGTACTATACCTCTGAAAGATTTAAACCAGTTAAAGAAATTGCTAAAGCGTCTTTAACCGGGACTGCTACAAACATAATTTCAGGCATAAGTATTGGTATGATTAGTACTGCACTGCCGGTGCTTGTTATAGTTGTTGCTATTTTAGTAGCATTTAAGTTTGCCGGCCTGTACGGAATTGCGTTAGCTGCAGTTGGTATGCTGTCCACTACCGGAATGACGGTTGCGGTAGATGCATACGGTCCTATTGCTGATAACGCCGGTGGTATTGCGGAAATGTCCGGATTGGATCCTAAAGTAAGAAAAATTACGGATGCACTTGATGCAGTTGGTAACACTACCGCGGCTATTGGTAAAGGTTTTGCGATTGGATCAGCGGCCCTAACCGCTTTAGCTTTATTTGCTGCCTATACTAAGGCTGCAAACATTACATCTATTGACATTACTTCACCTAATGTTGTTGCGGGACTGTTCCTTGGCGGTATGCTGCCATTCTTATTCTCAGCTTTAACGATGCAGGCAGTTGGCCGTGCCGCTTTTGATATGATTGAAGAAGTACGTCGTCAGTTTAAATCTATTCCTGGTATTATGGAAGGCACAGCTAAACCGGATTACGCAAACTGTGTTACAATCAGTACCAGTGCGGCACTGCGTGAAATGATTATTCCTGGTTTATTAGCGGTTGTAGTGCCAATTGCCGTAGGTCTATTCCCTGGCCTTGGGAAAGAAGCATTAGGAGGCCTGTTGGCAGGGGCTTTAGTATCTGGCTTCTTATTAGCAGTTATGATGGCTAACGCTGGTGGTGCATGGGATAATGCTAAGAAGTATATTGAGTCCGGCGTGCATGGTGGAAAAGGCTCCGAAGCTCACGCTGCAGCTGTTAATGGCGATACAGTTGGTGACCCTTTTAAAGATACTTCCGGACCTTCAATTAATATTTTAATCAAACTTATGACTATTGTTTCGCTAGTATTTGCTCCATTATTTATGTAAATGCGGTTAAATTGGGTGTCGGGTGTTCCTGGCACCCTTTTACATTTTACTGTCAGTAAGTATAACTTTCTGATTTAGCATAAGTGCAACTAAGGCTTTTGCCTGCGCCTATGGCATAAGCCAAGTTTTACTAATTAGCGGTGGTGAAAGATATGCACTTAGGTGCCCCTTTTTATTTTCAAGGCGATCAGGATGCTGCATGCCTGTTAATACATGGCTTTGCAAGTACTCCTTCTGAGGTGAGATGGTTAGGTGAACAGCTTTCTAAAAGAGGTTATTCAACTATGGGAGTACTGCTGTCAGGGCATGGCACTACTCCTGAAGAACTAGCCGGGACCACTTGGAAAGATTGGTATTCCTCGGTAGAAGGTGCTTATAAAAGGCTGAGGAAGGATCATAAGCATGTATTTGTGGTGGGAGTATCTATGGGCGGGCTGCTGGCTATGATGTTGGCAAAGAACTATCCAGTTGAGGTAGCCGGAATCGTCACTGCAGGTACACCAGGTAGTAGATGGGTATTTATGGATAAGCGTATTCATGTCACGCCTATTGCTAAACATTTCATGCCCTTTCAAAAAAGGCGAGTGTCCCCGGAGGCGAGAAAGCTTCACGAGCAGACTGGGAGAGTGTATTATTTTAAAAGGCCTCTGGCTGCTGTTCAAAGTATGATGCAGTTGACCATTAGGATAAGAAAACTGCTGCCGGAAATACTTGTTCCGGCCTTAATCATGCATTCGCGCAAAGATAAGGTTATTAATCCTGCCAGTGCTGATATTATTTATAAACACTTGGGCTCTAATCAAAAGACCTTGTTTTTTGTGGATGAATCTGACCATATTATCACTCTGGACAAAGAAAGGGATTTAGTGTTAAACTGTATTGATGGATTTTTTCGGGAATTATTGGAAGAAAGGAAGAGTTAGTTTGCGTAAATTGGTTGATAGTTATTGCTTTGTCTGCGGTCCTGATAACCCTAAAGGTCTTCAAATACCATGTTATTGGGATGAGGATCAATATGTTGCAGAGTTTACTCCAGATCGTTATCACCAGGGGCATCCAGGAATAACTCATGGAGGTATTATAGCGTCACTTTTTGATGAGGTGATGGGAAAAAGCCTTATTCATAAAGGGCTGATGGTAGTTACCGCTGAACTAAATATAAAATACATAAAACCCTTACCTATAGGACAGCCGGTCATTTTTAGAAGTAATATGAGGGAACAGAAAAACAGAGCCATAAAGATGGCAGCTTCTGCGACTTTTGAGGACGGCACGGTTGCTGCTGAGGCAGAGGCGGTCATGATTATTGTAGAAGAGGAGGACATTTAGTTATGATGCAAAGAGAAGAAGCATACAAACTGTTAAAGAAACATCTCAAGAATAAGAATCTGTTAAAGCATTGTTTGACTGTGGAAGCAGTCATGGGAAGATTGGCAGAGCATTTTGGGGAGGACAAGAATGCATGGTCCGTTGCCGGCTTGCTTCATGATATTGATTATGAAAAAACTAAGGACAACCCGGAGCAGCACAGCCTTGTGGGAGCAGAGATGCTCCGAGAGGAGGGGCTGCCGGAAGAATTAATATATGCTATAAAAGTACATAATGATTATCATGGCTTAGCAAGAAATTCTAAACTGGATAAAGCATTGTATGCGACAGACCCCCTTACGGGCTTGATAGTAGCAGCTGCACTAATTAGACCGGAGAAGAAGTTGAGTATTGTTGATGTAGAATTCCTATTAAACAGGTTTGATGAAAATTCCTTTGCCAGAGGCGCGCGCCGGGATGTGATAGCTTCGTGTGAGGAACTTGATTTAACCCTGGAAGAATTCATGGCCCTGGGGCTGGAAGCCATGAAAGGAATTTCGAACGAATTAGGTTTGTAGCCGGAGAGGTTTATAAATAGGCTGCTTTTGGGAATAATCTAAGTAAAGATTAAAAAAATATACTTTGTTTAGATTGCTTTTTTAAAATTGGAGGTTTTTTATGAATAAGCAACAACTGATTGAATTTATGCGAGTAAATACATATAAACCCTTAACGGCGGAAGAACTCGTATCTGAGTTAAAGGTTGAGGATATAGGAAGTTTTTTGAACTTGCTTAGGGAGATGGAAAGGTCGGGTGAAGTAGTTTTAACCCGCAAGAATAAATATGGTTTACCGGAAAAAATGGGCCTAGTCGTTGGACGTATTCAAGGCCATGCAAGAGGGTTTGCTTTCCTGATTCCTGACGTAGTCGGTGAGCCTGATGTTTTTATTAGCGCTGAAAATATGAATGGTGCTATGCATAACGATAAAGTAATTGCTAGGCAGCATAAACCCAAGGATGGGAAAAAACCGGAAGGGGAAGTCATTCGGATTCTACGCAGGGCAAATGACACTGTGGTAGGGACTTTTGATCGAAATAAGAATTTCGGTTTTGTGGTGCCTGACGATCATAGAATTAAACAGGACATCTATGTAGCAAAAGGCGAGACTATGGATGCACGTTCCGGGGATAAGGTTGTTGTATCCATTGTCAATTGGCCAAAACCAGGGCGTAACCCAGAGGGAACTGTTATTGAGGTTCTTGGCAGGACAGACGATCCTGGGGTAGACGTCCTGTCAATTGTGCGCAAATTTCAATTACCTGAAGAATTCCCCGAAAATGTGGCGCAAGGGGCCAGACAGGTTGCTAGAATCAGTGGAGAAGACTATGATAAGCGCCAGGATTTACGCGACATGAAGACGGTTACCATAGATGGAGAAGATGCAAAAGACTTAGATGACGCTATTACAATTAGTAAAAAAGGCGAGAACTATTTACTGGGGGTACATATAGCGGATGTAGGCTATTATGTGAAGGAAAACAGTGAATTGGACATTGAAGCTTTTAATCGGGCAACTAGTGTTTATTTAGTGGATCGGGTAATTCCCATGCTGCCTCCGGAACTTTCCAATGGCATCTGCAGTTTAAATGCAGGAGAAGACCGGCTCAGTATGTCTGTTATGATGGAAGTAAGTCCAGGAGGGGAAGTTCTAGACCATAAAATAACATCTTCCATCATTAACGTGGATCATCGTATGACTTATACTGCAGTTCGCAAGATTTTGGTGGATAAGGACGTAGAATTACGTAAGAAATATGAAGATTTTGTGCCGGAATTTCTCTTAATGGAGGAGCTCTGCGGTATTCTGCGCAACAGGCGATTAAAAAGAGGCGCTATTGATTTTGAATTTCCTGAGAGCAAAGTGATATTAGATGAGCAAGGAAAACCCAAAGAGATTAAAAAGATAGAGAGGTCCGTAGCAGAAAAACTAATTGAAGAGTTTATGCTGCTGGCTAATGAAACAGTTGCGGAATATATGTATTGGCTGGAGGCACCTTTTGTCTATCGGGTGCATGAACCACCCGCCCCCGATGATTTCCTGACTTTGAATGAATTTCTACATCGTTTTGGCTACCATATTTCCGGCAGTGAAGACAAAATTCATCCCAGAGCATTTCAAGCGGTGGTAGAAAAGGTACACGGCAAGCCGGAAGAAAAGGTAATAAGTACGGTGATGCTCAGGTCTATGAAACATGCACGCTATGCAGCTTCATCTTTAGGCCACTTTGGCTTGGCGGCAACATACTATACTCATTTTACTTCACCTATCAGACGCTATCCCGATTTAGCTATTCACCGCATTATCAAAGAATATATTGACAAAGGTAATAAACTCAACAAAGAACGGATAGATACTCTACAGCAGTTTACTGCTAAAGCGGCTGAACAATCATCCCTGCGTGAAAAGATCGCCGAGGAAGCAGAGCGCGAGTCTGTAGATATGAAGAAAGTGGAATTTATGCAGCGGCATCTTGGTCAGACATTTAGTGGAATTATCAGCAGCGTAACTCCTTTTGGGATGTTTGTTGAGCTGGATAACACAGTGGAAGGTTTGGTCCATGTTTCTGCTTTGACTGATGATTACTACCAGTATGTAGAAGAACAGCTGGCATTAATCGGGCAGCATACTAATCGGGTCTTTAAAATTGGAGATCAGGTGAAAATTCAGGTGGTAAAGGTCAACATAGGAGCTAGAGAAATAGACTTTGAGCTGGTGACGGATTAACACCTAAACTTGACTAAGCCGCCTAATATGTTATAATTAATAAGCAGGCAGATAGGCCCTTGTCTCAGCAATTAGTTGCGGTCAAGGGTATTTTTGCACCTAATTTTTCGAGGTGGTCTATATGGCGAAAGCTATTACAGAAAACCGAAAAGCACGGCATGATTATCATATTGAGGAGACCTATGAGGTTGGTATTGCCTTGAAAGGGACCGAAGTAAAATCACTGCGTACGGGTAAGGCTAACCTAAAAGATAGCTTTGCCAGAGTCGATAATGGTGAATTGATCCTCTGTAAAATGCACATCAGTCCCTATGAGAAGGGCAATCAATTTAATCACGAGCCTGAAAGGGAAAGAAAACTCTTGATGCATAAGTCCGAGATACGTCGGCTAATCGGCAAAACAGCAGAAAAAGGTTATGCATTGATACCGCTTAGAGCGTATTTTAATGAGCGTGGTCGTGCGAAAATTGAGCTAGCTTTAGCAAAGGGTAAGAGACAGTATGACAAGCGGCAGGATATTGCCGAAAGAGATGCAAATAGAGAAATGCGCCGGGCGTTAAAAGAGCGCCAACAGTTGTAGGATTTATTTTCTAAGCTCGTGTCGAACATCATCTTTAAGTAGTATGTTATAATAATCTTAGATAACTAAATACGGGGGCGAATTGGTTTCGACGGGGGAAGTATAAATATGAGTAGCCAGGCGAGATTCCATGGGCTCGTTAAACGGTGGACCCTTTAATTAACTGGCGAAGATAATTTCGCACTAGCTGCGTAGTAACGCAGCTCATCCGCCCGGTCCTTTGCCCATAGGATCGGTTCCGGGTGTCACAGCAATGGGCTTACTCTAAAGAAGCTACCTGCAGTCTTTAGAGGAAACTTAAGCGGGTTAGTCTAAAGGAAATCTGGTCTCTGAGAGTTCCTTTAGGCGAACACTAAAGCAGAGACTATCCTGGTAGAAGCTTATATGGATGCTCTTTCGGACGTGGGTTCGAGTCCCACCGCCTCCACCAAATAAGAACTCAAATTTTGATACAATGAAAATCCCTTGATACCAAGGGGTTTTTAGTATTTTGAGGGTAATTGTTAGGCTGTAATCGGGCTGATTTTTAGTGTATGCACACTTTTCAGCTAAACCCCAGGTAGAGGTTTTAAAAGAGGTGTGCATACCTTTGGCGATAATAAGGTGGAATATACGAACTCGTATACTTTTTGCCTATAAACGCACCTCTTCCTACTTTAATTATAACATATAAAAAATTGTAAATGCAGACTGTTTGTTCCCATTTACTAATGCTATAATGCAATTGCACATTAATGTGATTTGTTGGAGGGGTAACCTCTAAAAAGAAAAATGCCGGAGTTTATAGAATATATGGGTACATTATAGATAGGCTAGTACAATACTCCGGTATATCGTTTTAGCCTGAAGGATGTCATCAAAATTATCAAAGATGGAATTGCCAAAGGGGGAAACGTATGAGTTCCTATGTGTTTGTTTTTCAGGAAATTGACAAAACAAAACTCATGGTTGTTGGGGGTAAAGGCGCCAACCTGGGGGAACTTTCCAAGATTGAAGGAATACGCGTACCAGATGGCTTTTGTATTTCTACTGAAGCCTTTAAAAGAATCATTGGGGAAACGTCGCCCATTAACGAATTACTTGATAAGTTATCACTTCTAAAGGTGGAAGACAGGGATAAAATCGGTGAACTTAGCGGTGAGATTCGTAGGGTCATCGAAGGGATAGCTATTCCTCAAGACATTAATGAAGAAATCACCCGCCTCCTCTCTAGGCTTGGAGAAAAAAATGCCTATGCAATACGATCCAGCGCAACTGCAGAGGATTTACCGACGGCCTCCTTTGCAGGCCAGCAGGATACGTATTTGAACATTATCGGGAAGGAGTCAATCTTAAAGCACATCAGCAAGTGCTGGGCATCGCTATTTACCGAGAGGGCAGTAACATACCGCCTTCAAAACGGCTTCGACCACCGTAAAGTCCATCTGTCTGTGGCCGTTCAAAAGATGGTCTTCCCGCAGGCATCAGGAATTCTGTTTACTGCCGATCCCATCACTTCTAATAGGAAGGTGTTATCCATTGATGCCAGCTTCGGACTTGGTGAGGCATTGGTCTCCGGCCTGGTGAATGCCGATAACTATAAAGTGCGTAACGGCAAAGTTATCGATAAGAAGATATCCACCAAGAAGCTGGCTATTTATGCCTTAAAGAAAAGCGGTACGAAAGAACAGGAGATTGAGCCTGAGCGGCAGAATAGGCAAGCGCTGACGGATGAGCAGATTTTGCAGCTTGAGCGCATAGGCAGAAAGATCGAAGAATATTTCGGCCGCCCCCAGGACATCGAATGGTGCATAAGTTGGGGACATTCCTCTGACCCCCCGAGCTCTGCTCCAGAGAGAGGTGTGTCCCCTGACCGCTGTAGACATTTTACCTTGTTTATTGTCCAGAGTCGGCCAATCACTACTTTATACCCCATCCCTGAAGCGAATG
>Ga0209347_1001445_pt1 | contig 38766 bp, 32 predicted proteins | sample AutmiccommuBRH23_FD_187382 | JGI IMG/M metagenome (GOLD analysis project Ga0209347, IMG submission 187382) | Deep subsurface microbial communities from Mt. Terri, Switzerland - Autotrophic microbial communities BRH/23 (SPAdes) (version 2) | ecosystem: Environmental > Aquatic > Deep subsurface >... | reverse complement strand
TGTTTACCTTGCTGGTCCATCTTTCCTTAGCTATTGTTACAGCCATTACTCCCGCTCCTTTCATTTAATCCGAGGATTTCGAAATACTCCTGATTAAGGGAGATTTCAATACCTCTACCGATTTATTGGAAACCTGGTTTTTATAAGATGCCGGCCTTTTTCAAAATATTGTTTACGGCCGCCACCACCGGTGAGCTGTCCGGTAAACTTACAAGAGGCTTACTGTGCAAGTCAAATTCCCGCACACTATCATCCAGTGGAATAGTACCCACCAATTCAAGACCGGTATTTTCAATCTCACCCTGGAGTGCCTCAATGGTTCCTTCACTAACCTTGCTCACCACAAGAAACATTTTCCGAATATCCAACCCCAGAGAGTCCACCAGTTCCTTGACCCTTCCGGCTGACCTGATGCCCCGGGCGCTGGAGTCACTACTTACAAAAAGCATATCCACATTCTGAGTAGTCCTGCGGCTTAAATGCTCCAGCCCGGCTTCATTGTCCATTACCACAAATGGGTAATTATTGCTGAGGTCCTGCATAAAGCCGCGAACCAGATTATTGGCATAACAGTAGCATCCGGCCCCTTCCGGCCCACCCATCACCAGCAGGTCCACATCGTCTCCTTCGGCCAGAGACTGGTGGACCCGGTACGCCACGTACTGATCCTTTGTCATTCCAGCCGGCAGCGGTTCGATGTTCCTGTTGATGCGGTTTAACATTTCGGAAATGGTATCTTCAACCTTAATACCTAAAGCTTCGTGCAAATTGGCGTTGGCGTCAGCGTCTACGGCCAGTACCGGTCCTTTGCCCGCCTTTGTTATTTGCCTTATAAGAAGAGCGGCCAGTGTAGTCTTGCCTGTGCCACCCTTTCCTGCAATTGCGATGGTAAAAGCCATTTCCACACAACCCTTCTGTAGATATTACTTCAAAGTATACTGTTAATGCTGCTGCATACGAAAAGCGCGACCGAATAACGGATTTATGCCCAGCGCTGCTTCAGGAATGATGCGATACCGGAGGACTCACGAGGTCCAACAAGGACTTCCCATCCGGAAAGCTCACCCAGTTTTCCGCTTAGGACTGCAACGCCGCCTGGTATAATCACCTTGCGGTGCTTAACCTTGTCGGCAATACCTGTATTTTGAAGCATTTCGGTTATTTTCTCCGGGGTGAATTTGCCTGCGGCCCATCCGGTCATAACCGATATTCCGTCTGTGTCCACCGGCAGAATGTAACCGGGAACCCTTGAGGATTCCACATCGCCCGCAACGCAGAAGTAGGTCAGGGAGAAGTTGGTGGTAACAAATATCGGAGAATTATCGGTTACATTACCGATTGCATAAATTTTTGCTTCCACAGCGATTGGTTTTTGCGGGTCAGTATATATATTGAGGCGAAGTGTAATCAGAGGCAGCACATCAGCCGGGTCTGCGCTCTCAATCACAACAATACCGGCGTATTTCGCAATGTAAACACCGGCATCCACAACTGCCTGGAAGGCATCAGCATTGTCAGCAAAGGCTATGCTGGGATATCCGAAAGGACGGAATTTCTTAAGAGCCTGGCGGCGAAGCTGTGTCTGATCGGCCAGAACCCTGTTTACTTCTCTCGAACCGGGGTCTATAATAAGCTGTTTGTGGCCCATACCTACAACTTTTTCCACCAGTGTAGCCAGTTCGTTCAGGTCGGCGCCCTTTACCACCAAAGGTACATCAAATTTTTTGGCCAGATTGGTCATGGCCTCAACATTGGCGGCATTGGCTCCGCAAATCAGCGGCTTTTTGGCGGCTGTGATTTCCAGCGCCTTTTCTATTGCGGCTGCATCTTCGCTCATCAGCACCAGAGGGAAATTGGATTTTTCCGCGGCAACCTTGGCAGCTTCAGCAAATTTGCCGGCATCTCCGGAGCAGTTGCCCACTGCAACAAGGTTGACATTGTGTATTTGACCTACCCGGTCAAATACCAGTTTGTTAATCTGATCCACTTTGGCGGAGATTTCGTCGGCACTCATGGTGTCGCACACCGAAACAGCTATTCCTGTCTTGTGTTCGAACCTTTTGTCATGACGGAAAAGTACGGTCTCATTGCCAAGTTGGATGGCGTTGTCGCCAACTCCTATTTTAACGAGGGCTATTGGCGGGGCGGAAGCGGAATCAAGCGCCTCCTTTGCGGCAGCGCTTACGTGAGGGCAAGCGTCCAGGCTTGCCTTACCGCCGGCCAGTGACATAGCAAAGGCCAGACATGTGGGTTGACCGCAGTCCTTACAGTTAGTTTTGGGCAGCTGTTTAAAAATCTCTAAACCTGTTAAACCCATTCTCCGTACTCCTTTCTCATTGGTTATTATTGACCATTGAAAAACTAATATCCGGTAAGACACACGGTTTAATACCGGGTGTCTTACCAGAATAACTGCTTGGTTGATTTCAGATTAAATAAGAGGATCCATGGTCAGAGCCGGGTGCCCTTTTTCTTCCAGGAAGCTCATTATCTCGTCGCCAGAGGTTCCGATTGTCTCGTCGGCGATTTTATCCACGAATTCTTTGCCCAAACCGGCGTTCTCGGCTGCTTCCTCCAGCATCGGGCGCAGTTCTTCCTTCAGAGCCTTGGGCAGCCATACCAGGCGTCCCAGTCCTCCGTCAGCGGGAACGAACTTGCGGGAACCGAGATAGGATTTGCCGCAGCCCATGAAACCAGGCATTTGCGCGCCGGCGCCGATTGTTCCGGCCAGGGTGGAGAAGGACATTCCGGAAGGGGTCATGCCGCTATGCTCACGGTTAACCACCATAAAACCATTGCACTCGGGAACCATGGCCAGAATGCACTCAAAACACCCGCAGGAGGTCATGGGATACTCCATAATGGTGTAGAAGTTAACATTGGTGATGTTCCTCTGCGAATTATTGAAGCAGAACTCGTTAAAGGATTCCCACTGGCCCTTAACCTCGTCCAGGGTGCCATTCTTTGGAATGGGCTGATTTGAGCCATGGGGGTTGATTTCGAAAGCCGCCTTGGCGTCCAGCCAACTCACCGCGCCGCAGAGACCGACCCGCTCGGGGGCGATTACGCAGACGTGGGTGGGGGCAAAGGACTGGCACAGGGTGCAGGAATAGAAGGTATCCACTTTTTCGTCCTGCAGTTCTTTAAGGCGGTCATCCCTCTTCTGATAGTATTTACGGGCCAGATCCCGCATTTCCAGAACCTTCTGCTCGTCAGTGTAGATGGTAACCTGTACACGGTCCACGATGGCCGGGAACTCGGACTTGAACTTGGCGTACAGAATTTTTCCGATGTGCTCCAGGCGGAATCCCTTGGCGAAGGCGTCGTTTGATATACGCATCCAGTTGATGTCCCTCTGGGCAACGTGCCACAAACCTTCACCGTAGTTGGTGAAGTAGTGTATGCGGCGCTCCAGCACAGGCTCGAAGTCTTCCTGCATTTTGCGGCCATATACATCTATCACAAGCCCTATAGGCAGTCTGCTTCCGGGCTGTATGGTATCAATGTCCGGGCCGATAACGGTAACCTTGCCGTCCTCGATCTCGTCTTCGCCCACCATGCGCACCAGCTCAAAGCCGGGAGTCTTGGTGCCGCCGAATTCCACAAACATGTCCTTTTTACGGATGGACTCACCCTCAAAGGCCGGGCCGATGGTGATGGGGACATCAATATCAATGGCGGTAATCTTAATTCCACGGTACTCAAGACAGGTCTGTACTATTTTATCATAGTCAGGCTGTGATACAAACCAATCCTTGATTTGCTTGTCTTCCGGCAGCTCCTGGTCAGTGATGACCGGGAAGCCAACATTGATGGCGCCCATGCAGGCGGCATCCTTAACCATGTCGTGCTCGCCCAGGTACAGTATAAATGCCAGTACCCTGCGGTGCTGATAATCTCTCTGGGCATCCCTGGCTCCAGCCGGGATGGCGCCGAACATCATGCCTGCCCGCAGCGCAAAGTTGGCCGCGTGCACCACCTGGGTGAAATTGCCCAGGGGGAAGGCGATGTAGTCAACACCCAGTTTAACGTTTTCTTCCATCAACTGCTCGATTATCTCGTCACAGAGGAATAGCATCAGGCCTTTGGCCATAAAGCTGTCCACCAGCTTCTTGGCAGCCTTGCTGTCCTTTGCCCTGCCGACTATAACAGCCTCGCCGGGGATTGTCCAGTCCACCAGTTTGGTGCCGTACATACGCACAATCGGGTCACCCAGGAAACCGGTCCAGGGAGCCGGATAGCTGTAGCCGCGCAGATATCGAATTACTTCGATGATTTCCGCGGCGTACCAGGTGGCCTCGCCACCCTGCCGGGCATTGGTGAAGCACCTGTAATTCTCTTTGACGGAAGCCCTCATACGGTTCAGGATGGGAACCAGGTCTCCCAGTGTCTTTACCTCTTCACCGCTGAGGCAGCGAATGACTGGAAGATAATAGGCTGTGTCGGGATAGGAAATGGCCCTATCGGCTCCGAAGTCACGGATGGCCTGGCTCAACATTATTTCCGCATAGCTAAGGGCTGTGATTGTCCCGTTATATGCTGATTTGAATAGCGCTTTGGGCTCTTTACCCGGTTCTACAACGCCTTCAAAGAGCTGATCAAAATTAATCTGCTCAGACAATATGGTCTCCTCCTTTCAAACTGAAGAATTAATAGTTCTGGCACAGGGTGGATTCGAAATCTTCGGCAGCCTTCCTGTGTACACCTAGTTTCCATGTGCGGTATTCCAGGGCGCTGAGCATCTTCTTGGCGGCCACGGCGGGATCCATTTCGAAGATGAAATAGCCGCCGTAAACGTCTCCGGCCACCTGGGTGACGATTGAATAGATCAGATCGCTACCTTCCAGAGGGGGCATTGCTCCCACGTGTACCGGCATACCCATGGCCACGCACCAGCAGCCGATGGAAACGGCCTTGCCGCTCATTGCTTCGGGAGCGGAGGCTACCCAGGGTACCTTCGGGGTGTCTACACCCATTTCGTTTGCCATATCCATCAGCAGGTCCGAGCAGCGGGTGTTGTCCACGCAGGAGCCCATGTGGAAGATTGGCGGCAGCGGGGTGCTGAGGTTTGCCTTTTCACTGACCCTGGCTAAGAACTTCTTCAGTCCGGGGCCGGCTTTTTCCATTGCCTCGGGGGATAAGAGACCCATCTTGGCGCAGCCCTGCATAACGCAGCCGGTGCCGATTACGAAAACGTCATTTTTAATCATTTCTTCGGCAATGGCCAGGTGGCTTTCGTCCTGGGGACGCTTGAGGTTGTTGCAGCCTGCCAGCAGGGCAACACCTTTGATTTCACCGGCAATAATGGCGTCGGTAAGGGCCTTGACCGGTTTTTCGGGGCTTACAGAGGCAAACATATCGTACAGTGCTTCCAGGCTCCATCCGGCAACCACTTTGTTGACAACCTTGGGAATGAATATTTTCTGCGGATCTCTCAGTTTGAAAGCGTCGATCGCAAGTCGGACAGCTGTCTTGGCGTTGTCCAGGGCCTTGGTGGTCTGAAAGTCGATGTGGTAGGCGCCAGGAATTTTAACAATGGGCGAGGTGGTGATAATCCTGGTATGGAAGCACTCGGCGGCATTGCGGATGGCCGGCATGATGCACTGCACGTCCACCACCATGGCGTCAATGGCGCCGGTGGCGATGGCATACTCCTGGGAAGCGAATGAAGTTACCAGGGGCACTCCATGACGCATAAGCACCTCGTTTCCGGTGCAACAAATACCCATAAGTTTGATTCCCTTGGCTCCGGCTGCCTTTGCCTCACCTTCCAATTCCTTGGCGGCCTGCACGATAATTTCCGAAAGGATGGGGTTATGACCGTGCAGGACAAGGTTAACGGACTCAGCATCGATTACTCCCAGATTGGCCTCGCTGACCACCGGCTTCGGTGTGCCGAAAATAATGTCGGAAAGGTCAGTGCCGACGTGCATACCCACATAGTCGCCAAGGGCAACCCTAAGGGCGGCAAATATTATATTAACCGGGTCGTTATCCATACCCACATGGGCCTGGGTGACCAGTTCCGATATAACGTTATAAATTCCGCTGGGCATGATGTCATGGGTACGGAATTTCTCAATGCGGTCCTTGGTGGCCGTTGTGTTAACCCAGAGAGACTCTCCGAAGCCCTTCAGGCGACTGTACTCTTCCAGGGCAGCCTTTGCCACATCGTGGGCTATTTCCATATCGGTGCGTCCCTCGGTGGCAACGCCTATTCTCTGTGCAACCTTGTACAGTTTTGCCGGGTCTTTTATACCGTAATCCGGGGCGTGTCCCTCGGAGGCTTCGAACAGTGTGTGAGCCATGTGACTGGCGTGCTCGCTGTGGGAAGCGGCTCCGGTAAGAAGCATGAGTCCGGTGCTGCGGGCTGCTATGGTCCAGTGGGATGCACCGCAAATACCCTTGCTGCCGGGGCCCTCATCGGCTTTTATGCGGCACGGGCCCATCATGCAGAAGCGGCAGCAGATGCCTTTATAGCCGAACTGACACTGGGGCTGCTGGGCCACCGCCCGGTCAAAGGCTGTAATCATACCCCTATCCTTGGCAATGTCAATCATTTCAAGGACGCCGGGGTCAACTGTGCGTTTAATAGACTTCGGATCGACCACCCGGGGGGCCGCCGAAGGCTTGCAGGTATGACTGGGATCGCTAAACCTTGGCATTAATTTAAACCTCCTTAGTGATAATATTTCAACCAACTAACCGGTTTAAACGGCGGTATACATCTTTAACCTGCCGTTAATCCGGTCCCCCTCCCTAACTAAACTGTATACCACCTACCTCTCCCAAAATCTTTTCCCGGACCTCTCTCATGCCTTTAAGCAATTGTTCATCTGTACTGGCCGATACAGGGTCCATGGAGTTTTCCCATATTTCATTGCTAAAGCCAATATACCCCAGCACCTTTCCGGGCTGGAAACTTTTTTCAATAAATTCTTTTTCTTTCCCGGAGCGGATTTTATTGCCTACTACCCTGATCCGCCCTATTCCCAGGTCGGCTGCCATGCCCATCACATTCATGGCTGTATTAACACTGTTTTGGCTTGGCTCCACCACCACCAGCATGATGTCCACACCTCTGGCTGTACCCCTGGAAAGATGCTCGATGCCGGCACCCATGTCCATTATTACCACCTCGTCCTTATCAAGAAGAAGCAGTGAGATCAGCGCCTGAAGGAAAGTGTTCTCCCTACAGTAGCACTGAGAGCCTCCTTTTTTAACATCTCCCATGCGCATGAAACTGATATTACCGTGACGGTAACAGTATTCTTCCAATATGCTGTCGTCGATAGTTGGGTTCAGAGTATAAATGGCCCCACTGCCACTGACCGACTTTATCTTTTCACCCATCTCCACCACTGGCTTAATAACGGCAGACACTTTAGCGGGGATACCTATTGCTGCTGCTAGGCAGGCATCAGGATCCCCGTCAATAGCATATACAGTTTGATGGGTTTCAGCAAATGACTTGACAAGGGCCGCAGAAATGGTTGTTTTGCCTACGCCGCCTTTTCCTGATATAGCTATTTTCACGGTCATCACCCCATATTGTGTATATTTGCTACTGTGAAAAATGCAACGACCATAAAAAGCAAAAAAGCACAGTCAAATTCTTTCTTTCTACAAATCTAAGAGAAAATCCTCCTGCAATTTTAAACCATTCTTTTATAAATATTTTCCCGGTATCGACCATTAGTTCGACACTTGAAAATAGAATTCCTCTTCTAAAATAAAAAATTCTGAACCTATGAAAATAAAGGTTCAAAAAAATTGGTAAGATATAAGCTTTTGCGGTTATTTGCTAAATATGATATCCAAATCAACATTATGTAAAAAAAAGGTATTTTTTCCTCAGTATCCTGTATTCGATTACCATTGCCCCCATAAATATAATTATAACAGCAATTCCGGTAATTTTCATCGCAGTAATGATAGTATTGAGTCTCTTGATTCGGCCCTCTCTATCGGCAATTTCCTCCTCCACCGTTCTTTTTTCTGCCGTAAGACGGATTTTTTCCTCCTGTACTATAATTTTTTCAATCTCCAGCCTGGCCGCAGAGTCGACAGCATCAGCCAGGGCAGTACTCAAATCCAATACTCTCTGCTGCATCATAAAGCTATCAGAACGGTCCGGGGCCGGCTTCAGTGAATTCCACAGAATAAGACCCTTAACATCAGATAAATTTATGCCAAAAAGGTAGCCCAGGGTAGGAGCCAGATCTTTAAGTCCCGCCGGAGCAAGGCGGCTGCCGGAAAGGAATTCTATCCCCTTGATGATCATCGGTGGTTTTCCTGTTGTCCCGGTAACCACCAGCATCGTTTCTTCGAAAGTTCCGTCAATGTGTAATTGTTTTAAAAACCTTCCCACCTCATTGTCGGCAGCTGTTACAGAATTATGATAGTTTTTTAAATCGGCTGCTGCTGAATATTTTCTTCCAGGACCAGCCAGAACCACCACTGACATAAAGGGCTTTTTGGTTTTGATTACATTCAGGGCACTATTTATAACTTCTCCATCATTTTTAAAAGGACCTGAATATTTATAGGATACATTTCCTGAGCTTTCCATGAGGCCTGTACCGTCTATGAGAGCTGTTTTTATACCCTTTTTTTCCGCCTGGGATAAGATAGTGGAGGGTATATGACCTGATTTACCCCCTCCCGCGTATTCCCACTGTTCGGCGCCGCTAAGTATTGTATATAGCCTGGATTCCGTACTATCCGGAGGCATGACACTCACCCTGCCCACCCTGATACCAGCCATACCCAATCCGCTGACATTGGGACACAAGGACGTACTCACAGAATCGGCCTGCAGGCCGTCAATGACAATGACAATCACCTGCCTCGTCTTTTGCTGAACTGGTGTCTTTACCTCATTTATACTGGTGGGAAGGGCAAAGGCCTCTGCTGAAAAACAAAAAAACATAAGAACAATAACAGCCATTCTTATTTTAATAGCCATATTTAGGCCTCCCATTTGTACAAGCTCTTATCTATACATAATGAAAGGCCAGGACAATTATTACCAGTTATTTTTTAATCCTAATATTTTTATTCATGTATTAAAACAATGCTGCTGGAAATAATATAAATACTCCGCTTTGGTGAGTTCTATCTCTCCCCGTCCAGCATATAGCTGGACTTTTTTTGTTTCTTGCAATGGCTGAAACGTTCTGTTATAATAATTTTTGCGACTAAAGAGATTTTTCGGGATGTGGCGCAGTTTGGTAGCGCGCCTGCCTTGGGAGCAGGAGGCCGCAGGTTCAAGTCCTGTCATCCCGACCAAAAATAACGGTTGCCAACATTCAGTACCACTTATTGGTAAATAAAAAGAATCAACCCCGTTTTTAGCGGGGTTTTCTTTTTGTCTGTGTGTAACTCATTTCTCCTGGAACAATTCAGTGCTGAAATATTTGTCTCCACGATCTGGGAAAATTACCACGATATTTCCACTCTCCACCATTCTACTGTACTGCAGGGCTCCCCAGAGAGCGGCTCCACAAGAAATTCCGGCGGTTAGCCCTTCTCTGACGAATAATTCCCTGGCCAGAATAAAAGCCTCATCGTCTGGAACATCCAGCTTGAAATCCAGAAGTGAATCGTCGTAGATTGGCGGTTTGTATGCCTCCATGTTCCTTAGGCCCTGTATCCGTGTCTGGGGAGGAGGCTCAACCCCTATGATGTCAATTTTTGGATTATGTAGCTTTAGCCTGCGGGCCGTTCCGGTAATGGTGCCACCGGTTCCCACACCTGCAACTAAGGCTGTCACATCAGGAATATCTTCTATAATCTCCCTTCCTGTGGTTTCGAAATGCGCCTGGGGATTTGCAGGATTCGTAAATTGATCGGGCATGTAATACCTTTGGTCCCGATCCACCATTTTCCGTGCCACCTCAATGGCCCCGTTGGTTCCTTTTTCCCCATCGGTCAAAATTATTTCAGCACCATATGCCTTTAAGAGTTTTACCCTTTCCTCGCTGGCGTTTTCCGGCATGACTGCAACAAAACCATACCCCTTTATTGCGGCTATCATGGCCAGGGCAATGCCGGTATTTCCACTGGTGGCTTCCAGAATTATTCTTCCTATTTGAAGGTGTCCTTCCTTTTCTGCAGCCTCAATGAGGTACTTGGCCGTCCTGTCTTTTACCGACCCCCCGGGATTATTCCCTTCCAACTTGGCATAAATCCTTATCCCTGGTCTTCCGTAAGTCTTTAGCTCGGTAACCGGAGTATTTCCAATTGTCTCTATGATGTTAGTAAAAAACATTTTTTAATTCCTCAGCCTTCAATAGTAATTTATTATAAGCGTAATCTCAACCAGTTCATCGATCCTTTTAATGATAACAGGGCACCGGTAAAGGCAAGTAGCGAAGCCAGGTAAAAAGCGCCACTAAAAGAAAAGGTCACTTCTTTTATATAAGAGGCAAATGTCGGAGCCAAAACAGATCCTATACCAAAGAAAAATGTCACCAGTCCCAAAGTTGTCGGAGCATTCTTCGGACCTACCAGATCCCCGCAGTAAGAAGCTACTATTCCAGGTATACTCCATGCCGTTAAACCGTATATTACTGCAGAAATCTTAATAAAAATAAAGTCTTCAGTCAATACCGGCGTAAGGTAACTTAGCACCTGCAACATAAATATTATAACCAGTGAAGGTCGTCTGCCTATAATATCTGACAGAATTCCCCAGATAATCGCGCTGCCGATGGATAAGAAGCCTACCAAACTCCAAATCCCGCCAGCAGTAACCTGGGTATATCCCCTTTCCAGGATTAAATAATTTACAAAGAATGTTGCGTATATAATATATGAAAAACCGAAACAAAAGTATATTGCCGCAAGAATAGGAACACCTTTAAAGGAAAGTATATCTTTCAGGTTCATTTTTGCAACTGGCTCCCGGTTTTTTCCGGGAGATGATACCTCCTGCCCCCCAAAGGGTTCCAAGCCCTTTTCTCCGGGGTTGTTTCTAATAAAGAGCCCGGACAGAAGTCCTATGACAATGGTAATAAATCCTAGCAAAACCCAGGCCACCCTCCACCCATGCTGAAGGTATAAACCGTTCAGCAAAGGCACCAGCCAACCGGTCACAGTCATTGCTAGTCCGGAACCTCCCACAAGAAAACCGCAGGCCATTCCCCTTCTTTTTTCAGAAAACCAGCTGGGGGCCAGCCCCATGATAGAAATATTTGCTCCCGCACTACCCATTCCAGTCAGCAGCCTGAGTCCCACCAGGGAAGCAAGGCCACCGGCCAGACCCGTTGCCGCCATTGTAATTCCTGTCCAAAAAAGTGCTATCATTATTACAAACCTGGGACCATAACGGGATGCCAGCACCCCGGCCCCCAGAGCTGCCAAAACATAACCAAACATGTTTGCCGAGGCTATTATTCCTGTTTGGCCATGGGGAAGATCGAGTCCCGCCTGCATAGAAGGAAGAATCATGCTGTAGCCGAAACGGCCAAATCCCAGCGAACCTGCCACCACCATAATTCCAACCGACAAAATGACCCAACCGTAATGAAACCCTCTATCCTTCATTATAACCTCTTAAACCTTAATGGCCTATACTGCAACGCTCAGCCAATATATTATGTTCTTTAATATATTGTTATTCGCCACTAATATAAAGCGCTCCTTCTGCCTGGCAGAAGTCATTCTTTATCTCCGCACCGAAGCGTATTATCAAGATCTTAAAAAGAGGCCGTTATAAACCGGCCCCCACTTTTCAGGAACACCTGCAATAACTATTAAACATTAGATCATTTTTTCCATATGAACCCACATCTGATATGATCCATCAATCTTATTGAAAACAGGAACCTTCCTTACTATTAAGAATCCTACCCTGCTATAGCAACTAACCGCCCTCTGGTTGGCCTCCCGCACGGAAACCCACATAAAATTAAGTCCCAGGTCATTTTTGGCAATCATAATCATGGAATTAATGACCTTGCTTCCGATTCCCATTCCCCAGAGATGAGGCTCACCTATTATCAGGCCCAACTCTGCCGTGGCGGTGCGCTGGTTGATTTTCTCAAGCCAGACAGCACCTATCTTCATATCTCCGTATTTTATTACCTTAAGGTAGTAATCCTCTGAGCGTCCTGAGTTGGTGCTGAAGTTTCTGGGGCGAACAATCGTCTGAAACATGTCTGTATCAATTTTAGTAAGCCATTGTTCCCACAATTTCTGATCCTGGGGCTGGTAGTCTATCAGTTCTATTTCATCGGATTTATCCAGCTCTCCATCAATAACGGCTATAAATTCACTGAACATTTCAGACTCCCGGCCGTTTAGGGTCAGGTCCCTGATGCGCTTTTCCAGTCGCTGGTCGGTCAGGAGAGATCCTGCGGGGTACAAAACAAACCAACCCGAATTTTCCATGGCCTTCATTTTAATATCGTCGTCTGCGGGGTCACCCTCTTTTGGAGTCAACCGCTTTTTTTTGTCCTCAGGATCTATAAGACCGTTATAGTTGATTCTGATAAAATTATGAGCAGGATGCTTGGGAAATCTGGCCAGCATAATGACAGAAGGTGTCCCAACCCTATATGCCATTTTATTTTTCATGTCAACAAGAGCCAGGGTTGGTCCCTCAATTCTCATTTTCAGCATCTTTTTAGTGGCTTTCCCTACGGGAATGGTGGCAAATAAATCTGTTTCTGCCTCCAGTAATCTGGATAATGTATTAACAATGACTGAACGGTCCCTGATTTCGGCCACTATATCTGTACATTCCGGAAACATTTGACCCAGGAAACTGTTAAATAGCTGCACATCCTTACTCATTTCCAAACCCCCAAAAAAATACCTAACATGAACTCTACCACAGACCGGTCAAATTCTCAAGATATAAAGGAATAGTCCAGGCATATTCCCACATGCCCGGACTATTTTATTCATATTGTTTCAGCTTTTTCTTCTGGTACCGATGGTAATTATGAATAAACCCATAAATGCCAGGGCGTAACCCAAAAGAGAAATCATGATTCGCCTGTCGTCAGGTAAGTTTAGAGCCAATACCCTTACCACAAAAACTCCGCTGAAGGCTGCCGCCGTACCCACCAACCAGTATATTATTCTTCCCCTGTTCATTTTAATCACCTGTAAAATGTGACGAAAATACCAGCAATTATTGCCGATGTAATTACCCCGCTGATACTTGCCCCTATGGCATAAGGAATAACTATCGCATAGGGGTTGGCATCAGTAACCGCCTTTTGGGCTACCTTGGCGGTGGTGGGAACGCATGAGACCCCGGCTATGCCGATTACAGGGTTGAATTCTCCCTTGCTGATAAAATACATTATATAACCCCCGATAATTCCTCCGATTGCTGAAAGTATTAATGCAAAAATACCTAGAATTAATAGAATGGTTATTTTGGGATTCATTATGGTGTTGGCTTCACAAAGCACTCCCAGAAGCAATCCCAAAAAGAATGTCGATCCGTACAAAAGCGGCCCCTCAATAAACTCGATATACTGCTTAATGCCTACTTCCCTGATGGCAACTCCAAGGAAAAATGACATGAAAAGCGGGGCGGCCACCGGGAATAACAGACTTAGGACCACACACGCGATTATGGAAAAAGTAATTTTCTCTCCCTGAGTAACAGTGGGTATCTTGCTTAAATCCATCTTTATTCCACGGAGACGTTTTGGCACCAGTAGTTTTACCAGATAAGGGTATCCACCATACGCCAGGCTCAGATACAGATACGCAACTATTGTGATGGGAACAAAGAGGTCCTTGGCCAGTATAAGAGAGGTATACAGAACCATGGGGCCGTCCGCCCCTCCAATCATAGCCACAGAGGCGGCCTCACCGTAGCTAAGCCCCAGTAACAGGGCAATCGGGAATGTGACCACCGTCCCCAGTTCAGCACATATGGCAATAAACATACTGCTAAAAGGTCTGGCCAGTACGTACCCTATTTCAGTGATTACGCCTATTCCCATAAAAATAAAACAGGCGATAAGGCCGTTACTGAAAGTAAATGTATATATCGGCTGTAAAAAATCAATCTGCAGCACATTCATTAACTGGGTAGTTTCGCTTATCATTGGATTTATAAAAATTGTACCGGTTTCGTTGGCGGACAAAAATAAAACAGCCGCGTTAACCGAGGCCATTCCAAAACCCATAGGGATCATTAGCAGCGGATCAAGTGTATTTTTTGCTCCGAGATAAACAAGGGCTATACCCAGTGCAATTAGCACAATTCTGGCAACAGCGATTGACGGTTCTGAAGCCACTAAGGTGGATATACCCTGGAAAATACTCAGCATATTGAATTCAGGCAATGTTCACACCCTCTTTTTTATGTGCTTACCGGCGTTGTTACGAGGCTTTTAACATCTTTAATTGTGCGGATTTAAGTTTTAAAGTGCCTTGCAGCTTAATTCCCATATATATTGCCTTAATCAGAAAAGCCACCGAGAGCGAAATAATTGCTCCCAGAAGGTATACTGTCAGGGCCACATAAATGTACTGACCAATCATTTTTAACACCTCTTTTCTGTCATTGTTAAAAACCTTAGAGCCACAGTGCAGATTACTCAACATGGGATATGTATTTTGTGTACATAAATTAACTTCGCATTCAATAAAACTTCCCGGAAGGTAATCCTATCAATATCAGGCGGTATCAGGCGGTATCAGGCGGTGCCGACCTCTTTAACTAATCGGTTAAGTTATATTATAATGTATACACGTAATATTAATCCAGAGAATTTCTTCTTGTATACAATATACTTCTGTTTTTTTATAAAGTCAATTGCTTTTCAGATATTCCTCCAATATTTGTGAGTCACTTATTACAAAAGCAAAAACCTTTTCCTAATAAGAAAGTCATTTTCTGGCAAGGCTGATGCCAGGCCGCCCGGTCCGATAACTGCAAGTTGCCTCAAGTACCAATTATTATTTGTAAATATAATCTCACCGATCCCAAATTTTCATATTGGTTCTTAATATTCCCCTTTTTTTTCTACAAAAAAACAAAAACCAACAAAATGAATATTGGGACAGGCACTTTTTAAAAGCAATAACATATGATATAAGGCATCGCATTTTTAAGGGGGGATAGTATTGGTGCTGCCCGGACTCCTGACCATGGCCGTTCTGTCTCTATTGAACGGATTGGCGCTGCTGGTGTCATATGTGGCAAATAACAGCTTTCCAAAACCACTCAGTGAAAAAGAAGAAAATGCCCACATTGCAATGGCCATGACTGGTGACGAAGCTGCAAGAAAAGTGCTGGTGGAAAGAAATCTAAGACTTGTTGCCCACATAATAAAAAAATTTGACGGAGAAGATTTTGACGACCTGGTTTCCATTGGGACAATTGGATTGATTAAGGCAATAAACACTTACAACCCTGAAAAAGCAACTCGTCTGGCCACATACGCCTCAAGGTGCATAGAAAATGAAATACTTATGTACTACCGCTCCCGCAAAAAACTTCGGTCGGAGTTTTCCATTTACGAGCCCATTGGAACAGATAAAGAGGGAAATGAACTTAGTTTTATTGATGTACTGGGCACGGACGCTGAAACAGTCATCGATGCTGTTTCGGGGAGATTCGAGAATGAGCGCCTCTGGAGCAAGCTTTCCAAGCTGAACACCCAGGAGAAAAAGGTGCTGATCATGAGATATGGCTTAAAAAACGGGCTAAGCTTTACCCAAAGGGAAATAGCAAAAAAACTGGGGATTTCCAGATCGTATGTCTCACGAATAGAAAAGAAAGCTATAAACCGGCTTAATGATCAATTTGCAGTGGAGGGTATATAATTTAGATTTTCCAATTGATTGACAAAAATTTAACTAGCTGTTATACTTTTTTCAACTAAAAAAGATGTGTGCTCTTATCCGGAGAGGTGGAGGGACTGGCCCAATGAAGCCCGGCAACCAGCTATCAAATGGAACCAAGGTTCTGCAAATGATAGCATGGTGCTAATTCCTGCAGAAGTGTAATCTTCTGAAAGATAAGAGGTGAGCAGGATAATGCTGGCCTCTTCTATAATGAAGAGGCCTTCTTAGTCTCTGGTTGCTGGATTTAGAGCACAGGTGGAGGGATGAATTAAAACCATGGAAAAAAGTTATGCAGAAATCAATGAAAAAATCAAGTCGGGTAAGGCTGTGGTACTAACAGCAGAGGAATTCATCTCCCTGGTGGAAGAAAAAGGCCTCTCCGGGGCTGCCCGGTCGGTGGATGTGGTAACCACCGGCACATTTGCTCCCATGTGTTCTTCCGGTGCTTTTTTAAACTTCGGACATTCCTCTCCAAGGATGAGAATGCAAAGGGTCTGGCTGAACGAGGTTCCCGCATACGCAGGCCTGGCAGCTGTGGACGCTTACATCGGGGCTACCGAGGTTCCGGACGACGATCCGCTAAACAGTCAATTTCCCGGGGAATTCAGGTACGGGGGCGGGCATGTCATTGAAGACCTGGTGGCTGGAAAACCTATTAATATGAAGGCCACCAGTTACGGTACCGACTGTTATCCCAGAAAAACACTGGAAACCACTATCACCCTTGATGACATTAATGAAGCATTCCTTTTCAATCCTAGAAATGGATACCAGAATTATAATTGTGCTGTAAACCTGGGAAGCAAGACGATATATACTTATATGGGGATGCTTAAGCCCAATCTGGGAAATGCCCACTATTCTACTTCCGGCCAGTTAAGTCCCCTTCTTAAGGACCCTCATTTCAGAACCATTGGAATAGGGACCAGGATATTTCTGGGCGGAGGTACCGGATATGTCGCGTGGAGTGGAACACAGCATTTTCCTGCCATTCAGAAATCTCCAGACGGTAAGGACCTTGGACCGGCCGGGGGGACTCTCTCGGTAATTGGAGATCTCAAGCAGATGTCTTCAAAATGGCTAAAAGGGGTCAGTTTTGCAGGATACGGGGCTTCTTTCGCGGTGGGCATAGGAATACCCATACCCATACTTAATGAAGAAATTGCTTTATACGCGGCGGCCACCGACCAAGATCTATACGCTCCAATAGTTGATTACAGTGATGCTTACCCCAATAGAATACCGGTTAATCTTGGCCATATTAGCTATGCTGACCTTAAGACCGGAAAGATTACTGTGAACGGGAAGGAAGTTATCACCGCCCCAATGTCTAGCTACCCCAAGGCCAGGGAGATTGCGGCCATTTTAAAACAGTGGATTGCCGATGGTAACTTCCAAATAACCGAACCTGTGCAGCTCCTGCCTTCCCCCGGGGACGGACTATGCGGCAAGGCTCTTAAAGGATAGGGATGTGATTATGGGTTATAGGTTGTAAGTGGTAAGTTATAGGTTGTAGGTTATTTAGCGCTACCTATTACATCTTATCTTAAGCGTAACAGTACACAGCGAATTTGGAAGGAGTGAACCGGTTTGGCCCCTAAAAAGATAGTTTTGAGATTTGGATCTGACATTTCGGACAAGCCGATAATTTACCGGCTAGTGAAGGATTATGATCTGTTGATTAATATAGTAAAGGCTAATGTCAACCCCCAAAAAGAAGGAACAATGGTTCTTGAAATAACGGGAGAACAGGTGGAAGGAGGCATGGAATACCTTCGAAAAATAGGTGTTCAGGTTCAGCCGCTGACCCAGGAAATTGTCAGAAATGAGGATAAATGCACCATGTGCGGAAGCTGTACCGCCATTTGCCCCACCGGTGCTTTATTCATCGACAGACCTTCGATGGAAGTAAGGTTTGACGGTGACAACTGTGTGGTTTGCCACCTTTGTCTTAAAATATGCCCGGTGAGGGCTATGGAGGTAAAGCTCTAGTTGGAATATGTCGAAAGGGATTACCGCCTACGACACCGCCAGGAGGATTTGACACATTTCCGGGTGGCCGCTAAGGAAACCGACCTGGATGTAGGTGTAAGGAAAGAGAGATTCAACCAGGGATTGTTCTCCCTGGTTGAACAGCTTGTTTTGGAGTACCGGGATCAGCTCGAGAAATACATTAAGGAGGATCCCGGTTTCCTTAAAGCACTATCTCCTTATAATATAAAGTCTGACGCTCCGGCAATAGCCGTTATTATGGCTAACTCCGCAAGTGCCGCCGGAGTTGGGCCTATGGCAGCCGTTGCGGGGGCTATATCTGAAGCTGTTGGTAAAAAGCTTTTGAAATACTCCCGGGATGTTATAGTGGAAAACGGCGGTGACATATATCTGCGCAGCAGGCGTATTAGAAAAATTGGGATTTTTGCAGGCAAGTCACCCCTGAGTCATAGGATTGCCCTGGAAGTGCAACCTGATGACACCCCTGCAGGAATCTGTACTTCATCAGGTACTGTTGGACACTCACTCAGTTTTGGATGTGCCGACGCAGTGGTGATTGTGTCTTCCTCAGCCCCCCTGGCCGATGCAGTGGCCACCGCCACCGGGAATTTGGTCCATTCTGCTGATGACCTTGAAAAGGCTGTAGATTTTGCCCTCTCCATACAGGGCATAAGAGGAGCTATAGTCATAAAAAACGAAAAAATGGCTGTCAAAGGAAGGATAAAACTGATTCCAACATCTTAAACAGCCATCAGCTATCAGGGGGTCTCCGCCATTGCAGCCCCTTTTCTATTTAGAAAGCCAAACCAGAGTGTATGTGGAGCCGGTTAGTTTCTGAAGGCGGTTTACCGCTGTAAAGGCCCCTTTCAAAATCTCGCGCTCCTGCTTGCTTAAATATGAGGGATTTATATAGTTGTCAGCCTTTTCTCCCCGCTTAACCTTTTTCAGATTTTCACGGATTCTGAACATCATAAGTGTTTCGAAGGAGGCCTCAATAAAGTCGGCCTCATCTGATTTTAGTCCGCCCCTTTTTCTGAGTTCCGACAGCCTTCGGAAGGTAGATGTTTCTGAAATCCCACTTTTAAGAGCAAATATTCTTATGCAATTTATTATATGCACACAGGCTGAGCTTTTCAGGTTTATTTCATCCTTATGGGGTCCGGTTTTTTCTGTTGAAAATCCTCCCCACATGGTTACCGGAACCCTGGCGCTCAGGTCATCCTGAGTCAGGAAGTGAGAAATGGCAGATGAATTATTATAGGTTTTAATAATACTTTTCCAAAGGGAGTCGGCCAGTTTCTTATTTCCGTATACTGGTCTGAAATCCAGCAATATGGTGAGCTGCCTTAATGCCTGAGGATCCTTGGTCACCGTCTCTATCCATGCTTCACACAGCTCCTCCCATTCTGCCAGTGATTTGCACCACTGTGGATTGGAAGCCATCACATTTCCAGGACATTTGGCAAATCCGCACCGGTCCAGTCCTTCATTCACCAGTATAGCCAGTTTTAAAAAGTAACCCTGTATGTAATCAGGATCTATTGACTCGTGGTCCTTAAATATGATCATGTTATCCTGGTCTGTGCGGGCAGTCTGCTCCTGTCGTCCTGCACTGCCCATATTAACCCAGCAGTAGTCCACCGGCGGAGGACCGTAGCCCTTTTTGACCATCTCCTGCTCACAGAGCTGTACAACTTTTCTGGTGAGCCTTTCGTGAAACTCGGATATAATCATCAGAATCTCCTGCACCGGGGCCTTTTCAGCCACCAGTGCATTAAGAAGATTATCGGTTTCTGTTCCAATGGTGCTAAGACCTTCAATATCCTGTTGTGACTCAATATCATGAATAAGGGTAAGAGTACCGGTGCTTCTGGTTTTGACCAGATCGGCCACAGTGACTATGCCAACCAGCTTTTCCCTGCTTGTAACAGCCAGATGCTTTGTCTGATATTTTGAAACCGCCAGCAGGGCCTCGGCGAAAAATGCCTTGGATGCTATTGAAATCAGGTTGGTATTCATAATCATTCCGGCGGTGGCACTGAGGTAATCGGTAACTGACCGGGCAATTATTTTATTGACAATGTCTGCGGTGGTGATCACCCCAACCGGGCGGGTTTCATTGTCCACCACAATCACCGCGCTTATTTTTTTCTTTTCCATCAGTTTGGATACATCAACCACAACATCATCTATTCTGCAAGTGACTACAGGAGTTGACATTATATCACTGATACGTTTTCTAAAGAGGGGTGTTTCCACGCGGCTGTATGCATCAAAGGACTGTTCATGAATTATTTCTTCATAGAGGGCCCGCATTCGCTCCACCAGCAATTCGGTTACGTAGCCTGCAAAGTTGGTGTGCCTGCCAATAAGCTCTTCCATTTCTTCTCCGGGGATGAGAAGGCAGGTCAGATCCTCCTTTGCCCTGATGGATGCGGAATATTGCCCCCCTGTCAGGCCGGTCTCACCAAAGAAATCCTCCTCACTACGAAAGCCTACAACCGTTTCGTCGCCTTTGTCATTTGAGGCAACCACCTCAGCCGACCCATTGAGTATCAAAAACAAAGTATTAAGACTTTCCTCGCCTTGCTTAAACACATAAGATCCGGCAGTATAAGATTTTACACTAATTTTAAGCAGCAGCCCGTCAATAACCTCGGGAGGAAGCAGGCTGAAAGGTGGAACCGTTCTTAAAAACTCTTTTTTTTCTTTTGGCACTTATTTAACACCTCCTCCATAACAGAATACCATTTTAAGGGGTTTTACGTAATAAAAAATTGTTTAGGGCTTGCTAAAAGCAAGCCCTAATTTTATACAAGAACACTTTTTAAACCTCTTATGCTTCCTTGGAGTGAATCTTTTTCATGAAGTCGTTAACATCTGCAGGAACCATGCCGTCCATCTTCGAAACCACATAAACGGCCAGGAAACCCAGGGGAACTGTCCATAGTCCCGGAACAGGGAACCTCATGGCAGCGGGCACCAACTGCGGCAGGAAGATGAAGTAGCAGGAAGAGAGTAAGCCCACCAGCATTCCGGCGACCGCTCCCTTCTCGGTCATCCCCCGCCACCAAATTCCAAGCACGAATATTGGCGCAAAGGTTGACGCAGCCACGTTAAAGGCCAGACCCACCAGGTGTCCGATGGAGGCTGTTTGCACCATCAGTCCCAGAATTCCGTAAAGTACCCCGCAAATAACGGTGGACCATCTGGCGGCCGATACTTTTTGTTTTTCAGTGGCATTGGTGTTGATAAAGTGGGAGTATACGTCGTGACCTAAAGCACCGGTGCTGGCTATAAACAAACCTGACAGGTTTGAGAAAACAGCCGCGAAGGCACCGGCCACCACAATACCCAGCAACCACTTTCCGCCAAGGGCCTCGGCCAGGGTGGGTATTACCATGTTGACCCCACCTGTGGTGAAGTTCTTAGCTACTGTTGCCGTCAGTCCACCATCAACAAACACTGCACGGCCAACGGTACCCAGGTAAAGAGCCAGAATAAAGAAGGTAGAGGCGATGCCAATGGCAAAGAGTCCTGAGTAGCGGGCTTCCTTGGCCGAAGGGTTGGTGTAGAAACGGAGTAGAATGTGAGGAAGACCCAGTGTTCCAAATATCAATCCGAAAAGTATCGATATGGTGGAAGGCAGTGTCTTGAACAGGTACCCGCCGGGCCACTCCCAGGTTGCCCCATTGTGCATTACAGCCTTTCCGCCTGCAGCAATGGCGGCAGTGTCAGGTATGGCCCCTTTGAAGCTGACAAGTGTATCCAGTACCTTGCCGTAACTGTGTCCTGCCGATATGGCTATGGCAAACAGTATTATGAAGGCTCCGAAACGTATCCATATCTCCAGCGCCTGATTGATGGTTGTTCCCTTCATACCGCCTACGCCAACGTAAAACACCATTACGGTTACCGTAAAGATTACGCCGACTTTGTAGGAGGCCCCGAAGAACATTGTAAGTATGGCTGCCGCTCCCAGTATTTGCGGTGCCGCGTAAAAACCTGAAATGGCCAGCACCACTATTACGGCTATCAGCCGGGCTCTTTTGCTGTGAAAGCGCTGGGCCAGGAAGTCAGGCACGGTGTAGGCCCCGAACCTTCTCAGGGGACCGGCCACGAATACGGTAAGCAGCGTCAGACCGGCAGAGAAGCAGAAGGTATAAAATATTCCGTCATAACCGAAGGCGAAGGTTAGTCCGGCCAGTCCCAGGAAGGTGGCCGCTGATAGATAGTCGCCCGCGATGGCCGATCCGTTCATTACCCAGCCGAAACTACGGCCTGCCACGTAGAAGTTTACCGTACTCTTGGAATAACTCTGGGTGGCGAAGGTGATTATTATGATCGTTGCCAGCAAGAGAATGGTGAAAAGATATTTAGGCTCAAGTAAAAACATCTACATCCCCGCCCCCTTCGTGGTTTTCTCTGGGGTTATTTCAGTGATAAAAAAGTCCTTTGTGTAACAGTAAACATGGATTGCAGCTATCACAAACGCCATTATCATAGCCCCTATTGCCGTCATAAACCAGGTCAGGGACATGCCTCCCCAGACACGGATTTTCATAAGTTCAGGACTTTGAAAAGTCAGGATCGGAACGATGAAAAGGTAGAAAGCATAAATCACGAAAAGCCATAAACAAACCTTAATCTCTTTTGACATCCTATTTGTTACCGAGATATCAAGTGGTGGAAGATCCTTGTAGTTAATAGTTTTACCGGACATAAATTCACCCCTTAATTAAATATTATCTGGTTCAACAAATCCAGTTCTCCTCTATAAACATCCCTCCCTATAATTTTCTGACCAGCACCGGTCATGTTCTCTTTTAAAAAATAACACAGTACCGATTTTTATTGTATGGCAATTATGTGAATTGCCAAATTTCTGAACCTTACAGCTACCTGGAGGGGCCAAACGGTTAAACGCCAATAAGTGACCATTCATATTTAAAATATTGCTATTCAAGTCTTTATAAAGGTAGTTGGGAAATGGTATCCGACAACTTGGGTACTCATAAAAAGCAATCATCAATAAAAAAGTATTTTTTATGCCCTGTTAGAACCTGTAGAGCATGGCGTTTTTTACATAGCATCTTAAATCAAAAAGCGTGTTAATTCTTAAGTCCTCCAGTTGTTTTTGAAAGTTTAAAAAAACTCCCGCAGTAAGTAGAGCATCACCCAGGGCTGTATGTCTGCCATCCGGATTTATGTCCATGGAGGCCACTATACTGTCCAGGGTATGTAGTTTTATGTGAGGGTTCAGTGCTTTTGACAGTATTCCCGTATCAATCAAGTAATTGTTAATTTTGATATTCAGCGGCTTTAATTTGTAATTAAAGAAATTTATGTCAAATTCTATGGAATGCCCAACAATTATGTTATCCTTTAGAAAATCCAGAAAGTCACACATAACAGTATAAAAATCCTCTGCTTCTGCCACCATTTCATCATTAATTCCAGTCAGTTCTGTAATAAATCGGGGTATTGGCTTAAATGGATTGACCAACTTGTTAAAACCTTCCGGCAAAACCTCTCCGTCCCTAATAAGACAGGCTCCCACCGAGATTATCTCATCCCCGGCATGCGGCTTTAAACCGGTGGTTTCCGTGTCCAGCACAACAATGTTCAACTCTTTTAGAAGAAGATCGTCTTTTTCCCGGTAATTATTTTTCTTGACCAACCCCCTGAATTTTTCCAGGTTTTTTGCGCCGGGATGATTTTGAATGTCCTGGTCTTTGTAAAACCAGTTGAGCGGAAGAATTTTCTTTATAACTTCCACCAGTTCCAACACCTACCTTGCCTTTTGCCGCAAGTTCAATTAAGGTATGCAGTCATATACCGCGTCCTGTGCCCCCATAGTACTCTATAAACAGATAATGCCCCCGACCGCATACCGCGGCCGGGGAAATAATATCACTTAGAATTATGTATGGTGATTCTATTCTAATCTGTTATTTTTTCTTGCCCCATTCGGCTTCGCGAAGCTCAATCCTTCTTATCTTGCCGCTAACGGTTTTGGGCAGTGACTCAATGAATTCTATTTTTCTTGGATATTTATATGGCGCGGTAACCTTTTTAACATAATCCTGAATTTCTTTCATCAGGCTGTCCGAAGGTTGGTATCCAGGCGCCAGCACGATGAAAGCTTTAACCACCTCACCCCTGAGTTCATCGGGGCTTGAAACCACAGCGGATTCAGCCACAGCCTCATGTTCCAGCAGTGCGCTTTCCACCTCAAAGGGACCAATACGATAGCCGGCGGCCAGAATAACATCGTCGGCCCGCCCTACAAACCACAGGTATCCATCCTCATCCTTATAGGCCCGGTCACCAGTAATGTACCAGTCACCACGGTAGACACTGGCGGTTTTTTCAGGGTTTTTCCAATACTCTTTAAAAAGTCCCACAGGTCTTTCCGGCTTAACCTTAATGGCTATATCGCCTTCGGTATTAGGGGGTAAAACATTGGCATTATCATCTATTACCTCAATTTGGAATCCTGGTGAAGGCTTACCCATGGATCCGAAGCGAGGCTCAATGCACGGATAGCTTCCTGCAAGTAAAACTGTTTCTGTTTGTCCATAGCCATCACGGATGGTCAGTCCGGTAGCCTCTTTCCAGGTATCTATAACCTCTGGGTTCAAAGGCTCGCCAGCACCAACGCAATGCCTTAGCGTCGGGTACTTGTATGCCTTGAGGTCTTCCAGTACCAGCATTCTATAGTTTGTTGGCGCGCCGCACATGGTGGTGATAGGGTAATTTTCCAGAAAATCCAGTGTTTTCTTGGTGTCGAACCTGTTTGAGTGATGCACAAAAATTGCTGCTCCCATGTTCCAGGGTCCGAACAGAGAACTCCAGGCAGCTTTTGCCCATCCGGTATCGCTAAGATTCCAGTGCAGATCGTCAGGACGCAAATCCAGCCAGAAGTTGCCTGTCAGCTTGTGCCCTATGGGATAGGAGGCATGGGTATGGACTGTCATTTTGGGATAACCGGTTGTGCCGGAGGTAAAATAAAGTATTGCATTTTCGTCACTGCGGGTCTTGACGGTTTCAAATTCTCCTTTGGAATTCGAGAACAGATCGTCGTAGTTTAGCCAGCCTTCTCTTTGATCGCCTAAAATTATTTTAGTTTTTACCAGGGGACACTGGCTTACGACTTCGTCAACCTTGGGGGCGATGGCGTTGTCGGTGATTATGCACACTGCTTCCGAAGCTTCAAACCGGTATTTAATATCCTTGGCTGTAAGTTGGGTTGTACCCGGGCTAATAACTGCACCCATTCTCAGGCAGGCGATATTTATGGTCCACCACTCCATATACCTGGGCAGTATTACAATAATTACATCGTCTTTTTTGACACCCTGTTCAGCCAGCATATTGCACACTTTGAGAGAATCATTACACAGCTCAAGAAATGTTTTTTTGGCCTCATTGCCAAAATCATCAACCCACCACATGGCTAACTTCTGTGGATCTTCAGCCCACTTATCCAGAACATCACCGGCAAAATTAAAGAACTCCGGCACTTCCAGCTTGTACTCAGCATAGGTTTTATCATAGTTGGTCATATTGTGCAACTGGGACATAGTCTACCTCCCTGTATTTTATTATTTGATCGATTAATATCTCTATGCTGTCGCTATTTTAGCGTCTTTTTCTCTATTCAGGGACTTTGTGGCCTGCTCCCTGAGTTTGTATTTCTGTATTTTTCCACTGGCAGTTGTGGGATATTGGTCAACGAAGAAGACAAAAGCAGGTACTTTTATCCTGGAGATTTTATTCCTGCAAAAATCTTTTATTTCTTCTTCAGTGGCGCTATCGGCTACCTTCAACTGTATAAAGGCAGCTACCTCCTCGCCATATTTTGCGCTGGGCACTCCCACCACCTGAACGTCTTTTACCTTTGTATTTGTGTAAAGGAATTCCTCTATTTCTCTGGGGTATATATTTTCTCCGCCCCTGATGATCATGTCTTTGAGGCGTCCGGTTATTTTACAGTAACCGTTTTCATCCATAATCGCCAGGTCACCGGTATGTAGCCAACCCTCTTTGTCTATTGCCGACGCGGTGGCCTCGGGCATATTGTAGTATCCCTTCATAACGTGGTATCCCCGGGTGCATAGCTCTCCCTGAACACCCGCATCTACTGTCTCGCCTGTTGCCGGGTCAACTATTTTTACTTCAACACTTGGAAGGGCCTTTCCAACTGTGCTAACCCTTAATTCAATGGGGTCGCTGGTCCTGGTCATGGTGATGCCTGGGGATGCCTCGGTCTGTCCGTAGGTTATACAAATTTCTCTGGCTCCCATCCTGTTTACCACAGCTTTCATAACTTCGATGGGGCAGGGTGCACCGGCCATTATTCCGGTTCTGAGGGAGGATGTGTCATATTTCGTTTTGTCCATTTCCTCCAGTTCAGCTATAAACATAGTGGGCACACCGTGAATCCCCGTGCATTTTTCCTTTTCTATGGTTTCCAGTACCTTCTTAGCATTGAAAGCTACCACCGGAACCATGGTGGCCCCTGAAACAACACATGTGAGTGTGCCTAAAACACATCCAAAACAGTGGAAGAAGGGAACGGGAATGCAAAGTTTGTCCTTTTCCGAGAAGTTCATGCATTCCGCAAGACTTATGGCATTGCCGATAAGGTTCGTATGTGTAAGCATAACCCCCTTTGGAAAACCGGTGGTGCCCGAGGTATATTGCATATTAATGACATCGTAGGGGTCCATGGAATCCTGCCGAGCCTTAAGATCGCTGTCACTTACCCCTTCAGCCATTTCCATCAGATCGTCCCAGTTGAACATGCCGGGCTGTTTTTCTTTGCCAAGAAAAACAACATTCTTTAAAAGTGGAAGTTTTGCAGATCTCAATTCTCCGGGTTTACAATCTTTTAATTCTGGCAGCAGTTCATTAACTATGTCCAGATACTCTTTGCCAATAATCCCCTCTATTAACATCAGTGTATTGGAGTCTGACTGTTTTAGAAGGTATTCCAGTTCGAAAGCGCGGTAATTAGTATTGACTGTTACCAGCACCGCTCCCATCTTGCCGGTGGAAAACTGTGAAATTAACCATTCAGGAACGTTATTTGCCCATATAGATATCTTGTCGCCTTTATTTAGCCCCAGTTTCATAAACCCCTTGGCTGCACGGTTACATACCCGGCGAAATTCATCATAGCTGTACCTGATTCCATACTCATTATAAATCATGGCATCATTATCGGGAAATCTAGACGCTATCTCGTCTACCAGTCCGCCTATCGTGATTTTGCCAACTTCCATCGACTCGCCTCCTTTTATAATAATTGCGCTTCTTTAAATTGCGCTAAAATCTACTCTTAACTACTTTTCCAGGAGTCTTTCAATCCAAAAAGCGGACTCTTAATCCCGTATTTCTTTACATAGCCTGCTTTAATCAGCTCTTTCACCAGTATGTTTACAGACTCCTCTGAAAGTCCAAAATGCTCAGCTATCTCACGGGATGTTTGCCCGCCTTTTTGTAATAATCCTAGGATTGCCTGTTTGGCCAGAATTCTCTGATTTCTATTTGCCGGCCCTGATACCGGTATATAATCCTCCCTCTCCTTGCGAATACCACCCATATATTACCTCCATTTGGTAAAACATTAGTGCTATTTTTAGCCAACTCTTGCCACAAGGTGGCTGCTCCCCCTCTCGGTTTGATATGTGTGAATATTGCAAAATATGTGGCATTTTGATTATGATGGTCTCCAACAGCCTTTTTTTACCCTTGAGTTGCTGAAATGTTATTCTAACTGGCATCAATGGAGGTATTTTAGGTGTGTTTATATATTTTTTTTCGTTAACAACTATTTACGTATCTTTTGGTAAACATGTATACGGATATTACAGTATATTTGTCACCACTATGCAAAGCCCAGTTTGAGCATTTTTTTGTAAAGCCCGGGACGGGAGATATCTAGCATTTGCGCTGTTTTTGCCTTGTTTCCGTGACACATCATCAAGGCTTTTAAAATAATAAGCTTTTCTGTCTGATCCATAATCTCTTCCAGGGTTTGACCGTTTGCCAGGGCTGATGATATGTTGGCCATAGGTCCTGAATCGATTTTTTCACCATTAAACATAGCCTGGTTTAAAAGCTCCGGTGGCAGGTGAGACGGAAGTATTACATTGCCCTCCAAAACATTGAAGGCTCTTTCAATAACGTTTTCCAACTCTCTTACATTTCCCGGCCACGAATATTTATGAAGCGCTGCCTTCACTTCCGGAGAGACTCCAGTCACTTTAAACTTAAACAGCCTGTTGAATTTACCGATAAAATGTTCAACCAGCGCAGTGATGTCTTCCTTGCGCTCCCTCAGGGATGGAACATTCAGGTTTACAACATTTAAGCGGTAGTATAGATCTTCCCTGAATTTCCTGTACTTAACAAGTTGGTCCAGGTTTACGTTGGTTGCCACTACTATGCGCACATCAGAAAGAAATGTTTCTCCCCTGCCTAGTTTCTGTATTTCCTTATCCTGTATAAACCGAAGCAACTTGGCTTGTAGTTGAAAATTCAGATCTCCTATTTCGTCAAGAAATACCGTCCCTCTATCGGCAAGTTCCAGTTTGCCTGATTGTCCTCCCTTTCTTGAACCTGTAAAGGCTCCCTCTTCATATCCGAACAGTTCAGACTCAAGCAGGTTTTCCGGGATTGCGGCACAGTTGATTTCTATAAAGGGACCGGATCTTCTCAGGCTTGCGGCATGTATCGCCTGAGCAAAAAGTTCCTTACCTGTGCCCGATTCTCCGGTTATAAGAACTGTTGAATTTCTTGGCGCTATTTTAAGTAGGGTTTCCTTAAGGTCTATCATCTGCGGGCTGGATCCAATTATGTTATCAACCGTGTATTTAACGGTATGAATTTCTTTGTTACCTTTCTTCCTCTTCGGACCTGTCAGGCCTTCATCATCAGTGTAATGAGGTTTTAGAAAGGTGGTCTTGGCAATGGCGCCGGTTATAACACCCTTATCTACGATAGGTATATAGTCAACCAGCACACTATTGCCATCAATGGTCTCTACCTTACCGAATTCAGGGTTGCCTATTTTTATCACTTTGGAAAGTTTGCGGAAATAGCGGCAAGCTTCACTGAGGGGCCGGCCAATGAAATCTTCCGCGTTTTTATTAAGGGCATTTGCCAGGGAGTCACTAATTTGCCCAATAATGCCTTCGTCGTTAATCACCATGAAACCCTCGTGCCTGTTGTTGAAGATTGTTTGCAACAGGCGGTCGGCAGGGATTCTCTTTCCAGAAAACGTTTTATTGGGCACATCGGACAACTTCTTTGGGTTGAACATATTTTCACCGCCATAGTTGTGACAATACTGAATAGTAATTCTATTGCGTCTATTATAACACAAGTTATCTTTTGTTAACACTTATGTGTAAATGCCAGTTAATAGAAGAACCGAATCGCCCTAACGAAGGATTAGCCGTCAACTGTCAATCATACTTTACTGGTATCTGCGTGGCCTAAAGCCAATTCCTACAATAAGCCTCCCCCGAACTTACTTGTTTAAAACGAGCAGCCCCATCGGGGGCTGCACTGTTTTAACTATTCTAGTTGACTTTTTTTTCAAATCCCTGCCATTCTTTTTCTCGCAACCGGTATTTCATTATTTTTCCTGTGGAGGTTTTCGGCAGTTCACCGAATTCTATGTGCTTTGGAATCTTGAACCTGGCAATCTTATCCCTGCAGAAAATGATAATATCTTCGGCACTGGGATTGGTGTCAGGCTTGGCTACCACAAATGCTTTGGGAACTTCACCCCACTTGGGATCCGGAACGGCTACCACGGCAACTTCCATAACATCGGGGTGCTGGAAAATAACATTCTCTACTTCAACGGTGGAAATATTCTCGCCACCGCTTATAATGATGTCCTTCATCCTGTCCTTGATTTCCACATAGCCATTGGGGTGTATGACCGCCAGGTCACCACTGTGGAACCATCCTCCCCTGAAGGCTTCTTCGGTCTCCTTGGTCTGTTTGTAATACCCCAGCATGATGTTATTTCCGCGCATGACAATCTCACCTATGGTAACTCCGTCCGCGGGATTTTGTTGCATGTCTGCAGGATTCATAACAGTCATAAATTCCGAGTTTATATATGGAACTCCCTGTTGGGCCTTGATTTGGGCCTTTGCGTCAGCATCCAGGTTATCCCATTCCCTCTGCCACTCGCAAATGCTGTGGGGCCCATAAACCTCGGTCAGACCGTAGACATGGGTGACCACAGCCCCTATGGACTCCATGTTTTTGATAACGGTGGGGGCAGGTGGCGCTCCGGCAGTTATTATATTTAACCGGGTTTTCATTTTGCAGTTCTTTGCTCCCGGGTAGCCGGCCATGGCTATGAGGACAGTGGGGGCCGCGCAGAGGTGAGTGATTTCCTCCAGCTCAACAATGCGGTATATTTCCTCGGGAACAACTTTACGAAGACAGATGTTGGTGCCTCCAATGGCCACCACTGCCCAGGTGAAGCACCAGCCATTACAGTGAAACATCGGCAGTGTCCAGAGGTACACCGAATCTGAGGTCATATTGTGCTCCATTATTTCACCCATGGCGTTTAGGTATGCGCCACGGTGGCTGTACATAACCCCTTTGGGAAGTCCTGTGGTACCGCTGGTATAGTTTATGGTTATATTTTCAAGTTCGTCCTCAACAGGGCAGGTGAAGGGGTCAGGAGAGCCGGTCATAAGAAATTCTTCGTACTCAAGTCCCTCGGGAAGATTCTGGTGAAAGACGTCACAGACATTGACTATAGTATGTACACCGGGTATCTGGTCCTTTATTTGATTGACCAATTCGGCAAATTCAGCATCCACCACCAGAACCCTTGAGTCTGAGTGGTTAATTATGTATGCAATTTCCCTTGCGGACAGGCGAATATTTATGCTTACCAGCACTCCCCCCACCATCGGAACTCCGAAGTGTGCCTCCAGCATGGGCGGAATATTGGGACACATAAAGGCTACCTTATCACCCTTGCCTATTCCTATTTTGCTCAGAGCGCTGGCCAGCCTGTTTACCCGCTCATATAGTTGAGCATAGGTATATTTTTTGTCATCGTACACCACTGCTGTTTTGCCTCCAAAAACAGCGGCGCTCCTTCTGAGGAAGCTGACGGGTGTCAGGGGTTCATAATTTACGCCTCTCATTGAACACCTTCCCCTTTCTCGTATAATTATTAATTTTCTTAATTATTCAACAGTACCAACTTGAAATCCTCCTAAATACTGAAATTACCTTGTATTTAAATACATGGTAATTTCAGTCAGGCCTTTACAGCTAACTGGTCGTTGAAAAACACTTTTTTAATGTCATCAACAGCCCGCATAATAAACAAACCCTCGGCCTGATCATGCAGCCAAATCTCATTATAGCCTTCCATATACCGGCCTTTGGCATCAAAAATTACTCTTACCTTGGGGAATTTGGAGAACCCCTTTAAATTTTCCACCACCACACCAACTTCTTTACTGCTGAGAAGAACCAGGGTGCCAACAGGATAGGCCGCAATGTGATTGAGGAATGCTTTACTGATGTCCTGATCGAACAGTATTCCCCCTGAACTTGAGATTAACTCCCAGGCCTCATTGGGGGGTATGGCCTTACGGTATATCCTGTCCACCGTTACAGCATCGTAGGTATCTGAAATACCGGCGATACGTGAGAATTCATGTATCTGCTTTCCTTTCAGGCCCTTGGGATAACCCTGTCCATCGTATCTTTCATGATGCTGAAGGATAACGGAAGCTGCCACAATATCTGTCAGGTTACCGCTTTTTATAAGCTTATAACCATAGTGACAATGTCTTTTTATCTCTTCGAAATCCTCTGTGGTCAGTTCCTCCTTCTTATTTAAAATTTCTTTGGGGAGAAGTATCTTTCCCACATCGTGCAACAGTGTACCCATACCCAGTGTAAAGAGCCTTTGTCTGTTATATCCAAGGGAAATACCAGTTAATACCGATAACACACATACATTTACCGAATGACCGAAGGTGTATTCATCGTAACCCCGTATATCTACAAGGTTTACCACAGCGTGTCTGTTTTCCATTAATTGGTCAATGATTTCGGATAGTGTTTCCGTCATGTCCCTGGACATAATAGCGCCTCTTTTTATTATCCCGCCGGTCCTATGATCATTATCTTCAAAAAAATTTCTAACCAGGGATATTGCTCTTATCCTTGTTTCATCTGTAATTACATCATTTATTTCGATATCCGGCGCCAGGCCGTCTTCAATATATAATGCCTGGATGCCCAATGTCTTCAGTCTTTCAATATACCTGCCGGTGAGGATGGCTCCTGCACTGAGTAGAACTTGTCCATTATTATTGAATACCGAGCGTGCCACTTTCAGTCCCGGATACAAGGCATACCAAGGTAATCTTCGCAAAGAAACATCTCCTTTTTCATTGAAAACCAGCATATATTTATTCGATATATTACATAAAAATCCTCCATTATTATACATTAATTTCAGTTGATATCCAGTTATAAGTATTATATAAACCTGTTGCTAAATCGACATCAGGATAAAAACCTATCAAATCCCTTGCTTTTGTGGAATTTATGCAACATTCCATTTCATCCAATAATACATTATTAGCCGTTTTAATACAGCCTTTTGTGCTATAATTTTGTTTGATGATATTTGCCAGATGCCATAGGGATATGTACTCGTTTCCCGCAATATTGATAATTTGGTTTGAAGGTTTATTTCTAATCATTTCTATTGTTGAATTAATGGCATCTTCAATATATACAAATGACCTTACCTGCTCCCCGGACCCTCTGATTATAATAGGCTTATTTTTTATCGCGCGCTCAAGATAAACTGCCGGTTCGCCTAATCCTCTGATTCCCGGCCCATAAATATCACCATAACGTATTATGCTGTAAAAAAAACCCCTTTCAAGGGCTGCAACCCGGCAAAAGTGTTCACCTGCCAGCTTGACCGCTCCATATTGTAAAATCGGTTCCACCGGGTGTTCCTCATCGATGGGAAGGTATCTGTGCTTTCCATAAACCGAGGCGGACGACGCATAAATAAAATAGGAGCCGTATCTTGCAGCCAGCCTCAATATTTTTACAAGGGCCGACAGATGATTGTTGATAAAAGTTCTCCCAATTTGTTTGTTGGGTTTTGTTATGGGATCATTTAAAAACAATATGGTGTCGGCCTCACCGGCTAATCTTAGGGAAGATTGCAGGTCATCCACTGAAATTGCGCAAAAATCCGATGAAAATGATTTCAGTTGGCCACTTTTAACACTGTAAATAATGCTGACTTCAGCGCCAACATTAGCCAGTCTCAAGGCAATATGCCCGCCAAAAGCATTTTCACAGCAAGACACCAATATCTTCCTGCCCAGAAGTCCTTTCATCAGGAGCCTCCCCCGAACCAAGAGACTTTATTATGGCATTATAACTTACAGAGACCTCGATACAATCTATGTCAGATTGGCAAGGTTTGTGTCAGGTTGTTCAAGGGGTATTTCAGGTGAATCGGCCATGGTTAAATACCATTGTTGGTCCTGGTTGATTAAGTTTTTTTTCATTGTTTTAATACCAAAAAAATACTTTATACTGCTTTCTCTAAAACCCATCCCGATGGCGGACCGGTAAAATGGACTGTTTTCCCAAAGCCTGATCTGATAAAAAAATGTACCTTCAAAAAGTTCGGTAAGGTGCCTTATCATATTACGAAAGCTATTTATGTCAACCGCAACAACATCGTCTACATGGCAATATTTTTCGCCGTTTATAACACTTTGCCGGAAAACTAAATAGCCGGAAGGTCCCAATTTATCCTCGGCTACGATTATGGAATAGCCTCTGGAAGGATAGCTTTGAAATCTCCATGACAGGTACTCCCTGTTTCGGACAACCAGTATGGATGTCCGTAGAGTTCCTTCTGCCAGCCTATTCCAGATAAAGTCCATTTCCTGATCAAATCGTTCTTTCTTGCGAATTTTTAATGGAGATGTTCTGTAACCTGATATGATCTCCCCACTGCCCGTTAATAAACACCCCTGCTGGATAAAATTCCAGTCAAGTTTTTTCTTGAAGCCATGCCGGCTGTGTTCTGTGGGAAACCCGTAGATCAGTCCAATTCCTGAAATTTCGGCCCTTTTGTACACTTCTTTTCCAAGGTTACTGAAAACCTCACGGTACCTATAATCCGGGTGGGTGACGGTTATGCCTGAAAGAGCCCCTTTTACAATCTCACCTGCCGCGTAAAATGTCATGGGAATAAGTCCATAAAATCCCATCAACCTGCTGTTGTCCCAGGCGGTTTCAATGATGGAAATACCTGCGGGGTTTTTATCATTTAGCCATTGCCAGTGATGTAGAGTCATACTTTGCGGAAATACATAATTGTACAGTTCTAAGCAGTTATTTTCGTCACCGGGTTGATAAGGCCTTATGGTGTATGCGTTTATCATTATACCACTCCTCAAAAAAGCTTCGTTATTAAAGCATATGTCATGCATTAATAACGAAGCTTTTTTGTAAAATAATACTATGAACGGATTACTTTCCGATTATTCCCAGAATATCAATGGCTTTCAACGCCATTTTGGCGTAACCTTCCCTGCTGGGATGTCCCCCATCTACAAACAGTTCTTCCATGGCCCGACCGTCAGGCCCTAACAGTGTCGAACAAAAATCTATAGCTGGAATCTCCTTTTCATTGGTAAATATCCTCAGCCATTCCTGAAGCTCTTCTAGGGCCAGTATAATCTGTTTGCTATGCCAGCCTATCATCTCACTTATTATCGGGGTGGTGATGCCGATGATGGGGCATATGCCGTTTGTTAGTGATTTAAATACAATTTTTGATATATTATCTTTAATTGACTGAGTATCAACCTCCATTACTACATCGTTTATCCCGCCCATTATAATAACATGGGAGGGATTGTGTGCAATAACCTGGCCGGTGAATCGGTAAAGCATGCCGGCCGTTGTATCCCCATTCTCCCCAAGGTTGATCATATTAAGGCCAAGATATTCCCCGGCTATATGGGCCCAGGAGTACTGGGGGCCATGAGGAAAGCCATAGGTGATACTATCACCCAGGCAGACTATTTTATTTCTTTTGGCCATAACCTTAAAAATATTGTAAGCTTCTTCACTGTCTATTACCAGAGCCACTTCTACCGGCATAAAGCCCAGCAAAATTCTACGTCTTAATTCTGAAACCAAAGACCTTGCCAGTATAGTATAATCATTCATACCTTTAGTGCATATTTGAATAACTATTCCAGACTCTTTGCTATTTTTCCATTGTGGCATTGCTCTGGACACTTGAACCCTTATGCTTGCCTCATCCTGGTTTTGTTCCTCTTCCAGGTTGATTTCGGTCATAATATAGTTTGTTGTGGTTGGAGTATATTGTCCAAGGTAAACATTCAACAAATGTTTTTTCTCCTTCGCTATATCTTTTTTTTAATAAGCAGCGCCGCCCCAAGGTATAACAGCATTGCGGCGCCAGCTATATACGGCATACGCGTCTGGGTAAAATTCATCAAAGTCTGCCAACTCTGCGAAAAATAGTACCCGAAAGCAATATATAACGCGGACCATAATATGGCAAATACATTGCTGTATATTAAAAACCTGACTGGTCCCAACTTGCTAATTCCTGCCAGGTAAGGTGTCAGATTGCTGGCCATGGGCACAAATCTGCCCAGTATCATGAAGGTGGCGGCTGAATTCTTCATCAATTCCCTGGCCTTTTCCAGCTTATTGTGATTAACTTTAAAAAGCTTTTCAAATCTCTGGAAAAATGGCTCACCCACAGTTCTTCCTATGATGTATGCGGTGATTGCCCCCAGGTTAAAGCCTGTTACCGCCATGATTAAAGCTGCAATAAAATTAATTTTTCCCTCACCGACGAGCACTCCCGCCAGAACCAGCATTAATCCTCCTGGAAAGGGAATTCCAAGGGCTTCAATGACGGTGCCCAGAAATACTCCTCCCAGTCCCAACTGTCCCAGAAATTGGTGTGCAGTATCCATTATATATTCACCCCGATAGATTATCTTAACCATCGGGGTTTGTTATCAGCCGCCGTGTTCTAATGTAATAATTGTTATTACATTAATTCTCTCCATCCTTTTTACTATATAGTATTGGTAAAGAGCACAGTATAATGAGGATAACTGTACCCAGGATTAGCGTTATTCCAGACGAAACCTTATCCTGGGATATTTTAATCAATCCAGCCACTGTCATACCTATTCCCATAAAAACCGATCCTATTATTAAAAAAAGTTTTCTAATTCTATCCACTATTCCTCTCCTTTCCCAAGCCCTCTTAAAAAAGTATAATTAAAAATTCCATAATAAAAATCAAAAACCTCCGGTAAAATTTTCCGAAGGTTAGCATTTTCTATAGAACCCTGGCCGCCCCTTTATACACCAGGCCTCTCTGACCGTCCACTGTTATTGTTTCACCATCGGAAATCAGTCGGGTGGCGTCATCAACCCCTACCACCACTGGTATACTGTACTCCAATCCAACAATGGCCGCATGGGAGGTTAGACCGCCAACTTCTGTAATCAGGGCTGCCGCCCTTTGTATGGCAGGTATATACTCTCTGTAAGTAGAGGGAGTTATCAGTATGTCACCGGGCTTAACCCTTTCCAGTGCCTCCTGCGCGGTGTTGCACACCCTGGCACTGCCGGTTACCGACCGTGGGCCTATGCCTGTGCCCCTGGCCAGTATTTCGCCCACAGTGTGAATTTTTATCAGATTGGTGGTTCCATGGACCCCCACCGGGACCCCTGCGGTCACCACCACCAGATCTCCCGGACTAATAAGGTTTGCTTGCAGGGAAGCCTCTATGGCCGTTGTAATCATACTGTCGGTGTCGGTTGTGCGTTTTACCAGCAGGGGCTGAACACCCCACACCAGAGACATTTTTCTTAAGACTTTTTCCACCGGTGTAACGGCCACCACCGGTGCCCTGGACCGGTACTTACTGACCATCTTCGATGTATGTCCGGTCTCGGTGGAGGTTATTATGGCGGCGGCCCCCAGATCCTCAGCTATGGTGCATGTGGCGTGGCTGATGGCATCAGTTACTGTACAGTTAATATTTCTTCCCCTGCGAAGTAGAATTTCTTCATACTTCAGTGAAGATTCGGCCTTTGAGGCTATCCTGGCCATTGTTTCAACCGATTCCACCGGATATTTGCCGGCTGCCGTCTCCCCGGATAACATAATGGCGTCGGTGCCGTCAAAAATAGCGTTGGCGATGTCAGTGGCCTCTGCCCTGGTGGGCCTTGGGTTATTTATCATGGACTCCAACATCTGAGTAGCTGTTATAACCGGCTTTCCTGCCCTATTACACTTTTCAATGATGCTTTTTTGTACCAGGGGCACTTCTTCCACCGGTATTTCCACGCCCAGGTCTCCCCTGGCCACCATTATTCCGTCGGCTACTTTTATTATTTCGTCTATATTATTTAAGCCCTCGCGGCTTTCAATCTTTGCGATAATATCCAGGTCGGCGCCCGACTCCTCCACAATCTGCCTGATCACCAGAACATCATTTGCCTTGCGGATAAAGGACGCGGCTATATAATCCATTCCGTTTTTGATTGCAAAAATTATGTCGTCAATGTCCCGGTCGGTAACTGCCGGTATGTTGACCACAACCCCTGGCAGGTTAACACCTTTTTGGGATGAGATTTCCCCTCCGTTTATAATCTCGCACTCTACATTCTTTCTGTTTTTATCCAACACCCTCAACTCGATTAGACCGTCTGCGATTAGTATCCTGTCGCCCGGGCAGACATCCTTGGGAAGACCCCGGTATGTGACCGGGAGAATATCTTCATTTCCTTTTACATCATTTACTGTAATAGTTATTTTTTTGCCGGTTTCCAGTATTAACGGTTCATTTTCAAGGTATCCCAGCCTGATTTCCGGACCTTTTGTATCCAGCATTATGGCCACATTTTTTCCTGTTCTGCGGGCGGCCTCCCTGATTAAATCAAGCCTGCGGGCGTGGTCCTGGTGGGTTCCGTGGGAAAAATTAAGCCTGGCCACATTCATCCCTGACTGTATCATTTTCATCAGTACAGGAATTCTTTCGGTGGACGGACCTACAGTACAGACAATTTTGGTACGCAGCATTAGATAACCCCCCGTAACCCATTGTTAATGAATATATGTCCCTTGTAAGCTTAAAATGAACTGAATCGCAATTTTTAAATGGATAGTATAGCCGCAAGATTGTACATATCCATATCTATCTCCTTCTTGGTGGTAAGTATTTCTTCCAGGTCTTCGGCCACTATGTTTCCTGATACCATGCCAACCATTTTACAGGTTTCTCCGCTCATCAGCAGTTCCACCGACTGGGCGCCAAGCCTGCTGGCCAATATTCGGTCGTATGCCGTGGGGGTCCCCCCCCTCTGCAGGTGTCCCAATATGGTTACCTTGGTATCGAAGCCGGTTTTTTCCTTTATTTGCCGGCCCATTTCCAGGCCACTGGCCGCGCCTTCGGCCACAATGATAATACTGTGAAGTTTACCTCTTTTGTAGCCACGGCAAAGTTTACCACATATCTCATCAACGTTGACCGATCGCTCAGGTATAACTATAGTCTCGGCGCCTCCGGCCAGGCCGGCGGTAAGGGCTATGTAGCCCGATTCACGGCCCATCACCTCTATGATAAAGGTTCTTTCATGGGAAGTTGCGGTATCCCTTATTTTGTTGATGGCGTCAACCACGTTGCTAACCGCTGTGTCAAAGCCTATGGAATAATCCGTTCCGGGAATATCATTGTCTATGGTTCCAGGAACACAAACAACCGGGACCTTGTACTCCCGGTAAAACTTAAGCCCTCCTCTGAAGGAACCGTCTCCCCCGATTATAAC